>Ga0207952_1000818_pt1 | contig 18240 bp, 19 predicted proteins | sample SubbioR12Aug_8Ca_FD_184831 | JGI IMG/M metagenome (GOLD analysis project Ga0207952, IMG submission 184831) | Serpentinite rock and fluid subsurface biosphere microbial communities from McLaughlin Reserve, California, USA - CR12Aug_8Ca (SPAdes) | ecosystem: Environmental > Terrestrial > Deep...
GCCCCGCCGGTGGCGGCGATGCCGTCGAGATCGGCGAGCCCCAGTCCTGCCTCGGTGAGCGCCTCCTGGACCAACCCGTCGATGCGCTCGAGGTGGGCACGGGCGGCGATTTCCGGTACCACGCCGCCGAAGCGGCGATGCTCGGTGAGCTGGCTGTAGACGACGTTGGCCAGGATCCGCCCTACCGGGCCCCCGCCTGCCGACGCCTCGACGACGGCCACCGCCGTTTCGTCGCAGCTCGTTTCGATACCCAGCACGCGCATATGTGTCTTCTAGCGTCGCGGGCCTGCCTAAGCTAGAGCAGCGCCATGGCGGCTCCTCTCCTTCGACTGGGCACACGTGGCAGCAAACTGGCGCTTACCCAGACGGGCCTGGTGCGCGATGCGTTGGCGGCGGCGGTTCCTGCCTTGTCGGCCCCCGGGGCCATCGAGATCGTGGCCATCAAAACCACGGGGGACGTCATCCAGGACCGGCCGCTGTCCGAGGCCGGCGGCAAGGGATTGTTCGTCAAGGAGATCGAGGAGGCCCTGCTGCAGCGCCGCATCGACGCCGCCGTGCACAGCATGAAGGACATGCCGACGGCGCAGCCGGCGGGGCTGGCGATTTCGGCCTTCCTGCCGCGCGAGGATGCGCGCGACGTGCTGATTGCGGGCAAGGTCACGCGCATCGTCGATCTTCCGCAGGGCGCGATCGTCGGCACCTCGGCGCTCCGACGCAAGGCGCTGCTGCTGCACATGCGGCCCGACCTCGAGATCGTGACCTTGCGCGGCAATGTCGAGACACGTCTGGCCAAGCGCGAGGCGGGCACGGTCGCGGCAACCCTGCTGGCGCTCGCCGGTTTGAAACGGCTCGGCATGGCCCACGTCGGCACGCCGGTGCCGGAAGACGACATCCTGCCCGCCGTCGGCCAGGGCGCGGTCTGCATCGAATGCCGCGAAGACGATGCGCGGACGCACGGCTGGCTGGCCGCCATCGACCACGCGATCACGGCGACTTGCGTCAGCGCCGAACATGCGATGCTTGCGGTGCTCGACGGCTCTTGCCGGACGCCGATCGCGGGCCATGCCGTCCTGACCGGCGACAGCCTTCGCCTGCGCGGGCTGATCGCCCGCCCCGACGGCTCGGAAGTGATCGCCACGGAGCGCCACGGCCGCGCCGGCGACGCCGCCGCGATGGGCCGCGACGCCGGCCTGGAACTCAAGCGCCGCGGCGGGTCCGGCTTTTTCACCGAGACCTGAAGGCCGCTACTCCTTCTGACAGACGAAGGCGTAGCCGGGGAACAGACCGGATTTCTCGCGCTCGAGCTGCTCCCAGTTAGCAAGATCCGACAGGGTGCGTTCGTTGCGGAAACGCGCGGCGTAGAGCGCCAGCGGGCCCGCGCCCGCATCGGATCGCTGCGCGGCGCCGACGTTGAACTCGAAACCGAGGAAGCGCAGTCCGCTGCCTTCGAGAAAAGTGCGCAGGCGCGAGACGGTGAAGCGATGCTCCTGGACGTGGAAGCAGAGATCACGCAGCAGGCTCGCGCTCCAGAAATCCTCCCACGCCGTGAGGGGCCGCAGCCGGCGCCATTCACCGCTCATCACCTTGCGGCGGAACTCGCGCAGCCCGTCCAGCGTCGCGGGCAGGCCCGCCGCCTCGATATCGCGCCGCGCCTTCACCACCAACGTGCGCGCACCCTCGCCATAGAGGCCGAGACGCAGGAAGGCACCGGGCCGCAGCACCGAGGAGATCGCCAGCAGGCCGGCCTTCGGGTCGGCCATGTGGTGCAGCACGCCCACGCACTCGGCATGGTCGAAGGTGCGGCCGAGCTTCGGCAGGTCGAGGATGTCGCCGTGCAGGAACTCGATGTTGCCGACGCCGTGGCGTGCGGCCATGCGTTTGCCATAAGCGAGACTGGCGCGGGAGAGATCGACGCCCGTCACGGTGGCGTTCGCGTAGGAGGACGCCACGGTGAGCGGATGCTGGCCGGTGCCCGCCCCGGGCATCAGCACGGCAAGCGGGCCGGCGCCGAAATCGACGGCTTGCGCGTGCGGCAGGTCGCGCAGCAGGGCGGCGCGCACGTCGACCGGCGGCCGGCGCGGCAGGTGCGTCCAGCGTGGATAGGGATTGGCCTCGTACATCGCCGCGACCGACTGCGAGACCGTGTCGGTGATGGGTGCGATCGAGGGGATTTCCGACGCCAGGCGCCGTTCTTCCACGACCTCCGGCCGCGGCTCGACCGGCGGCCGATACATCGCTGCCGCCGGCCCGTCGGGAATCGTCGGATCGTCCGGCCAGATGTATTCGTTCAGCCACGCCTGCTCGGCGAGGGCTGCCGCCAGTGCGCTCACCTCTGGCGAGGCGCCGGAGGCGAGGGCGTGCGCCACCGCAGTGCGCAAACCGAGCAGCTTGCGCTCGAGCCCGGCGTCGCGGTTGAGCGACTTCCTCAGGAACTCGAGTAGCAGGCGATCGTTGGCCAGCGTCTGGAGGCTGTCATCCGCCGGCCAGCCCACGACGATCTGGTTGGCGGCGCCCCAGCCGACCGCGTCCCAGTTGGCGCCGTCGTCGGCATAGGCTTCCATCAGCAGCGTGCGGAGGTGGTCGTTCGGTCGCGGCGTGCGCGCCCGCTCGAGAATGGCATCGAGGCCCATGCGGGCCTGGGCATCGCGCGGCGATGCGGCGAGGGCCTGCCGATAGGCAGCCATGGCCTCGTCGAAGCGACCGGCGGCGAAGTGTTCATCGCCGATTGCGGAGGATCGATTGGGGATCAAACTTCGTCTTCGTCCAGTGGCCGACACCGTACCGCAAGACCAACCGCCGCGCACTCTCGACCGCGCCAGGCAGCGACCGTAGACTTGGCGCCATGCGCTCAGCCTTGCGACTGCTGCTGGCCTTGTGCGGCCTCACATCTCTGCTCGCAGCGTGCGAAACCGCGCCGGTCACCGGCCGCTCGCAGATCATGCTGGTGAGCGAGAACGAGGAGCGACAGATGGGCCTGCAGGCCTATCAGCAGGTGCTGGCCAAGGAGCCGCTGTCGCACGATGCCGCGGCCAATGCGCTGGTCGAGAAGGTCGGGCGACGCATCGCGGCCGCGGCCGAGCGGCCGCCGGAGGAGATGTGGCGGGCGCCGCACTTCCGCTGGGAATTCAAGACCATCGACAAGAATGAACCCAACGCCTTCTGCCTGCCGGGCGGCAAGGTCGCCGTTTATACCGGCCTGCTGCCGATCACCCGTACCGAGGCGGGCCTAGCCGTCGTGATAGGCCACGAAGTGGCGCATGCGCTGGCGCGTCACGGCGCGGAACGCATGAGTGACCAGATGGTGGCGTCGGTCGGCGTGGCGGCGGCGGCTGCGACGCTGGCGACCACCGTGAACGGCCGCAACCGTGCCTATCTGCCGGCGATGATGGCCGCCGTGGGCGCCGGCGCCACGGTGGGCTTCATCCTGCCGATGTCGCGGGCGCAGGAATCGGAAGCCGACCGCATCGGGCTGGTGCTGATGGCGATGGCCGGCTACGACCCGCGCGAGGCGATCGCCGTCTGGGAGCGCATGCGCGCCGCCAAGGCGGGCGGCGGCGGCCAGGCCGAATGGCTGAGCACGCATCCCGCCGACACGACACGGATCAACAACATCAAGGGTTGGGTGAACGAAGCCATGAAGTACTATCGTCGCCGTGACTGATACGCTCGAATACGACGCCACCGGGCTGCTCTGTCCGCTGCCGGTGCTGCGGGCCAACCGTAAGCTGCGCGAGCTGGCGGTGGGCGGCCTGCTCACGGTGCGCGCGACCGATCCCGCCGCCGAACAGGACTTCCCAGCGTACTGTCGCCAGACCGGCCACGAGCTCGTCTCGAGCACACGCGACGGCGAGGTGCTGGTCTTCGTTATCCGGAAACGCTAGGGACCAGATCGCCAAGTATCAGAGAGAGTTCATGCCCCAGGTAACTTTCAAGACGATCGACACCGCCGACGTTTCCGGCAAGCGCGTGCTGGTGCGCGTCGATCTCAACGTGCCGATGAAGAACGGCAAGGTCACCGATGCCACGCGCATCGAACGCGCCGTGCCGACGATCGCCGAGCTCGCGGCCAAGGGCGCCCGCGTCGTGGTGCTCAGTCACTTCGGCCGGCCCGACGGCAAGCGCGTGCCGGAGATGTCGCTGAAAGCGCTGATCGAACCGCTGTCGGCCGCGCTCGGCAAGCCGGTCGCCTTTGCCGAGGATTGCATCGGATCGGTGGCCGAGGACGCGGTGCGGACGATGAAGCCCGGCGAGGTGCTGCTGCTGGAGAACCTCCGTTTCCACAAGGAAGAGGAGAAGAACGACGCCGCCTTCATCGACAAGCTCTCGGTGCTGGGTGACCTCTACGTGAACGACGCCTTCTCGACCGCCCATCGCGCGCATGCCTCGACCGAGGGTATCGCCAATCGCCTGCCGGCGGCGGCGGGCCGGCTGATGCAGGCCGAGCTCGAGGCGCTGGACAAGGCATTGGGCAATCCGAATCGGCCGGTCTGTGCCGTGGTCGGCGGCGCCAAGGTATCGACCAAGCTCGACCTGCTGGGCAACCTCGTCGGCAAGGTCGAAAAGCTGATCATCGGCGGCGGCATGGCCAACACTTTCATGCACGCACAGGGGATCAAGGTCGGCAGGTCGCTGTGCGAGAAGGATCTGGCGCCGACGGCGCTCGAAATCCTCGAGAAGGCGAAGGCCGCCAAATGCACGGTGCTGCTGCCGGTCGATGTCGTGGTGGCAGCCGAGTTCAAGGCTGGGGCCGCAAGTGCCGTCGTCGATGCCAATGCCTGCCCGGATGACCAGATGATCCTCGATGTCGGGCCGCGCTCGACCGCGCTCTACGAGAAGGAAGTGCGCGAGTGCGCCACGCTGGTGTGGAACGGTCCGCTCGGCGCCTTCGAAATTCCGCCGTTCGATGCCGGCACGGTGGCGCTGGCGCGCGCCGTCGGCCAGCTCACGGGCACCAGGAGGCTGCTGTCGGTTGCGGGCGGCGGCGACACGGTGGCGGCGCTGGCCGCAGCGGGCGTGGAGGAGCAGTTCTCCTATGTCTCGACGGCGGGCGGCGCCTTCCTCGAATGGATGGAAGGCAAGACCTTGCCCGGCGTTGCGGCGCTCATTCGGGCAGCTTAAGACTCGGGGCATGAGTGCCCCCACGACACCACCCGCCACGCCGCCGGACCGTCCTCGCCTGCCCTGGGATCCGCCGGAGCATTTCGAGAAGCGCGTTCCAGACGGCGACAATCGCGAGCGGCTGGTCTGCGGCCGCTGCGAGTTCATCCACTACCAGAATCCCAAGATCGTGGCGGGCGCGGTCTGCACCTGGGGCGACAAGATTCTCTTGGCCAAGAGGGCCATCGAACCGCGCAAGGGTTTCTGGACCCTGCCGGCAGGCTACATGGAACTGGGCGAGACCACCGAGCAGGCGGCAGCGCGCGAGGCCAAGGAAGAGGCCTGCGCCACTATCGAGATCGAGCGATTGCTGGCCATGTACAGCGTGGCGCGCATCGGCCAAGTGCAGATCATGTATCGCGCCAGGCTGCTGAACGCCGACATCGCCGCCGGCATCGAGAGCGAAGAGGTGGCGCTGGTCGACTGGGCCGACATCCCCTGGGAACAGCTCGCCTTCCCGACAGTGGTCTGGGCACTTGCCCATTTCCACGAGGCGCGTGGCAAGGCCGATTTCGCGACCTATTCCAATCCGACCGGCGACCTCGCCCGCATGTGGCCGCCGCGCAAACCCCAGGGTGTCTGACGGTGAGATATGCGCCCGAGGATTGCGTTAGCCCTTGTGACGGCCCGCCTGCCTTATGAGAGTCCTCCCCAGAGGGGGAGACCATCATGCCTATCAGCAACTGGAACACTGGCGCCGTCCGCTCGCGCGAGGCGATGCGTCTGCTCACCGACGAGTTCGGCGCCGATCTCGACTGGAACGGCGTTCTGATCGCCCATCTCGACACGGGCTTCACCAACCACATCGTCTTCAACCTTGCGAGCGACAGACCGGCCCTGCTGGTCGATCGCGGCATCAACTACGTCGATACCGGCGTGGCCGAGCCCCGCGACCCGCTGAACGGCGGCGGCGGGCTGGTGGTCACGCCCGGTCACGGCACGCGCACGCTCGGTGCGCTGTGCGGCAACCTGCCCGGCATTTACATCGGCGTTTGCCCGACCGTGCCGGTCGTGCCCTACCGTGTCACCAACGGCGTGATGCTGAGCGGCCAGACCATCCTGAATGCCGCCAACGCCATCATGGATGCCGTCGACCGCAACCTGGCCGATGTGATCTCGATCAGCCTCGGCGTCCAGTCGATCGTCGGCAACGTCAAGCAGATGCATGCGCTGGGCCGCGCCGTCGACCATGCTTATGAACGCGGCGTCATCATCGTCTGTGCAGCCGGCCAGACCGACGACGCGCCGCAGCTCGTCGGCGCCACGGTCTATCCCGGCCGCTACTCGCGCACCATCATGGCCGGCGGCATCGATGCCGACCTGAAGGTCTGCTTCGACTACGAGATCGGCCGTCCATTCGTCGACATCTGGGCACCGGCAGACGACATCTGCCGACCGAACTCGGTGTTCGGCCTGCCTGACCCATTCAAGGATGTTGCGGGCAGCGGCGACGGCACGTCCTACGCAACCGTCCATGTCGCGGGAGCGGCGGCGATGTGGCTGCGCAAGCATGGTGCGCAGCTCGACGAAGACGGCTACATCGGCTGGCAGCGCGTCGAGGCGTTCCGCGCGATGCTGCGCAAGCACAAGCAGGCGCTCGCCGGCAACGGCGTGCCGACGCGCAAGGGGCCGACCGATACCGGCATCCTGGATTGCGTCGCGCTGCTCACGAACAAACTGCCGCCGCTCTCCGGCCTCAAGAAGGCGCAGCTGGCGGAGCCGGAAGTCGACTGAAAGTGAACTGAAGAATTCACGTCTTCGATTGCCCGATGTGCTCGTCTTTGCAATCATCGGACAACGTCCGTTGAATGGACGAAATCGGAGGAAACCATGCTTACTGCAGCCAGTAATGACCTGCTGACGCGTGTTGGACCCGGTACGCCGATGGGCGACTTGATGCGCCAATACTGGATTCCCGCCTGTCTCTCGGAAGAATTGAAGCCGGACGGCGAGCCGATGCGGCTCCTGCTGCTGGGCGAGCAACTGATCGCCTTCCGCGACACCGACGGTCGGATCGGTGTCATGGAGCATCGCTGTCCGCACCGCTGCGCCTCGCTGTTCTTCGGACGCAATGAAGAGGGCGGCCTACGCTGTATCTATCACGGCTGGAAATTCGACGTGGAAGGCAACTGCCTCGACATGCCGAACGTGCCGCCGGCCCAGGACTTCAAGCACCGCGTCAAGGCCAAGGCCTACAAGGTCATCGAGCGCGCCGGCTTCGTCTGGACCTACATGGGTCCGCGCGAGGAAGCGCCGCCGCTGCCGAATATCGAGATCCTGATGCTGCCTGAGGCGGAGCGCTTCACCCGCGTCCACCAGCGCGAGTGCAACTGGTTCCAGTCGCTGGAAGGCGACATCGACACCTCGCATTTCGGCTTCCTGCACATCGGCGGCCTGAAGGTCGAGGACGTCGATCCCAACACCATCCATCGCTGGGGCGTCGGCGATCGTGCGCCCGACTACAAAGCGACGGAGACGGAATGGGGCACGATGTACGCGGCCTATCGCCCGGCCGATCCGGGCACGTACTACTACCGCTTTGCGCACTTCCTGTTCCCGTTCATCACCTTCACGCCCAACGGCTCGTTCGAGGATCAGATCGCGTGCACGCTGAACGTGCCGATGGATGACACCCACACCATGACCTACAACGTCGCCTGGAAGCAGAAGACGCGGCCGCTGGAGACGCTGGCGAACGGCGACTGGATCCCGGGCCTGGCGCCCGACATGAAGTTCCTGCCCAACACCAACGACTGGTACGGCCGTCATCGCCTCGTAGCGCGTCGCGAGAACGATTACTTCATCGACCGCGACATGCAGAAGAACGTCAATTACACCGGCATCCAGGGCATCGGCCGCCAGGACCAGGCGGCGGTGGAATGCATGGGCGAGATCGTCGATCGCAGCCTCGAGCATCTGGCGCCCTCCGATCGCATGATCGCCATCACACGCAAGCGGCTGCTGACCGCCGCGCAGGAGCTGATGAACGAGAAGAAGGTGCCGGCCACGGTCGACAACCCGGATATCTGTCGCGGCGCGCGTGGCGGCGCGTTCGTAGCCTCGGCCAAGCTCGACTGGCTCGACGCCTATGCGGAAAACCTGCAGACGGCGAAGAGCCCGCTCGGGCTGCTCACGCGGATGGCCCTGGCGGCCGAATAGGCTGCTCTGAGGGTCAGCTTCCCCTGGCGAAGGGATTGTCGGCGCCGTCCCAGTGACGCCTGAGCAGCGGCACCTGAAGAAAAGCGAAGACCAGCGTCAAAGGGAAGCTCAGGAACATCTTGCTGGCGATCCAGGTGTCGGTCGGGAAGTGGCGCCACATTACTTCGTTGACCGCCGCCAGCACGAAGAAGAACAGCGTCCAGCGCAGCGTGAGCTTGTGCCAGCCCTCGTCGGTTAGGCGGAACGCCGTGCCGAACAGCGGCTTCAACAGCGGCCGGCGGAACAGCAGCAGGCCGCCGCCCAGGATCGTGCCGAACAGGCAGTTCACGATGGTCGGCTTCAGCTTGATGAAGGTGTCGTCCTGCAGCCAGATCGTGAGGCCGCCGAACACCAGCACGAAGAAACCGCCGACCAGCGGCATGACCGGCCAGCGTTTCTCCAGCCAGCGGTAGCAGGGTAGCGCGATCGCCGTCGCCACGATGAAGATGCCGGTGCCCCAATAGATGCCCCAGCGGCCGTTGGCGACGAAGAACAGCACCAGCGGCCCGAGTTCCAGCGCCGTGGCATAGAACCGCCGCATGCCGCCCTGTTCTTCCGTCTTCTCGGTCATGCCGGCAGCCCCATCAATCCGCGCGCAAACGCCCGCGCCTCGAACGGCCTCAAATCGTCGATGCCCTCGCCGACGCCGATGGCGACGACAGGCAGCTTGAACTTCTCGGCCAGCGCCACCAGCACGCCGCCCTTGGCGCTGCCGTCGAGCTTGGTCACCACCAGCGCATCGACCGGTGACAGGGTCTTGAAGGTCTCGACCTGGGCGTGGGCGTTCTGGCCGGTGGTGGCGTCGAGCACCAAGAGGCAGGAATGCGGCGCCTCTGAGTCGAGCTTGCGAATCACACGCACGATCTTGGCGAGTTCGTCCATCAGGTTGGTCTTGTTGTGCAGGCGGCCGGCGGTGTCGATCAGCAGCACGTCGCAGCCATCGGCCTTGGCGCGCTCCAACGCCTCGAAGGCCAGACCCGCCGCGTCGGCGCCGGTGTCCTTGGCGATCACCGGCACACCGGCGCGCTCGCCCCACACCTTGAGCTGCTCGACGGCAGCGGCACGGAACGTGTCGCCCGCCGCCAGCATGACCTTGCGTCCCTCGCGCTTGTAGAGGTTGGCGAGCTTGGCGATGGTCGTGGTCTTGCCGCTGCCGTTGACGCCGATCACCAGCACGACATGCGGCTTGCGCGCCGGGTCGATGACCAGAGATGTCGCCACCGGCTGCAGGATCTCGGCGATGTCGTCGGCGAAGGCCGCGCGCACTTCCTCGTCCGTCACTTCCTTGCCGAAGCGCTCCTTGCCCAGCTTCCCGACCAGGCGGGCCGCGACACTGACGCCGAGATCGGCCTGGATCAGCGCGTCCTCGAGTTCGTTCAGGGTCTCCTGGTCCAGCTTCTTCTTGGTGAAGAGGCCGGTGATGCTCTCGGTGACACGCTTGGTCGACTTCGAGAGACCGTCACGCAGGCGCGAGAGCCAGCCCTTCTTTTCGGTCTCACCCTTTTCGGTTTCCATCGTGTCGCTCACGACGGCGCCTCAGGCGAGCAGCGAGGCATCGAGCTCGCCCTTGAACGCGACCGCGATGCCACCGGTCATGAGGACATGGTCGTCGCGCAGCCATTCCAAGGTGAGCGTGCCCTGCTCCATCACCACGTCGGCCTTACGATTGACCAGGCCACGGCGAGTGGCGGCAACGACGGCGGCGCAGGCGCCCGAACCGCAGGCGAGCGTGAGCCCGGCGCCGCGCTCCCAGACACGTAGCCGCAACTTGCCCCCGCCCAGAGGCTGGACGACCCCGATGTTGGCACGCTCGGGGAAGAAGCGGTCGCGTTCGAGCTTGGGACCAAGCTCGGCGAGTGGAATCGCTTCGAGGTCCTCGACAAAGAAGGTGGCGTGCGGGTTGCCCATGTTGGTGCCGACGGGATCCTGCAGCGGCCCCAGACCGACCGGCATGTGATTGGTGTCGCAGGCCTCGCGCACCGGGATCTCGCGCCAGTCGAGCCGCGCCAGGCCCATGTCGACGGAGATCACCGGCAGTCCGTTATTACCCATGCCGGTCTTCTGCGATTCCAGCAGGCCCGAGATCGTCTGCACCGTGACCTGGTCGGTCTTGCGCTCATCCATCACCACGGACGCGACGCAGCGCGTGGCGTTGCCGCAGGCGCCGGCCTCGCCGCCGTCAGGATTGAAGATTCGCATGAACACGTCGGCATCGCCGTCGGTCGGCGGTTCGAGCACGATCAGCTGGTCGCAGCCCACGCCCAGGCGCCGGTCGGCGATGGCGCGACGGCGCGCCAGCGACAGGTCGAGCGGCGCGGTGCGCGCGTCGAGCACGACGAAATCGTTGCCCAGCCCGTGCATCTTCAAGAACGGCAGCCTGCTCATGCCGCGCTATATGGCCGTTCGACCGGGCCAGCGCAACGAGCGCGGCCGGACCTGCCCGGCATGGGCGCCACCCACTTCCCGGACATCGAGAGTGGCCAGGCGCTTGGTGTAGATCGTGAGGTGCAGGATGCCGAGCGCCTCGTAGGGCATGGCCGGCTCGACGAACAGGCCGCGCTCGGCGTCCCAGGCCGGGGTGGCGTGGTGCACCGGCCAGTTGCAGCGGCTGGGCAGCGGCTCGCACTCGAAGCCCCTGTCGTAGACCAGAACGTTGAGCGTGATCTGGTCGGTCATGTCGGTGGAGCGCTGCAGCGCCTCGCCCAGCAGGTCGGCCCACCCCCGCCAGTGCGGCGCACCTGCGGGCAGCGCGAAGACGCCGGCGTTGATCAGCGGATAGCGCACCAGCCGCTCCGCTGTCTCCCGGTCGAAAGAGGATTCGAAGGCCGCGCCATTGATCGTCGAGAATTCCTTCCAGGCGTGGCGATAGTGCCGCATCGAGCGATGGATCTCCGGCGCCACGGCGAGCTTGCCGGTGCGCGCCGCCGCGAGGAACAGCGCGACGGCGTCGCCCTGCTGGACCCAGCAATCGCCGTCGATCCAGAGATAGAGATCGAAGCCCGGAAAATAGCGCGGCAGGAACGGCCGCGCGGTCAGGGCCTTGTAGCCGTCCTTCAACTCGTCGCGGCCGGGGAAATCGAAATCCCATTCCGGCACGACGAGCGTGGCGCCCTGCGCGCGGCACCAGGCGCGCTGCTCCTCCGTGAGCCCGCAATCGAGGATGCCGAGCGCCAGCGCACGGCCTTCTGCGGTTGCCTGCAGCGAGCCGATGCAGTCGCGCATCAGGTCGAAATAATTGGCGTCGCCGCCGGTGATTGCGATGGTTCGTTCCGACACACGGTCAGGATGGCGCATCGGGACTTTGCTGTCGCCTGCGTTTCCGCCACAGTCGGCCGGCGGAGGAAATTCCATGACCAAGCATGTCGACTATTACGTTTCGCTCAATTCACCCTGGACCTACCTCGGCTCGGCGCGCTTCGACGCCATGGCCAGAAAGTACGGCGCCAGCGTCACCATCTGGCCGGTCGATTTCGGCTCGGTCTTCTCCGTGTCGGGCGGCCTGCCGCTGCCCAAGCGGTCGCCGCAGCGCCAAGCCTATCGCATGATGGAGCTGAAGCGCTGGCGCGCCCAGACCGGCGTCAAACTCACGCTCGAGCCCAAGTTCTTTCCCAGCAACGAAGTGCCCGCCGCCAAGTGCGTTATCGCGCTGCGCGAACAGGGCCGCATGGCCGAGGCGATCAAGCTCGCGCATGCGGTGTTGGCCGGCCTCTGGGCCGAGGAGAAGAACCCCGGTGATCCCGCGACTCTGAAGCAGATCATCGCCGGTTGCGGCCTCGACGCCGATGCCGTCGTCAAGGCGAGCGAGGCGCCCGATATGGCCGAGAAGCGCGAGGCCTACACCAAGCACGCGATCGCTGAGAACGTCTTCGGGGCACCCTCGTTCGTGATCGACGGCGAGATCTTCTGGGGCCAGGACCGGCTCGATTTCGTCGACCGCAAGCTCGCGTCCTAGAGCCAATTCAGAGGGCGATCGTGGACCATTTCGTGGCACACCTCGTTGTGCCACGAGGTGTTCGGCAAGTTGTGCCACGGATCGACCCCAAGTCCTTGAACGCACGGGCGAATCGCCCCGCGATGAAGTGTGCCATCGCGCCCGGCGGCCCGGCGTCATCAGTGTTCGCCGACGGACGACCGAAGTGGACCACTTCGTGGACCATAAAAATGCCCGCCGGATCTCTCCGCGGGCGTCTCCCATTGTATCAAAAAATATACCCGGAATCGGCTGAACCTGCAAATTTTAGTCCGTCACATACCCAACAGCGCCGCCGCCGCAACGGCCAGGCCGTTGTTGGCCATATGCGCTACCAGCGACGGCCACAGCGATCCGGTGCGCCAGCGCAGCCAGCCGAACAGCAGGCCGAGCGGCAACACCAGAAGGGCATGCGCAGGCTCGACGTGAGCCGCCGCGAAAGCCAGTGAACTCACGATAAACGCCAGACCCGCCCCCCAGCGGCTTTCGAGCCAACCATAGAGCAGGCCGCGGAAAACCAGTTCCTCGACCAACGGCGCCAGCCCCGCCAGCAGGGCCAGGCTGAGCAGGAATGCCGCCGGCTCCTGGGCGATCCTCATCGCCTGTTTCACGCCCTGGGGTTCAAGCCCGATCTGGCTGACGGCAATCGACACGGCCGTGGTACCCAGGGTGCCAAACAGCAGCGGCCGCCAGCCGACGGTCCGGAATCCCAGGGCCGGCACGGCAGCCCGGCCGAGCGGCGCCACCGCGACCAGCACCGCCGCCAGGCCGACGCCGAAGAACAGGCCAAGAAGCGACAACATGCTGTGATCGGGCAGCAGCCAGAACGCGGGAAACCCGAACAGCGGGAGGGCCGCCAGGAAGAGCAGGATCTCGCGCCCGCCGATTGACCTGGAATCATTATGAATCAATGGGTTATGGTCAGTCGGCAAGTCTTTTGACTCCTTGGCCGGCAGGCCTTATACCCCGGCCGCTCAATCGGTCGTGCCGATTTCTACCGGTTCCCCCGCCCTTGGTTGCCTGAGAGGGGGAGCTCCGTTGATCCGCGAAGGTTCGCGCATCGGCGCGATTGTCGTTTGGGTGAACGGAGTTTTTGGAACGGGCATGTTTGAAGGTCTGAGCAAACGTCTGGGCGACGTATTCGACAAGCTGCGGGGGCGTGGTGCGCTCTCCGAGGCCGATGTCGATGCGGCCCTGCGCGAGGTCCGCACCGCCCTGCTTGAGGCCGACGTAGCGCTGCCGGTGGTCCGCGACTTCATCGATTCAGTCCGCCCCAAGGCGATCGGCGCCGACGTCATCCGTTCGGTCACGCCGGGCCAGATGGTCGTCAAGATCGTCAACGATCACCTGGTCGAGATGCTGGGCGGCACGGTGTCGGACCTCGATCTCAACGCCATTCCCCCGGTCGTCATCCTGATGGTGGGCCTTCAGGGCTCGGGCAAGACCACTTCCAGCGCCAAGATCGGCTATCGCCTCAGCCAGGGCCCGCAGGGCATGGCGGCGGAGTTCGGCGGTTCGTTCTCGGTCAAGCGCAAGGTCATGATGGCCTCGCTCGACACGCGCCGCCCGGCGGCGCAGCAGCAGCTCAAGATCCTGGGCGAGCAGACCGGCGTCGCCACGCTGCCGATCGTGCCGCTGGAAATGCCGCTGGCGATCACGCGGCGCGCGCTCGAGACGGCAAGGCGCGAGGGTTGCGATGTCCTGATCCTCGACACGGCGGGCCGGCTCTCCATCGACGAAGAGTTGATGAAGGAAGTGGCCGACATCAGCGAGCTGGCCAAGCCCAAGGAGACGCTGCTCGTCGCCGACGCCATGACCGGCCAGGATGCCGTCAACGTCGCCAAGGCTTTCAACGAGCGGCTGGCCGTCACCGGCATCGTGCTGACCCGCGTCGACGGCGATGCCCGCGGAGGTGCTGCGCTCTCCATGCGTGCCGTCACCGGCCGGCCGGTCAAGCTGATCGGCGTCGGCGAGAAGTTCGACGCGCTGGAGCCGTTCCATCCCGACCGCATCGCCAGCCGCATCCTCGGCATGGGCGACATCGTCTCGCTGGTCGAGCGCGCCGCCGAGACGATCGACAAGGAAGACGCCGAGAAGCTCGCCGCCAGGGTCCGCAAGGGCCAGTTCGACATGGACGACCTGCTCAACCAGCTGCGCCAGCTGCGCAAGATGGGCGGCCTGTCCGGCCTGATGGGCATGCTGCCGGGCGCCATGCAGGCCAAGGCCGCGATGTCCAAGGCCAAGATCGACGAGGGCCAGCTCAAGCGCCAGGAGGCGGTCATCCTGTCGATGACGCCCAAGGAACGCCGCAACCCCGACCTGATCCACGCATCGCGCAAGAAGCGCATCGCCAAGGGATCGGGCGTGCAGGTGCAGGACGTCAACAAGCTGCTCAAGCAGCACGCCGACATGCTGAAGATGATGAAACGAGTGAACAAGCTCGGCGAAAAAGGATTCATGCGCAGCCTCGGAGGCATGGGAATGCCGCCGGGACCACCGCGCTGAAAGTTCAGTGAAACGCGACTATCGGACGAATCGAAAGAGAGGATTTAAAGTATGCTAGCCATCCGCATGACCCGGCACGGCGCCAAGAAGCGGCCGTTCTTCCACATCGTGGTCGCCGACTCGCGCAGCCCGCGCGACGGCCGCTTCATCGAGAAGCTCGGGACCTACAATCCGCTGCTGCCGCGCGAGCACGAGCAGCGCATCACGCTCGACAAGGAGCGCATCGCGCATTGGCTGAAGGTCGGCGCCCAACCGTCCGACCGCGTCGCGAAGTTCCTCGCCCAGGCCGAGCTGATGAAGCCGCGCGAGCGCCGCGAGCAGAGCAAGAAGCCGCTGCCCCGCGCCAAGACGCAGGAGCGCATGAAGGCCGCAGCGGCGGCAGCGGCTACGGCCGAGCCCGCCAAGGAGGCCGCGGCCACCTGATGGAGATCGCCTGATGACCAAGGGCCGCGTCCTGTTGGGCGTCGTCGCGGCGCCGCACGGTGTACGCGGCCTGGTGCGCATCAGGAGCTATACGGAGGATCCGATGGCGGTGGCGCGTTACGGCCCGCTGTCGGACGAGACGGGACGGAAGCAGTACCGGGTCGAAGCGTTGAGCACCGTGAAGGACGCGGTGCTGGCCCGGATCGAGGGCGTAGCCGATCGGACGGCGGCCGAGGCATTGCGGGGTTTGCGGCTTTATGTGGAGCGCGAGCGCCTGCCCGCCACGGACGAGCGGGAGTGGTACGAGGCCGACATCATAGGCCTCGCGGCGGTCGGCCCGGACGGCAGGGATTGGGGGAAGGTGATCGCCTTCCACGATTTCGGCGCCGGGCGAACGATGGAAGTCTCGGGCGGCAGCGCATCGAAGGGTTCGGTGATGCTGCCCTTCACCGCCGAAGCGGTGCCCGAGATCGACGTCGAGGGCGGCAAGGTTGTGGTCGATCCGCCGGCAGGTGTGCTGGCGGGTGGAGAAACGAAGGAGGCGTAGAGAAACGTGTGGCGCGCGACGGCGCTCTCGCTGTTCCCGGGGATGTTTCCGGGCCCTCTGGGCGAAAGCCTGGCGGGCAAGGCGTTGAGGGACGGCGTTTGGGAATTGTCGGCCGTCGATATTCGCCGGTTCGCCAAGGACCGCCATCGCACGGTCGACGATGCGCCCTTCGGGGGTGGCGCCGGCATGGTGATGAAGCCCGACGTGCTGTCGGCGGCGATCGAGGCGGTCGCCGTTCCGGGAGTGCCGAGGATCCTGCTCTCGCCCAGGGGCGTGCCGTTCACTCAGGCGCGCGGGCGGGAGCTGGCAGCGGGGCCGGGCGTGTTGTTGGTGTGTGGTCGGTTCGAGGGCGTCGACGAGCGCGTCATCGAGGCCCATGCGCTGGAGGAGATTTCGGTCGGCGATTTCGTGCTTTCGGGCGGCGAGATCGGGGCCATGGCGGTGTTGGATTGCTGCGTGCGGCTGCTGCCCGGCGTGATGGGCGAGCCTGAATCGGCGAGCGAGGAGAGTTTCGAGGACGGACTGCTGGAATACCCGCACTACACCCGGCCCGCTTCGTGGACCGGACCCGATGGGATCGAACGGCAGGTGCCGGAGATCCTGGTCTCGGGCCACCACGGCAAGGTCGCGGAATGGCGGATGAAGGAACGACGAGAGATTACGCGGCGGCGGCGGCCCGATTTGTGGGCCCGGCGCCGGACCACGACGGAAACTGAAGAGAAGTGACGAAAGGATGGATGCGATGAACATTCTCGATATGGTCGGCCAGACCACGATGGACAAGGTGCAGGCCGAGCGGCCGGTGCCGCGCTTCGAGCCGGGCGACACGCTGCGCGTGCACGTCAAGGTGCAGGAAGGCAACCGCGAGCGCATCCAGGTCTATGAAGGCCTCTGCATCGCCCGCAAGAACGCCGGCGTGAACTCGGCCTTCACGGTGCGCAAGATCAGCTTCGGCGAAGGCGTGGAGCGCGTGTTCCCGCTGTACGGTCCGGGCATCTGGGAGATCGAGGTCGTCCGCAAGGGCGTCGTGCGCCGCGCCAAGCTTTACTACCTGCGCGATCTGCGCGGCAAGGCGAGCCGCATCGCCGAGGACACCGAGGCGCAGCGCGAACTGCTCGCCGTGCAGGCCGAGGAGGCGATCAAGCGTCCGCGCCGCGAGAGGATCAAGAAGGAAAAGCCCAAGGCCGAAGGCTCCATCCGCGCCGCCAAGGGCGGCGGCAAGAAGTAGGTGCAGCATGGCGTTCCGCAAGAAGGCGGCCACGCCGCCACCTGAGCCGCCCAAGCCGCGCACGCTGTTCGAGAAGATCTGGGATGGCCATGTCGTCCATCGCCAGGACGACGGCACCTGCGTGATCTACGTTGACCGGCATCTGGTGCACGAAGTCACCAGCCCGCAGGCCTTCGAGGGCCTGCGGATGACCGGCCGGTCCGTGCGCCGGCCCGACGCCACGGTCGCCGTGGCCGACCACAACACGTCGACCCTGCCGGTCAGCGCAGCCGATGTGGATGAGGAATCGCGAATCCAGATCGAGACGCTCGAGAAGAATGTTGCTGAGTTCCACGTGCCCTATTTCGGCATGAATGATCCGCGTCGCGGCATCGTGCATGTGATCGGCCCGGAGCAGGGCCTGACCTTGCCGGGCATGACCATCGTGTGCGGCGACAGCCACACCTCGACGCATGGCGCATTCGGTGCGCTGGCTTTCGGCATCGGCACCTCGGAGGTCGAGCATGTGCTCGCGACGCAAACGCTGATCCAGAAGCCCGCCAAGAACATGCGCGTCGCGGTCGAGGGCAGCCTGCCGATCGGCGTCACGGCGAAGGATGTGATTCTCGCCATCATCGGCAAGCTCGGCACCGCGGGCGGCACCGGCTACGTGGTCGAGTATGCCGGCCGCGCCATCCGCGAGATGACGATGGAAGGCCGCATGACGGTCTGCAATATGTCGATCGAGGCGGGCGCGCGTGCCGGCCTGATCGCGCCGGACGAGACCACCTTCAAGTACCTCGACGGCCGGCCATACACACCCAAGGGCGGTGCGTGGGACCTGGCGCTGGGTCAGTGGCGTCGCCTGCCCTCCGACAAGAATGCGGTGTTCGACAGCCAGCTCGACCTGCTCGCCTCGGACATCCCGCCGATGGTGACCTGGGGCACCAGCCCGCAGGATGCATTGCCGATCACCGACATGGTGCCCGATCCGGCCAATGCGCCGGATGAGAACCGCCGCGAGGCCTGGGCGCGCTCGCTCGCCTACATGGGCCTGACGCCGGGCACCCGCCTGGTCGACGTACCGATCGACCGCGTGTTCATCGGCTCGTGCACCAACGGCCGCATAGAAGATCTGCGTGCCGCCGCCGAGATCGCGCGCGGCCGCAAGGTCGCGTCGAATGTTTCCGCCATGGTCGTGCCGGGTTCTGGTCTGGTGAAGGCCGAGGCCGA
>Ga0207952_1000819_pt1 | contig 18240 bp, 10 predicted proteins | sample SubbioR12Aug_8Ca_FD_184831 | JGI IMG/M metagenome (GOLD analysis project Ga0207952, IMG submission 184831) | Serpentinite rock and fluid subsurface biosphere microbial communities from McLaughlin Reserve, California, USA - CR12Aug_8Ca (SPAdes) | ecosystem: Environmental > Terrestrial > Deep...
GACCGAGAGCGTCAACTCGATGGCCAACAACCTCACCGCCCAGGTCCGCAACATCTCCGACGTCACCATCGCGGTGGCCAACGGCGACCTGTCGCGCAAGATCACCGTCGACGTGCGCGGCGAGATCCTGCAGCTCAAGGAAGCCATCAACACCATGGTGGACCAGCTCCGGTCCTTCGCCTCGGAAGTGACGCGCGTGGCGCGCGAGGTCGGCACCGAAGGCAAGCTCGGCGGCCAGGCGATCGTGCCGGGCGTCGCCGGCACCTGGAAGGATCTCACCGACAACGTGAACCTCCTGGCGGCCAATCTCACCACCCAGGTCCGCAACATCGCCGAAGTCACCACCGCGGTGGCACGCGGCGATCTGTCGAAGAAGATCACCGTCACCGTCTCGGGCGAAATCCTGCAGCTGAAGGAGACCATCAACACGATGGTCGATCAGCTGAACGGCTTTGCCGGCGAAGTCACGCGCGTCGCCCGCGAAGTCGGCACCGAGGGCAAGCTGGGCGGCCAGGCCCAGGTCCCCGGCGTCGCCGGCACCTGGAAAGATCTCACCGACAACGTCAATTCGATGGCCACCAACCTCACCGGCCAGGTCCGCAACATCGCCGAAGTCACCACCGCCGTGGCCGGCGGCGACCTCTCGAAGAAGATCACCGTCGACGTGCGCGGCGAGATCCTGCAGCTCAAGGAGACCATCAACACGATGGTCGATCAGCTGAACGGCTTCGCCGGCGAAGTGACCCGCGTGGCGCGCGAGGTCGGCACCGAAGGCAAGCTGGGCGGCCAGGCCCAGGTCAGCGAAGTGACCGGCGTGTGGCGCGAACTGACCGAGAGCGTCAACTCGATGGCCAACAACCTCACCGCCCAGGTCCGCAACATCTCCGACGTCACCATCGCGGTGGCCAACGGCGACCTGTCGCGCAAAATCACCGTCGACGTGCGCGGCGAGATCCTGCAGCTCAAGGAAACCATCAACACGATGGTCGATCAGCTGAACGGCTTCGCCGGCGAAGTCACGCGCGTCGCCCGTGAGGTCGGCACCGAAGGAAAGCTCGGCGGCCAGGCCCAGGTCCCCGGCGTCGCCGGCGTGTGGAAGGATCTCACCGACAACGTGAACCTCCTGGCGGCCAATCTCACCACCCAGGTCCGCAACATCGCCGAAGTCACCACCGCCGTGGCCGGCGGCGACCTCTCGAAGAAGATCACCGTCGACGCCTCGGGCGAGATCCTGCAGCTGAAGGAGACCATCAACACGATGGTCGATCAGCTGAACGGCTTCGCCGGCGAAGTCACGCGCGTCGCCCGCGAAGTCGGCACCGAGGGCAAGCTGGGCGGCCAGGCCCAGGTGCCCGGCGTCGCCGGCACCTGGAAAGATCTCACCGACAACGTCAATTCGATGGCCACCAACCTCACCGGCCAGGTCCGCAACATCGCCGAAGTCACCACCGCCGTGGCCGGCGGCGACCTGTCGCGCAAGATCACCGTCGACGTGCGCGGCGAGATCCTGCAGCTGAAGGAGACCATCAACACGATGGTCGATCAGCTGAACGGCTTCGCCGGCGAAGTGACCCGCGTGGCCCGCGAAGTCGGCACCGAGGGCAAGCTGGGCGGCCAGGCCCAGGTCCCCGGCGTCGCCGGCGTGTGGAAGGATCTCACCGACAACGTGAACGTGCTGGCGGCCAATCTCACCACCCAGGTCCGCAACATCGCCGAAGTCACCACCGCCGTGGCACGCGGCGATCTGTCGAAGAAGATCACCGTCACCGTCTCGGGCGAAATCCTGCAGCTGAAGGAGACCATCAACACGATGGTCGATCAGCTGAACGGCTTCGCCGGCGAAGTCACGCGCGTCGCCCGTGAGGTCGGCACCGAAGGCAAGCTCGGCGGCCAGGCCCAGGTCCCCGGCGTCGCCGGCACCTGGAACGACCTCACCGGCAACGTCAACATGCTGGCGGCCAACCTCACCACCCAGATCCGCACCATCGCCGAAGTGGCGACCGCCATCACCAAGGGCGACCTCACGCGGTCGATCCAGGTCGAGGCACTGGGCGAGGTGGCCGAGCTGAAAGACAAGCTCAACACCATGATCGACAACCTCCGCCTCACGACGGAGCGCAACACCGAGCAGGACTGGCTGAAAACCAACCTGGCGAAATTCACCAACATGCTGCAGGGCCAGCGCGACCTCGGCACGGTCGGCCGCCTGATGCTGAGCGAGCTGGCACCGCTGGTTCACGCCCATCAGGCCGTGATCTACCAGACCCAGAACGACGATGAGCCCAACCTGAAACTGCTCTCGGTCTATGCCGACTCAGGCAGCGGCGGCCATCCCGACATCGTCCGCGTCGGCGAGGGCCTGATCGGCCAATGCGCCGCCGACCGGCGCCAGATCCTGATCTCCGACATGCCGGCGGCCGTCCGTCCCATCACCTCGGGCCTGTTCCAGGCCACGCCCAAGAGCATCATCGTCCTGCCGGTGCTGTTCGAGGGCCAGGTCAAGGCGGTGATCGAGCTTGCCTCCTTGAGCCACTTCACCGAGCTGCAGATCGCCTTCCTCGAGCAGCTCACCGCGTCGATCGGCATCGTGCTGAACTCGATCGAGGCCACGATGCAGACCGAGGGCCTGCTGACCCAGTCGCAGAAGCTCGCCGGCGAGCTGCAGAGCCAGCAGGGCGAGTTGCAGCAGACCAACGAACAGCTCGAGCAGAAGGCGCAACAGCTCGCCGAGCGCAACTTCGAGGTCGAGCGCAAGAACCAGGAGATCGAGCAGGCCCGCCGCGCGGTGGAAGAGAAGGCCTCGGAACTGGCGCTGACCTCGCGCTACAAGTCGGAGTTCCTGGCCAACATGAGCCACGAGCTCAGGACGCCGCTCAACTCCATCCTGATCCTGGGCCAGCAGCTTGCCGACAATCCCGAGGGCAATCTGGTGCCGAAGCAGATCGAGTTCGCCCGCACCATCCATGGCGCCGGCACCGACCTGTTGAACCTGATCAGCGACATCCTAGACCTCAGCAAGATCGAGTCGGGCACGGTGACCGTCGATGCCGAGGAGATCTTCTTCACCAACGTGCTGGAGACGGTCGCCCGGCCGTTCCGCCACCAGGCAGAATCGCAAGGCCTCACGTTCGACGTCCAGATCGACCCGGGCCTCGGCCGCTCGATCGTGACCGATTCCAAACGCCTGCAGCAGATCCTGAAGAACCTGATGTCCAACGCGCTGAAGTTCACGGCGCAGGGCAGTGTCCGCATGCGCGTCCTGCCGGCGCGAGCGGGCTGGCGGCCGGACAATCTGGCGCTCGGCCAGGCGAGTTCGGTGGTTGCCTTCGAGGTCACCGACACCGGCGTCGGCATTCCGGTCGAGAAGCAGAAGATCGTGTTCGAGGCCTTCCAGCAGGCCGACGCCAGCACCAGCCGCAAGTATGGTGGCACCGGCCTCGGTCTCGCCATCAGCCGCGAGCTCGCGACGCTGCTGGGCGGCGAGCTTACGCTGCGCAGCACGCCGGGCATGGGCAGCACCTTCACGCTCTTCCTGCCGACCTTGTACACCGGCCCGCGCACCGCGGTGCGCGCCGCCGCCTCAGGCGCCGCGCCGGTGCCGGTTCAGCTGCCCGAGCACGTGGTCGATCAGTTCCCCGACGATCGTCCCAACCTGCAGCCGGGCGATCGTGCCCTGCTGATTGTCGAGGACGATCCCAACTATGCCGGCATCCTGGTCGATGCCGCGCACACGGCGGGCCTGAAGGCGATCGTCACGCAGCGCGGCGCCGAGGCGCTCGACCTCGCGCTGGAATACAAACCGGTCGCCATGTCGCTCGACATTTTCCTGCCCGACATGCTGGGCTGGAACGTGCTCAGCCAGTTCAAGCGCACGCTCGAGACAAGGCACATTCCGGTGCAGATCCTGAGCATGGACGAGGATCGCCAGCAGGGCCTGGCGCGCGGCGCCTTCTCCTACCTCAACAAGCCGACCACGACCGACGGCCTGAGTGCGGCGCTGTCGCGCATCAACGACTACGTGAAGCCGCGCAGGAAGCGTCTGCTGATCGCCGAGGACAACGAGGCCGAGCGCCTCAGCGTCACCGAGCTTCTCTCCCATCCCGACATCGAGATCGCCGTGGCCGGCACCGGCCGTGAGGCACTCGAGGAGCTGCGCAGCCAGCACTACGACTGCATGGTGCTCGACCTTCGCCTGCCCGACATGTCGGGTTTCGAGGTGCTGGAGGAGATCCAGCACGACGAGGTGCTGGCCGACCTGCCGGTGGTCGTCTTCACCGGCCGCGAGCTCTCGGCCGAGGAGGAGACGCGCCTGCACGCCATGGCGCGCAGCATCGTGGTCAAGGGCGCGGCCTCGCCCGAGCGGCTGTTCGACGAAACCGCGCTCTTCCTGCACCAGGTCGCGGCCGACCTGCCGGCCGAGAAGAAACGCATGCTGGAACGACTGCATAATTCGGACGAGGTCCTGGCCGGCCGCACCGTACTGGTGGTCGACGACGACACGCGCAACATCTTCGCACTCTCGAGCGCGCTGGAGCGCCGCGGCATGCATGTGCGGACGGCGACCACAGGCCGCGAGGCGATTTCGATGCTCGAGGCTTCGCCCGAGGTCGCGATCGTGCTGATGGACATCATGATGCCGGAGATGGACGGCTACGAGACCATGGCGCTGATCCGCGGCAATCCGGCGCTCAGGCGGCTTCCCATCATCGCCCTCACCGCCAAGGCGATGAAGGGTGACCGCGAGAAGTGCCTGGAAGCCGGCGCCTCCGACTACCTCGCCAAGCCGGTCAACACCGAGCAGCTGTTCAGCGCGCTCCGGCTGTGGCTGCACCGCTGATGGACAAGGTCAATATCCTGCTGGTCGACGACCAGCCGGCCAAGCTGCTCGCCTACGAAGTCATTCTCGGTGAGCTGGGCGAGAACCTGATCAAGGCCAGCAGCCCGGAGGAGGCGCTGGGCGTCCTGCTCAAGACCGACGTGGCGGTGGTGCTGATCGACGTCGTCATGCCCGGCGTCGACGGCTTCGAGCTGGCGGCCATGATCCGCGAGCATCCGCGGTTCCAGAAACTCGCCATGATCTTCGTCTCGGCCGTCCAGATCGCCGACACCGACCATCTGCGCGGCTACCAGATCGGCGCTGTCGACTACGTGACGGTGCCGGTGGTGCCCGAAGTGCTGCGCGCCAAGGTCAAGGTCTTCCTAGAACTCTACCGCAAGACCCGCCAGCTCGAGGAGATGAACGTCGAGCTCGAGCGCCGGGTCGCCGCCCGTACCGCCGAGCTGGAGGCCCAGACCGAGCTGCTTCGCCAGAGCGAGGAGCGCCGCTCCATCGCCCTGTCGGCCGGCAATATGGGCTCGTGGGAAGTCGATCTGGCAACGGGCCACATCGAGTGGGACGAAGGCCCCTATCGGATCTTCGGTGTCGATCCGGCCCAGTTCGAGCCGACCGTGGAGCGCATCGAAGCGATGATGCACCCCGACGATCGCGAGAAGAGCTCCGTCGCCGCCCTCGTCGGCACGAGCGAGCCCCGCTTCCAGATCGAATTCCGGATCGTGCGGCCGAACGGCGAGGTGCGCTGGTGTTACGGCGCCGGCATCATCGCGCGCGACATTGCTGGCAAGCCGATGCGCATGAACGGCGTCACCGTCGACATCACCGAACGCAAGCGGGCCGAGGAACGGCAGGTGCTGCTGGCACGCGAGGTCGACCATCGGGCCAAGAACACGCTGGCGGTCGTACTGTCGGTGCTCAGGCTGACCCGCGCCAAGACCACGCCCGAGTTCATCTCCACCGTCGAGGGCCGCATCCACGCGCTGGCGGCAACGCACAACCTGCTGTCGGCCACCCGTTGGGAAGGCGCCGACCTCTGCAAGATCGTCGATGAGGAGATGGCGCCCTACCACGCGAGCCACCGCCGGCGCGTCGTGATTTCGGGGCCTGCCGTGGTCCTGCTGCCGGCGACGGCGCAGGCCGTGGCACTGGCGGTGCACGAGCTCGCGACCAACGCCGCCAAGTACGGTGCGCTCTCGACCGAAGCCGGCACGCTGGAGCTTGCGTGGTCGATCGGTCCCGGCGCCGTCACGCTCACCTGGTCCGAGACCGGCGGCCCGGCCACCACCGAGCCCAAGGCCCTGGGCTTCGGCCTCACCATCGTGCGCTCGAGCATCGAGGAGCAGTTTCGCGGCGGCGTTGTCTACGACTGGCGCCGCGAGGGACTGCATTGCACGCTCTCCATCCCGAGCGCCCAGATCGCAGCCCCTGCCCTCGCCGCCAGCACCGCGGAATCGGCGGAACCGTCCGCCGAGCGGCACACGCGCCGCAGCCTCGCCGACAAGCGTCTCCTGGTGGTCGAGGACGAGCTGCTGGTCAGCATGCTGGTCCGGAGAATGCTCGACGACCTCGGCGCCACCGTGGTCGGCCCCTGTGGCCGCCTGGCCGACGGCATGGCGGTGGCCAAGGCCGAACGTTTCGACGGCGCCATCCTCGATCTCAACCTCGCCGGCGAGCCGGCCGATCCGCTGGCCGATCTGCTGCTGGCGCGCGGCGTGCCGTTCGTCTTCATCACCGGCTACCAGCGCGAAAGTATCGACCGGCGCTACGCCAACGTCCCGGTGCTGCAGAAGCCGATCGACGCCGCCGCGCTCGAGCGCGTGCTGCTGTCGCTGCTCGACACCAAGCCGCTGCTGCAGGCCCGCGCTTCTAAGGCTTGACCGTCAGATTGTTGATCGTCACGCAGCCCGGGTCGATCGCTGCCTTGGCGATCTCGACGAAGCGCTCCAGTGGGCAGGCCTTGTCGCGGGCATAGGCGCTGCAGGCCGGCAGGTCGACCGCCACCATGGCGGGCGGATTGTCGATCGTGAGCGGCGTCATGTTGCGCAGCTGCTCCGGCGTCTGGGCATAGAAGGCCATCCGCACGTAGCGCTGGCCGTTCCGGCCGTCGCGCAGCAGCTCGAAGGCGAGCGCGCTGCCCGGCGGAGCTTCGTTGTCCTGGTAGCCCTTGATCTCCCAGCCGAGGTCGAGCAACCCCGCGATGTTCACGATGTTGGTGTCGTGGCCGATCAACATGCCGAAGCGCACCGGCTCGGCCATGTTGGGCGCGCCGGGGAACTTGTGGCCGTTCTGCAACGCCGTCGTGATCAGCGCCAGCAGGTTCGATCCCTTCTGCTGGGCGATCGGCTTGGTTTTCTCCATCAGGTCGAGATAGAGACGGTGCACCTTCAGCATGTCGCGAAGCTTGTTGTCGTCCGCCAGGCGCCCCCAAGCGACCTGATCGGCCGGCATGCCCTCGGCGCTTTCCTGCAGGAAGATCTCCCCTGCCATCGAGCCGATGGCGATCGGCCCCTTCATCGCGACGCCGCCTTTCGGGTTCGGCACGATCGCCGGCGCCTCGGCCGCCAGGCCGCAGCCGGCGGCCGAGCCCGGCGGGCAGAGCGTCGATTGCAGGAGTGCGAGCTGCGGCGCGTATTCACGCTGCACCGAACTGAAGTCGCCGCCGATGCGCGCCAGGATCGCGGCCCGGTTGCTGGCCGCGTCCATCGGGCAGGACGGCGAGGGCTGCGGATGAAACAGCGGATCGGGCTTCGAGAGGTCGGCCTGGTGCTTCAGGATCGGGGTGATGCAGCGCATGTAGAGGCCGCCCAAGGTCGAAAGCGCGGCGTATTCGGCGCGATTGTCCAGGTCGACCCACAGCACGACGGTGCCCGGCGCGGGGCAGATGCTCTCCTCGATCAGCCCGCGACCGCCGTAGATGATCCGGTAGAACTGGCCCATCTGGTGACCGAGGTCGGCGCCGCGCGGCGTCAGGTTCCCGGGCGCTACCGGCCAAGCCGGCCAAGGCGAGGCGGCGAACCTCGCGAGCTGCTCCGGCGTCTTGTCCGGCGCCAGCACACTGTGGCGGGCAAGCATCACGACCCGTTCCGTCTGCCAGCCCGGCGGGATCGGCGGGACCTGGGCCATGGCCGGCTGGAGGCCCGCCATCAGGAGGGAAAGGAGGACAGCAGCGGCCAAACGAAGTTTCATTGCGACATTCCGGAACAGAGCACGATCCGAGCCTACCTTATGGATTGCGCGCACGGTAGCGCCGGTGGCGCAGCGATCCTGGACAGGCCGGGGGAAATTGAAAGCACGACGCGAGATCGCGCTACTTCGTAAAGGCCGCGCGCAGAGCCCCCACCGTCTCTTCCCAGGCAGCGTGAGCGGCGACTTCGTTGTATTCCAGCCGATGGCCGAACGCGGTCGTGGGCGCGGGCCGCGGGAAATTGAAGGCGTGCCAGGCGCCGGGATAGACGATCAGCCGGACCGCAGCCCCCTCGCTGCTGCGCCGCGCCATCATCGCCTGGCATGCCGTCGCCGGCGTCCAATCGTCGAGCTCGCCGATCAGGATCAGGGTGGGCACGGCAAAGTTCTGCTCCCCGCAATAGGGGTAGTAGGCGATGGCGGCGCGGAAGTGCCGGTCGAACAGGGTCTCGATGCCGCCGAACTGCACCGCCGACAGCGCGATCATCGCGCCCTGGGAGAAGCCCAGGACCGCGACGCGGTCGGCATCGACGAAGGGCAAGCCGGCCAGGTAGTGGAGCGCGCCATAGGCATCCATGACGCGATCAGCCGGCCAACCGGCGTCCTCGGTGCAACGATGGACAATGCCGCGTGGCCCGAAACTGTCGACGGCCAGCAGCACGTAGCCCAGCGCCGTGACACGCGCGCCGAGCGCGTCGTCCGATGCCTGGCCGCGCCCGCCACAGCCGTGCAGCGACACCACGGCGGGGAAAGGGCCCGCGCCGACGGGACGATAGAGCTCGCCCGAGACCTGCTCGGTCGCCTGGACCGGTACCGCTTCGCCGCGCTCCTTCGCGAGTCGCTGCTGCAGTGGCGACGGCGGCGTGATCGCCGTCCGGAAATGAACCGTCTCGGCCGCAGCCGGCAGCGCCGTCGCCGCAGCAACGACCGCCAGGAGGACCATCGCACGCAGGCTCATGGTGCGAACGGTCTGCTGCTGAAGGCCTGTCGTCAATACACTCTGCTTATGCCGTCGCGCGGTCCCACCAGTCGCGGGTGCGGTACCAGGCGCCGACCAGGGGCAGCACCCATTCGGGGTTGCCGTTGTAGAAGGGCACGGTCGGGAAGGGTTGGCCGTCGAAGGCGTTGATGGCAGCGTTCGAGCCGCCGGCGATCTTGCGCGCGGTCTGGTAGCCGAGATAGCTCATCATGGCGACACCCGAGCCGTTGCACGCCATCAGGTAGTGCATGCCCTGCTCCATGCCCATGTGCGGCAGGAAGTCGAAGGCGAAGGCCACGTTGCCGGTCCAGGCGTGGGTCACCTTAGTGCCCTTGAGCTGCGGCCAACGCTCCAGCATGTAGCCGTGCAGCACCGGCGCGCTCACTTCGGGCGTGACCTGGGTGAAGCGGGCGCGGCCGCCGAAGATCACGCGCTTGGTGTCGGGCGATTGGCGGTAGTAGCAGAGCACGCGCTTGGTGTCGGAGACGACGCGGTTCTTCGGGATCAGGCTTTGCACCAGATCCTCGGGCAGTTCCTCGGTGGCGATGATGTGGCTGGCGACGGGGACGAGCTTGCGCCGCAAGGTCGGCGTCAGCTCGGTGGTGTAGCCGTTGGTGGCGATCACGACTTCCTTCGCCTCGATCGGGCCCTTCGAGGTGAGGACCCTGAAGCCGCCGCCTGACTTGCGCTCGATCTTCTCGGCGTCGCAGTTGGCGCAGAGCCGGGCGCCGGCGCGGTGCGCGGCCTTCAGCAGACCGCCATAGTAGAGCGCGGGATGAAGCTGGCCGGTGCGCTCCACCACCATGCCGCCGTAGTAATAGTCCGAGGCGATCTCCTCGCGCTGCCGTTCGCGCGGGATCATGTAGGTGCCCAGCGCCTTCTCGTTGTAGGTGCCGACCTTGGCTTCCTGCTCCCTGTAATGGCGCGGCGTGTAGGCGCCCGAGAAGCGGCCGTTCATGCGCCAATGGCACTCGATGCCCTCGCGCTGGATCACGGTCTCCACTTGCGTCAAAGAATCGGCGGCATCACTCAGCATGCGCGCCATCACCTTCTTCCAGGCCTCGGCATCGCCGCCGACGCCCTTGCCGGAGAAGCCCTTGCCCATGGTCGTGCCGCCGCTCACGCCGCCGCCGTTCCTCGTCGAGGCGCCGACGCCGAAGTCGCCGCGTTCCAGCACCGTCACATCGATGCCCGAGCGCGCCAGTTCGAGCCCCGTCGAAAGGCCGCCATAGCCCGCGCCCACCACCAGCACGTCGGTTTTGAGCGGCGGGTCCTGGCTGAGCTCGTTCGTGGGATGCCACCATTCCCACCACCACGGCATCGCCTTGAAGTCCTTGTGAAAGATGCTGTCAGCCATCACGCACTCCCCTCAACGCGCGCTGCCGCTGAGGCCGCGGCCGAAGCGGCCGATCAGGACCAGCACCAGCGACACCAGCAGGATCTGCATCACCGACACGGCAGCGATGGTCGGATCGATCTCCATCAGGATGTTGTCGAACATCTTCTTCGGGAGAGTCATGTTGGCGCCGGCCAGGAACAGCGCCACCACGACCTCGTCGAACGAGGAGATGAAGGCAAGCAGGCCGGCCGAGACCAGGCTTGGCCGCAGCAGCGGCAACGTGATGCGCGTGAGAGTATGCCAGCGGCTGGCGCCCAGCCCTTCCGCCGCCTGCTCCAGCGCGCGGTCGAAATCGCGCAGGCCCGCCACCATCACCAGCACCACGAAGGGCAGCGCCAACACGGTGTGGGCAACGACCAGGCCGTACCAGGCGCCGATCAGCTTCAGCTTGGCGAAGATGCCGTAGACCGCGACCGAGAGAATGATGGTGGGCACGATGATCGGCGCCAGGGCCAGGCGCTCGACGAAGGCGCGGCCGAGGAATTTTGCCCGCACCAGGCTGAAAGCCAGCGGCACCCCCAGCACCAGCGCCAGGATCGCGGTCGACACGCCTATATATAAGGAGCGCCAGGTGGCATCGATCCATTGCGGATCGTCGAGATAGCGCTCGTACCACTGCCAGGAGAAGCCGGGCGGCGGAAATTGCATGTAGGGCGCGGAACTGAGCGAGATCGGAAACACCACCAGCAGCGGCAGCATCAGGAAGAGATAGATCAGCCCGCAGGCCACGACGAGGACGCGCCGGCTCATGTCGCAGGCTCCGTGCGCGTGAAGCGCTGGGCCAGCGCATAGACGGCGAAGGTGACGACCAGCAGCACCGCCGAGAGCGCCGCGGCAAACGGCCAGTTGAGCGTCTCGCGCACCTGCTGCTCGATCAGCACCGCGATCATGATGACGCGGCCGCCGCCCAGCAGCGCCGGGGTGATGAAGAAGCCCAGAGACAGCACGAAGACGATGACGGCGCCGGCGAAGATGCCGTTCAGGGTGAGCGGCAGGTAGATGCGCCAGAAGATCCGCCAGTTCGATGCCCCCAGCCCCTCGGCGGCGGCCACGATGGCGGGATCGAGCCGACGCACGGCACCATAGACCGGCAGCACCATGTAGGGCAGCAGGACGTGCACCATGCCGATCAGCACGCCGGTGAAATTGTGCAGGAGCGGCAGCGGGTCGCTGATGATGCCGGCGTCGATCAGCGTCCTGTTGAAGACGCCGTTGCGTCCCAGCAGCACCATCCAGGCGTAGGTGCGGACCAGCACCGAGGTCCACAGCGGCAGCAGCACGAAGATGAAACCGAGCGTGGCCCACAGGGGTGTCGTAGTCGCCATCAGGAAACCCAGCGGATAGCCCAGCACCAGGCAGAACAGCGTGACCAGCAGCGCGATTTCGAAGGTGTTCCAGAAGACGCGGAGATAAAGCCCCTCGCCCAGCGCCTTGGCGTACCAGTCGAGGCTGCCGCCCTCGAGGCTGAAGCCCAGCATGCGCACGACCGGGAACAGGAAGAAAAAGAACAGCAGCACCAGCGCCGGCAGCGCCGGCCAGAAGCCGCGCAGACTAGAAGACATGGATCGCGTCCGGGTCGATGCCGACGGCCACGCGCCCCCCCGGCGCCGGCAGCGCGCCACGCGCCGGCTGGCGCACCAGCAGTTCGAGGCCGCCCTCGCAGGCGAGACGCAGCTTGAAGCTGGTGCCGAGATAGACCGACTCGATCACCTCGCCGGAAAACTGGTTGGCCCCGGTGGGAGCGAAGCGCTCGGGCCGCATCAGCACGCCGACGCGCTTTCCCGGCACTGAAGTGCTGGCCACCTTCAACTGCCGCCCGCCTTCCAGCGTCACCACCCCCACGGCACTCACCGTGCCGTGGAAGATGTTGCTCTCGCCCACGAAGTCGGCGACGAAATCGTTGGCCGGGCGCTCGTAGATCTCCGTCGTCGTGGCAATCTGCTGGATGGTGCCCTTGTTCATCACCGCGATGCGGTCGGAGAGCACCAGCGCCTCCTCCTGGTCGTGGGTGATGAAGATGGTGGTGAGGCCCAGCCGCCGCTGCAGGCGGCGGACTTCTAGCTGCATGGTCTCGCGCAGCTTGCGGTCGAGCGCGCCGAACGGCTCGTCGAGGAGCAGCAGGCGCGGGTTGAAGACGATGGCGCGGGCCAGCGCCACGCGCTGCTGCTGGCCGCCCGAGAGCTGGCGCGGCAGGCGCTGCTCGTAGCCCGCGAGTTCGACCAGCGCGAGGGCGTCCGCCACGCGGCGGACGATCTCGGGCCTGGCGACGTTCCGCATCTCCAGCGGGAACGCCACGTTGCGCTCCACCGTGAGATGCGGGAACAGCGCGTAGTGCTGGAACACCATGCCGATGTCGCGCCGGGCCGGCGGCAGGGCGGTGATTTCGACGCCGTCGATCTTCACCGATCCGGCGTCGGGTTTCTCGAAGCCGGCCACGACCTTCAAGAGCGTGGTCTTGCCCGAGCCGCTGGGGCCGAGAATGGTCAGCAGCTCGCCCGGCGCCACCTGCAATGACACGCCGTCGAGTGCCGCCACCTCGCCGAACCGCTTGGCCGCCCCGTCGATCCGGAGCTCGGCCGACTCTGGTCTCATGCCTTTTTCAGCATCCAGGCGTTCCACAGTTCCTGCGCCTTGGCGCCGTTGTCGGCGTACCACGCGTCGCTGATCCAGAACTGCTTGTCGAGATACTGGGTCGGCAGGTAGGGCTTCACCTTGGCATCGACATAGTTCAGCGATTCGAGGTTGAGGCCGGGGTAGCCGAGCTCGGAGGCATAGACCGCCTGCTGCTGCGGGATCGCGAGCTCGACCAGCATCTTCTGCGCCCAGTACAAATTCTTGGCGCCCTTGGGGATGATGAAGCTGCCCTGCTTCAGCGCGCCCTCGTTCCATTCGATCTCGATCGGTGCGCCCTTCTTGATGATGTCGTAGAAGCGGCCGTTCCAGCCGGTCGCCAGCACGACCTCCTTGTCGAGCAGGAGCTGCGCCGGCTGCTGGCCGGTCGACCACCACACCGTGACGGCCGGCTTGATCTGGTCGAGCTTCTTGAAGGCGCGGTCGAAGTCGATGGGATAGAGCTTGTCCTTCGGGACCCCGTCGGCGATCAGCGCGAACTCGAGATTGTCGGTCGGGTGGTTGCGCATCGAGCGCGCGCCCGGGAATTTCTTGACGTCCCACCAGTCGGCCCAGCTCTTGGGATGGGTGCCGCCTTTGAAGACGTCGGTGCGGTAGCCGATGATCGTCGTGTATACCGACGAGGCGAAGACGTAGGGATTCTGCGCCGTCGGCGGATATTTCGTGCGGTCGACGATCTTGTTGTCGATCTTCTCCAGCAGCCCGAGCTTCTCCGCGCGGATGGCGTCCTGGCCGCCGATCTCGGTGACGTCCCATTCGACGTTGCCCGACTGGACGGTGGCGCGGAGCTTGCCCATGTCGACCGGGCTCGTCTCGACGACCTTGATGCCGTACTTCTTCTCGAAGCCGTTGAAGAAGGCCTTGCGCATGGCGGTGCCCATCGACCCGCCGGAATGGTTGACCACGATCTGCGCGGGCTTGGGCGGCTCGGCCTGGCCGAACGCCGGCCCCGCGGCACCGGCGGCAGCGACGCCTCCCAGCAGCGACACGGCCTGGCGTCGGTTCAATTTCTTCATGTCCATGTGAGCCCCTTCTTTGATTCCCCGCCGGACTGTAGGTGCGCGGCATCACTTGGGCAACAGCGACGCCCCGTGATCCCGGCTAGCCAAGCGGACGACCGTTCCGGTCATGAACGGCACTCGAACGAGGCTTCGCAGACTCTGACAAAAACTGCTCTGGCCTAAGCCAGAAAAACCTCTTAGGGTTACAACCACTCCATCGTAATCGGGCAATTACCGGTGTTGCGTACGTTGCGTACAAGGCAAACGGGGCGGGGGGACTCACATGGCACGATTTCCGAAGTCGTATGGTCAGCGCCGGATGGAGGAGCTGACGGCGAAACGTGCGTCGGGCAGCGTTGATTTGCCGTCTAAGCTGTTTGGCTGCGACGAGATCCTGGCGGATGCCGCGGACGACGAAGTCACCTACTTCAACCGCTTCGTGGTCTTCCGGCAGGAGCCGCCGCGCAAGACCTCGACGACCGGTGGCGGCTACGCAACGCTTCCCGGCTGGGCGGCCGTTGCGCGCGACAAGCGCACCCAGATCGCGATGAAGAAGAAGTTCCAGGCCATCGGTCACGCCATGAAGCCGCTGCCGATCGAGACAACTGCGGAGCCGAGACCCGGCGAGAAGCCGAGCGACGGCATGCAGGGGGTACGCGACAGGATCAAGGTGACGGATCGGATGATGGCACCGCAGGGGCTGAAATTCTCGAGCCTCAGCGCGACCTTCGCTCGCCGGCAGGCAGGGCATTCGGCCGGGCCGCAGGTCATGCTCCAGTCCAGGCGCACCAAGCAGCCGGTGGCAGTTGATATCCAATCCCGCATCGACGTCGTGATCGCCGCGACAACAAGCTACTACGCGACCGTCGCCGATTTCGATCTCAAGAAGGCGATCTGGGCGGTGGGGCTGGAATTCGAGCAGGTCTGGCACTCGGAGGGCTACCGGCGTGGCCGGCTGGTGCGCAGCATTCCCTTGGCGCCCGGCGAGCAGCTCGAAATCCAGACCAAGAGCTGGGATCGCCGCACCATCAAGAAGACGATGGTCGAATCGATCGAGCAGAATCTCTCGACCGAGATCACCGGCGAAGAGAAGTGGACTCTCGCGGCCAAGATGAATTTCTCCAACCAGACCAACGCGTCGGTCACCCCGACCGCCGGCGCCAATGGCGGAGTGACCATCCCCATTCAGGAGATGCCGATCAAGCTCGGCGGCAATCTCGGCATCAGCGGCAACCTCTCCGACACGATGACGCACGCCATGGATTCGACCAACGAGTTCGTGCAGAGCGCCATGATGAAATCGGCGCAGAGCCTGAAGGCGGTGCGCACCAACAGCGTCGAGACCGGCCAGGAGATCGGCACCGAGACGGCGACCAAGCAGATCATCGCCAACACCAATCGCTGCCACTCGGTCGCCTACCACTATTTCGAGGTCACCGAGGATTTCGCGGTCACGACCCAGCCGATCGGCGCCCACCTTTATCTCCTGGTGCCGATGCCGGTACCCGAGATCACCGCCGAGTGGTTGCTCTGCCACGAGTGCGATTTGCGCCGGGTGATGCGCTGCCCCGACTATTATGCGGGCTTCGCCGCCGCCAAGCGGCTGCTCATGCAGGCAATCATCGGGCCGGCGCTGGCCGCGCTGCCACCGGCGCCGGGCACGTCGGGTCCGGGCCGCAGCACCGAGCCGGGCAGTGGCCAGGATCCACTCGATGCCGCGGTACAGGCGGCGATCAGGGCGTATCATGTCCTGCGGGACGCATCACTCTTGCCGGCGGCGCCGGACGACGCGCCGGACCTGCTCGATACCATCGAGGGCTGGATCAATGATGGCGCCGACGCAATCCGCGAATTCGGCGGAAAGGTCGCCGATGCGGCGCAGGAAGGCGCCGAAGCAGTCGGCGATGTGATCGAGGAGACCGGAGAGACGGTGAACGAAGGGCTCGCCATCGTTGGGGGCGCGATCGCTGACGCCGGCGAGGCAGCCGGCAACTTCCTTGGCTTCGCACGCATGGCCGCGCCGAATCGCAACCAGGGTGCGCTGCAGTTTTCGACCGCCAACCCGACAGGGGGCCCCGGCTCCTACATCTATTGGGGGCTGGCCGGAATCGTGGCGCCGGAGATCGCGCGGGCGTTCGAATACCTCGAGTCGGCGTGGCCCATGGCGCTCAATGCACCGACAGAACGGCGCATGCTGGCCGAGATCACCGTGTTGCAGGAATTCTTCGGGCGGCTCGGCGATCCAAAGCTCACTTTCGGCAAGGTGAATGCCGCAATCGGGATCCTGGCCGGTGCCGCGGTGGCGGCGGGCGGCGCTGCAGGCGGAGTGGTTGGCGGCGTGGCCGGCGCGATCATCGGCGGCGTCGTGACCTCGGAAATCCCGGGCGTCTCGACCTGGATCGGCGTCGCGATCGGCGGTGTGGCTGGCGCCGGGATCGGCGCGGCGATCGGCGCCGCGGCGGTTGCCGCCGTGCTCGGATTCGTCGCCTCGCTGGAGGGGCTGGGCCTCGCCGACACAATTCCGGACGACGAGGGGCTCAACGACAAGGTGTCCGACTTGTGGGCCCAATACAACGCACTGCGCTCGACCGCGGCGATCACCGGCCAGATGACCTTGCAGCCCAGCGATGGCACCGGCGGCGGCGCAGCCGCGGCCAGTGCCGCCTACGAGCGCGCATTGGGAGAACTGCGCGAGCTCGCCGAGGCCAAGGTCGAGTTCGATCGGCTGGTCTGCCACATAAACGACCACCTTGCCTTCTACCTGCAAGCGCTGTGGGCGGGCTGGACGGGCGACCAGATCGCCGCGGTCCTCGAGCAGCTCGGCGTGCCGCCGGGCGTGGTCGAGAACCGCTTCAGCGGCTTCGTCGGCATTCGGGCAGCGGTCAAGGTGACCGATCTCGACTGGGTCAAGGACGAGGGCGGCCTCGACTGGCAGGCGATGGTCGACAAGGCCGTGCGCGACAGCGCCGGTGCAGCCGAATCCGAGCTGATCACGCTCCCGACCCAGGGCATGGTGGTCGAGCCGGCGCTCGGCCAGTGCTGCGCCTGCGAGGATTTCGTGCAGGAGCATCGCAAGCTCGACCTCGACTACCGTGCGGCCGAGGTACGACTGGCGCAAGCCAAGGCCGACCAGGCCGAGCAGGAGGTCGCGCGTTTCAAGAAACGCGTCGACGCCGGCGAACTCGGCGACCCAACGCCGTTCGAGGGCGCGAGCGTCACCGTCTCGACGGCGGGCGACGGAGGCTAGCAGGCGATGGCCGACGGCGGTCCCGTCAACGCCGGCGAGCGTGGCACCTCGCCGATCGATCGCGGCACTTCGGCGACGCCGCAGCGCAACGCCACGTCACCGGATGCGGGCGTGCGCCTTGCGCCGTCTGCGGCGGCCGCAAAGAAGCGCGCCGCCGCCATTCCCAAGCTCGCCGAGGACTTCGCCGTGAATCTGGAGAAGAGGAAGACGGCATACGCCGAAGCCGAGCGGGACTCCTATAGCAAGCTCGCGGAAGACGCCGCGCCGAACGTTGCCGCCTCTGCCAGGAAAGCCGCGGCCGAACTCCACGACAAGATCATGAAGGATCTTGCCGGTCTTACCGGCGAGGCGGTCATCGCCTCGGCGACCGAACTCGCCAACCAATGGATCGACGCGACGCTGTCGAGCCTCGCCGATCCGACGGCGATGAAGTCGGACTGCGTGCGCGTCGCCTTCAAGCAGCACTTCGCTGCTGAAAAAGACGCCGACATCGCCATCGCAAAGAAGGAGATCGTCGCCATGCTCACGGAGCTGCGCGATGACCCGCTCGGCATCAATTCGTCGGCGGTGACCTACGAGTGCGGTGGCTGGTGCTTCGGCAACCCCGCCATGACCGGCCAAGCATGGGCGTCGAGCAGCACACTTTGCAACTCTCTCTGGCCCTACGTCTTCGAAGAATACCGACGCACGCCGCGAGAATATGAGGCACTCGCCATCGTGCTCCTGCACGAGGGGCTGCATCGCACTTCGTATGTCCGCTTCAAGCATCCGCTCGGCGAGACCTACCGGGACACCGAGCAATATCAGGCCCTCACGCTCGCGGGCCACATTGCAGAAGCCGACTCCTACGCCTACTTCGCCAAGGACGTCGCGGCCTGCGAGGGGAGCTAGGCGGTGGCTGACCAGCGCTTCCCCAACAGCGAGCGCGGCACCGACGACCGCGGTACCGGCGGGCGCGGCACGCAG
>Ga0207952_1000820_pt1 | contig 18234 bp, 14 predicted proteins | sample SubbioR12Aug_8Ca_FD_184831 | JGI IMG/M metagenome (GOLD analysis project Ga0207952, IMG submission 184831) | Serpentinite rock and fluid subsurface biosphere microbial communities from McLaughlin Reserve, California, USA - CR12Aug_8Ca (SPAdes) | ecosystem: Environmental > Terrestrial > Deep...
GACACGGGCGAGCAGTTCGGCCCAGCCGTCCTCGCTGCCGCGATAAATGCGATATCGCGAGCGGACATAACGATCGATGTCGGTCGCCGCCACCTCGTTCCTGGCCGCACGCGCGATCGCGATCGAGCGCGCCGCGTACCAGAACCCGAGCGCGTCGAGCGGCGTGCCCTCGAGCTGCGCGACGGTGAGCTGGTAGACGTCCTGGAGATTGTCGGGCTCGGCAGCGACCGACAGGCGGTAGTAGCGTCGCGCGCCGTCGTAGTCCTTGGCCTGCAGGGCAGCGAACCCCAGGGTGCCGTTGAACACGCCCGCCATCTGCTCCTTGACGCGGGCGAACGCGTCATCGGTGAGCGATACCGGCTTCTGCCACTGCGGCAGCACGATCAATCCGCGTTCGGCCGCCGCGACCGCGGGCGCGAGCGCCGCCGCATCGCCCGCTGCGGCGCGCGTGCGGCCGGCGTAAGCCCGGTTGGCCAGCGCCCGCACATTGTCGGGATCGGCCTGCAGCAGGCGTGCCGCCATGACATCGGCCTTGGCCGGCTGGTTGGCGGCATGCCAGGCGGCAATCGCCTGTTCGAGGGCTTCGACCTTGAGGACGCTGCCGGGGTACCACGCGACGAAGACCTCCATCGCGGTGGCGCGCTTGGCGGCGTCGCGCGTATTGAGCGCCGCCATGTATGAGTCGTACTCGGCGGGGTTCGCGAAACTGTTCCGCGTCTGGGCGGAAATGTCGGAGGCCGCGAAGGCGAGCACCAGCGACAGAACGAGACCAAGCCAACGCATCACTGCCATTACAACCTCCCTTCTTCCTCCCGGAAATACAGTGACCGTTTTGTCGAATTAAGGCAGTGTCCGGACGTTAAGGGACGAGCAGGGGCAATGACAATGCAAGAGCGGCGTTTCACGGTAATGGCGCTTCTCGGGGCGGGTTTTGCAGCGATGCTTCCGGCCGCGCCGACGGGGGCCCAGCAGGCCGCGCCGCCCCCCGCCGTGCTGGTGCAGGCAGCCGAGCTGAAGCCGATCGCCGACCAGGCGGAATTCATCGGCCGTGCCGCCGCCGTCGACAAGGTCGAGCTGCGCGCCCGCGTCAAAGGCTTCCTCGGACCGCGCAAGTTCAGCGACGGCGACCTGGTGAAGGAAGGCCAGGTGCTGTTCACGATCGAGCCCGAACCCTATCAGGCCGCGGTCGACCAGAAGATCGCCCAGCGCGATGCCGCCAAGGCCGCCCTCACCAACGCGCAGCTCCAGCTCACGCGTGCCGAGGAACTGCTGCGCAGCAAGACCGGGACCCAGGTGACCTACGACCAGCGGCTGTCGGAGCAGCTCCAGGCCAAGGCGCAGCTCGAGGACGCCTCGGCCCAGCTGCGCGACGCCGAGATCCAGCTCTCCTACACCCAGATCAAATCGCCGATCGACGGCCGCATCGGCCGCGCCGCGGTCTCGCCGGGCAACATCGTCGGCCCGGACTCGGGCGTGCTCGCCACGGTGGTCAGCGAGAATCCGATCCGGGTGCTGTTCTCGATCACCCAGCGCGAACTGCTCGAGGCACGGCGGGACAACTCCTCGTCGGGCGATGGCCTCGTCGTGCGCCTGCGGCTGGCCGACGGCAGCATCTACCCGGACAAGGGCAAGCTCGACTTCATCGACGTCACCGCCGATGCCAAGACCGACGGCCAGATGGTGCGAGCGGTGTTCGACAACAAGAAGGGCCTGTTGACCGACGGTCAGACGGTGCGCGTGATCGTCGAGGGCGAGAAGGTGCCGACGGTGGTCGCCGTGCCGCAAGCCGCGATCGCCCAGGACCAGAGCGGGCCCTACCTGTTCATCGTCACCGACAAGAACGTGGCCGAGCAGAGGCGCGTCAAGGTCGGCGTCGCACGCGATGGGCTGGTCGCCATCACCGAGGGCCTGAAGGCGGGCGAGAAGGTGATCATCCAGGGCCAGCAGCGCGTCCGGCAGGGCATGACGGTCAATCCCAGCATGGCGCCGCCCTCGGCCTCGATGCAGAAGCAGTAAACCATGACAATCTCGTCGCTGTTCATTCGCCGTCCGCGGCTGGCTTTCGTCGTCTCCACCGTCATCACGATTGCCGGCATCATCGCCATGACGGCGATGCCGGTGGCGCAGTTTCCCGACATCGTGCCGCCGCAGGTCCGCGTCACCGCGACCTATCCCGGCGCCTCGGCCCAGGCGGTCGAGGAAAGCGTGGCGCAGGTCATCGAGGCGCAAGTGAATGGCGTCGAGCGCATGCTCTACATGAAATCGACGTCCGGCGGCGATGGCAGCTACACCCTCACCGTCAGCTTCGAGGTCGGCTCCAATCCCGACATCAATACCGTCAACGTCAACAACCGCGTCAACCAGGCGGTGGCACTGCTGCCGCCCGAGGTGCAACGACTGGGCGTCACCACCAAGAAGCAGTCCTCGGCGCTCCTGCAGGTGGTCGCGGTCTATTCGCCCAAGGGCACGCGCGACGGGCTGTTCCTGTCGAACTTCGCCACCATCACTTTGCTCGACACGCTGCGCCGCGTGCCCGGCGTCGGCGATGCCACGCTGTTCGGTGCGCTCGACTATTCGATGCGCGTGTGGCTGAACCTCGACCGCATGTCGAGCCTCGACATCACGCCCAACGACGTGGTCAAGGCAGTGCAGGCACAGAACGTCCAGGCCGCCGTCGGCCTGGTCGGCGCCGCGCCGCTGCTCGACGACGTCGGCTTCCAGCTCAACATCACCACGCAGGGTCGCCTGACGACGATCGAGGAGTTCGAGAACATCGTCGTGCGCGCCACGTCCGAAGGTGCGCTGGTCAAGGTCAAGGACATCGCCCGGGTCGAACTCGGCTCCAAGACCAGCGATCAGCTCGGCCGCTACAACGGCAAGCCGGCCTCGGGCATCCAGATCTACCAGCTGCCCGGTGCCAATGCGCTGGCTACCGCCAAGGGCGTGCGCGAGGCAATCAAGGCGCTGGAGCCGCGCTTTCCCGACGATGTCGCCTACGACGTCATGTACGACACGACCGTGTTCGTGGAAGCCACGATCGAGAGCGTGATCCACACGCTGATCGAGGCCTTCGTGCTGGTGGCCTTTGTCGTCTTCATCTTCCTCGGCAACCTGCGCGCCACCCTCATTCCCATCATCGCCGTGCCGGTGGCGCTGATCGGGACCTTCGCCGTCATGCTGGCGTTGGGCTTCTCGGCCAACACGGTCTCGCTGCTGGCGCTCGTGCTGGCGATCGGCATCGTGGTCGACGACGCGATCGTCGTGGTCGAGGCGGTCGAGCACATCCTCGAGCACGAGCCCAACCTCACGGTGCCGGAAGCCACCGAAAAGGCGATGACCCAGGTCACCGGGCCGATCATCGCCATCACCCTGGTGCTGCTGTCGGTGTTCATTCCGACCGCCTTCATCCCGGGCATCTCCGGCCAGCTCTATTCCCAGTTCGCCGTGGCCGTCTCGGTCGCGATGGTGATCTCGGCAATCAACGCGCTGTCGCTGTCGCCGGCGCTGTGCTCGCTGATCCTGCGCCACCGCAAGAAGCCGCGCGGGGTCATGGCCTGGCTGCAGAACGGCATCGACAAGAGCCGCGACGGCTATGTCCGGCTGGTGACGCCGCTTGCCCGGCGCGGCGTCATCGCCCTGCTGCTGGTCGGCGGCTTCGTCGCCGCGACCGGCGGCATCGGCAGCCTGGTGCCCTCCGGCTTCCTGCCCGACGAGGACCAGGGTGCCTTCATGGCCGAGCTGCAGCTGCCGGACGCCGCCTCGACCAACCGCACGCTGGCCGCGCTCGAGGAGGTGGAGAAGACCATCGCCGGCCGGCCGTGGCTGCAAAGCATGTTCACGGTCAGCGGCTACAGCCTGATCGACGGCCTCGCGCTCCCCAACCGGGCGCTGGTCGTGGTCGGCCTAAAACCCTTTGCTGAGCGCAAGGACACCAACCTGTCGGTGTTCCAGGCCCTGAAGGAACTCAACCTCGCCTTCAGCCAGATCGCCTCGGCCAATGTCTTCGCCTTCAACCTGCCGCCAATCATGGGGCTGGGCAATTCGTCGGGCTTCGAGTTCGTGGTCCAGTCGCTGTCGGGCGCCTCGCCCACCGACCTCGCGGCCGTTTCCCGCGGCCTGATGATCTCGGCGCAGGAAGTGCCGACACTCGACGGCGTCTACACGACCTATGGCGCCTCGACGCCGCAGATCAACCTCAAGCTCGACCGCGAGCGCGCCCAGGCGCTGGGCGTGTCGATCTCGGACATCTTCTCGTCGATGCAGACGGCGCTGGGCGGCGCCTATTCGAACGACTTCAACCTGTTCGGCCGCACCTGGCAGGTGAAGGTCCAGGCCGACGCCGCCGACCGTGGCACCATCAACGACGTCTTCCGGGTACGCGTCCGCTCGTCGAGCGGCGAGCTGGTGCCGCTGCAGGCGGTCGCCAACATCGACCTTGTGACCGCGCCCAGTTCGATCGTGCGCTACAACAACCTGCGCTCGGTGATCATGAACGGCGCACCGGCGGCGGGCTATTCCTCGGGCGATGCGATCGCCGCCATGGAGAAGCTCGCCAAGGCGACCCTGCCCGCCGGCTACGGCTACGAATGGACGGGGACGGCGCTGCAGGAAAAGGCGGCCAGCGGCCAGACCGGCTTCATCCTGGGTCTCGCCGTGGTCTTCGCCTACCTCTTCCTGGTCGGCCTCTACGAGAGCACCGCCATCCCGGTCGCCGCCCTCCTGTCGGTGATCGTGGGCCTGTTCGGCGCGGTCACCGCGCTGTTCCTGGCCGGCCTCGACAACAACATCTACGCCCAGATCGGCATCGTCGTTCTGATCGCGCTGGCGGCCAAGAACGCCATCCTGATCATCGAGTTCGCCATGGCCGAGCGCGCCGGCGGCAAGGACATCGTGACGTCGGCCACCACCGCCGCGGCGCTGCGCTTCCGCGCCGTCATGATGACCTCGTTCGCCTTCATCCTGGGCCTGGTGCCGCTGGTGATCGCCACGGGCGCGGGTGCGGCCACCCAGCGCGCCGTCGGCACCGCGGTGTTCGGCGGCATGATCGCCGCGTCGTTCCTCGGCATCTTCGTGATCCCGGGACTTTACGTGGCCTTCCAGACCGGCCGCGAGAAGATCAAGGGCATGATCGGCCAGGCGCCGGTTCCCGTGTCCAAACCTGTGGAGCCGACCCACTAAATCGCCCTGAAAGTGGACCATTCCCTGCCACGCCTGAAGGGGGTTTGTTTGTCCAGCGTCGGTGTCTGAAAATCACGCCCAAGCCGTTGATCGTGTAATGAAATCAGCGCAACAGCTGCCACGGAATCGACGAACGTCCCTTTCGATATGCGTGTCTGAAAAATCTCCGCTGCGATGGACCATTTCGTGGACCATAAAAAAGCCCGCGGGATCTCTCCTGCGGGCGTCTCCCATCATGACAGAAAATCTAGCAAAAACCTGTTGAACCTGCAAATGCTGGCAGTGCTGTCAGGCACGCAGCCAGGGCGGCGTAAGGGCCGTTTCGATCGGCGCTTCCGGACGCGCCGCGATCTCGTCGGCCTGCACGCACTCGGCTTCGGAAAGCACACGATGCGCCGCCGTTGCCTGCCGCCAAGTATCCCAGTCGGAGGTCTCGCGATCGTTCAGCGAATGATGGTCGCGTATGACATTGACGCGGACGAACCACAGGCCTGACGCCGCCTCGCCGTGGCCGAAGGTCGCCGGGTCGGCCTCGCCCGACCGGCAGCGCCGCCAGGCCTCGCCGGCGGTGATGAACATATCTGCCGGCAGGTCGGCCAGATCGAAGGCGATGCCCAGTCGCGGCGCAATGACCGTGTCGAGCTGCGCGTCGGCCCGGCGCCAGCAGCCATCGCGCCAATATTCGCAAATCCAGTGATCCTCCCACGGCTTCTTGAAATAGGCCGCGAAGCCGCAGCGCACCCGCGCCGCCATACCCTGCTGGCGGAGCATGCCGCAAAGCATCAGGGCATAGTCGCGGCAGGTGCCGACCGCGCGCTTGTCGGTCGCGCGCTCCGCCGTCAGCACGCCGGCACCGGCATCGCCGATCTGTTTCAGCCGGGCCGCGAGCGGCAGCGTTTCGCGCGACACCGTGCGGAACTCAGCTTCCGACACGCCATAGGCCGCAATCCAGTCGGAGTGGATCAGCACGCCCTGGACGATACGGCAAAGCGCGGCGACATCGGCCGGCAGTCCGTCGAAGCCCAACGGACCACTGCCGGGCTTCGACATCTGGCTGTGGCGGCACCAGCGTTGCAATTCTTCCATGGCCCTCCTCTAGACCATGGAACGAAGGCCGGATCGAGTCATCCTCAGGCGTGGCGCAGGACACTTCTCGAAGCCGTCTGTTCGATGAACGCGCGGTAGCAGGCGACCTCATGTCCGGCGGCGACCGACTCCAGCCGGGGTGCCGCCTCCTGACAAGCCGCCTCGGCGAGCGGACAGCGATCGAAGAACGCGCAGCCCGGCAGGACCAGAGCCGGATTCGGTGGATCGCCACGCACCAGCGACGAGCCCGACGCCCGCCGACCACTGAGCCGGGGCGCCGCCGCCAGCAGGGTGCGTGTGTAGGGATGCGTCGGCCGGGCGAACACGTCCTTTGCCGGCCCCATCTCGACGATCCGGCCGAGATACATGATCGCCACGCGGTCGGAGAGGCGCTCGACCACCGAGAGATCGTGCGAGATGAAAAGGTAGGTGAGCGCGAACCGCTCCCTGAGTTCCAGCAACAGGTTGAGCACGGTGGCCTGCACCGACATGTCGAGGCCTGAGGTCGGCTCGTCGAGGATCAGCACGCGAGGCTGCAGCAGAAGAATACGCGCCAGCGCCAGGCGTCGGAGCTGGCCGCCGGAGAATTCGTGCGGATAGCGCCGCGCCGATGTCGCATCGAGACCGACCGCCTGCAGCATCGCCGCGACCCGGTCGCGCCGTTCCGAGGCGTTGCCCACGCCATGGATTTTTAGCCCCTCTTCCAGGGTCCGGCCGATGCTCCACCACGGATCGAGCGCCGCGCCGGCATCCTGATGGGCATACTGCACGATCGATCGCGCCAGTCGCGCCGCTTCGGGCGCGAGCCCGCTCACCGTGCTGCCCTCGAGCAGGATGTCGCCCGCGCTCTCGCGCTGAAGGCCGAGGATGGTGCGGCCCAAGGTGGTCTTGCCGCAGCCGGACTCGCCCACCAGCGACAGGATCTCGCCACCCCGCAGGTCGAGGCTGACCTGCTTCACCGCCTGGACCGGCGGGATCGTGCGCTGCAGGAAACCCTTGCGGCCGCCCAGCCGCACCGACACGTCGCGCAGCATCAGGATCGGGTCGGCGGTCATGCGAACTGCACGCAGCGGACCTCGGCGCCCGACCCAGCCAGCGCCTGCGGCGGCCGAACGGTCCGGCAAAGGGGGCGCACGTCGGCGCAGCGCGGGGCGAACAGGCATCCCGCCGGTCGCGCCAGCGGCGACGGCACCGATCCCGGGATGCCCAGGAACGTCGTCGCCCGGTCGGGGTGGCAGGCGAGCAGCGCACGGGTGTAGGGATGCGACGGCGCCTCCAGGATCGCCTGCACCGCGCCCTTCTCCACAGTCTGACCGGCGTAGATCACGCAGAGGTCGTCGCACAGTTCGGCCACGACCCCGAAATCGTGCGTCACGAACAGCAATGAGATCCCGAACTCGGCCACCAGCTCACGCAGCAGCAGCAGTATCTGGTGCTGGGTCGTGACGTCGAGCGCCGTGGTCGGTTCGTCGGCAATCACCAGCCCGGGCGCGCAGGCGAGCGCCGCCGCAATCAGCAGCCGTTGGCGTTGCCCGCCCGAGAACTGGTGCGGATAGCGTTCCAGCGCGGTCTCGGGGTCGGGCACCTGCATCCGCCGCAGCAGACTGACCAGCCGCGCCACGTGCGCCTTGCGCCGTTCGCCACCACGCTTGCCCCCAGGATCCTTGGCATCAGGCGCATGCCAGCGCATGACCTCGAGCATCTGGCTGCCGACCTTGAACACGGGATTGAGCGCCAGCAGCGGATCCTGCGGGATGAAGCCGATGCGGCTCGAGCGCACCTGGTCGTTGAGCTCGGCCTCCGAGAAAGCGAGCAGGTTCTCGCCTTCGAACCAGACCTCGCCACGGTCGACCGTGGCGCCCCTCGGCAGGATGCCCATGATGGCGCGGATCAGCGTGGACTTGCCGCAGCCCGATTCGCCCACCACACCGAGGATGCGACCGCGCTCAAGCTCCAGCCCGACGTCATCCAGGATCTCGGCCATGCCTTCGTCGGTGCGGATTGACACTTTCAAGCCGCGCACGCTCAGCACGGGCGTCATCGCGAGCGCCTGATCCGGGGGTCGACGATGTCGCGCAGCCCATCGCCCAGAAGGTTGAAGCCCATCACCGTGATCAGGATGGCGAGGCCGGGAAAGGTCGCATACCACCAGGCACGCGGCAGGTAGGTGCGGCTCTCGGCGATGGCGAGGCCCCAGTCCGGCGTCGGCGGGGTCGCGCCCATGCCGAGAAAGCCCAGGACAGCGGCGACCAGGATCGTGAAGCCAAGCCCGATGGTGGCGCGCACGATCACCGGCGACAGCGCGTTGGGCAGGATGTGCAGGAACACGATGCGGCTGATGCCCGCGCCGATGCCGCGCAGCGCGTCGACGAACAGCGACGCCGAGAGTCGCCGCGTCTCGGCATAGACGATGCGGGTGAAGAACGGCCAGTAGGTGAGCGAGAGCGCCAGCATGGCGCTTTCGAGTGACGGCGACATCAGCTGCGCCAGCGCCAGCGCCAGCACGAGCTGGGGGATCGCAAGCACCACGTCGGTGACGCGCATGATACCTTCCGACACCCAGCCGCCGCGGTAACCGGCGATGAGGCCGAGCGGCACGCCGATCAGCATGGCGGTCGACACGACGGTAAGCGCGATCGAGAGCGCGCCGCGTGCGCCCAGGATGACACGGGAGAAGATGTCGCGGCCGAGATTGTCGGTGCCGAACGGATAGGCGGCGCTGGGCGGCCGCAGCCGTCGCGCCAGATGCGACGCGGCCGCGTCCTCGGGATAGGGCGCCAGCAACGGCCCCAGGATCGCGATCACCAGCACGAAGAGCACGATGCCGAGGCCCAGCATCGCCGGCAGGTCGCGGCTGAGCTTGCGCAGGATGTGGATCACGCCCGTTCCATCAAGCGGGGATCGAGCAGACCGTGCACCAGGTCGATCAGGATGTTGACGACGGCGTAGACCGTGCCGACCAGCAGGGTCACCGCCAGCATGACCTGGCGGTCGCCGGTCAGGATCGCCTGCACGGTGTAGCTGCCGATGCCCGGCCAGTCGAAGATCGCCTCGACCACGACGCCGCCGGCGATAAGACCGCCGAACAGCAGGCCGATCTGAGTCACCGTGGCGGTCACCGAGTTGCGCAGCACGTAGATCCAGATCAGGCGGTGCCGGCGATAGCCCATGGCGCGCTCGTAGAAGACGAAATCCTGCTGCAGTGTGTCGAGCACGCCGGCGCGCGTGAAGCGCACGATGGTGGCGAGCCCGCCCAGCGAGAGGGTGAACGCCGGCAGGACCAGATGACGCAGCGCATCGGTGACGACGTCGAAGCGGCCGGCGATCAGCGCGTCCGCCACCATGAATCCGGTGACGCGCGGCGGCCGCTGCATGGTGGGCGAAAGCTCGCCCCGCAACGGCAGCCAGCCCAGCTCCATCGAGAACAGGAGTTGCAGCATGATGGCGAACCAGAAGGCCGCCACGGCGATGCCCAGCACCGAGAAAACCCGCAGCAGATAGTCCGGCCAGGCGTTATGCGTCAGCCCGGCGATGACACCCAGCGGCACCCCGACGAAGACCGAGATGGCGAGCGCGCAGAAGGTGAGCGCCAGGGTCGCCGGCAGGCGCTGGGCGATGTCGACCGCCACCGGCCGGCGCGAGAAGGCGCTTTCGCCGAGGTCGAGCGTGGCCACCTTGCCGACATAGACGACGAACTGCTCCCAGATCGGGCGGTCGAAGCCATACTGCTGGCGCAGCCGCTCGATCTGCTCGGGCGTGGCGGCGTCGCCCGCCAGCGCCATGGCCGGATCGGACGGCACGACGCGGATCAGCAGGAAGGTGACAACCAGCAGCCCGAACAGCGACGGCAGCACGAGGATGCAGCGCCTAAGGACGAAGCGCAGCATCTCAGCCGTCGAGCGTGATCCAGCGCATCTCCGCGCCCTGGCCGACGGTGCAGAAGCGGCGGCCCTTGATGCGCTTGTTGAGACCCTGGAGCTGCATGGAGTTGTAGACCCAGATGTCGGGACTGTCGGCCATGATCTTGCGAATGGCCTCCTGGTAGAGCGGCTCCCGGTCCTCCTGCTTGATCGTCGTCCGGGCCTTGCGCAGCAGCGTGTCGACCTCGGGGTTCTTGTAGTAGGCCGAGGCCTTCCAGGTGCCGTGGAACTGGCTGTCGTACATCTGGCCGACCCAGTTCTCCGGATCGACGAAATAGGTGCTGACCCAATGCACCCACATGTCGGGCGTGGTGTCGGGCTTGGCCGCGGCCGCGGTCAGATTCGGCCAGATGTTGCCGACCACCTTCATGTTGATGCCGATCTGCGCCAGGTCGGACTGGAAGAGCTGCGCGCCCTGCACGCTCTGCTCGTTCTCCGACTGCACGTGCAGTTCGACCGGCCGCTTCATCGGCGCGCCCTGGGCCACGGCCTTGGCGTAGTATTCCTTGGCCTTCTTGAGATCGTAGTCGTAGCCCTTGGCATCCTTGGGGATGCCCCACAGATTGTCGGGCATCGGATAGGGATCACGCGTGGCGTAGCCGCCCAGGATGTCGTTGATGAAGCCCATGTAGTTGAAGGCGTGGGCGAAGCAGAGCCGGGCGTTGAGGTTGTCGAACGGCGGCTTGGTGTTGTTCATGCGGATGATGAAGATCCGCATCACCATGTCCTTCTGGACGTAGGCGATCTTCGATGCGTTGATCTGCGCCACCTGGTCGGCCGGCAGGTTGTTGTCGGTGCAGTCGAGCGAACCGTTGAGCAGCGCCAGCACGCGGGTCGAGGTCTCGCGGGTTGGCCGGCAGGCGAGCTTGCGCACGGGCTTGGGATTGTGCGACCAGCCCATGAAGTGGTCGTCGAAGATCTCCATGTCGAGATATTCCAGCGGCCGGTAGCCCGCCGGGATGATGCGGTAGGAGCCGGAGCCCGCCCCATTCGACGCCAGCCAGCTCTTGCCCCAGTCGCTGTTCTTGACGTTGGGCTCGATCATGCGCGGATTGACGATCGAGATGCTGGGGATGGCGGCGAAGAACGGCGCATAGGCGGTCTCGAGCTTGAAGCGCACGGTCAGCGGATCGACCGCGGTCACGCTCTCGGGCTTCAGGATCTTGAGGAAGGCGCCGGCCGGCGCCAACCCCAGAGCCAGCATGCGGCGGAAGGAATAGACCACGTCCTCCGACGTCATCGGGCTGCCGTCGTGGAACTTGATGCCGGACCGGAGCTTGAACTCCCAGACGAGGCCGTCCGGCGTCACGGTGTGGCTCTCGGCCAGCCACGGCACGATCTGTGGCGGATCGTTCTGGTAGCGGTAGAGATTGTCGTAGGCGTTCAGCATCATCGCCTGCATTGGTACGTCGTAGACCTGATGCGGGTCGAGGTTCGCCGGCAGGCCGAAGCCGCTGACGAAGGTCGAGGCGTCGGCGGCCGACGCCGTGCGCAGGCTGCCGGCAGCGACGGTGCCGGCGATGACGGCGCCTGCGGCAAGCGCGCCGGCCTTGCGCCGGCCGAGAACGGGACCGCTCATTGCGCCGCTCCCGCGAGGCGGGTGGCATGGAAACGGTTGATCGGTCGCGGCAGACCGAGGTTGTCGCGCAAGGTCATGGCTTCGTACTCCGTTCTGAACAGGCCCCGGCGCTGCAGCTCGGGGATCACGAGGTCGACGAAATCGGTGAGCGAGCCCGGCAGCCAGGCCGGCATGACGTTGAAGCCGTCGGCCGCGCCGTCCTTGAACCAGTGCTCCATCTCGTCGGCGACCTGGCTCGGCGTGCCGATGGTGAGCACGTGACCGCGCGGGCCGGCATTGGCCAGGCAAAGCTCCCAGAGCGTGAGATTGTCGCGGCGCGCCTGCTCCAGCAGCAGGCGCTGGCGGCTGAGCGGGCCGTTGGTGTCGGGCATCTCGGGCACCGGCCCGTCGAGCGGCAGCTTGTCGAGATCGTGCACGCCGATGGTATGTTCCAGCACGGCGAGGCCGACGCTGGGGTGGATCAGCGACTGCAGGTAGTCGAACTTCTCGCGCGCCTCGGACTCGGTGGGCGCCACGACGGGATAGAGGCCGGGCATCACCAGCACCTCGGCCGGCGAACGGCCGAAGCGCGGCAGGCGGGCCATCACGTCGCCGTAGAACTCCTTGCCCTGCTCGAAGGTCGTCTGGGCGGTGAACACCAGTTCGGCCAGGCGGGCGGCGACGTCACGCCCGGTGCCGGAGGCACCGGCCTGCACCAGCACCGGCCTGCCCTGCGGCGAGCAGGCGACGTTGAGCGGCCCGCGCACCTGGAAATACTTGCCCTTGTGGTGCAGCGGATGGAGCTTGGACGGATCGAAGAAGACGCCCGTCTCCTTGTCGCGGATGAAGGCGTCCTCGTCCCAGCTGTCCCACAGGCCGTTCACCACCTCGGCGAACTCGATGGCGCGCTCGTAGCGGTCCGAGTGCACGGGATGCTGCTCGAGGCTGTAGTTCAGCGCATCGTCCTCGTTGTTCGAGGTCACCAGGTTCCAGCCGGAACGACCACCGCTGATCTGGTCAAGCGAGGCGAACTGGCGCGCCAGCGTATAGGGCTCGTTGAAAGTCGTGGTCGAAGTGGCGACCAGTCCCAGATGCTTGGTGACGGCGGCCAGGGCCGACAGGATGGTCATGGGCTCGAACTTGACCACCTTGCCCATGCGGCCGCGCGACTCCGCGGTGCCCGACAGGCTGACCGCCGCGCTGTCGGCCAGGAACAGGAAATCGAACTTGCCGCGCTCGGCGGTCTGCGCGACCTCGACGGCGTCGGCGAAGCTGACGCCGGAGTGGTAGTGGGCTTGGGGATGGCGCCAAGCAGCGACATGCTGGCCGGTCTCGTGCACGAAGGCCCCGAGATGCATCATCCGGCGTCGACTTTGTTGAGGCACGCCTCGCTCTCCGGTTTGGAACGCGAACAGTCGCTGCGAATCTCGACGCAAGTCCTATGCCAGACCTCGCCGCAGGCGAGCGCTCACGCGGCGACTCTGGCCATCCGGTCGCTGCGGCTCTTCATCAGCGGCTGGATGCGCTGGCCGAACTGGTCCATGCCGACCAGGAAATCGTCAAACGTCAGCATGATGCCCTTGGTGCCGGCCACGGTGGCGCACTCATCCAGGAGTTTCGCGACCGTGGCATAGGAGCCGACCAGGGTTCCCATGTTGAAGTTGATCGCTCCTTCTGGCGCGGAGATTACCTTGGCGGTGCCGCCCTCGGCGGCGTTGGGGTCGGCGTCGGCCTGACCCGACATCCACGCCAGCGCGCCCATGTCGGCGCCCTTGTTGTACAATTCCCACTTGGCCATCGCCTTGTCGTCGGTCTCGTCGGCGATCACCATCATCAGTACGTAGTTGCCGACGTCACGGCCGGTCCTGGCGGCAGCATCGATCATCAACTGGTTGGTCGGCGCATGCGCGGTCGGCGTGTTGACGCCCTTGCCCAGGGTGAAGTTGTAGTCGCCGTAGGTGGCGCCGAATTCCATGCCGCGCGGGCTTTGTCCGGCGCAGACGATCTTGACCGGCGACTGCGGCCGCGGGCTCAGCTTGCAGTCGGTCATCTGGAAGTACTGGCCCTTGAAATCCGACGAGCCGGTGTTCCAGAGGTCCTTCAGCACCTTCACGTATTCGGTGCTGTAGTCGTAGCGCTTGCCGAAATAGACCTCGCCCGGCCACAGGCCCATCTGCTCGTACTCGTCCTTGGCCCAGCCCGAGACGATGTTGACACCGAAGCGTCCCTTGGAGATCGAATCGATCGTCGCGGCCATGCGCGCCACGATCGGCGGCGGGATCGTCAGCACCGCCACGGAGGCATAGAGGCGGATCTTCTCGGTCACCGCGGCGAGGCCCGCCATCAGGGTAAAGGATTCGAGATTGTGGTCCCAGAATTCACTTTTGCCGCCGAAGCCGCGCAGTTTGATCATCGAGAGGGCAAAATCGAGCCCGTAGCGCTCCGCCTTCTGGACGATCTCGCGGTTGAGATCGAAGCTCGGCATATATTGCGGCGACGTCGTGGAGATCAGCCAGCCGTTGTTTCCGATCGGAATGAACACACCGATGTCCATGGAGCCCTCCTGCGTATCGGCTCCCGGCAGCAAGCGGCATGCCAGTCCGTCAGATCTGTCCCTCTCCCTCAGGCGTCTTCTGCCGTGGATGGACATAGCCCTTGAAGTCGTCGAAGCCTTTCCACGCGGGCTCGGGCGGCGCGTAGCCCGGACGCGGCGCGTACTTCGACGGATCAGCCGTGCCCGGAGTCACGATGTAGCGCGGGCAGTTCGGAAAAATCGCCCGCACCTTGACCCGCACCAGAAGCTGGGCGCCGGCGAAGCGCTGCATCAGCGGATCGTCACGAACCACGCGTGCGGTGCCGTTGACCCGAAGTCGTCTCGGCTTCTCGCCCATCTCGATGAACAGCAAGCCGACCGCCGGATTGACCAGCACGTTGCCCAGACTCTTGAACATGCCGTTGCCGTCGTAGTCGGGAAAGGCGAGCTCGTCGGTGTCCACGATCTTCACGAAGCCCGGCGTGCCGCCCTTGAACGAGCAATCAGGCTGGCCCCGGTCGTCCGAGGTCGCCAGGAAGAAGAACATCACGCTCTCGATAAAGGCGCGGTCGCCGTCGGTGAATTCGAAGCGGGTGAGCTTCTCCTCCAGCCGATCGGCGATGCGTCGGCTGTCGAACTTGTCCTGCAGTTGGCGATTGCCATCGTGGAACATCACGCTTGCGGGCATGGGTCTCTCCTAAGGTCGGTCGGTTCCCGCTTCGAGACGCGCACGGAGCGCGGCGTCATGCAGGGTCGTGTCCTGGCCGGGCGGCGCGATGCGCACGGCATCTTCCAGGGTCATGGTCTGGCGCCACTCCTCCCACGGCCGCGACCGGCCGTCGGTGCCGATCTGGTCGACACCCCAGTAGAGCTCGAGGTGGTGGCCGTCGGGATCGAGGAACTCGACCGAGACCTGGCAGCCGGCGCGGCGGCGGCCTTCATAGGTGAGCTTGGCGCCGTGAGCCTTCAGGTGATCGCGGGCGCGGAATACCTCGTCGAGGGTGGCGAGTTCGAAGGCGAGATGGTGCAAGCTCTTGTCCTGCCCCGCGTCGGGCGCACGGTCGCCGACCAGGGCGAGGCAATGATGATCGCCGTTGCAGCGCAGGAACACCATGCCGCCCGGCATCATCGTGCCGGGATAGACGTCCGACACCTTGAAGCCCAGCACCTCGGTATAGAAGCGCCTGGAGCGCTCGAGGTCGCTCACATAGACGACGGCATGGCCGATCTTCTGGACGGCGAAGGGTGTGCTCATGGGCTACCTTTCCAACGCTATGTTTTCGGCTGAGGCTCGGTCATCATGCCCCCGAGGACACCTCTGGGGGAAGATACGCATGGCGAAATCGCCCAACAAGCTGTCTGCCAGCGACGCCGTCCTGCGCATGGCCCAGAAGCGGCTCAAGGCACGCGACCTCGTCGAAGCCTGCCTCGACCGCATCGAGCACCGCGAGGGCCAGGTCCATGCCTGGGAGGTGCTCGATCCCGAAGGCGCCCGCAAGCGCGCCGACATGCTCGACAAGCGCGCGCGTCCGGTCGGCCCCCTGCACGGCGTCCCGCTCGCGGTGAAGGACATCATCTCGACCAAGGTGATGCCCACCACCTGCGGCTCGCCGATCTACCGCGACCATGTCGTGGGCAAGGACGCCGCCTGCGTCGCCCAGCTCGTGAAGGCGGGCGCCATCGTGCTCGGCAAGTCGGTGACCACCGAGTTCGCAGGCGGCCATGCCGGCAAGACGCACAATCCGCACAATCTCCGCCACACGCCCGCGGGCTCGTCCTCGGGTTCGGCCGCGGCGGTCGCCGATTTCATGGTGCCGGTGGGCTATGGAACGCAGACCGCAGGCTCGGTGATCCGGCCCGGCGCCTTCAACGGCGTGGTGGCCTACAAGGGCACCTACGGCTGGGCCGACCTCGCGGGCGTGAAGGCCTACGCCAAGAGCCTCGACACGCTGGGTTTCTTCGCGCGCGAGGCAAACGACCTCGCCCTGATCCGCGCCGCCTACGGCCATGCGCCGGCCGATCCGGCGAAGCAGGCGCCGCGCATCGGCCTCGTCCGCACGCCGTGGTGGGACGTGGCCGAGCCGTACAATCAGAAGAACATGTTGGAGGCGGCGCGCGCCCTGCGCGCGGCCGGGGCGCGGGTGCGCGAGTGGGTGGCGCCCGAGTCGTGGACCGGCCTGGTGCAGGCGCAGAACCGCATCATGACCAAGGAGGCGACGCAGTCCTACGCGAAGGAACGCGCGCGCTTCTCGCACCTCTTCTCGCCGATCATGAAGGCCGTGATGGTCGATGGCGATGCCGTGAACCGCCGGCAGTATGCCGACGCCCGGAAGCGCAAGCGGGTGGCCGTGGGCCAGCTCGGCGATGCCTGGGAGAAGTTCGATCTGCTGCTGGCGCCGTCGGCCAAGGGCGAGGCCCCCTCAGGCCTCGGGAATACGGGCGACCCCCTGTTCAACCGCTTCTGGACCTTGCTGGGCTCGCCCTGCATTGCGCTGCCCTTCAACACCGGTCCGTTCGGCCTGCCGCTCTCGGTGCAACTCATCGGCAAGCATGGCAGCGACGACCGGCTGATCGCCTGGGCACGCTGGGTGGAGGCGCGCCTCAGGTGACCGTCAAACTGGGCATGATCGGCTACGGCGCCATCGGCAGGCATGTCGAGGCGGCGGACCTGGAAAACATCGAACTGGTCTCGGTGCTGGTGAAGCGGCCACGCCATGACGGCAAGCTGACGCACGAGCCGGAGCGCTTCTTTGCCCACACGTTCGACGCCGTCGCCGAATGCGCCGGCCATGAGGCGGTTCGCGTCCATGGCCAGCGCGTGCTGGAGCGCGGCACCGATTTCCTCGTGACCTCGGTTGGCGCCTTCACCGACACCGCCCTGTTCGATCGCCTGCTGGCCGCCGCCAAGGCCAATGGCGTGCGCCTGATCCTGCCCTCGGCCGGCATCGGCGCTCTGGACATCCTGAGCAGCGCCGCGGTCGGCGGGCTGGAGAGCGTCACCGTCACCGTGCGCAAGGACCCGTCGGCCTGGAAGGGCACGGTGGCCGAAAAGCTGGTCGATCTCGACGCTCTCAAGGAACCCAAGGTCGTATTCGACGGTCCGGTGCGCGAGGGCGCCAAACTCTATCCGCAGAACGTCAACATTTCCGCCGCCGCCGCGATCGCCGGTATCGGCCTCGACAGGACGCGCGTCGTGATCGTGGCCGATCCCACCATCACCACGCACATCGTCGAGCTGGAAGCCAAGGGCGCCTTCGGCCGCTTCACCTTCATGGAAGACGTGGCCGTGAGCGAAGAGAACAGAAAGACCGGCAAGCTGGTCGCCATGGCGATGGTCAAGTCGGTGCGCCAACTGGCGTCGACGCTGGTGGTAGCGGCGTGACGCTCATGACCCCTCCGCCCCTGCGGGGCACCTCCCCCCGCTTCGCGCGGGGAGGAGGTTATTCTTCTCCTCCCCTGTCTTCAGGGGAGGTGGCCGAAGGCCGGAGGGGTCAGAGGCGTCGGTCGGAAAGGCCCTGGGAGTAAGACAATGGAAGAATTCGACTATGTCATCGTCGGCGCGGGCGCGGCGGGTTGCGTGTTGGCCAATCGGCTGTCGGCCGACGGCAAGAACAGCGTCGCGGTGATCGAGGCCGGCGGCAGCGACAATCACATCTGGATCAAGGTGCCGGCCGGCTTCAACAAGACGGTCTACAACGACAAGCTCAACTGGGGCTATGAGACGGCGCCCGGCCCGCACATCGACGGCCGCAAGATAAAATTCCCGCGTGGAAAAGTGCTGGGCGGATCGGGCTCGATCAACGGCCATCTCTATGTCCGCGGCCAGGCAGCCGACTACGACACCTGGGCGCAGCTCGGCTGCCGCGGCTGGTCGTGGGACGACGTGCTGCCCTACTTCAAGCGCGCCGAGAGCCACGTCGGCGGCAGCGACGAGACGCGCGGCCGTTCGGGCCCAGATC
>Ga0207952_1000821_pt1 | contig 18224 bp, 22 predicted proteins | sample SubbioR12Aug_8Ca_FD_184831 | JGI IMG/M metagenome (GOLD analysis project Ga0207952, IMG submission 184831) | Serpentinite rock and fluid subsurface biosphere microbial communities from McLaughlin Reserve, California, USA - CR12Aug_8Ca (SPAdes) | ecosystem: Environmental > Terrestrial > Deep...
GTTTGCATTTTTCTGATTCCTACAGGGAGCTCTCGGCGACTTGATTGCCGTCGTTTCTCCGGATCGTTATTGTGCCTTGGGCAATGGGAAAGCCGGCAGCGTGAAAAATGCCATTTCCTCTCCCAACCGTTTGGCTATACACCCAAAATCGGCGATCGTAAACGGCATTGTATTGCATTAATACTATGCTGTTTATGATCGTCAATTTGTCGACAGCTTTCACGCAGCTCAAATATGAAATTATTTATTGCGTTTGGTATAAGAAGCTGCCCCGAATTTAAGCCAAGTCTTATACGCTATTAAACACCTCAACATGAATACTTTGAACTACCCAGGCAGCTTCAAATTCCGATGCTGGGTCCTATCAAAAACAAAAAATTATCTCATCTTGAGTATGCTCTTAGAAGCTGTACTAAAACCTGGGTTCGTCGCTTTTGTGGATTATTTTGGCCGCTTTTCGACTCCAAAATTGGGGGCTATATACCTTTGTCGATATTGCCCCCCAATCATTTGGATCGAAAATCGACTCAAAAGCCCTGCAAAATCGACTGAACCAAGTTTTAGTACAGCTTCTTAGCACCTTAACGCTCGGAATTATACTCTCCTTTTCCTTCTGTATCGGAAAAGCACACAGCTTGCTTTTTTACTCGCCTCTTAAGACACCTGTCCAAAAGCATCGCAAATCCACCATTACCAAGAACATTTGCGCACGTAATAACGGGATCAAAAAGAATATAGAGCGCTGTAATCAAAGATAGCATACCGGCATCAAACCCTAGTAAGCCCTCAAGAATGGGAAGCATCACAAGGATACCTCCACCTGGGACAGCAGCAACAGAAAACTTTGCCAAAACAAAATACGAAGCAAACATTAAGTAATTCAGCAAAGAGGGCTCTGCAACTCCAAAGCTCTTAAGCACTGCAAAAGCAAAAATGGGAATCGCAAAACAGTCTCCAATTAAGTGAATATTGACTGTAGCTGGGATCAACGAGCGCGCTAAATCAGGGTCTTGAGAATTTTTTTCGGTTCCTAAGATTGTTAGAGGCATCGCCGCTGCGCTTGACATACTCCCAAAACCTGCAACTGCAGCTGGAAACATGTTTTTCAAGCTCGTAGTCAAGCCTTGTCTTTTAAAGCGATTCGCTACTAGATATAGAAACCCAATATAAGAAAATAGAGCACAGGCAATTAAAGAAAAAATCAAAGCATAGTTACGCAAAATATGTGTCATGACCTGATCGTGATTCATCTTGATGACAAACCCCAAAATAAATAACGGAATTGCATAAAGAAACGTCTTCAGAAAGATTTCGATGCCCTTTTCCAGGTGCAAAGAGAGTTTTTCGGCTGTACTGGGCTTCCACCACCCCAAAAGAACGCCCAAAGCCAATCCAGAAAACATTGCGATATCATTACCTACCCATTTTGGAAATGTTAATTGCCAAGCTGGTAGTAAAGAAATCGCCTCATTGGGAAATGTCATAGATAAATCAAACCGATAGACAAGCTGCCCTACCGTATAACTCAATAAAGTAGATAAAAAATTGGAAACACAAACAGCCAATAAAAGAAAAAGGATCATCTTCGATGCCTTTTTAGCTAACTGCACAGCTGTTTTGAATAGCAGCCCAAAAATCAGGAACGGTAAAACAAATACAATCACCGACTTAAGAGACAGACTCACTGCATATAAAGTAGACTTCAATGAAAGCGGAAGCCAAGAGTGGGCTATACTGGCAAAAATAATCATTGCCAATAGAATAAACGGCATTTTACGAAACATTGACATCCCTCATTTTAGGATTGATTTAGGTCTTTTAAAAAAATACTAATAAAAAAAAGAAGATTACCGGCGGATGCCGGTCGTCGTGGTAAAAGAAAGGGATGCTGTCAAGTAACTAACAATCAAAAACATGTACAATATACTCTAGAAAGCTACACTAATGGTACTTTATATATTACAATGTAGTCAAGGTGCCCGAAAGCCGGAAGATTTTTACTACAATAGAGGGACCCTAAAAACACATCCCTACCCTATCAAAATTTAGCAACTCAATTTGGCTTTTTGATCACTTAACTTGAACTGACGACTTGATTCTATAACACCCTTTGAAAGAAGTGTGATTCCAACTAAGTTCGTCAATAACATGCAACTTATAGCAGTATCTGCAAGAGACCAAATGACGTCCATTTGCAAAAAACTAGCTACAGGCACCAAGGTGACGAATACATACCTAAACCAACGTGCTCTTTCGGGCCCAACTAAAAATTCCAGAGCTTTTTCTCCACAGTACGACCAAGCTAAAATCGTCGTATAGGCAAATAGAATCAGCGCAGCAATGACAATGTATCCACCTACAGGTGAACCTAAGCCATGGGAAAAAGCGTGGATCACCATATTTGTACTTTGTAGATTAGGTTCTAGCCAAGCATCAGTCACAATGAGAATAAGTCCCGTCGTTGTACACACAATCATCACCATTAAAGGGGCCACTAAAGTGGCAATGCCATCTACAACAGGGTGCGCAGAGCGAGCACTTGCCTGCATAATAGGTACAATCCCAGTTCCTGCATCTGTAGCGAATAGTCCACGATCAAATCCCGTTGTCATCGCTCTAAGAACCCCAGCTCCCATCACCCCCCCTGCCATGGAGGAAAAATCAAATGCATGCTGAAACATTATCTGAAAAGCTGGTAGGACCTTATCGTAGTTAAGAGCTATCACAATACACCCTGTTCCAAGATAAAGAGCCGCCTTAAAAGGGACGATAATAGAGGAAAAGCTAGCCAATCGTTGAATCCCACCTAGAGTAACAAGAGCAACCATTCCGGCAATGCCGATGGCGCAGTACAAAGGATTCCATCCCATTTTTTGCAAAGGAAGCATAATCGAATTGATTTGCGCAAAATTACCAACAGAAATGGCGCCGAAAATTGTGAATAAGGAGAACAAAATAGCCATATTTCTATACCCTAAGCCATCACGTAAATAATACATGGGGCCGCCTACATACTCATTTTTATCCGTCTTAATCCGAAATTTCACACCTAAAACACAGCTAGCATATTGAATAGCGGATCCTAAAAACACCATGATCCACATCCACACCAATGCACCAGGCCCTCCTGTGCTCAATGCTATTGCCATGCCTGAAATGTTTCCCGTGCCAAAATTCCCCGATAATACAGCTGAAATAGCACCAAATCGGCTAATGCTACCTTCATTCGTGTCCTTCTTAGTCAGGTATTCAAAGCTTCTTTTAAGATGAGAAATCTGGATACATCGCAATTTGAAAGTAAGATAGAGACCAATACAAATAATCGCAGGAAAAATAGCAAACAATGTAATGCTATGATTGAAAGCGCTTAATAATTCCTTAGCAAACATAACCCTCCACATTTGAGCTATCTAAGATACGGTGGCTTTGGTCCTTCCCGAAGATTAGGGCGCTCTATGCTTATTCGGAAAAAACGGAGTCGGTATTGAACCATGTCAAAAATAGACTGAATTTTAATTCAAAGATCGTCTCTTAAGCCAAACCCAACCACTCCTAGGAAAACCATAGCACATATCTTATTATTACAAAATCAACATCCATTTTTATTTTGAGTTTACAATTTTTGCTATACATGAGAATAAAAAACTAACCAACATCAACGAGGTGTTCCATGAACTTCAAGAAAATTTTAGGAGTAGTGATATTGATCATAGGTATAGGCTCTATTTGCTTCTCTCTCTACATTAAAGGCCGCATTAATGAAGGAAAAACTCAAGTTTCTCGTGCCCAAAAAGAGCTCGATCAAGGAAATAGCCTCTTTTCACTTAATCCGGTCTCGAAAGAAATTGGAAAGGAAATCAGCGGTTCTGTCCAAAAAAAAATTAATGAAGGATCGGAAAAAATCAAAGAATATGAGGCGCTTGCTCATTGGCTTCTAATTGGGGGCATTGCTCTAATCATTCTAGGGGGTGGGAGTTTATTCATCGGCAGGAAAACATCACGCTGATCCAGATACTTGGACCAATACGCTAGAACTATTCAACACCCATATTGGCGATCCTGAGAGACGATGTGAGTTGAAAGGTTTGTGGCGTCATAGGGAATGGTTTAATATCAAAAACGCCCCAATAACTTTTCTCCCCATCCTCATAACAAACAAGAAGCTGCTCCCCCGGGCGGATCACCTTCTTGGCAATATAGACAACTTCAATAGAGGCTGGAGCTATAAAATAAGGGTTAGACGGGATAGAAAGAAGACGCGCCACAATATTAGGTTTTTCTGAATGGTTGATAAACCGAGTAAAATTGCCCTTTTTGAGAGCATCTAGTTTTAACGAGTACAAGCGTCTAGGATGATAACTGTTTTTTTCGTCTAAAAAATCTTGTTCTTCTTTTTTAAGATGTATATCTGAAAGAGGAGCAAAAGCATAAGCTGCATCATCGGACCGATTTTGTGGAACTAAGGAAACTTCTCCCGCATAGGGAGCAATCACCTGGCCTTTCAAAATAGGTGCCGCATCAGGACGCAAAAAGATACCTTGGCCAAGATCATAAGGCAATTTCCTGCAAACGAGATATTTTGGAAGACTCCATTGTTCAATCGCTTTCGAAATCTTCGCGATTTCCTTTAAACGCTCTCTAGATGCACAAGGAATGGTCATTTTCTGTTTGCGCATTTCTCTAGAAATAATCCCTCTTATTTCCTGACAAACAATCTGACGTGGCAAATTAAATTTCATAAGTTCATTTTATTAAAGTTGGTAATTATTAAAAACTTGTATTTTTCAATCTAAATTGTTACACAAGCAAGCGCTATGAAAAAAGAAGTGCGATAATAGTCCTTAATCCAAATGTTTTATAGACTACACCCGGTCTCCTAAAAAAAACCTTGAAACTTACAAAAGACAAGGGCACCCTTCTTTAAAGATATAGATGGTGGGTTATGACCAAAAAAGTCTCCTTTTTCTCCCTTGTCGTTTTGATTATCGCGTCCATCGATAATATAAGAAATTTGCCGGCTGCCGCCCTTTTTGGCAGCACCATGATCTTTTTCTTTGTGTTTTCCGCCATTGTGTTTTTGATCCCTACTTCACTTATAGCAGCAGAACTGTCTGCTATGTTTCCAGAAAAAGGGGGGGTATACCAATGGGTTAATGCTGCTTTTGGAAAAAAATGGGCCATGGCAGCTATTTGGCTACAGTGGATCAATACGATGGTTTGGTATCCTACCATGCTTTCTTTTGTTGCTGGAACCTTGGCCTATTTGATCAATCCTGAGCTCGTACAAAATAAGACCTACCTCATCTGCTGCATTCTTATCGTCTTCTGGGGACTGACATTAGTCAATCTAAAAGGTCTCCATGTTTCGGCATTGATCAATAATACCTTTGCCATAATAGGTACGATTTTACCAATGGTCTTGCTAATCATACTCGGAGTTATTTGGGTCTTTACAGGTCAGCCACGCCAGATTGTTTTAACTAGCTCTGATGTCATTCCCTCACTCGCTCATTCGACAAACTGGATCTCTCTTATTGCCATTATGGCTTCCTTCCTTGGAATGGAGCTATCTGGTGTGCATGTGAATGATATTCGTGAACCTCAGAAAAATTTTCCAAAAGCCGTTTTGCTGGCAGCCTCATTTATTTTTCTATCCATGCTCATAGGATCCCTTGCGATAGCCTTTGTATTACCTCAGAAGGACATTAATCTGGTTTCAGGGGTCATGCAAGTCTTCAGCAGTTTTTTCCATGTCTTTGGCCTTGGGGCCCTAATCCCCTTTTTAACGCTTTGTATTGCGATTGGCTCTATCGGAACCATGGTGAATTGGTTGATTTCTCCTGCCAAAGGCCTCTTTCATGCTGCTGAATTTGGATTTCTACCACTTTTTTTCACACGTAAAAATCGAGCTGGAGTAGCCTATAATATTCTCTTAGCACAAGCCACTGTAGTTAGTCTTATCTGTCTTCTTTTCCTATTAGAGCCCAGTGTAAACTCCTTCTACTGGTTCCTAACAGCTTTAAGTACAGAACTATATATGATCATGTATATCCTAATGTTTTGTGCAGCTCTCCGTCTTCATTACAAATATACCAATCGTCCTGCAATCTTTAAAATTCCCGGAAAGGGCTTGGGGATATGGATCACTTCTCTTCTCGGAGTATTCGGATGCTTAACGACAATCATCGTTAGTTTTTTCCCTCCTGATAATATCGATACTGGTGGTCCTATCCGGTATTTATCTATGATCTTTATTGGCACCCTGCTAACAATCAGTCCGCTATTTCTCTTTTATCTTTATAAGAAAAGGATGCAGACCTCTTAGAGACCAGGCCATGTCATTAAAACTCCCTAGAAATATTGATACCTCTGGTCGTGTAATCAGATTATCTATAGGAATTCTCGTATTAGGGTATGCCTGCTGGAAAATGAGCTGGATCGCCTTGATTTTGGCTCTTTTTATTTTTTTTGAAGCTCTTACAAGCTGGTGCATTGTCTATCATATTTTTGGTATACACAACTGCCCGACAAAGAAAAAAAGATAGCTGCTGATCTCTGAACTTTTTTCATTCACACAGCACAATTTAACCCACACTCAAACACCACATAAGATCATCCCACTAGAGGTAGTTGCAAAACTCCGACGTAGTCCGAGTTTTGCAACTATCTCACGATTCAAAAGAATTTAAACAGGTTCCTTCCTCAATTTTTGATTGGCAAAAATTGAGTAATTTTCTATCTTCTTCTCTTGCAGCTGACTAAGGATCACCTATGAGACATCTTTTCCTATGCGCTGTACTGGCTTGCATGGATATGCAGACAGCGTATTCTGAAGAAATATCATCTATTTCTAATCAAAAAATTAACTTAGCTTTAGAAGACTGTGTATTGGTCAAATATCCTGTACCAGACAAAGGAATTGTATGTTCAAATTACGAACGCGCTTTGAGGCTTTCAAAAAAATTAGACAATCTTGAAATGCACAAGTCTGCTTGGGGGCCATTCGTCGCTATTGGAGATTATAAAGGAAGAAAGATTTTTATAAGTTGTGCCCCGGTAGGTTCAGGTGCTGGTCTTGTTTTTACAGAACTTTTTGTAGCTGGCGCAAAATACATCATTCGATATGGCTCAGACGATGTGAAATCTCCGCCTGCATCAGATGCTTATTTGGTGAAAATTGTCGATGAGGCTGATAACTTATTTGGATTTAATATCCAAAGTGGTGTTGATCCTGAAGAATGGGGGCAATCTATCGAAGCGTCACCTCAAATCGTGCAGGCATTGATTTCGACAGCGAAGTTAAAAGGCATTGTTCATGAGACGAGGATTTGCCATCATCTTGAAAATTATCATGGCCTCCGATTACCACATAAATTTTCACTAGAAAGAAGCGACCGAATTAACGCCATTTTAGAGCACCTCAATAAAAACTCCAAATCTGCAAGTTATGATATGGAAACAGCAGTTCTATTTCGAGTTGCAAAGGACTTCGGTTTACATGCTGCCACTGTTTTGCAAACTGTCAACAAAGAAAACGCAAAGTTAAGCGCATATGAAGGGGAAAATTATCAACAAGCACGGGAAGTGGAAGAAGGGATTTTCTTCAATTATGTGCTTGACGCGTTACTGGAGATTTAGATAGCCATCTACTCCTCACCCGAAAGTTAAGTTCATTTCAAAATAAAGCCAGTTCTTCTCTCTTGAGGCCTGTTTAACTTTCGAGGGAATTGCAAAACTATCGTCAAAAAGATGATTTTTCGGGGCTTCTTTTGAGCCCCGAAAAATCATCTTTTTGACGATAGTTTTGCAATTCCCTCAGTACATTAACGAATTTTGATCGACGTGGAAAATCGTGAATTCCTACAAGGTGTTACTCTCTACTACAGCAAAAATGCAGCAATCTCCCCTATTCATGGGTAGATGCATGCATAATCTTCGCGAGAGTCTTAATTGTGGGGTTACGATGCTTCAAAGCCGAATACATTGTGGATTTTGGAAGCTTAGACTGTTTCCTCAACTGGGCTTTATTCAAAGCGTCAAGATAGATGGAAATCATTTCCATAACACCTTCGGGGTCATTATTTTGCAAGCATTCCAGAATCGCTAAACCTGTTTTCTCCGGGTCAATAAGCTCTTTTAAAGGATTTGCGCGAGTAAGACCTGTCATCTTATTTAGATTGAGCTTCGGTGATTTTACCGAAGATCTTTGCCGCTTTTTTGATATCTTTATCTTGCCCATTCTTATTGCCTCCCAGCAAAAGGATTACATTCGATTCCGGTACCTGCGCATAGTAGACCCGACGACCATCAGTGAATTTCAATTCCCAGACGCCGGCTCCTTGTAAGTACTTATGATGCCCAAAATACCCCTCCTCTTCAATTTTTAGAACTCTGCTATGAATTTGACGCTGAGATTTAAGCGTCCCCTCCCCTAGCCATTCTTTGTATTCTTCTGTCTCATAAACGTTGTACTTTGTCATCTATCGTCGTCCATTTACCAAAAATGTACGATATATCGCACTATTTCTCGAGAAAAATCTCAACGGGATGGGGATCAAGATCGATCTATTTTAAATCAGAAAGAAGTTCCTTTTCTCAGGATATCTTCCTTACAGGATTTTCCGATATCCATTCCCATTGCTTTGTACGTACAGAGCAGATGACTTAGAGTTGCTAAATAACGATTACAGGTTCTCTTTGTCCGAATAGCCCCTTTTTTATTTGATTCTGTGAGAAGTTTTTGTTTTTTTCTGTAATAACTGCTGGCCGAACGTCTTGCAGATATAAGGCCCAAGTTCTCTTTTCCACCAATCAAGATGCCCTCGTTTTGGAACTGTGATCATCTCTTCTCGACGATAACGCTCAACGGCTTCTGCAAATACGCGTTTTTTGGTTTCTCCATACACGTGATGACGTCCGCAGCGGAATTAGCCCCTGCCTTTTGAATCCACGCCTTTGCATCTGTGCGGCGATCGAACATGGCTGCAAGTGCAGGATGACCTTCGAAGCGAACTCCCTCGCCCTTAAGTTGTCTTTGACAAATAGAACCTATTTTAGCTCCCTTACAAGCGATACAAGGATCAATAGTCCATTAATCTGGCTATCTGTGCGCTTGATTTTCAATTACTTAAAAGGAGAGGATTCGTTTTTGCCGTAAATCCAAAGGAATCGACACTCCAAAAGCGATCTGTCAAAACTATTTTTGCAGACCAATCTTGGGTGATTTTAAGGAAATTTAGCGCTACGGCTATATTACGGCCCGCTCCGGCAAGAGGGCTCTTTTAACTGTTTTTTCTCTAGTAGGGAAACTCCAGTTATTGGGTACACTTCGAACCTTTGACTGGATTGCTTTATCGGAAACAATGAATATGCCTAGTCGATTCGTTCTTAATTCTTCTCATGAGGTGTTATTTGCAACTTAGCTCATCTCTTTCCATTTGATAGATGGGGGTAAACACTTTGCAGTGATCGATATGGGTGAATTTTTTCCAGCACTCTTTGTGAAAGACATCTGCTGGTAGTGTGGAGTTTCGATAGGCTTCACGAGCTTTAACCATATCGTCTGCTTTCATAAAATAGATGAGGTGGTTGCAAAACTCCGACTGCGTCGGATTTTTGTAAAAAGAACCGATTGCAAAGCCCGACGAAGGAGGGTTTTGCAATCGGTTCGCCTCTTTTATTTTTTCATTTTGACCCGCATGAGCATCCACTTTTTCACTCATAAGATCTTCCTTCTTCTTAAGTTTTAAAGGTAGTGAGAAGCATATTTATCTAATAAAGTCCTAATCATCGTCTGATAATTTGTGTGCAACTTCTCAGCTTCACTCTTAAAAAAATCAATACTTGATTTAGTTAAAGATATAGTGATCTTTGTTGTCTCTTCTTTCAAGACCAAGTCCTTAGGCTTGGGCAAAAAATCATCAACTATTTTAATTTTCCCAATGTGTTCATCTGTATACTTAGTTTTGCGCTTCTTCATAAATTTTTCTCCCTTTTCTCCAAAATCCTGCACCAAAAATACGTATCTTCTGATTTCTATAGGTAAAGCGAACAGTCATAACGTCATCATCTACCTGACCGAAGCAGTAGTAACGCGTTTCACCTCTTGAATGTTCTACATCTTCAGCGATAATTCGCTTCGGATCTAAAAACGCGCGTTGAGCCTCAAAAAACGAAACCCCATGTTTTACTATGTTTGTCTCTTTCTTGCCGTGATCCCATTCGAATGACACTTTATCCATATTTTAATATTAAAAAAAATCAATATTTAACGCCATATTTTTATACACACCTATATATTACCATATTTTATTACTCCGGATAACACTGCTATTACCGCTCGATTTCCGCCGTTTTTGCTGTGTAGATATTGTGAAAGATCGAAAAAGAAAAAAATCTAGCCTTAAAAACCAAAAGACACTTAAGAAACATTTCTTAAGTGTCTGAAGATCAAGATCTCCAGTTACTGGTTACGTTACGAACTTTTGACTGCTTCAGCCTCTCTCAAGAATTTTAACTCCGTCTTTTTTAATAGCTTAAAAAATCAATGTGAACATTACCTCATTCTTGATAGATTATCTGTTCAATATATGGCACATTGAGAATGAAATACAAAATACTCCAAACCGATGAGTTCGAGGAATGGCGTGAAGATGAAACTGCAAAATCTCGAGTTCAAATCGCTAAGCGGATTGAAAACATTAAAGAAGCGGGGCATTTTGGGGATCATAAACAGATAAGAGACAACGTTTGGGAGCTTCGTTGGGACAATGGACGAAGAGTCTATTATTCTTTGATCCCTCCGAGCCAAGTGTTATTACTCTTAGGAGGAAATAAAAATGGGCAAAGCAAAGACATTAATCAGGCGAAAAAAGTCTATAAAGAATGGGTCTATGACTAAATTTAAAAAACGACCCCGAGAATATAATCCAGCTAAGGATCTTTTGGATGAGAAGCTCATCGCCAAAGCCATTTGGGAATGTCTAAAGGAAAATGATCCTGATGGAGTGATTGAAATTCTTGAAGCTCATATCAGCGCCAAGAATAAAAGCCAGCTTGCAAAAGATCACGATCTACCCGGAACAACCTTATATCATGCCTTTAAAAGCAAAAACCCCACCCTTCACACGTTAGCTAAACTGGTGCACGCGACCGTATAAGAGAAACGGATTATGGGAAAAACCAAGAAATACCAAGATTTTCTTCTTGAACGGCTCAGGGATCGCAAAGAAGCCGTTGCCTATCTGAATGCTGCCCTAGAAGAAAGCCTTAAAAGAGATGAAGAATCCCAACATCTTTTCCTTCTGGCTCTTCGCAATGTTGTTGAAGCTCAAGGCGGAATTAGCAATCTGGCAAAAAACTAGCCTTGGAAGAGAAAGTTTGTACAAAACGCTTTCCAAAAATGGTAATCCTCAATGGAAAACTCTTGTCTCGTTATGTGTAGCAACGGGATTGAATCTGAGATTGTACGCGTTCAGCCCTCACTCGGGGCGCTGCCCCGAGTGAGGGCTGAACGCGTACCTGAGATTTTCTTAATAAGATATGGGCTCCATGAATTATAGAGCACCTTGATCCTTATTTTTTTCTTTTTTGAGAAACTTCTTAGGCGACATACTCTCCATTTTAGCTGAAGCTATTACAGCAGGTGGTTTCCCATGGATCGTCCCTATCCAATTTAAGGCAGGTATTCCATTTGGATGTAGAGTTATAATACTATCCTTATGTTTTTCGTAGTTTGATGACTCATTCACACATTTTCTAATAGCTTTGATAACATCAGCAACAAACTCTGTTAATTTGATTGAAAAGTATTTTTCATTCTCTATTGAGAAAACAGACAAATGAGCCTGAATTTGACTTTCCGTTGGGTAGAAAATAAGGGAATGGAAAGAATCTCCTTTTCTACCTCCCGCTAATTGATGAAGAAGTCCACATCTAAAGTTGTGATAGTCGTTGGATGTTGCTTTTCCAAGATAGCCTGGGAGAAATTTTTCAAACCACTGCTTAAATTTAAGCGTACTTGTAATACCGTCTTCAGAGTCAAGAGCGGCTATAATATCTATCGCCGCAAAGGTTCCGATTAGCGTGAGAATGGGAACATCACACTGTAGGGATTTTTCGATATTTTGAAGATACTCATTCATAAAAAGACAGGCTAAAAATCTCCTGGTGCAAGATTCGAACTTGCGACCAATGGATTAACAGTCTAGCAAAGCCGCTTCCAGCCCTCGCCTTCCCTAACCCCAAATCAACCAAGATGGCCAAAGTCTATAGAGAAAATCAGATCTTTCCTAGAAAATCTTGGCAATCGAGGTCAACCCATTTCCAGGCTCAGAAATCGCCTACTCCGTCAAAATTACGGCATTTTTCTCAGGCACCACTACCCTCTTCTTTGCAAATAGCCCATAATCCTCTAGACTGAAGAAAAGGTTTAAAAGATGAGCAGGCTACCCATTAAGCTACACAAAGGCAAGATCGAACGTTTCTGCAAGAAACACCACATCGACTACCTGGCTCTTTTCGGATCTGTTCTGACCTCTTATTTTACAGAGAAAAGTGATGTCGATATCCTTGTGAAATTCGAGAAAAAATACATTCCCAACCTTTTTGACTTCATTGGGATGGAATCTGAGCTCAGCGATATTATCGGGTATACCGCAGACTTAAAGACACCAAACGATTTGAGCCGCTATTTCCGAGATGATGTTCTGACGAAAGCAAAGACGATCTATGGAAATTAAAGATCTCGCCCGCCTTAAACACATGTTAGATTCCGCCGCAGTGTGCGCTGCGCGTGATGTCATATGTCAAGAATGGGAATCACTACGAGCATTGTAGTGCAAGCGTTTGTGGTGATGTCGGCGAGCGTGAGCGCATGTGATCTTACTTTAATGGAGAATAATCCTGAACAATTTTGGTCGGGTGTGTTTGATCGTGATAAGCCACAGTCTATTAAGAAAAACTACACGTTTAGCATGTCCAAAGAGGGTGAGAGGGTTGTTGCATATGGGTTATATACGTATGTGAGTGATGCGCAGTATTTGTATATTCACCATTTTGTGGTGCATCCTGATTATCAGGGGCAAGGTTTGGGGAAACGGCTTATGTTTGCTATACAGGAATTGCATGTGGATGCGCAGAAAATTGGATTACTGACGCGGACGTATAATATTCAAGCTCAGAACTTTTATAAGCACTTGGGTTTTTCTGCAAGCATTGATGTTCCTGCTGCTATTCATGAGTATTATTCAAGTGATAGAGTGTATATGGAGCGCGTTATTTCATAGCCTATCTCTAAAAAAACTCGGAGTGCAAGGTCAGCCTGAACCAGCGGCAAGGTCTTTAATCAAAGGCTCGTCGAAGAGCGCCATCTCCTCAGATGTGGGGGCTTGGAATATCTCGAACCATTGAGACAATGTAGCTCGTTCTATAGGTGGATTTTCCATACCCCGACGTTGAATCCTATTGAAAAGCTCATCCGCAGAGACGGAGAGATAATGCAACTCAACAGCAGCACCAAGGGTACGGGCTCCTAGCCGCAAAGTATCTCTCTCAGACCTTCCCCACGTGCCCCATTCGATGATTATGATAAGACCAAGAGCAAGGAGTCCTTGGGCAAATTTCCATTGCAGCACCTCAATCTTTCCACGCTTTTCCTCGTCGTAAAGGCTGAGTGAAAGGGCATCCATCCACTCGTCGGGAGCAAAACGAACTGCGCGGAGCCTGCTTTCAAGCACCTTGGCGAATGTGGTCTTACCCGAACCCGGCAAGCCGCATATAATAATCAATCTCGGACCAGTACCAGATTTTTCCATAGGAAATCATCCTTTAATACAGAGTATTTCAAACTTCTGGAACTGAGAGGCCATAAATCTGACTAAGGGTTGCCACGACCTCATCAAGATTCGTATATTTCAGTCCAAGCGCTTTAAAATCGATAGGAGCACTCTTTCCTATCCGAACCAAAAACGCTTCCATGTCCTGTTTAACGGATTGTGGCAATAAGATACGGGCGCTGGCAGAAAGCAGTTGATACAATCTGATTACGTCGTTCTTATGCTTTCGAATATCCTTTTCATCTACTTCAGCTCCACCTTCGACCCGAGACGAAAGATCCAGCCAAGCCCGGACTTTTAGAGGAATAAGGTGGGTCGGGCTAACGACTGGTAATCCGGCAGTTTCCTGTTTTCCTTCATGGATGAACCGGTAATAGTCCTCATCTAATAAAATCGCAGAGAGACTGGAAACTTCCTCATCAATTGGAATTGGCGTTAAATGACTATTGCCCGCCAGCTTAATCGCATCGGGTTTCCGAGAAAACAATTCTAGCATTTCGGGATAACTAGCATCCTCGGGAGCGTAAAATCGGTAAAATAACCTCTTTCCAGTACTTTTCTGTCGATGCTGATATTTTCCCTTTTTGATGAATTCCCAAAAGGCTTGCACAAATTTTTCATCGAGCGCCTCGACAGATAAAACAATATCGAGATCCTTTGTCATCCGGAAATGCAGTCCCGCTTCTTCCATGGCCAACATGCATGCCGTCCCTCCAATCAGTACATAGCTCCCGATGAAGGGAGCGAAATGTTCCTTGAACCGATCCAGACCTTTCACCATTGGATTTTCCTCATGAATTTTTCTAAAGCAGCCTCGATTCGTTCGTCTTTACTCTCTTGTAAGGTCAGATAGAGTGAAAATGGATCGACCAGACCATTTTGTGCAAACAGCTCAGGATCGTAACTCCAGAGCTCTAGCTCCACGTCAGCTTCTTCAGAAGAGGGAAGTTCTTCAAATATTCCTGTCTGTCTCATTGTTTTCCAAGTTTCCCTATCGACTGCATAAACCGGATGTATGGGATCATTTAACATCGATGACTGAGCCAATGCCGAGAGTCCCGAAATACTACCCAACCATTTGAATTTTTTCCCTTTCCTCAGTCTTAACCATACGCGTTTTTTAACCGGACTCAGCATCAATGGTTTTACATACTTCCACAACTCTTCTTTATCCCCTGGAAACCGCAACCAACGCTCTCTTCCTTTCTGAGAAATTTCACCAATATTCATTGATTCTAATTCATCAAAGGCACGAGTCATCGTCATGGCCGTATAATGCAATTCCTTCGCTAATTCAGAGGGGATCCATTTTTTCCGTTCTCTATGCCTCAATGCATGGATCAGTACTGCTTGTGTTGCAGGGCTTAAGAAAAGTTTCCCCTGACTACGAAGTGTCCGAAAATGCTCTCGTAGATCAATACCGAGATCTGGGAGATAACACTGATTACCAGGAACAATAAAAGGGATTCCATGCTCTATGAGACGTTTACGATTATAAGAAGAAATCGCCTCACAGACATAAATACACAAGCCACCCCATTTTGCTTCCACCTGCTTGATATGCTTACTGATTATTGCGGGAGTGATTTCTTCACCTGCCTTGAGAAGCATTACAAGACATGAGCTTCCCAGCAACGAGATCCGATAAAAACAGTACGGTGCGCGCAGAAAGGGAGGAAGATCCTGCTCTTTCTCCCAGGCGATTGCCTTGACCGTTACATTGAGTATTTCTTTAAGATAGCGCTCAAAATCCTGAATTACCGTCATCCCACCCATATATACTAACTCTTTAAATGCACAATAACATATCGAATGTTACTGTGCAATATTTAAGTTAAAATGAAAGGGCAACAATTCCCAGAACACTTCCTCCGTACTCCGGCATAAATGCGGCAACACAAGAAAAAAGCACCTATAGCTTGCGCCATAAGTGCCTGACAATTAAGAACTCCGGGTGCAAGATTCGAACTTGCGACCAATGGATTAACAGTCCACTGCTCTACCGCTGAGCTAACCCGGAACAGAAAGAAAATAATGGCAGAATCGAGCATTAATTGGCAATAACTTAGCAATGGTTTAGTCTCTGTGACATGGAAGAAATTTTCGGCTACATTGAAAATGTTGTTTATAGCGACGATGAGAAGGGCTTCACCGTCGCCAGGCTCAAAGAACCAAAGAAAAAAGACCTGACCTGTATTGTTGGCACCCTTCCTTCGATCCAACCAGGGGAAAGCCTGCGATGTTCTGGAACCTGGAAACGGCACCCGCAACATGGCCTGCAATTCGAGGTTAGCGCTTTTGAAGCCACGGCACCCTCTGATGTCCTGGGCATTCAAAAATATCTTGAATCTGGGATGATCAAGGGGATTGGCCCAGTCTATGCCAAAAGGATTGTAGATACCTTTGGAGTCAAAACTCTCGACATCATCGATGAGCAACCGGAGTCACTTCTTAAAGTGCCAGGACTTGGGGAGAAGCGTGTCGATAAAATTAAGAGTTGTTGGCAGGTGCAAAGACAGATACGCGAAGTGATGGTGTTTTTAAGAGGCCATCAGGTGAGTCCTTCTTTGGCTCAAAAAATCTTTCGGGCTTACGGAGATAAGAGCATTGAAACGGTAAAGTCGAACCCTTATGCCATGGCTAAAGATATTTTCGGCATAGGCTTCAAAACCGCAGATCTCATTGGAAGCAATCTAGGTATTCCTCACAACTCTGCACTACGTATTGATGCTGGGATCGAACACACTTTATGGGAATTGAGTAATGAGGGTCATGTTTGCTATCCAGAACAAGAACTTCTTGTAGAATCTTCTGAAAGGCTCTCCATTAGTTGCGATGAGGTCTTAGAGAGGGTAGCCTTTTTGATCAAGCAGGGAGAACTCGTTAAGTTACGAGACCTCATCTGGATCAAGAGTTTTTTCCTAACAGAAATTGGTATAGCTAGAGAACTGACCCGGATCATAAAAGCTGCCTCTGCAACTAGGCCAGTCGATGCAATGCGTGCGATTCCCTGGGTTGAAGAACAGCTTAAAATCTCTCTTGCTCCTGAGCAATCTCAAGCCGTAGCCGCTACGCTAAACGATAAACTGCACATCATCACAGGTGGGCCTGGCACAGGAAAAAGTACGATCACTAAAGCCATCCTCACTATTTTATCTAAGCTCACTAAAAACATCCTCCTAGCTGCGCCGACTGGTCGCGCTGCCAAGCGCATGAGTGAGATCACAGGCTTTAGTGCTTCAACCATTCATAGTCTTTTGGAAATGAGTTTTGAAGCTGGTGGCTTTAAGAGAAACCGTGATAATCCTCTCCTTTGTGATCTGATCATCATCGATGAATCTAGCATGATCGATACACAACTCATGCACCATCTTCTTAAAGCCATTCCAACCCATGCAAAAGTGGTGTTTATCGGTGACATCGATCAACTACCCAGTGTCGGGCCTGGTAACGTGCTTAAAGATCTGATCAATTCGGAACGTCTTCCTGTCACTATCCTCAAACAGATCTTTCGTCAGTCGACAGGTTCTCGTATCATTACTAATGCGCATAAAATCAATCAGGGTGAGTTTCCAGACCTCTCTCCAAAAGACAAAAATGACTTTTTCTTTATGACAAAAGAAACCCCTGAAGAAGTCCTTGAATGCATTGTTGATCTTGTCTCAAAACGATTACCTAAAACATATCGATTCCATCGATTTGATGAAATCCAAGTGCTTGCTCCTATGAAAAAAGGAGTCATTGGCACAGAAAATCTCAATGTCGTTCTACAAGAACGTATGAACCCAAGCCCCCATCCCTTAACTCGTATGGGGCGGCAGTTTCATGTCGGAGATAAAGTGATGCAAATCCGCAATGACTACCAGAAAGAGGTCTTTAATGGCGATGTAGGTCGTATCACAGCGATTGACGTTACAGAGCAAACCATTGATGTTCTCTTTGAGGAGAAAAAAGTTGCTTATGACTTCAGTGAAATGGACGAACTTGTATTAGCCTATGCCGTTTCTATCCATAAGTATCAGGGAAGTGAATGTCCTTGCATTGTGATTCCTGTACACACAAGCCATTTTAAAATGCTCCACCGCAATCTTCTTTATACCGCGATCACACGAGGCAAAAAACTGGTCGTGCTAGTAGGAACAAGAAAGGCTCTTGCCATCGGCATTAAGAATGATGAGGTAAAACAACGCCACACAGGCCTTAAAGAGGCGGTCATGGAATTTCTAACCTGAACTTAATACCAAACGCAACAAATAACTTCATATTTGAGCCGCGTCAAAGCGCCGAAAATCGGCGATCGTAAACGGCATTGTATTGCATTAATACTATGCTGTTTATGATCGTCAATTTGTCGACAGCTTTCACGCAGCTCAAATATGAAATTATTTA
>Ga0207952_1000823_pt1 | contig 18207 bp, 17 predicted proteins | sample SubbioR12Aug_8Ca_FD_184831 | JGI IMG/M metagenome (GOLD analysis project Ga0207952, IMG submission 184831) | Serpentinite rock and fluid subsurface biosphere microbial communities from McLaughlin Reserve, California, USA - CR12Aug_8Ca (SPAdes) | ecosystem: Environmental > Terrestrial > Deep...
TTTCATGGTTGAAAGTTAGGTATAAACACGAATAATTATACCAGCTCAAATGCTGATTTTGTGTTATTAAAACAAGAACATGTTTGTTAAAGCATTTGGTAGTTCGGTGCATGGGGTGGATGCCATCACCATAAGTATAGAAGTGGCAACAGGCTAATAGTATTTGCCCTCATAAAAACTATAATTCAAGCTTCCCTAATGTCTTTGAAAATTGAATAGTATACTGTATTTTTTTATACTCATCTTTTGTTATAAGTTCTCTTTGACTCATTATTAAAGCATATTTCTTTAAATGTAATTTTAAATTTTTTTTAAGTATTTGAGATTGGCTAATTAAAGCGGGCAAAAAGAACTTCGGTCTAGGTATAATATACGACAAAACGAGGCTGTCTAATAAAGTAAGATCTTCTACTCGCTTATTAAAGTAGAACATAGCTGCATTTTTAATTCCATATAAAGCCGGACCCATTTCTATTCTATTGAAATATAATTCAAGAATTTTATCTTTTGCTACATGAAGCTGATCTTCAATAATCCATGTAAGAATAATTTCCTCCATTTTTCTACTAAATGTTTTACTATTGTCAAGATAAAGATTGCGAATCAACTGCATAGTAATTGTACTGCCTCCTCTTGCTAATCTTCTGGTATCTATATTTGTAGCCAACGCAAAGCCAAAACAGTCGATATCAAACCCATTGTGAAATAAAAAATTGGGATCTTCAGTTGTAATAATAGTTTTAAGTACTATGTCAGGAATATCAACTATGGATATGAATTCCTCGTCCATTTCATTAAATAAAAATGTTTTTAAATTGTTATTATTGTCAATTATTGTGTGAGCTTTGTTGTTTTGCAAGTAATTAAATTCGTGTATATTTTTACTAATAACTTCATAAACACCAGTTTCATTATATTTAAATGAATAATTCATTGGTTTATTAGATGCATAAACAAATTGTAATTGAAAAGTTTTTCTACCAGAAATCTTAATATTTTTCAGCTTAGGGAAGCTTAGTCTCTGAAAAATCGATAGTATTTGTTGTATAGCTATTCCTCCAGTATTTATATTAATTGCAACTGTTTTAGCAATAAAGTTTCTTGCAATCAAGGTTTCTATTATGAACTTTTTGATTCCTATTTCATTACGTATTTTTACTTTAATGCCCACTAAAGAAGGAATAACACTTATTCTACAGCTACAATCTTGCAGGCTAATGTCTGGTGAACCATTATTATAAATATTAATTTGTTGAGTGTAGAATTGTAAGGAAAAAGGTGAAGAAATTTTAATAGTAAACTCTTTCAACTCAATTGAAAAGCTATTGATTTTATTTACTTGTAGTATATCTAGAACAAACTTAGTAGGGAATAAATATTCAATAGAACTTACATTCAAATGAAATATACCTTGCTTGTTTATTTTATCAATCAAATACTGCTCTATTTTTCTTATCCCTTTACCATTTTTTAAAATGGTAAGAAATAGCAATAAAAAAAAGTACAACAAACAGTTAAAGTATCTCATCATATTACTTTATCTGTAGATAGTTTAATAAGCTCAATATCTGCCAATGCAGGATCATCATCTAGTAAATATTCATAATCATATCCCTGTTTTTTCGCTTCTTTATCTTGGGACTTATATAAATCATATTTTCTTTGTCGTGTTTCTTTATCCATTAATCCATAATGCAAAATTAGAATTGGCACAGAGTGAGTGTTTTTCAAGAAAGGTACAGCAGTAAAATATATTTCTCTATTACTGTAAATTTGCATCCAACCCTTATTCCGAAACATCCTACACCGAGACATTATCCCATTACTACCTTCAGGTATATCAACTCGATATTTTTCGGCTGAGTCCCATAAATGCACACATTTAAATTCAAATACATTTGCTTGGGTACTTTGTAATATATCCTTTAAATTATCATATTTATGGTGAAGTCTTTCATCTGCGTCTAAAAAAATGAGCCAATCAGATTTGAAGAAAAATGCCATCTCTAATAACAGATTTCTATTCTCTAGGTCATTAAAGCCTTTATTTATATTTTTCTTCTGAGCTTTACATAGTAGTTTTGGTGTAGTTGCAATTTCAAAGGTTTTATCTGTACTTCCATCGTCTAATAGTATTATCCCGTCGAAATGTTCTGAAAAATGATCCAATGCTTCTTTAATGATGCGAGCTTCATTTTTAACTTGTAATAAACAGATAATGTTATGCTTATTTTTTATTTTTTGTTGAGGATAAACTATAAGCTTTTTAAACTTATTGCTTATTAGTTTTATATTACTTGAAAGCCCAATAACAGGATCTACAGAAGGCTTATTTTTTTCTATTTTAGTATGATTTTCAAAGTGTTTTATTGAAGGTTTGATAAAGGTTTTGGGGTAATAGTTATTACAGACTTCATCTCTTTTAATTTCTAATATTCCAAACTGTCCCAATAAGACTCGAACACTGTCAAAAAACTGATTGGTGTTTGAGTATACGTAGTTTTCTAATTTTATCTGCTGAATATCTAACTTAGATAGCAATATTGATTGTGCCATATTCTGTTTCTGAGTATTAGTTACTCCCACAGAAAAAATATAACTATTAGAATAGTTTATTTTTAGTCGGAGTAATTCAAGCAATGAAACATTCGATACAATATTTTCAGGAGTTATTAGTAAAATATTATTAAAAGACGATCTTCGAATCCCATTATGATAACAGTCTGTAATTGAAACTGAATCTAAAAAAATAACTGATAAATTTGCAGGCAAGGCCTGAGAAATCCAACTTTCTATTTTAGTTCGATTTTTCGTCTTGGTAACAACTATTAACTCTACAAAATTACCAGTTCTAAAGAAAGTATCGTTTTGAATCCAAGTTTTATACATTCTAGAAAGTGTAAACAACGGTAGTATTATACTCACTTCCATTTGAGCTGAAAGCTCCAAATCGCTAACTCTTAGCATAAAGAATAATTATTTTTTTATCCCACAATACAGATACCATTAGCCAGAAGTCTTTTATAGGAATTGCTGCTTTGTTATAAGCTTCCTTAGACGACCTCTTTTCTAAAAGAAATTTAAAAAACAACGCCTCTACTTCGTTAAATGATGCCATAACATCGTTTATATGTTGTCGAACTAAGAAAGTTTTCTTGCCATTTGTAAGTATTTGAATATTACTAGCCAACTGCATATCCAATTGCCATCTCCTTTTGATATCACTAATCCAATACTCAATACTAAACGATTCTAATTGATTATATAAAGTATCGTAATCGGGAATTTGTTTCTTTTTTATTAGTGCCTGAATTTGCTTATTTTGGTTTAATAATATCCTACTATGTTGCACTTCAAGTATTTCTTCAGCAAGTAATTCAATAGGTATCTCCTCATTATATGCACCACCAGGCCTTCCCATAAACCCCTTTTTTAACAGAAATTCGAAATTTTCAGGTGTGATATGACCGCCCAGTCCATATGTACCTACTATAATTACGGGTAAACCTGATTTCAGAAAATGAATTGCCGAAGAGCCAAAACATAGAATTACTTCTGTTTCTAGTTGTTGTTGCTCCTCTCTTAAAACAAATTCAATTCCTTCATTCGATATTTGCTTTAAGTATTCAATATCAGTCTTGCCACAATAAATCGTTCTTTGAATAGAAGACATTTTATTAAATACAGAAATAATACGCATGAGAAAGTATAATTCCTCATTATCTCCACTATTCGAAATATATGTTACTCTTAGTTTGCTCTTTTTTTCTAATGATTTCTTTACTTGAAGTCCATTACAGTTATCATAAGCTTTGTAGACCAATTCTTCTGGGAAGCCTGATTCATGAGGCTTTAACAACCAATTAGTTGTAAGTACAAAACTAGTTGTTAGATTCTGAGGAGGGAAAAATGTTAAGTATTGGTTATGAACGGTTACTATAGGCATACCCAAAATTCATTAAACAGAGTCCGATAATATTAGACTCTGCTTTTTGAAATTGCATTTATTGTTAACCAAAAAAATATAAACAATGAAAACAATTTCTTTCGAAAAAATGAGCTTTGAAAGTTCAGACATTCTTACTCGTTTGCAAATGAAAAAAGTAAAGGGTGGGCATGGCAGTTTTTGTGAGTGCACTTGTACTTACGGTTCAGGTCAATGGCATTATACTGCTCATAATGAGCCGAATAGCCCTGCCCAACCGTCTTCACAAGCTATAATGAATGATCTTACAGAAAATTGCGAAGAAGGTATTGGAACTTGTACAGGTTGTACAAACTTTTAAAAAAAAGGCTATCTTAGGATAGCCTTTTAAATTTTTACTTTTTAAGTTAGTTTATGAAAATCAATTTGATTTACTTTTTATTCGGAGTACTATTAGTTTCAAACTGTATTGGTCAAAAATCGTTAATAAATATTCGAATTCATGGATCTAATAATAATACAATTAAATATAGTAATTATATACATAATGATTACTTTTTGGATTTAGCATATTATGAAGGTAGTATAACAAAACATATGGATTCAACTATGCAAATAGAATTAGATCGAAATTCAGAAATTTTTTTTAGAATACTTTTTAATAATCAGAGAGGTGCAATATTGGCTGTTAATCCAGGTGATACAATTGATGTTGATGTTACAATAGCAAAAGATTCAGATTTAAAAAATACTGGCAATCCTAGTTATAAAATTAGTTTAGCAAAATCAAATTATGTGGCTCATAATATTTATAGAGATAGATTTAATCCTATTTCAAAAACATTTCCTTCAATTGACAGCATAATAAATGAATCTAATAACGAAAATATTTTTGAATTGTATGAGAAGTATAAAGAAATTTTAAATCAGAAATTAAAGGTTTGGGATTCATTATTAATAGTGAAAAAAATTTCATCACCAGTTTATAATTTATATTTTTCTGACACAAAAGCAGGTATGAATCGTTACCTTGTTAGGTATTTTTTAAACCAAAAAGCAAGATCAAAATCAAGTTCCATGCTAAATCTTTACGATTCTTTAATTCAAAAGATATTTATAGAGCAAGGGGCTTCAGATAAGTATTTATTAAAAACTTATATAGGGAGTAGGTTTCATGAAACATATTTAACAGAAAAAATCAAAAGTAATTTAAAAATAAAAGATACTTTATTAAAGAAAATCTATGAAAATTATTTCTTTTTATTTGATAGTACGTACAGGGAAAACGCATGGGGAAACTCAGTTTTATTACCAGCAATCATATCCCCTTATAATGAAAATTTGTCAAATAAAGCAAATGCTATAGTATTTGCTAAGTACTACCCAAAATCTAGGTACTTGATAAAAATGAATGCCATTTATGACTCAATAAAAATGGTTCGACAAAAAGCATATAGCCATCAAGAAATAATATTAAAAAATTATAATTCATTAAAAGAGATTTTCAATTTTCATAAAGAACGATTTTTCTTTATTGATGTTTGGGCTACTTGGTGCGCACCTTGTATTGGTGAATTTGCTTATTCAAGTCAATTAGAAAAACAATTAGACTCTTTAAAGATTAAAAAAATTTACTTATCTATTGATGAAAGAAGGGATTCAACGAAGTGGAAAGAAATAATAAAAAAATATTATTTAAATGGCTACCATTATATTGCAGATAAGAAAATCCAAGTTGAAATTTTAGAACATCTTTTACAAAGGAAAGAGTCAGGAGGATTGAATATACCTCAGTACTTTATTTTCGATAAACTAAAAGATAAATTCTATATGAATTTATCAAGACCAAGCTCAGAAAGCGTTTTATATGAGGAAATATTGAAAATAGTTAAAATGGAATAGACCCAATTATTCAGTTTAATATTTCGATTAAATTGCATAACTACTTTGTATTGATTAACTTAATAAACAATTAATTTTAAGCTAGTTACTTCGCAAATATTAATCTTTCAAAATAAGCGCCAGTTCATTGATTGAATAGTTTTTTGGTAATTTATAGCCGTTAATAAAAACAGTAGGGGTAGCTGCAATATTATGGTGGTTGCACCAATCGCTCATAGTTTTAATACAAGCATCAAGTTTTTCGTCTTCTAAATTGTCTACAGGGTATTTTTCAGCAAAGGCATCATACAGTTTTACCGGTGCTGTGTACCAGTCATCTAATGCATGGTCTAATGAATGATTTGCTTTGTCGGAGTTGGCGATGGCTAATAAATGTTTCGTTGGTAAATACCGCCTGTCTTTAGTATTTAAAGGTGTATTAAATATAATTTGTACTGATACATCTTTAACCTGCCCCAATAATTGCTCAAGTTTTACATGCATTTTGGCACAGGGGCCGCAATGCGGGTTGCATATTTTTACAATTTGATGTTTTGCATTTTGATCTCCAATTATGATTCCTAAGTTTTTAGGCAGTTCTCCAATTTCATCCTGCTTTTCTAGAAGTGTATTAAAAATAGCGGGGTCGTTTTTAATTCGAGATAGCGCTGATGTTGCAAACCGGCTCTCTTTGGCTTTTTTAATTGTATCGGAGATGAAGTACCAAATAACCAAAGGAGCAATAAATAACAAAGCTAGGCTCAATAAAGCAGTTCCATTATTGAAAAATATATTTGATAGGTTAACATGGTTCGAGTTTAGTAAATATATACTTGTAATTCCTTCCAATAATAATACCACCTGTACAAGTAAGCACAATGGGCACCATTTTTTGATTACATTGTATTGAACAAATAATGAATAAGGTATATAAACTAAGCTAACAATACTAGTAGCCATTAATAGTATTTGATAAACCCCACCTAACCCATACACTATTAAAACGAATAAGCCTGATAAAAAATAAGCAAAGCCAATTTCACTCCAAGAGATAATGCCCAATAACTTGGCCGATTTGGAGGCCAATACAGAATTACAACTACTTTTTTCGCCAGCTCCCGTGCAAATTTGCTGAAGAAAAGGATTGTGGTTGTCAACTTCATACCATAATAAAAGTGTTGATACAATTAATCCAAAAAATTTCATAAAATAGTAAAATGGATACCCAAATCCATACATAGTTGAACTCCAATTAAACCCTAATATAGGTGAAGAAATGAATAAAACTCCTAAAAGAATACCTAAAACAATTATCCAATTCCGCTTCTGTTGTTCAAGAATGTGTTGTTTATACTCCGCTATTGGCTCTTGAGATGCAGCGGTGGCTTCAACCAACAATAATTTACCAGTCCAGTCACTTATAAATACTTCTTTTGAAGTTGTTATATTCTTATCCAGCTTATTATCCCAAATATTAATCTTTTCACCGCTAATATGGTGTACAATATTATAATATTCACCTTGCTTATTTTCATGTAAGCTAATAAATGGAGTGTGAAGGGTACTCAATTTTTCATACCCAAGTTTTAGTCCAAGTGTATTTACATTGAAACCATCCAAACAATCTGCAATACTTAATAAACTCGGGTAATCGGGGTGTTGCTCCAGTTTCTCTTTTACTGCAGTGTAGCTAACACAGAGCTTTAGTGATTTTATAAGCTTCCAAGTGGCTTCAATGCATTTAATTTTTTCAGAGTAGTATTCAGGTTTAATTAATCCAAATATCATACTGCAAATAACAATCCCCCAGTCTAATAATACCGGACTTAACCATTGTTTGATAATTCTTGCATTTTAGTATCAATTTCATTCCAAGAATACATTTCTAATGGTGAAGCCATATTTGTAAATTGCACGTGAACAGCATCTTTAAATTCCACCCAATTATATCCAACTGTAAGTCCAAGTTTTAGCGCTTCATGTGCATATATTTCATATCCAGAAATTCCATTAATAGTTTTAGATATATTCCATTCAGGTGTTTCGCCCACAAGCCAAAAACAATCCAAGGCCTCCCCCCATTGATGCCATGAAAGCCCAGGGAGTGCACTTGTGATAATTTTTGATGATTCTTCTGGTATGCCGGCTGCTAATATCTCAGCTAGATAGGGGGCATGATTCGCTTTTAAAAACTCAACTTTATCGTAAATATCTTTCTCCGATCTTCCTTTCCCCCAATATAGGGCTTGTATTTGGGGTGATCTATAACCACAGAAAGGGTACATCGTATAACCCAATCTGTCGCAGGTATCTAATAATTCTAATACTTTACTTTTAAACGGAGGAACTAAATATTCGAAATATTGCTCAATCATACCCAAATATTGAATTGAGTATTTTTAATTCTAAAACATTCATTGATCCTCCTTTAATTCCTTTCAATTCATCTGGGTCTATTTCATAATCGAATAAGGAGTCCCTAAATTTTATATTCTCAGTATAGTAGTAAGAGTTGCGCTCCCTTGAATAAGAAATAGGAAACCCTAACTCTTTCATTTCTTTTAAGTATTCATTGAGCATGCTTCTGCTCAAATTTGCCTTTTTAGCAAACTCCTTTTGGCATCCTGTTCCCTTCCGTTGTATGAGAGAATGTAAGTATGAAATTTTCTGTAAGTACTTTTGAAATAGCATTTGAGCTAGTTTTTGGTTATTTTTTTACTTTTTTGTGTGTGGCTGCGTCAATCAAGTCCGTTAATGAATAAATTATTCTGTTTAGAAGCCTCGTTTTTTTTGTAATAATTTCCATGGTACCCGTCATACCATTTTGGATATTGATAACTATTTTTTTATCGGTTTCTAAAGTATTCGGTAAAGAAATTGCTACATAATATTTATTGGCATCATTTGCATTTTGAGCAAGAAAGCTTATTTCACCTATTAACTTTCCAAATTCCTGAAATGGGTATCCATCAACTTTAATGATTGTATTTTGGTTGAGTTTCACTTTACCGAAATTTTGTTGATTCAATAATGCCTCTCCATAAAATTGTTTCCCATCTTGATGAATAGACACTATTTCCTCGCCTGCTTTAAGATATTTATTTTTGAAAAGAAGTGTTGGCATATCAATTGTCCCTGCAACTGGTGCTTTAAACACATACTGCTTTTCCCATTGTTTAATGGCTTCAATTAATGAGTTTACTGCAATATGATAATTCAACTTATAATTGTTCATTTGCTGATCTAATTCAGTAAGCTCATACTTTTTGGTGCTAATATCTCTATCTAAAGCAATTTTTGCATTACTGTTGTTTATTATTGGGCTCTCTTTTAACAAAAGTTTACTTTTCTCTTGTTGAAACTCGAGAAGAGATATTACTTTTTCATTGAATAAAAAACTCTTTGCTGAAAAATCTTGTTGTGAAATATTATAGTCTTTCTGGTAAATTGCCCTTTGAGTATCAAGATAGAGTTTTGTTTTATCAAGGGTTATTAATTGCGTCTGAATATTTGCCAGCTTTTTATCATATATATGATCCCTAAGAAAAAACTTAAGGGGCAAATACGCAGAAATAAAAGTTTGAAATGCTGGTTGTAACTCCCCTAAATTAGAAAAATCATTGAATGGATAATCAATTACTTTTTTCCAATTATCGTTTTGAATATTTTTATAAGCATACTCAAGCATTTCTTTCATTCTATAAACTTCATGCACGGAAGCTGTCGTTTCTAAATAGCCAATCACTTGGCCTTGTTCTACTTTTGAGCCCTCTGAAATCAGTATACTTTTTATGCGACCATCTGAATTTGCCAAAATTTTTGCAGGTGGATTTTTTGAAATTAATTTCACTTCACTTACTACGGTTTCATTGTATTCGATCTTGTATGCGAGAACTAATGAGAGTAATACTATTCCAAATATGGAAGCCATACCCCAACGAATAATAGTTGGCGGTTGTTTACCTACCACTTCTTGAATTTCTTCGCTTTGTGCGTTTAATAATTCTATTTTCTGAACTTCAGTTTCCATAAATTACGCTCCAAGTTCTAATTGATTTTTAACTAAACGATAATAGTCTCCTTGAAGACCAACTAGTTCATCGTGTTTACCCATCTCAACTATTGATCCTTTATTAAGTACAACAATTTTATCTGCATTTTTTACTGTACTTAACCTATGTGCAACTATAACAACCGTTCTTCCTTTAAAGAACTCATTCAAATTATTCATAATAATCATTTCATTATTTGCATCAAGAGAATTTGTGGCTTCGTCGAAAAAAATGAAATCAGGGTTTTTATATACAGCCCTTGCAATCAATAATCTTTGCTTTTGCCCCTGACTAATACCTGTACCATCAGATCCAATTCGTGTATTATAGCCCAGTGGCAATTCTGTAATAAACTCATGAATATTAGCAACTTTAGCTGCTTCTATTATTCCCAATAAATCTGGATGCTCTTCCCAAACAGCAATATTGTTTGCTATGGTGTCAGAAAAAATGTACCCCTCTTGTGAAACAACGCCAATTTTAGACCTTAGCATACGATGGCTTAAACTTTTAAGCTTAGTACTACCTAAATTTATTTCGCCTTCTGCAGATCCGTAAAACTTCATTAGTAATTTTAATAATGTTGTTTTACCGCTTCCGCTCATACCTACTATTGCAGTAATTTCCCCCTCGAGTATATCGAGTTTAAGTTTATTCAATACATAATCATTGTCATAACCAGGATACTTATAACTTAGACCATGTATCCGAAACGATTTATCTTCAGGCATTTTATTTAATAGTTCCTTTGATAAAGGTTCTTCCTCCTCCATTTCGTGAATTTCATTAATTCGTTCCATACTCATTTTAGCATCTTGTGAGCTTTGTATAAATTGAATAAATTGCTGCACAGGGGCATTTAATTGTCCTATTATGTATTGAATGGCTAACATGGCTCCCAAAGTAATTTCTCCATTTACAACTGCTTGAGCCGACAAAAAACTGATCGCAATGTTTTTAGATTGATTAATAAACAGAGCCCCACCCTGTTGAAGTTGATTTAATTGTAACGAACTTATATTAAGTTTAAAAAGCTTTGCCTGAACCCTCTCCCATTCCCAGCGCTTAATGGTTTCTGCGTTGTTTAATTTTATTTCTTGAATACCTTGTATTAATTGAAGTGTAATTCCTTGGTTTTTAGCAGATAGCTCGAATCTCTTATAATCTCTTGTTCTTCTTGAACCTAAAAAGGCAAGAATCCACAAAAAATATAATACACTTCCTATTAAGAAATAAAAGAAAATATAAGGACTATATAGTATTATTAAAATTCCATATAGTATAAAATTAATAATAGAGAATAGTGTGCTCATAGTAGAAACTGACAAATAGTTTTCTATCCTAGAGTGATCACCCATTCGTTGAATGATATCTGCAGTTTTTTTAGAATCAAAAAATGATATTGGTAAGTGTAAAAGTTTAATTAAAAATTCGGATAATAGAGAAAGATTGATGCGTGCACTAATATGTAGTAAAATCCAACTTCGAATAAAATCAAGAACTGTTGATCCTAAAAAAAGCATTACTTGTCCAAAAAGAACCAAGGTTATAAAATTTAGGTCTTTGGTAGCAATTCCTTGATCCACTACAGATTGGGTTAAGAAAGGAACTAATAGTTGTAATATACTCCCTGTAATCAACCCAAGAAACAACTGTATAAACAGTCTTTTATGTTTGAGGAAAGTTGTTGCTAATTTTATATAACTAATTCCTTTTTTGCCAGTTTCCTCAATTTGCTGAAAGTTAAGGCCAGGCTCAAGGATGAGTACGATTCCCTGTTCATTGTTATTGTTTTTCGTGCTTATCCAACCTTTGATAAAATCTTCTGAGGATAATTTTACTAATCCTTTAGCAGGATCTGATACAAAAAAATTTCTACGGTTTATTTTATACAATACAACAAAATGATTTTGTCGCCAGTGGACAATACAAGGCAAAATTGCCTCTTGAACTAGTTTTTCAATTGATAATTTTACCGCAACGGTTCTAAATCCAATTTGCTCAGCAGCTTCACTTATGCCAAGCATTGAAACCCCTTCTCTGTCAATTCTGCATCTGTCTCTTAAGTTTTGTAATGAATAAAACTTTCCGAAGTAAGCTGCAATGATCCTTACACAGGTTGGTCCACAATCCATGCTATCATGTTGTCGATAATTTGGAAATCTTAGCATATATGTTTTTTATAACCTATGTGCAACTTATTGTAAATAAATTTTTTTGCTAGGGTGATTTGTCACCTGCCGAGTTTTTTTTTCTAAGTAAAGGGTGATATTTCACCCTCTTTTTCATTTCTTTTACACATTATTAACAAATAAAATATCTACTATTGATTAGTTATTTTTTATATAAACATTATTCTGAATATTTTTTAAGATGACATCAGTTGTTGTATGTGATGATTTTGCATTGTTAACACATTTCTTTCGAAATGAAATTGAGTCATCTTCAAATTTTAAAGTAATAGCTACTGTAAACAATGGTGCAGATTGCTTGAAACTATTTGAGTCTGGGTTTTTGCCTGATATTTTAACTTTAGATATTTCAATGCCTAATGGTTTAAATGGATACGATGTCGCTAAGGTTATCCAAAATAAATACTCAAGTATAAATGTTGTAGTTATTACAATGAATAATAATTTGGATGTATTGCATGCGTGTATTAGGCTTGGAGTAAAGGCATTTATTCCTAAAGATTGTATAAAAAGAAATTTGGTTGAAATTTTAGAAATAGTAGCAAGAGGAGGTTATTATTTTCCTAAAGAATTTAATTTAACTCATCAGGCGATAAAAAAATTACATGATACACCAGCAAAATTAATTGAGTCAATTACTTATCGCGAAAAAGAATTCATGCAACATCTTAGTGCTGGTAAATCATATAAAGAAATAGCAAAGGAGATGAAAATATCTCAAAACACTGTAGAGAATAAAAGAGTTAGTCTTTTTGCAAAAACAGGTGTAACTAGTAAAACTGCATTACTTTCTATGTTCAAAAAATTAGGAATTGATTAGATATTTAGCGTCTTTAGAACGATTTTGATGTATAACAAAAGACCTCCCAATCATTCAAAAAGGTAGTAGTTAAAAATTTTGTTTCTTTGCTCTTTTTTTTCATCTATTTTGAAAATTTCTATTACACCTTTCTCAAAACCTCACAGGTAACATTGCATTGAGCCATTGTTCCATTTCCATCAAGCTCTCCAAAACTCCAACCCGTATCATGATTACCAGCGATGATATAATAGGGTACTTTTAATTCAGCTAAAATTTCTTTGGCTAATTTTATTTCTGCATCGGTACCTATTTCAGTAATATCTCCAGTGAGCACTACAAATGCGATATCATTCATGCTATTAATAATAGCCACCGTTTTTTCATGGTTGAAAGTTAGGTATAAACACGAATAATTATACCAGCTCAAATGCTGATTTTGTGTTATTAAAACAAGAACATGTTTGTTAAAGCATTTGGTAGTTCGGTGCAAGGGGTAGATGCCATCACCATTAGTATAGAAGTGAATGTAAGTATGGGCCAAGGATATGCAGTAGTGGGTTTGCCCGATAGTGCCGTGAGGGAGAGTTTGCACCGTACTGAAAGCGCCATTAAGAATATGGGCTTTCATATGCCAAGAACCAAAGTAATAGTGAACCTTGCACCTGCAGATATTCGCAAATCGGGTTCTGCTTTAGACTTGCCTATTGCATTAGGCATATTAGGCGCGAGTGAACAATTGGACCATGCAGAAAAACTAAAAGAATTTGTGGTCATGGGTGAGTTGGGTTTAGATGGAACAGTCAACGGCATCAAAGGTGCATTACCCATTGCCATACAAGCCAGCAAAGAAGGATTCAGGGGATTGATAGTTCCTAAAGTAAATGCGAAGGAAGCCAGTATGGTGAATGGTATAGAAGTATATGGCGTGAATTCGTTGAAAGAATTGGTGGAGTTTTTTTCTTACGAGAAAATATTGAAGCAAGAAGAAATGGATATTCGAGATCATTTTTTTAATGACCGATTTTTATTCAATACCAACTTTAATGAAGTAAAAGGACAAGCTACCGCAAAGCGAGCAATGGAAATTGCAGCAGCAGGTGGACATAATATTATTTTAATCGGTCCGCCAGGTGCAGGTAAAACCATGTTGGCTAAAAGGTTGCCTTCCATCTTGCCGCCATTGAGTTTGGCAGAAGCATTAGAGACCACGAAAATTTATAGTGTGGCAGGTAAGCTTCAACACAACGCAGCATTAATTAGCCAGCGACCTTTTCGTTCGCCGCATCATACGCTTTCACATATTGCCATGGTAGGGGGTGGATCAAACCCGCAGCCTGGCGAGATTTCCTTGGCACACCATGGCGTACTTTTTTTAGACGAATTGCCCGAGTTTAATCGATCCGTATTAGAAGTGCTAAGACAACCATTAGAGGAACGAACCATCAGTATTGCCAGAACCAGGGTGTCACAAGAATTTCCTGCCAGCTTTATGTTAGTGGCTTCAATGAATCCATGCCCCTGTGGGTATTATAACCATGGTCAAAAAGAATGCACTTGTGAATCGGGTCAAGTGAATCGTTATTTAAACAAAGTGTCTGGCCCTTTATTGGATCGAATTGATTTGCATATCACTGTAGGGGCAATTGAATTTAATGATATGACTAAGGATACATTGGAAGAAGATTCATCCATTATTCGCGAAAGAGTCATCACTGCAAGAGCCATTCAAGCAGAACGGTACAAAGGGAAATCTGGTATTTATACCAATGCACAAATGACCACACAGCAATTGAGGAAATACTGTAAAATAGATCATGCAAATACTCATGAGTTAGAAAGCACCATGAAAAGCAATCATCTTAGTGCAAGGGCTTATGATCGAATTTTAAAAGTCAGTAGAACCATTGCAGATTTAGCAGGCAGCGAACAAATTAGTTTTGATCATTTTGCCGAAGCAGTTCGATATAGGTGCTTAGATAAAGAAGGGTGGGGAGAAAAAACGAAATCGAAAAGAAAATAAGATCTGCTCAAAAATGAATTTTGAAGCTTGCTTACATTAATTCCAATTTCACTTACTGCATCCAGACCAATTCGACTATCTCTATAATCACGCAAAGGAAGCGAAAATATATTTCGAGAAGCAACCATAAAAGCTATTTTCTCAATTAAATAGGCACCTTAAAATACCAATCATAATCGAGGCCAAATTGGTTCAGAAATTGCAGGTTGCACCTATCGTATTTGAGAATTAATATGATAGGAGTATTTAGCTGTTGATAAGTTTATGCAGACAGCAAAATAGTTTTGTATACTTTATTAGTTCATCTTAATCATAGTCAACATAAATTCAACACTATCTTTATCTAAATGTCTTTTTAATGCGTACTGAAAATGGGAAGCCTTCATATCAAATTAAAAGAGTAGAACAATTATTGAATAATAGACCAATAAGATAATTTAATTACCTAAACTATAGTCAAGTGCAATAATAAAAAAGTGCAGTTATTACTTGAACTTAGATTATGAATAATTGTCCAGTTTTTATTTTTTTACAATAGTCGGTTTTTTCGAGCGAAGGTCACAAAAAGTGGATAATATAATAAACATAGACCTCTTGAATCTTTGTATAACAAAATACCAACTGGATGGAAAAGGAACCTTATAAAATGACTGAATTCTAGATAAAAATTTCTGATATTCAAATCACTAAATTTTCGATTTTTTTTATTATGATAATACAGTGCATTTTTACAGTTATTGATCAATGTTTTTAAGAGTATTTTCAAATGCTACCCCAGATATTGTAAATGAATGAAATTGATCCTTTGTATTTGCACTAAATGTAACTTTTTTTGAGAAATAACCTGTGTCTTTTAAAGATATTTTATATTTAATTACAACGAAGTCTCCTTTAGCAATTAGAGTAGTATCATATCCTGTTGTAGTACAATTACACGAAGCGACTACTCTATTAATTTTTAAAGGCTTATTCCCTATATTCTGAATTTTTGCTTCCCCGTAGACAGTATCTTTAATTTCAATTTTACCAAGATCGATATTATCGAAATGAATTTCAGCTTTGTTTGAACAACTAGAACAATTAACAGTAACAATAATTATAAACATTTTAATTAAAGTTTTCATCATTAGAAATAATTTAAATATTCTGATTTCTTTTGTCAAGACAATAAGCTACTCACATCTTCCAATACAAGCTGATGAACCACCGATACCACAGTCAGTTTTATAGTTCGTTCCACATTCCTTTTCTATACATAATTTTCCCAAATCACAACTTATACTATAATAACAATAACAAGTGGCACCATCAAGCCCTACCTCTCCCACATTATTAACTTTTATTGTTCCATCTTGAGACTTTTTTTGCTTTATTTCGCTTTCTGTTGCTAATACATTAGTCAAATAAAATATTTTTTCATCAGACCACTTCAAAGCTTCCTTGACTTCCTCTGCCCACAAAATTGCAAAATTTTCAAATTTTTGACGCTCTTTTTCATTTGTGAATATTAAAGCGCTGTGTTTGCTTGTAAGCTTTGAATAGTATTCACGTTCTATTGGTGAAAGAGATTTCATTTCAAGTTCAAACTTTTCTTTCCACAATTTATACTTTTGGTCACCGCTTAAAAAATGGAGAATTGCCACAGCTGTATCAGCACGCATTTGACCTAAAGTTGCCCTATCAAAAGTGCTAACCATTACAGCATTTGCCTTAACATATTTATCTATTTCAGGATTACAGCTAAAACTTTTTGTTTCTTTCTTACATGATAGGATTAAAAGAGAAGATAGAAATAAAAACAAAAAGGTAAAAGCAGATTTAGAAGATTTTTGTTCCATAAATAGTTTTTCTTGAATATACATAATTTTTTCAATTATTTATATTATATTTTTTAAATATTTATCAAGTAAAATCTTTCCTATATGCACTTTGGACATTCCCGTTTTCAATTTATATAAAAATACAGGCGTTTCATTTTCTAGACGTGATGACAATTGTAGGAAACTCATCTCAGGTAGGCGATAATTTTTAAATAATTCTGACAAATGCGTTGATACAACAAAACAAGATGATTTATATGGCGCTAATTCAAAACAAAGTGTTTTCGAACACTCTATTGCATCTGAATAATTCGTTCCTCGGAACAATTCATCAAATATAGCGAAGCAACGTTTACCCTGCTTTAACTCATTCAAAAGCTCAACTACATTTTTAACCTCAACAAGAAAATAACTATCACCGCTTATAACATCATCTGTAACATTTAGATATATAAAGATGCCCTCATAATATGGCATCAAAACTCTTTGAGCCGGAACAGGTAATCCTCGATGCCCTAAGTAAACAATAAGACCAAGTGTGCGCAACAATGTCGATTTCCCCGACATATTAGGCCCAGTCAAAAAAGTTAAATTTAAGCCAGACTCGTACTTGAAATTATTAGTAACACAATCAGAAACAAGCGGATGATACATTTCTTCTATTTCAAGATCGCTGCCCTCAATAAAATCAGGAAAAATATAATTATACTTTCTAACAGCTTTTATTATCGATAGATAAGCTTCTAAATTGTAAAAGTCAAAAAGTAACTCTTTAATCTTTTCTGAATTTTCAATTCTAATTTTTTGATCCAACTTTAATAGCTCTAAATTGGAAATATTGTCTGATACAATCTTATTTGATATCTCTTTTGAAAGAGAAAAGTAATTGGCAACGTCTTGAACTCTTTCATAAATTTCACGTATTGTTTTTGGCATTGATTTGATTGGGAGTTGCTTAATAATATTCCACTTTTCAAAAAAAATAATAACGAAATGCTTAATGCCAGATAAAATTTTATGATAGTCTTGAGGTTTGTTAAACCAAAATTGAATAGACAGTATGATTTTTCCACCTTTTTTGTTGTTTAATACTTTTGTCTCAACACCTAGATATTCTTTCAAATAATAATTATCTGAATTACTTAAGTAAAATTTTTCATGAACTGAAAAATTAGCAAGTAAATATTTAAATATGGATTGTAGTTCGATAATTCTTTCAAGAGTAAGAGCTTCTCCTATTATTATGTTTTTTAGGGTTCTCCGCGAATCATCATTTTTTGTAAAATCGAACTTGTCTAAAATTCCATCACCAGTAGTAGATAAAAAATTTAAATCAGCAACAAGTCTATTATGCACAAAAGGCTATTTTTTAAAAAATTTATGTAATTTACTTAATAACAATAGCTGAGTTCAACAGATAAGTGCAATTTTTAAACAAAAGGCAAAAAAGCTTTTGAGGGCTTTTTGCCTTTTGACCAAGTAGTGCGACCTTTTGGTTACTATGACAAAACATTA
>Ga0207952_1000824_pt1 | contig 18193 bp, 16 predicted proteins | sample SubbioR12Aug_8Ca_FD_184831 | JGI IMG/M metagenome (GOLD analysis project Ga0207952, IMG submission 184831) | Serpentinite rock and fluid subsurface biosphere microbial communities from McLaughlin Reserve, California, USA - CR12Aug_8Ca (SPAdes) | ecosystem: Environmental > Terrestrial > Deep...
TTATCTGGAAAATGGCGGGCGCAAAATGCAGGCATGGCACGCGAGCCTGCAAACTTGTGAAGTCATGTTTTCAGACAATACGGCGTTTCGCAATATTAATACCCTGGAAGAATTACGCGAACTTGAAAACTGATATGAATACATCTCGATCACTTGCAAGGAACTTGCAAGATATCACCTCGCGCCTGCCTGATTACAAGCCGGAAACACTGACAGTCCAGCAGGCGCAAAATATCATGCTCGAATATATCCAGCCAATTTGCAGCATAGAAAAACTCACCCTGCGCCAGGCTCTGGGACGCGTTCTGGCTGCCGATATTGTGTCTCCCATTGACGTGCCTGCACATGACAACTCTGCCATGGATGGCTACGCCTTACGAAGTGAGGATTTATCAGCAGTTCAGGAATTGCATCTTGAGATCGTAGGTACAGCAATGGCCGGTTCTGCGTTTACAGGCGAAGTCGGGCGCAAACAATGTGTACGCATCATGACTGGCGCAGTCCTGCCTGATGCTTGCGACACTGTAGTACCACAGGAATTCACGACTAAAGTCAGTGACAGCGAGATCACATTAAGCGTGGGCAATTTGCGGGTTGGAGATAACCGTCGCCTGAAAGGTGAAGATCTGGCAACGGGTAAAGTCGCCATACGCAAAGGAAAAATACTGACACCGGCCGATCTGGGTTTACTGGCCTCATTGGGCATCCCCGAAGTCAGCGTACAACGACGCCTGCGTGTCGCCATTTTCTCTACCGGGAACGAATTACGCTCCGTCGGCGAGGTGCTGGAAGCTGGTTGCGTCTATGACAGCAATCGCTATACCCTGCATGGGATGCTGACACGCATGGGTTGCGATGTGCTCGACATGGGCGTGGTTCAGGATCATCCCGATTCACTGGAAGCCACCATGCACAGCGCTTGCGAAAATGCCGATGCCATTATCACTTCAGGCGGCGTCTCGGTGGGCGATGCGGACCATACGCGTCAAATGATGGAGCGTCTGGGTGATGTCGCCTTCTGGAGCATCGCCATGCGCCCCGGCCGTCCCATGGCCTTTGGCAAAATCACGTCTTCTGGCAAAAGCGCCTATTTATTTGGCCTGCCAGGCAACCCGGTCGCTGTCATGGTGTCTTTTTATTTTTTTGCAAAACAAGCCTTGCAGCAATTGATGGGGGCCACAAGCTCACCTCCGCCGCTACTCAGCGTCAGGTCAAACGACGCCATACGCAAACGCCCTGGACGCACAGAATATCAACGCGGCATACTTTCTGTGGGTGAGGATGGAGAACCCTGCGTCAGCATCACCGGCGCTCAGGGTTCAGGCATCTTACGCTCCATGTCAGAAGCAAATTGCATGATCGTCCTGCCTCATGATCGAGGCCCGGTTTCAGCAGGCGACAAAGTCCGTATTTTGCTATTTGATGGCCTGATTTGACAAAAAAATCTTCACAATTGTATAGAAATCGTAACAGCTACAGGCTTGATGATAAAAATGCGGATAAGCAAAGTAAAATACTCACATTTATTTACTTTTGGAGAACAGTTTGAAAGCGACAACATGGATTTTGGGTGCCTGCGCATCTCTCGTATTACTTAGTGGCTGCGGCGGTTCAAAATCTGACACGCCTGCTGTCATCCCTTCCGTGACAAAAGTTACTACTGATCAAGTGGTTTATCGTAAAGTCACCAATTTTACGATTACTGGCCAGAATCTGGATAAGGGCTATAACGCCAGCATCCCTGCCTGCCTGAGCATTACTGAACTGGCTGGCGGCACAGCTACGCAAAGAGTATTGTCCTGCAAACTGGTCGGCGTTGGCTCCACCACTTATTCCATCACTGCTGCAAACGGCACTACCCTGTATTCAGGCATAGTGGATCTGACTTTAAAAGCGCAGCCACAAGTGACCATGACGACCAGTATGGGCACTATCGTTTTGGAACTTAATCCAGCACGAGCGCCACTCACAGTCGACAATTTCCTGAACTATGTGGAAAGTGGATTTTATGTAAATAAAATTTTCCACCGTGTTATCAAGAGCGCCATCGTCCAGGGTGGTGGTTTCACTGCTGATTTGCAGCAACCTGCAACACAAACGCCAATCAAGCTGGAAACACCGAATGGCCTGAGCAATCTGCGTGGCACTATCGCCATGGCACGTACCAGTGACCCCAACTCGGCAACAGCGCAGTTTTACCTGAATGCGGCTGACAACACAGGCTTTGATGGCATGACAGCAGGTACTGGCTATGCTGTATTTGGCAAAATTGTTACCGGTCTGGACATCATGGACAAGATCAATGTCGTACCAACTACAACAGCTTTGGGTATGGCTGATGTGCCAGTGACGCCAGTCTTAATTAATTCAATGGTACAAACACAATAACATGTTATGCTGCTCTGGCAGCGCTCATGATTATTGTTAAAAACAGGAGCCTCGTGCTCCTGTTTTACTTTTTGGGATGGGGTAAAGATGAAAAAACAATGGCAAACAATTTTGTTGGCAGCAGTGCTGACAACAATGGCTGCAGGCACCGTACTTGCTGCCGATGCTTCCAAAAAAGCATCTGCCTCAGCGAGCGCATCAGCTTCTGCTTCTGCCTCCACATCTGCATCAGCCAAGGCAGAACTGCTGGACTTGAACAGCGCCAGCAAAAAAGAACTGGCAACCCTGCCTAAAATCGGAGACGTACGTTCGGACGCCATCATCAAAGGTCGTCCCTACAAGGGCAAGGATGAGTTGCTCAGTAAAAAAATATTGCCTGAAGATGTGTATAACGGTATAAAAGACTTGGTGATCGCCAAACAAAAAACGGCAGAGAAAAAATAGTTGTCTGCACTTGCAGTGTTTGTAAAATTTATTTTCAGACACTGCACAACAATAGCTTGCCTTTGATTTTGTAGCACTTTGCCGTAGCAGTGAGGTTCTATGTCAAGCAGGTTTTTACATCTACTTGTATGCATCAGCATGCTTAGCCTGGCGGCGCAAGGGCGTACTGCTGATGACAACCCCTTTACCATCAGCGGCTTTGGCACGCTGGGCGTGGTCCACAGCGATAATCGCAATGTCGATATAGTTCGCGACCTCGCGCAAAACGATGGTGTTGGTTTCACCAGACAAACTGATTTTGGCATGGATTCCAATTTTGGCATCCAGATCAACAAGCGCATCAACGACAATCTTGATACTGCGCTGCAAATTGTCAGCCGCAGATCTGCGAATAATTTTCAACCTGAAATCACCTGGGCCTATGGCCGTTACCTGCCCAGCGATCATCTGCAACTGCGCGCAGGCCGCCTGGGGTTTGATGTCTACCTGCTGGCTGATTCGCGCAATGTAGGCTATTCCTACCAATGGGTACGACCACCGATAGATTTTTTTGGCAGCCTCATCATTTCTTATTTTGATGGCGCAGACATGGTGGTGTCCAAACCGCTGGCTGGCGGTATTTTGCGTGCCAAGGTATTCGCTGGCGTGGCGCGAGAAAAAACATTTACTGGCACCTCAGATGATTTCCTTTCTCTCAACCGCTCCCGCCTGATGGGTGGTCATATTGAATACCAGACTCAAAACTGGATATATCGCCTTGGCTATACCCAGCTAAAATTCAGGAATGACTTTCCAGCTCTGAAGCCCTTGCTGGACAGCTTGCGCTCCCCTTATCTGAATGCCCTGATTCCCAGTGCAACTGGGCTAGCAAATGACCTCTCCCTGGAAGGGAAAAAGTTCAAATACCTGTCGGCAGGCATCGCTTACGATCAGGGGCCTTTGCAAGCGCAGTTGATGCTTAATCAACTCAGTTCTGAATCCCTGATCTTCCCGACCAATCGAGCTGCTTACCTGACCGTGGGTTACCGTATAGATCAATGGACACCTTACTTTACCTATTCGGCATCCCGCCCAGTAGACAGGAAAATCGCCAACACACTGCCGGCAGGAGTCAGTCCCGATATTGATATGCTATCTGCGGGTTTTAATGATGCCATTGAAAACCAGTTCAATCATCAAACCACGATATCCCTGGGCTTGCGTTACGATCTGACGGAGAAATCAAATATAAAATTGCAATATGACAGTGTAAGAACCAGGGACTATCTACTGGTGCGCAATAATCAGCCTGGATGGGATGGCAAGACCAATTTGATCAGTGTTGCCTACAATTTCATATTCTAGGAGACCCTGATGAAAGCCCTATATCATCTTCTTCTATATGTCAGCATCTGGAGTTGTTGCCAAGCAGCACAGGCGGACTTGGTCGTCATCGCCAACTCACAAAGCGGCATAGAAAAATTGAGCAAGGATGAAGTGATCAACCTGTACATGGGAAGAAATCGCAAACTGACCACAGGTGTAAATGCCATGCCGCTTGACCTGGCAGCTGTCAATGCAGAAAAAGCCAAATTCTATGCAATGCTGGTCAATAAAAATTTACCGGAAATCAATTCTTACTGGGCCAGATTGATGTTTTCCGGACAAGGCTCCCCTCCCTTACAAGTGGAGACAGCCGATGAAGTATTGGATATAGTTGGCAGTAACAAAGCTGCCATTGGATATATAGATCGAAAAAAGCTAGATAAGCGCGTGAAACTGATTTATGACCCTACACAGTAAGTGATTTTGCATGTTAAGACTGCTACGCACCAGTATCGTCTATCGCAGCGCATTTATTGTGCTTGGTATCGCTCTGCTTGTAGGTATTTTCTTTGCTCTGCTCAGCTATCATTTCTCAGCACAATCTGAACAGGCACAGGCGCGTCAGCGCATGCAGGCATCATTGAGCACCGTCGAGAACACGGCCAGCATTGCCTGTTTCGTGCTGGACCAGAATCTGGCAGCCGAACTGGTACGCGGCTTATTGAAGAATGGCGATATCAGTCGCGTACAGATTATCTCGGACGGCAAAGTCCTTGCTGAAGCCGACAAGCAAAGCACACAAAAATCAGAACCGTCAGCGCTTGCCATATTACCTGGCATCAATTCTTCCAGCCAGCTGGTGCATGAAGTCTATTCTCCTTTCAATCCCAAAGAAAAAGTTTGCGAAATCCACTTGGACCCGAATCTGGATTTCATACGCGAGCAAAGCACATCCAAGGCTCGCTTTATTGTGTATCTGCTGTTACTACAGGCTTTGGCCATGGCTTCAGCAGTGGTATATGTGGTGTTGAACATGATTACCAGGCCAATCAAGAACATCTCGGACAGACTACATACCCTTGCCCCAGAATCAGGAGACAAGCTCGGCCTGCCCGATGGCAATGAAAAAGATGAAATAGGCCAACTGGTGCGAGACGTTAATACCCTGGTTGCCAGCCTATTGAAGACGCTGAACGAAGAACGCACCTTGCGCATCAAGCATGCAATCGGTGAGACGAAATTCCAGACCATTTTTGAAAATGCAGAGACAGGCATATTCCAGCTCAATTTTGCGGGTGAGCTACTTTCCTACAACCCTGCTTTCCTGCGCATGTTCAGCCTGGATGCAGGCAGTGGCAGCACCAATATTGCAAATGCCCTGACCTCCCTGCTGGAAGGCCAGGAACTGCGCCTGCATTTGATGATAGACACTGCCATCAATGAGGCCAGAGTCATGTCTGACGATTTTTATATACAACTCACCTCGACAGCGCACAAGAAGTGGGTCCACCTTGTCATCAGCCCGGCAGAAGACGGCATCTTGCAGGGGCTGGTCAATGACATTACCGAGCGCAAGTCGCAGGAAGAAAACGCCAACCAGCTCGCTGTCACTGACCATTTGACTGGCCTCAATAATCGCCTGGGATTTGAAAAGGAAATCAGCCGTCTCTCCAGAGAACATGCAAATGGCAATGCGTCTGGCTTCTTCTTGCTGATGATAGACTTGGATAAATTCAAGCAGGTCAATGACAGCCATGGTCACACAGTAGGTGACCAGGTATTGATCCATTTTTCCCAACTTGTCAGCAATACAGTCAGAAGATCCGATTTTGTCGCCAGGCTGGGTGGAGATGAATTCATCATCTTGCTGAAAGACTTGACGCACTTGGCAAAAGCGGAGGAGATAGCGCAAAAAATAATCACCCAGGTCAGCGTCCCTATCAATATCAATGACAAGCTATCTGTACAAATCGGGGCCAGCATAGGCATCAGCTATACTGGCCCTACAGAATTCATTGCTGACGATTTATTAACGCAAGCTGATGCAGCCATGTATGAAGTCAAGCGCAACGGCAGGAATGCCTATCGCGTGGTGCATCTGGGTGATAATCAAAGCCCTCAGGATGCCGAGACTGTGTAAGCCTCCAGCATCTCCATGACCACCAGTTGATACAGGATGTTGGGATGTAAACTGATTTCCAGTGCGCAAGTATAGGTAAATTTAATGACATGATCGTCGTTGCTATTTATCGCCTCTGCAAATAACTCAGACCAGGTACTTACCTGCCCATGTTTCGCACGCATCTCGCTCTCATACTGGGCAGCATCAATTAAGGCTGGCGCACCAACAGACACATAGGCCGCGCATAGTGCAATCCATAAATCCAGCAGCTTGCTGGTCAGCATGTTTTTATCCAGATACGGCAACAATTGCCGGGTAGCATTGACACAAGTCACTATATGCAGAATCGTAAAGTCCCTGGTCTGCCCGTAGGCAGAGATTGCCCAGAGTGCCAGCTCATCCAATAAATTATCAGTAGAATGGGCAACGGGAATGCCCGACAGGCTTTGCAGAAATTCTTCGTCATTGACTACCGCCCGCATTTTTTCAACGATCATCCTGCCAGGATAGGTTTTTCCTTTCATGTTTTGCGATAATTGATAAAAACCTGCAGCAACCGAACTTGCCGCTTGCCGCCCGCGTATATCGAAATTGATATCAAAATTGGTGGCTACCAGAGCTGCCAGACCGGCAGCTATTTCTCCCTCATGCTCAGCCTGCACACCATAGGCAAGCCGTATCGATGCATGAAATGCGGCCGTCGCGGGAGCGAATGGAACGAGGGCTAGTACCTCTCTGATGACTTCGTTCTTCCCGCGCTCGGCAATAAGAATGGCAAAACAGGATTGCAAGTCAGTAAAATTTTCTCTCTTGCCAAGATAAGCCTGAAAATCTTCATAGCTGATCGCCTCAGAAGGAGACAATGAGGGCAAGGCTGGCAGCGCATATGTATCGCGCCAATGCGCAAAGAATTCTTGCAAACGTTGGTCACTCGCCCCCATACCAGTAAGTGCGCACAAGGCCATGGGGCAGTGATTGGTGGTTCCCTTGCCATTCAGGGCAAACTCCCTGTTCTTGTCCAGCAAATCCTTAAGAATCACATTGCTGCCCATCGCAGTTGTTGAAGCCGTCATTTGCGCTCTCCATAGTTGGTTGATGTGTTGTAGTATGCAAGTTCAAGTTAACTTGAAGTCAAACACTTTTTTCATCGTTGGGAGAAAATGATGACCGAGGAAAACAATATAAATTTGATCAGCATAGGGGAACTTGCCAAACGCTCAGGCATCGCTGCCAGCGCTTTGCGCTTTTATGAAAGCCGGGGTTTAATCACGAGTGTACGCAGCCTGGCCCAACGTCGCCAATTTCCGCGAGAAGTATTGCGTCGCGTTGCCTTTATCAAGGCTGCGCAAACTGCCGGACTGACACTGGAAGAAATAGAAAATAGTCTGGCCACCCTGCCCGGCCAGCGCACACCGACAAAGCAGGATTGGGAAAAGCTATCAAGATCATGGCATGCCCTGATAGAAGAACGCATAAGGGCGTTGACAGCCTTGCGTGACCAGCTAAGTTCCTGCATAGGCTGCGGCTGCCTGTCGCTCAAATCCTGCGCGCTATATAATCCACAAGACATTGCCCATACCAGAGGTACTGGGCCGCGTTATCTGATGGGAGATAAATCTTCAGATCTTGTTTGACCACAACGTTTTATTTATTCAGTATCTGCATCACCAGCATCAATACTGGTACCCAGGAGGCTCTGCGCGGTATCTGCAGGTAAAGCTTCAACGCTTTTGAGTTTGCGTGTCATTTGCCGGGTTCTGACTTCTGCCTGATCGATATTTTTTGCCGCTTTTTCCAGCGCGACTTTGGTAGCGGTCAATACATCAGCAAATTTGCCAAACTCTGTCTTGACTGCACCCAGCACCTGCCAGACCTCGGATGAGCGCCGTTCCAGTACCAGACTGCGAAAACCCATTTGCAAGCTGTTCAGCAATGCCGATAAAGTCGATGGGCCAGAGATGGAGACACGGCAAGTGCGCTGCAATTCATCAGCCAGGCCAGGTCTGCGCATGACTTCAGCATATAGGCCTTCAGTCGGCAGGAACAGAATGGCAAAATCGGTGGTTAAAGGTGGTGACAGGTATTTCTCGGAAATAGTTTTGGCCTCCAGGCGTATCGCTCTTTCCAACTCTTTACCAGCCTGCGCTACCCCTTCTGCATCGGCACGCTCTGCGGCATCAATCAGGCGCTCATACTGTTCTTTGGGGAATTTTGCATCGATGGGCATCCATACCGGTGCCCTGTTTTCTTCCTTGCCTGGCAGCTTGATGGCAAATTCCACCCGCTCACCTGAGCCTGGTATGGTTTCTACATTCTTGGCATACTGATCCGGCGTCAGCATTTGTTCCAGCACCATTTCCAATTGTACTTCGCCCCAGGTGCCACGGGTTTTCACATTCGTCAGCACGCGCTTGAGGTCGCCAACACCTATCGCAAGCTGCTGCATCTCACCCAGGCCCTGATGTACTTTTTCCAAACGGTCAGAGACCAGCTTGAATGATTCGCCGAGGCGTTGCTCCAGCGTGGCATGCAGTTTTTCATCAACGGTCTTGCGCATTTCTTCGAGCTTGCCTGCATTGTCGGCCTGCAACTGCTGTATTTTTTGTTCCAGCGTTGCGCGTATTTCATTCATGCGCTGGGCATTTGATTCTGTCAATGCAAGCAGGGTTTGATTCAGGCTATCACCAAAACGTTTCAGGCTCTGGCCTTGCTCGTCACGGGCGACCTGTCCCTGCAGGATGAAAGCCTGCCTGAACTGTTCCAGTTGCTGGGCATTGGTTTCGTTGAGTTTCACCAGTTGCTGGGAGAATGCATCGATCTGGTTATTTTGCAGCGTCGCCACGCTGGTCAACTGAGCCGCCAGGTTTTGCTGCAACTGGCCAAAGCTGCCGGCCAACTCCTGGCGGCCAGTTTGTGCTGTCAATTGCACTTGCTCTCTTAATGCGCGTTCGCTGCGTTCCTGCGTCATTTGCGACTGTTGCTGAGTCTGGCGCAGTTGCTCTTGTATAGCGAGTATGCCAGCCACGTCTTGATTACCCGTCTTACGCAGCAGAAGCACAATATTCAAGACCACGGCCAGCGCAGCCAGCAAAAGTATCAGTACCTCAAACAGGCTCATAGAAAAATATTCAGGTGAAAAGGGATTTCAAATTGCGAAGCCTGGAACTCAGCCAGGGCGGTTACGCATCCAGTCGGCTGTCTGATAAAACGATTGCATCAAATGCTGCTGTAACTCTTCACTGACACCGACATCCTGCATGGCCCAGGCCATACAGCGCAGCCATTGATCACGTTCGCTGCTGGAGATGGCATAAGGCAGGTGACGCGCACGCAGGCGTGGATGACCAAAGTGCTCTATATAAAGGTTAGGGCCGCCCATCCAGCCAGACAAGAACCAGAACAACTTGTCACGCGATCCATCCATGGGCGTGGGATGCAGTGCGCGTATGCCAGCAAATTCTGGCTCCAGTTCCATCAAGTCATAAAAGCGATCGACCATTTCACGCAGTTTTTCTGCGCCACCCAACAATTCATATAAATTGACTTGGGATTCTTCATTATTTTCAACTTCAGTATTCATGTCATCGCTAATTTAAAACCGCTCTTAAAACCATTCAGAGTGCTGGCCTTGCCTGATTCACCCACAATTGCACTGCAGGCCTTTGCCATTGCTGAGCTGCGAACCGAGCTAGTTTTTCAGGTACATGATCGCCATGCAAGGCAAGGCGATTAATCATCAAGGCGAGATCGAGATCAGCGACAGACCAGTCACCAAAGAGGTTTTCAGCACAATCTGGTATCAATAATTCGCCCACCAGGAATAATTGCGCCGCTGCTGCTTTGGCAGCATCAGACAGGGGTTCCAGCTCCTTGCCATAGAAGATGACCTGGGTATTGCGTTCTACCCGTATAGGCATCAGGGCGCTGCGTATCCAGGCTTGTACTTGCCTTGCCCTGGCGCGGGCGTGCGTATCTTTGGGATAAACTGCGTGCTGTGGAAATACTTCTTCCAGGTACTCGGTAATCGCTGAGGATTCGGACAATGCAAAACCATTGTGCACCAAGGTAGGCACACGCTGCGTCAGCGACGTGGCGGCATAATCTGGTGCATGCTGGGCATCTGCTTCCAGATCTACTGTCAGCAACTCAAAGTCCAGGCCTTTTTCATGCAGGGTGACAAACACCGACATCGCATAAGGGCTGGTAAATTGTGAATCTACATAAAGTTTGATGTCTTGTTTTTGCAAGATATATCCTTTTAAATTAATTTGTAGTGCGCTGCTATCAAGCTTCACGCAGGCTTTGCAGAGGCGGTTGATTCAGGACATTGCGCAAACCCAGCCAGCCACCTACCACGGCGCAAGTAGCACCAACAACCAAGCCCGCCAGCCATACCAAAGGCGAGAAAGTCCATTCAAAATTGAAACTGAAGCGTGCCAGTGCCCAACCTATGGCTGATGCACCAGAAGCTGCCAATACGCCAGACAAGCCACCTATCAGCAAGAATTCTATCCACTGCGCTTGCGAGAGTTGCTTGCGGGTTGCACCCAGTGCACGCAAGAGTGCTGCTTCGCGCATGCGTACATCCTGCGAGCCCGCCAGCGCTGCGTATAACACCAGCACACCAGAAGCAAGCGTGAACAGGAACAAAAATTCTACTGCCGTAATCACCTGATCCAGCACATCCTGCATTTGCTTGATCATGGCACCCACATCCACCACGGTCAGGTTAGGAAAATCACGCATGAAGCGATTGACGAAATTTTTATCTGTTTCAGGCAAACGGAAAGCAGTGATCCAGGTCTGTGGCATATCGACCATGGCTTTAGGGTTGATGATGACAAAGAAGTTCACCCGCATCGAACCCCAGTCCAGTTTGCGCAGGCTGGTGATAGTCGAAGTCACCTGCTGGCCTGCGACATCAAAAGTCATCTTGTCACCCAGCTTGAGCTTCAGGGTCTTGGCTATGCCCTCTTCCACCGAAGCCTCAGCCTCGGTTGCCTTGCTATCGTCATACCAGCGACCGGCGGTGATTTTATTCAACGCAGGCATGTCGGGCATGGTAGACAGATTAAATTCGCGATCCACCATGCGCTTGGCCTGGTCTTCTACATAACTTTCGCCAGTAACAGGCTTGTCATTCAAGGCGATCAGACGCCCGCGTATCATGGGGTACAGCAGTGGCTTGCCAAAGGCATCAAGTTGTTTAGCGATATCTGCTTTTTGATCTGGCTGTATGTTAATAACAAACTGATTTGGCGCATCTGCCGGAGTAGCTTTTTTCCATGCAGTGATCAGGTCACCACGCACGACAGTCAACAACAGCAAGGCCATCAAACCCAGGGCCAGGGAGACGACTTGTACGATAGTCGCGCCAGGCCGTCTTTGCAGAGCGGTAATGGCAAAACGCCAGGCAGAATGCGCAAACAAAGTACGCATACGCTTGAGAGCGAACATGCCCAACCATGCCACCAGCGCGAACACCAGCAAACCAAGCAGAAAACCTGCCGCAGTCATCAAGCCCAGCTTGATGTCAGCCGTTTGCCACAGCAACAAGGCCACGAACATGCCAAGGCCGCAGGCATACGTCACCAGCGTCATGGCCTTGGGTGCATCTTGCTCACGTCGTATGACGCGGTTATGTGGCACATTACGTAATTGCAAAATCGGTGGCAAGGCAAAGCCTACCAGCAGCAGTAAGCCTGTGGCGATGCCCTGCACCGCAGGCAGGAAATTCGCATCTGGCAAATCCTTGGCGACCAGCTTGCCCAACCATTCGAGCAAGACATAATGACCGGCATAACCCAGCAACACACCAGCGATACTGCCCAGCAAACCCAGGATCAGGAATTCAATCAGATACATGGACATGACCTGGTTTTGTGTCAAACCCAGGCAACGCAACATGGCGCAGGCATCCAGATGACGCAGCATGAAACGGCGCGCTGCCATAGCGATGGCAACTGCGGCCAGCATGGCTGACAACAGACTCACCAGCGACAGGAACTGATCTGCCCTGTCCAGCGTAGCACGCATTTCTGGCCGGCCAGCCTCCAGCGATTCCAGGCGGACACCTTTGAGTTTTTCGCTATTGATTTTTTCTTGCAACTCTTTTTGATAGGCAGCGATCAACTTGGTGTCACCCGCCATGAGCAAACGATAAGTCACGCGCGAACCGTTTTGTATCAATTTACTCGCAGGAATATCCGTCAGCGATATCATGGCGCGAGGCGCAAAATTCATGAAACCTGCACCACGGTCCGGTTCCGTGCCTATGGTCTGGGTCACCGTCAGTTGAAGCTCACCCAGCTTGATTTTTTGGCCTATATTCAAATTCAGGGCCGACAGCAAGGCGGGGTCTACCCAGACTGTGCCAGATTGCGGAACGACGTCAGTAGCAACTTCTGTTTCGCCCTTGTTCAGCTTCAACTTGCCACGCAAGGGGTAATCGGCACTCACCGCTTTTAACGATACCAGACGGGATATCGCTGCATCGCCCTCGCCCGCCAATGCCATACTTGGGAAGACTACTGTCTCTGCCGTCTTGAAGCCGCGTTTTTCTGCTTCTTGTCGCCATTCTGGCTTGATAGGCTGATCAGCAGCGACCAGCAAGTCAGCACCCAGCAACTGATGCGCATCTCGGTTGAGGCCGCTACGCATCCTGTCAGTAAAAAAACCGACCGAGGCCAGGGAGGCCACGGCGATCATCAAGGCAATCAGTAAAAAGCGCAGCTCACCAGCACGCCAGTCACGCATAGTCATACTGAGAGAGAGTTTGAACATAATTACCTTGCCAATACAGAAATTAAAATCGAATACACGCCAAATGCAGCACTAACAGACAGTAGTGCTGCAAACATGGCTTTAGTTCAAAGTTCGCCTTGCTTTTTTACTCTACTACTAACGCATTCGCAAAATCAGCCAACAAATCCTGGGTATCTTCTATGCCGACAGAAACGCGTATCAAAGAGTCAGCTATCCCCATCTCGGCACGACGTTCTGCCCCCATCTCAAAGAAAATGGTGTGTGCAACCGGAATAACAAGGGTGCGGGTATCACCAAGATGCGTCGCATTAATCGCCAGTTTCAGGCGATTCAGGTAATCAAAGCAATCAATCTCGGGTTTTAACTCAAAACTGAACAAGGCACCGTAGGCAGTAAACAACTCTGTGGCAAGGACATGTTGGGGATGGTCTGGCAGGCCAGGATAATGCACCGCTGCTACGCGCGGATCGGCAGTCAGCATTTTTGCCAGAGCCATCGCATTGGTACATTCCCTGTCCATACGCAGGGCAATGGTTTCTGCACCTACGGCAACCTGATGTGCTGCTTCTGGCGACAACGAGGCACCAAAATCACGCAAAGCCTTGGCCCTGATTTGTGCCAGGCCCTGCATCTTTGCAGGCTGTTTGCGGAAGTTGGCGGCAATATTTGGAAATATGCTCCAGTCAAACAAACCAGTATCCGTCAAGGCACCACCCAGTACATTGCCATGTCCAGCGATGGATTTAGTGAGTGAATTGATCACCAGGCCTGCATGCACAGTCTTGGGCTGGAACAGATAAGGCGAAGTCATGGTGTTATCGACCACAAACAAAATACCTTTTTCACGGCACAGTTCACCTATCTTTTTCAAATCAGCGATTTGCGTGCGTGGATTAGCGATGGTTTCTACAAACACCATGCGTGTCGCTGGAGTCAGTGCTGCCGCGACATGGCTTACATCCGTGGCGTCCACCAGTGACACATCGACACCCTGTCCACCCACGGTTTGCCACAGGCTATTGGTATTGCCAAACAAGAATGAGGAAGAGACTACATGATCACCCTGACGCAACAATGCCTGGAACACCGCACCTATGGCAGCCATGCCGGTCGCAAAAGCAATGGTGGCCAGCCCGCCTTCCATCTTGCTGATTTTTTCTTCCAGCGCAGAGACCGTAGGATTGCCCTGGCGACCATAGCGATAGCCAGATTGTTTATTCTGGAACACAGCTGCCAGATCACGCGCATCGCAGTAACCATACATGACTGAGGTATGGATGGGTTTATGAACAGAGCCGTGCTCTATCTCTTTTTGTCTGTCGCTATGCAGGATGGTGGTGGTAAAACCGTATTTGGGTGATTGAGGTGTCGTGCTCATAGTGCCGGGATATGAATAGAAAATAAAAAGCGAGTTCTGGGAGTTTAACCCAGAACTCGCCTTTTCATTCTTGCAGCGAGGCGGCAAGGCTGGTTAAATCATTCCTTCAGCAAGAAAGCCTCTATCAATTCTGCCAATTTCTCTGGCTGGTCATGGTGCAGCATGTGCCCGGCATCCACAATCATCTCTTTTTGCAACTGCGGTATATGCTCCAGGCGCCTGTCTATTTCCAGGCGCGCTTCTTCTTTTGGCCCCATCCAGTGCCAGACATTGGTGTCATCCGCCTCCATCCACAATACCGGTGCAGTAATTTTTTGCCAGCAAGCCATGACCTCTTCAACCCTGTACAAAAGCGGGCTGGTTTGTTTGTGGGCAGGGTCACCCAAAATCTCCCAGCAACCGGGGCTGGTTTCCTTGGCCCAATGGGCAGAAAGAAATGCAGCTCTCTCGTCCGACAAGCGCGGATTGGTTTTTTGCAAACGGGCGGCTACTTCTGCCTGCGATGCATAAGTGCGCAGGCCAGCCTGGTTTTCCAGCTCATCCAGCCATTTCCTGTAGCGGCCAGGTGCCTGTTTGGGATGCGTAACCGGCATACCAAAGCCTTCAAGATTAATGAACTTGCGCACGCGTTCTGGCCGCACGCCTGCATACAGGCCAGCGACATTCGCGCCCATGCTATGGCCCAGCAAGTTCACAGGTTCATCCGGCGAGATATGCCTTAGCAGCGCATCAAGGTCACCCAGATAATCGGGGAACCAGTAAGTATCGACATTGGGCGATTCAGTCAATCCAAATCCGCGCCAGTCAGGTGCGAGCACCTGCCAGTCCTGCTTCAGGCAATCGACGACAAACTGGAAAGACGCAGACACGTCCATCCAGCCATGCAGCATGATGATCTTGGGCGCATCTTCCCGCCCCCAACTGCGTACATGGTATTGCAGGCCACGGATATCAAGAAAGGACGTGCGTGAAGGCTTGAATAGAGTATTCATAAGAATTTAATATTTTTCATCTGGAAATACAGGCAAACGACAGCATGTATAGCGCATTATCAAGTAGCATGATAGCAAGCTAAGTTCGCAATACAATAACTCAATAGCACGACCGTTCGATTATTATAACGGAGACAGGATGAAGCAGTTGAACAAACTCAAAGACAAGACAGTAAACGATACAAAAGTTGATCATTATGATCAGCTTTATCACGAATTCAGGTGGGATGTACCCAGCAATTTCAATATCGCAGAAGCCTGTTGTCATCGCTGGGCTGTAAAGCATAAACATGCAAAGAAGACGGCTATTCTGTATGAAGACAGCGAGGGCAATAGCCGCCGCCTGACTTATCAGCAACTACACGAACAAGCCAACCAGCTTGCCAATTTGTTCTTGCAGGAAGGCATACAGCGTGGTGACGTGATCGCCTGCATCTTGCCACAAAAACCAGAAACCGCGATCACCATCATGGCTTGCCTGCAGATTGGCGCCATCGTCATGCCCTTGTCGTTTTTGTTCGGGCCAGAGGCGCTGGAATACCGGCTGCTGCATAGCCAGTCCATCGCCATCGTTCTGGATAGCAGCGGTATCAAGGCATTTGAAGAAATCCGCAGCCGCTGCCCTGACCTGAAAACCGTGATTAGTCTGGATTGCACCACCAGCGACGACATGCCGCCCTGCATAGACTGGGAAACACATGTACCCAATATGCCGGTCACAGCCCGCATTGCCGATACCCGGTCCAGCGACCCCGCCATCCTGATTTACACCAGCGGTACTACCGGTGCCCCCAAGGGTGCATTGATACCGCATTCTGCCATTATCGGCAACCTGACCGGCTTTGTGGCATCGCAAAACTGGTTCCCGCAAGACCAAGATGTCTTCTGGTCACCAGCTGACTGGGCCTGGACTGGCGGTTTGATGGATGCCTTATTGCCCACCCTGTATTTTGGCAAGCCCATCGTTGGCTACCAGGGGCGTTTTACTGCGGAGACTGCCTACTATTTGCTGGAAAAATACCAGGTCACGAATACCTTCCTGTTCCCCACTGCCTTGAAGATGATGATGAAAGCAGAGCCCAAGCCCAGGAAAAAATACAAGCTCGCCCTGCGCGCCGTCATGACTGCGGGTGAAGCTGTCGGTGATGCGGTCTTCAACTGGTGTGAAAAAGCCCTGCACATCACACCGAATGAAATGTTTGGCCAGACTGAAATGAACTACATCGTCGGCAATAGCCATCAATTGTGGCCAGCCAAACCTGGCAGTATGGGGCGACCTTATCCCGGACACAGGGTGGCTGTCATTGATGACGACGGCAATGAAGTGACGGACGGTGAAACAGGTGAAGTTGCTATGAGCCGCTATGATGCCTATGGTCATCTTGACCCTGTGTTCTTCATGGGTTATTGGAAAAACGACACGGCAACCCGCAATAAGTTCACAGGGGATTGGTGCAGGACGGGCGACCTGGCTACCCGCGATGCCGATGGCTACCTTTGGTATCAGGGTCGTGCAGACGATATGTTCAAGGCGGCAGGTTACCGCATAGGCCCCTCCGAAATCGAGAATTGCCTGGTCAAACACGCAGCAGTGGCAAACGTCGCTGTCGTGCCTAAGCCAGACAAAGAACGCGGCAACCTGGTCAAGGCTTATGTGGTCTTGAGTCAGGGTTATCAAGGTGATGATGCCCTGATCAAGGAATTGCAAGCCCATGTGCGCGGCAAACTCGCACCCTATGAGTATCCGAAAGAGATAGAATTTATCGATGCCTTGCCTATGACTACCACAGGCAAAATACAGCGGCGGATTTTACGGTTGCGAGAAGAAGAACGCGCAGCAAAATAATTGGAACTACAATTCAAACTTGCTCAGTGCTGCGCCATCACCGTGGCACTGACCAGGCTGGCAACCTGGTCCAGCATGTCGCTGATAGTCTTGCCGTACAGGGTGCTATTGAAGGCTGCGCCATCGAAGACATGCTCACGTCCTATACTCACATTACCCGCAACGGCATTTGAGAATTCCTGCTGCGCCAGCAGTTGACCAGTACTTGCGTCATAGATGCGTACCTCCAGTTCTATGGCACGGGTTCTTTTTTGCGTCAGACCAAACAGATTGGTATCTATCTTGGTACCGGCATTGCGAATCTCACCAGAGACGATGTAACGGCAGGCATAAGTGCGCCCTAGTTGCTGCAAGAGATTCAATGGCGGCACATCCTGGTGCCAGTCAAACGACAATAAGTCAGGCGACGTGCGCACCTGCACTTGCCGCTCACGCATGAGTCTGCGGGCAATCGCCTTGGGGAAGCCTTGGGCCACATCATCAATATCGAGTACCTGCACGGGCTTATTGACGGCAAAACCTGTCAATACCAGAGCCTTATCGGATGGCAAATTAGGCGGCAAACCGGGATCGGTCATTTGTGCGATGGAGTGCGCAGAAAAGAATACGCCTAGTAAAATTAACGCGATCCGGTTTACCATTGAGCTTGAGCCTGTCATTTTGTTCTTTTCAAGAATGATTACTTTGATTACGACAGCATCAGCAACAACTTTAAGCATCTATTACAATCAACAAATCGCCAACCTCCATAGCCTAAGCAGAATGATCACTCCAAGCCTGAAAATTTCGCTGGTCAAAGCCGATGATGCAGCCGCCGTATTAGCATTTGAACAGGAAAATCGCAAGCATTTTGAAGAATGGATAGCCAGCCGCGGTGATGATTTTTATTATTTACAAGAGGTGCGTTCCAGTCTGGAACAGGCACAATACCTGGCCAATGCCAAGCGTGAATA
>Ga0207952_1000825_pt1 | contig 18189 bp, 40 predicted proteins | sample SubbioR12Aug_8Ca_FD_184831 | JGI IMG/M metagenome (GOLD analysis project Ga0207952, IMG submission 184831) | Serpentinite rock and fluid subsurface biosphere microbial communities from McLaughlin Reserve, California, USA - CR12Aug_8Ca (SPAdes) | ecosystem: Environmental > Terrestrial > Deep...
TGCCGCAGAGTTGCCCGAAACATCAATGCTAGCATGGTCTTCGGACCCGATATCGAAGATGCTATCCCCTTCGCGGAAAGCGTTGAATGGATTAGGCAATTTGCCAAGCAAGCTGTACCCGAATCAGGCTATTTCCTTGTGGTCGGATCGGAATCAAGCCCGACCGAAATCTGGCACGGTCCCAAAAACAACATAGATTCATACTTCACCTGCATCTATGCCGATGTCGATATGCCCGAACAATCGGAAGAAACCTAATGACTAAACGCATGGTATTTGGTATCATCGTTCCTGAGCGGGGAATGTTCCCTGATATCTGTGTATTTGCTTCCTTTGATGAGAAGGAACGCGATGCTGAATTCAAGCGATTTCAACGAAAGAACTATCGGGGACTAGAACAATTCATTGAATCGTGCGGCGGGGTGAAAGTTCTTAAAACCACACAGAAGATCATGGACATGGAGAAACTGAGAGCCGAAGCGGTTTATGTCTTAAATGACCTGCAAAAGCTCGCTCTCTTTGGTACGTGTAACCCCGACCTCGATAACCTGCAAATCACCACCGGAAGCTAATAGCATGGCAAAACGCATTGCATATCTCATTATTAGCCAAACCCCGCTCCCATCTTGCGGAACGGTCATTCTGGCTAATCGACCACAACCCGAAATCGTCTCTGCATCTTGGAACGAACTAGCGAGAGACGGCGAATTCAATCAAATCACAAAAGGCAAAGACTCCGACCGATTCAGCAAGACCGAACAAGTCATTGATATCGATGAACAACATAACCGATCATTCCGCAAGCTGGATGGATTAGATCGACTTGTGTTATTCTATACCACCGATTTCGACAAGAGCATCTATTGCGGCAATTGCGGTCGGTCGCATAACAATCAGAACGGACCATGCAATCATTGTGGTTTATAGCTCGTGGGACAATATACCAAAGCAAATGATTGGCGGAAAGAAACCCGGATAGACGATTTAAGCCCGTTTAAGCCCCGGCAACAAAAGACGATAAAAAGTATTAACCGGGCTATTCGGAGCTATTAGGAGCGATCCTAGAGCGTTTAACGGCTATGTGATGGGGTTTATCGTGGGGAAAGCGGTTCAACCACTAACAATCTGATGAATGGGAAGTCAGATCCCTAGGATGCGCCACCGATGAAATAGTGTTTGCATGGGGTGGGTCTAGCCCTGATTGACGGCGAAAAAAAATGACCCTATTTTTGGGTCTATATATAAAGAATTTTATACTAGGAATCTCTTCCAATTAGCTAGAGACGCCTAGGAAAAGATTCCGCCGACTCGTTTGTACTCTAGTTAGCCATGAACACCATCACCACAACACAAATCATTGACGAACGGGAAGTCACGTTTGAAGTTCCTTATTCCTATATTCCATTTCGCCGGGCAACTCTGATAGATCCCGCTGAAGGGGGATATTGTGAGTTTGAAGGGGCGACGGCAATAGAAGTCGATGGAAATCCCGTTGACGACTCCGAACGGGCTAGCCTAGAGGATCAGTTTGTACTCTATACAGATACCTTGCAAGACCTAGCTAATGAGCAGGAACAAGGCAAGGAAGACCAGTATTGGGACCAGCGGATAGACGCCGCATTGGGGAAATAGCTATGGATGCGATGAAGCGATGGGCACAAGACACCAAAGACTGGCTAGGCGTGAATATGCAACAACTCCCCAAAGAAACACAAGAGTTAATACAGGAGATTGCCGGAATGAACGATGCAGAGATTCAAGCCCGATTAGAGTATCTGCGTCGCGAGTTGCGTGGCGAACGCATTAGCTATGCAGAACTAGCGGAACTGCAATCCCTTGCTACACATATTGCGCCCGGAGACGTGGAGTTATTGGAACCGGCGGGGGTGCCGGAATTCCCTGAAGATGAAGATCCGGGGGTAGAGGCAGCTAATCGGGCAGGGGAAGAGATGCGCCGATTACGTCAAGAGAATAGGACTTTGCGAGCGGCTGTTAGCCGTGCTATCCCTTGGCTGGGGAAGCTGATAGCTGATGGCGGTCATTTGAATTCAGTTGCTCCAAATGATGCAATTGGCGCACTTCAGCAGATGGAAGCAGCGATTAACCCGGTTGTACTCAAGGATGGTGTGCCGGGCAAACGGTTGCCGAGTGTGATATCGGAAGGGATGCCGGGGACTGGTACATGGACGATTGAGACGGCAAAGGATAAGCGCCCGGATGTTAAAATCAAATTCCGGGGTGTGATCTGTAGGGGCAAGGTATCGATTGACGAAGATCAAGCCCGTGTTGATTTTGAGTATGGGAATGCGGGGTTAGTCTCGCACCGGGATTGGCAAGCTGTAGTCGAGTCTCTGAATACGGGGATTCCGCTTGTTGATCGATATCAGGAGCATGGAATCTGATTGTACTCTGAAGGGGCGAACGATGTATTTGGAATTGACGTTCGATGAAGCCCGCGAGAAATACAAACGATGCCGTAACACACAATACTATGTGTGTAAAGAGCCGGGAGAGAGCCGTTGTGCTCATTGTGGCAAGCTAATCACCGAAGATCCAAGTGATGGAGAGCCGACACCACCGGGCTATCTTGGCAATCGAGCGATTTATTCGCCGCGAGTGAAGAAAAGTGCAATCCTGCACTATACCTGTGCATGGGAAACTGTGTTAGCGAGAATCTTTGCGACTGGCACAGTTGTGACCGCCAAACAAGTTCCGCTTTATTAGGATAAGGAATATGAGCACCAAACAGAAGATTCAGTTGCCGTCGCTCTCGAATTACGGAAACGCTAGTTCAAACAACTACGGGTTTCACACGATTCGGGTTGATCTTGGACCCTTAACGATCTGGTACAGCTACAAGACGCCGGTAGCGTTCCGTGTGTTAGGTCATGATAAGGTAGTGCATGAGAATGTGTGGAGCACTACGACGGGGAAGCATTTGAACATGATTGAATCCGACAAGAAACGTCGGGTCAATTCGGAGAGATTTGAGCAACTGTGGAATGAGCAAGTAGCTCCGTTGCTCTCGCAAGAGTGAATGCCAGCCGGGGGGACGCTTGAACCTGAGTGAGTTTTAGGCGTCCCGCCCCCGACTGACAAGGCGAAAATCAGCACGCGATCCGTTGACGTGTTTCGTGCGGCTGATTGGGTTGCGGAGTTGTTGTTTCGCCTTTCTCAATGTGTGTGATATTGGTAAAAGCGACTTTGCATCCTTTGCCCGTTCTGAATTGAGGCTGAGAGTCAGTAAAGGCAGATTCAGGGTCAATGTGACTGGGATGTTCTACCAGCACTTCCGTTGTGACAATCATGGTTGTTTGCATGGTTTTCGCCTCATTTCAAAAAAGTCGTGTCGGTCGTATCCCGCACAACAATTATACGTCAATTTGAATCAAATGCTTGTCTGTCAACCCCTATTTTGCGGGTAATGGCAAATGGTTTTAATGAATTCGGGATATTTCTGATTGACATTTGTTCAGTACATCTAGGGTTTCCCCCGATAAATCAACCCCCTTTTTATCCATTTGTACTCTGGGACGGCGAAAGGAAACCAAAACATGCACGAATGGGTCTTGATCTGTCACGGTAACGGGAAGTTTGACGGGTGCTACGTTTCTAACGGCGGTGAGCAGAGCTATACGAAAGACATTCGCAAAGCCAAGCGATTCCCGTCAAAAGACAAGGCAGACGCGAACAAGTGCGGCAATGAGACCGCGCACACGGTAGAAAGCCAGTTGGTTTAGGTTTGTACTCTGGTCGTTTGTTCTAAACCACCACACGAAAGGGCAAACGATGGTTGCAAGCGAATTCAAACTGGCATTGGCGTCGGCAACTCGAAATTTCTTCCCGGTCGAAGCGATCAGCAAGAAAACCGGTGAAGTGATTATCGGCAAGGATGGTGAAGCGAAACAACGGTTCATTCCCGGCAGCTACACAATCTATCTCAACAATGGGGACAAGATCAGTGTAGTACGTCGGTTAGAGCCGTCTGGACGCTTTACCGAAGATGGCAAGCCGATATTGGAACGTGTAACAAAAGTATCGGTGACGAGCTTGGGATCATTCATTCTGGATGATTTCGGGAGATCTACGGGGGCGAGAGAGAAACCGAAGCAAGTTTTTCGGTCGTCACGTTGGGAGAAGTTTGAGCGGGAATACAGACATTGTGGAATGCCGTCGATTGTGTTAGATGGCATGATGCAAGCCGATGAGGAAATGATGGCAAAGAGACAAGCTGCATAAGGCTACTCTGAAGCTGCAAGTCGCCGTCAGTGTCCGAGACTGACGAGATTGCGGGGGATGGTAGCTGAACCCTACTGGTATCTGCTAACCCAGTATAAATAAATGGGCAGGGTGGGGAGACCGCCTAAAGGTTCATAACACGCTCTATCGATGCTTCCGTAAGGGTGCGAAAGCTGCTGACAAGGGAGAGGTAGATAGAGCTATCGGTTTGAGCTAGTCTTGGCGTGCTAATCGGTCCCTTTATTAGGAACGCACGGTAACTGATCCAGATGCTAGGTTAAACAAGGGTCAGCGCCTAGTTACAGGTTAAGTGCCGGGCGTTCCATCTTCAAATCAATTGTACTCTGGTCGGCAGAATGAAACGCGAAACACCTTTACATTGCTGAAAGAGAGGTGTGCCATGTGGTATCGGGGGACGACAGTCGTCACCACAAACCGATACCGACCACTCTAAACAATCAAAATCTTTAGACTCCATGTGTGTTAGCTGGCGGGGATGGGTATTACCGAGTAGGTCGGGCTATCCCTGCCAGCTATTTTTTCTAAAGGAAACCCATGCTGACGAAACGAATCAAAGAATCATTCACCGATGCTTGTGCTGCGGTTCGTGAAAGTTTGCCGGATGGCATGCGATACGGCAATGACGTTGCGACCTTGGCGATTGTCGAAGCTGCATCACGTTTGGTCATTGCCGACGTGGTTGCGGGTCTGGATGTTGACTCGAACCAGCTTGCGGAAGCGCTCAAAGATGCAAGCGTGAAGATCTATGACGGGTTGATACAGTCGTCAGCCAGATAGTTTGTACTCTGGTAGGTCGTTCCAATCACCTATCATCGGAGCGATCTAATGCAACTGGCTATCATGAAAGCGACGGTTTGCCTGCATTGCCTGAATACACGGGGCATCGTTGAGCGAATCAGGCTCAACAAAGGTCAACGTGTGTTACTTACGCCAGTCGGTGACGTTTCGGGCTACTATGCCCGTCCTGAAAATGGCAAGTGGCTCACTCCCGATGGCGATCTGTCGTTTGAGAGTATCGCGATTGCAATGATCGTGCATCCCGGCGAAGTGTGTATTGTTACCACTCAGGGATTGCACGAAGACATCGAAGACGAGGGAATTCGACCAATATGATTGGCAGAAGCTACGCTCAAATTGCAGCGGTGATTTTGGGAGCGGTTGCATTGTCTCCTAGCGATTTCATCGAAGCCAAGGAAGCGATGGGGACGAACGGGCGATGGAGTAGTCGAACGGCAAACCGCACGTTGAATCAGCGACAGAAGCGAAAGCGAACACGAGCGGGCTACAAACGCCGCGCAGCCTGATTGTACTCTGGTCGGGCAAGGAAACTCACCACATTATAGGGAACCAAAGCTATGAGTGAAGAACTTGACCCGACCTATGTTGCGCAACTCTATATGGTCATGAAGGGTTGCGAACGCGAGTTGAACCGGCTGGGATACGCCAAGTCGAATCACCCGTCAATCCCGAAGGGCAAATTCAGCTTTGGTGAATCAAAGCTAGTGATTAGCAGCACCGGGGAAGTTGAACGCGGTGAAGGGAATGCGGGAGACGGAAACGATAAGTATGTCGCGACCGTTCACGCTCTCAGTCTCAAATCGCTTGTACTCGCAACGCATCGTAACGGTTTCAACATGGAACAGACTGCTGACCTGATTGGGGATTCGGTGGAATGTGCATTGACCGGTGAAGTAGAAAAAGCCGGTGATGCGTTGCCGGAAGTGATTGAGAAACGCCGGGACGCGGTATTGGCTCGATTGCGTGACAATACGGCAGTCCGACCTAGTTCCGCGAAGATCACGCCCTATCGGGGTTGTTTCTTGAACATCGAGCGTATTTGATACGCTAGGGGGAGCGATCCCCCTTTTGTTTTGTCAAAGTCTTAACCTATTTGTACTCGGATGTGGCAACGGAGGAAAAGACGAATGACCGATCAAAAACACAAACCAGCCCCGCCCCAACCGCAACCGACTATGCCGGTTCATGTCTGGGATTCGTGGCGAGATACAGGCGGTGAAGGATGAAAACATACAAGCTAGCTGATCCGCTCAACATTGAAGAGCGCAAGCGATTTCAACGCCCCGGTGATTCTCACGTACTACAGTCAAAGCCGCCACACGTTCGCGCACTGGCGATGATCGGGAAAGAATACTTCCGTTGCCCTCGTAAGGGTGAATGGTATATATCGGGTGCTGAACCCGAAGCATATCGGGCACCGAACGATCTATCATCGGAATACCGCATTGCGGAGCTTATCGAAGTTCGCCCCAATGGAACTTGGGTGCCGAACGTCGAAATCGAAGTTTGTGTACGTCTGGCTGATCGTGGTCATCGGATTGTTGCCGACGAACACGGTAGAGCCGTGCGAGAGGAAACCCCGAAGTATCACGCCCAAATCAAAGACCGACCGGGCTATTGGGGCGCTGGTAACAGCATCGATGAAGCGATTGGCTCATTAGTTCAGAGTCATTCGGCAATGTTCGGAGTCAATGTCGTTCATTTGGAAGGAAAGCACGCCCGCTAACAGTTTGTACTCTGGAGTGTCGAACGCCAAACCTAGCTAAAGGGGAAATGTATGTTCTTCGCTCTCAGCACGTATCAAGAAGTGGGGCACAATAAGTGTGCCTATGTGACTGTCGCGGTTCACACAAGCCGCGAGACTGCGTTAAAGGATGGACAATGTATCGCTCGCGACCGTCACCGGTCGTATCCATTGATGAAGGTGAAATTGCGGAAGGTTAGCGAGCAATTCGTTGCGTTGTGGAAGAGTCTCGGCAACTATGTGATTGAATAGGGGAGCGACAGGCTTCGACAGGGCTAGCTGCCTATCTGGGGTAGTGCTCGACCGGAAAAAATGCCCATGATCTAATCCGGTGATAGGGCTAACAGCTAGTTTTGGACGCGGGTTCAATTCCCGCCGCTTCCACTTGTTTGTACTCTAGCAAGCCATGAAAACCACATACATTGACAACGGCTTTTTTCGTATCTCGCGTGCTGATGCGATCAAGCTAGCTGGCAAGTTGCCGGGGCATGGTCGCATGAAGAAAGTCGAACACGACGGCAAACAATGGTGGCTGATGCGCACAATGACGTTCAATAAAGGTTGGACGAAGCGCATCCAAGTTTGGTCAATTCATCAAGCACGATGATTGTACTCTAGCTTGCTGTCAAATCACACACAAGGAACAAAGCTATGTTGATGAGAAGTCGCATTTTCAGTCGTCTTGGCATTCCGTTTTTTCACGGTAACATTCTCCGGTCTGAGGATGCAGAAGCAGGACTGGAACAACCGGGATTCGAGTATGTTGGTGTTGGTTGCGGCGACGATGAAGAATTCGTGACGATTGCGGCTGGTCCGTTCACCAAACAGCCCGGCACGAACAACTATCGGATTGTACTCCGATGGAGTGAACAAGATCAAAAATTCGTTGTTCACAATGAAGTCGTGAGTGACGGCAAGGTTTACTATGACACGGGCGACTATTTTCACGGTGAAAAGAAATTGCCGGAAGCCTTGCGACGATTCGGTGAGCGAGTCATCAAACAAGCGAAGAATAGCGAAAGCTGTTTTCGCGATTAAAATTTAGGGACGCCCCAGCGCTCGGACCACAAACACAAGCCGCTAGCGGCTGGGGCGTCTCTCTTGTTTGTACTCGGTGAGAACATGAAAGACAATAAAGCGATTCACTCTCTTGCCAGACCGGGAGTAAAGTCTGGGGCAATCACATTCATTCATAAGGATGGGAAAGAACATCGCTTCTACTCATGTGTGAATGATCTAACCGGAAGCCGACTTTCGGCATTCGACAATGATCCACCGGGTATTGATGATCCGATAGCATGGGTCAAGTCTGTCTTTAAGAACATTCGAGCAAAAGCCAAAGTGCTTACCGTCATTGGCGACTTCTAACCCGTTTGTACTCGGTGAGAGCATGAAAACAATACTTGTCTTTGAGACTGGACCCGAATGTCTTCTGCACAATCAGCGGGTTGTGGCTGTTCAGCCGCACCTTACAACATCCGATGGGGGTAGCCTAGAGTTGGCTGCGCCGCATTGGCTCAACGAAGTTTCCGAAGCATTCAACGATTGCTATCGTCTCATTCTGCACGTTCATTATGAGTTTATCCGCAGCAGCGCCATGCGTTTCTTTGGTCACATACTCTGGACGCCAGCGCAGCAAGGCGAACGCATTCAATCGGTCACAGGCTCAATCTATTTCGTTGATGACAGCTACGATCCAAAGAAGCTCTTGAGATAGGTTTGTACTCTGTGATGCCATGAAAAGAATACTCGATTTATTCCCGTGGCTTCACCTGTCTGTACTCGGTCTCATGTGTGTTAGCGTGATGTCATATCACGTTATCGATTGCTACATGAAAGACGAACCAAAGTATGAAAAATACGCTCGTCATGCTGCTGCTTCTAAGCCTGCTAATGGCAATAGGTGTCACGTCGATATGCGAACTGCACAACTGGACGAACGCCGCAACTGTCGCGCCGCACGGTCGGGCGACTGATACACGCGAATATACAACCGGTTTCCTTTAAGTAGACTCACCTAACAATCAAGGCTGAGAGGGGCGTTTAGCAGGCGCTCCCTCAGCCGATATTTTTTGTCTATAGCGCAACCTATTTGTACTCAGATGTAGCATGGCACAACAGAACAAAACAACCGAAGTGAAATACTCGAATGTCCGTATGGTCATCGAGACAATCGTTGAGACTGCCACTGATGCCACCGATGAGCAAGTGAAAGCAGCGGCAACGGCGGAAGTCGAACGTCGATTCGCGGGTAGTTGGGTGCATGTAATCAAATCGGAAGTCGTACATCAGAGGACAAGTGAATGAGAATTAGAATCACCCTTGAAGTCGAAGTACCAAACCACGTTGACGCAAGGGAGATTCAAGCAACCGACCGCTTGCCAGTCGGTGGGATTGTACTCAGGGTTCCCGATGGAAGAGACCCGATTGTGAAGTGTGTAGAACACTCCCGCAGTTTCATGTTGAAAAGGCACCACAATGACCATTCGCCTGTTTGTCCCGCAAAAGCAAGAAACATACTCGGTTGCAGCACGACCGATTACCCGCGATGAGTTATTGTCCCTAGCAAAGCAAATCATCGATCAAGAATCGATCTGGCAAGAGGATAAACGCGAGTGGCAAAGCCTTGATATGTTCCTCGGCTTTCATCTTGCGATCACAGCGTTCGAGTATCAGCTTACCCCGGATCAGATTCAGGATCTTGTCGCATTGCTGACCTTGCATTTGAATCACTTGCGACCTGCGCCAATCTACACTTTTGGTCAATAGCAATCTGAGCTAGGTTTGTACTCTAGACTCACGTTGACACAGACCGAATTTTTGTTAAAAAGGGCATTCATCATGGCTGATGGGAAGCTGAAGTCTGGCACAATTGACATGACCCCGACGTGGTTTTCGTTTGTCCGACCGCTGCTGCATATCCTTGAACGTCCACACAATTGCAGCGACGTGAAAGACCCGCATCGCTCCCGTCAGCAATTGACGAAAGACAAAGCGGACTTGGCTGAAAGCAAGAAAGAGGCAGCGAATTGCTTTGCCTATGGCATGGCACTTGCTGACTTGCTTAGTGCAAATATGAGCAAGTTGCCCGAAGACGTGCGAGAGCAAGTCAAATCGCTTCACGAGAAATACAAAAATCACACGTTGATCTAGTCCGATACGACGCCGGGCAGTTTCGCGGGGTTCTGCCAAGTAACGAAAACGCCGCTTCGATTGTACTCTGTCTAGCTGTTCCGAACCCACACAACAATTTGAAAGCGAAGAACATGAGCAAGCCGTTCAAGAGTCCGTACAAGTCGATGGAAGCATTATTGACCGCTGTCGGTGCCGGTGAAGTCGCCCCCGCCGACATTCCGAAGCATCAGGAAGCAATCGCGCTGACGCTGGAAAAGGAAATCAAGGTCAAGATCAGCGACAAAGGCTGCGTCAGTGTGTACGGGCTGCAACGCTTCCCCGTCAGCCTCTACCCGCGTCAATGGGAACGCATTTTCGACGCCGACACGAAAAAGAAGATCGTTGCCGGTTGCGAAGAGGCGAAGAAAATGAAGCCATCGACTGAAGAGAGCGAGAAGGGCGACGGCGAAGGGGAAGACGCAAAGAAAGTCGCATAGACAGTGCGCCGTGAAAGCCGGGGGTTTCCCCCGGCTTTTATTTGAACACTCGCTAACTTGTTTGTACTCTGAAGTGGTGACGAGCAGCAAAACAAACTAGACCGGAAACCACTATACGCCAGAGCCGTCAGTGGTAATCTAGTCAAAACCGGCTAAGGGTGTTTGTGCTGCATGTGATTGCGGTAGAAAGAGCCGCTTGTACTCAGAACTGATGTAAATCCCCAGAAACCCTAGAATGAAAGGGACGCCATCATGGTCAAGTACCGACGCTGAACATCAATTGAATTAGACGACCGCGATTTTTGATTGAAGTGCGCCGACGGGCGGGCAAGTACGATGTATTGCTTCCCGCCCCGTCTCATGTTGAAAGACTCACATTGGTGAACCTCGTCATATCCGCTGCATAGTCAATCTACTCTAGCTGTCCCGCTTGTTTGATGACGCGGGGATAACTCCCCCGCCATGCGGCACGGCACGACATAGCACCGGAAGTATATCGGTCTGATGAGGCTGTGAGAATTGACCTAACCCCGTTTTTGTACTCTCTCCAACAAACAACGGAATGTGTATCATGCCCGAAGCATTGCCACGCATCTATTTGCAACTTGAAAGCGACAAAATGTGTTGGGAGTCGGTTGACGCCTACACGTTCGCCAATCGAGCGAAAGCCGTTGATGATGCCGGAAACAAACGATATACCGGCAACTATGTCACCTACGGTGAAGATGGTTTCACGATCAGCGCCAACGGGTTAAGCCTGCTTAACCTCAACATCATGGCGCGATTTCTGAAGATCGAACCCGACAAGAATTCACAGAACGCCAAGGGCTTTCTCCGCGAACCCGAATTTATCAAGTTTCACCGGGGTAGCATCGTCGAAATGCGAACCAAAGCCGGTGAGACTTTCCGCAAATCAGCTAAGGCTAGCTAGTTTGTACTCTAGCTAGCTGTCGAAACAAATTAGCCGGTATGAGGGTTTTCGATTCGTGCCCCGCTGAAATCGTAGCAAACCCGGCTTTGATCCAACGTCCCCTATATGCCTCAAACCAAGCTACAGAGCACCGGACAATGAAACCGGGTGTGCGGGTAGGTTAGGAGATTACTCCTAAGAATCCGCTAGGGGATACAACCATTTGTACTCTGACTAGCCATGAAAACATCAATACTCGAAGAAACTCATGGCTGGCGAGTAGAGCACTGTTCCCTCTATGACGAAGAGGGCGTAGACGGAATCAAGTGGATTGCACCGGACGGATGGGAACACTGTGAATTCGGTGACACTATTCCTGAAGATGCCCCGGAAGAGGTCATTGATTACTTCCACAAGATAAACTCGAATCACTTGTACTCATACACAGTCGAAGTGTTGTCATTTCCAATCAGGAGCACCAAGCAATGAGCAAGAAACAACGTCGCCTCCCCGCTGTCGCCACTCCCCCCGTATTCGCCTTGCCGGGCAAACCAAAGCCCAAAGCCGAACCGAAGGCGCAAGCTCCGGTTATCGCCGTCGAAATGAATTTTACAGCACGGCAATTGCTGTCTGGTCCCGGCAGCGAACTGCCCGAAGATGCCCCGCCCGTCGAGCGAATCAAGCACAACGCGCTGAAAGACCTCAGTCGATTGTTTCGCGAACTTTGCGGCACGTTTGGCGTCGAAGTCAATAAGCGGCAAGCACGCAAAGCACGACAAGGGCAAGGCGTGTGGGCAACCCCCAACGCCCTCACCACGAAACTCGCGAAAAAAGCAGCGTAATGCTCCTTCCGGGGACGGGCAGCGGTCTAATCCCTGCCCGTCCCATCGATCAAATGTGTTGTACTCTGGACTGTCGTTAGATAGAATCAACCACCGGAGACAACAATGCCTGCAAATAGAGAAATCTGGACTGCGCTCAATTGGATGGATCGTGCCGACTTGGAAGCGATCCTCGCATCTGTCAGCATTGCTTGCTATGAGAGCGAGAGCGACAGCGACCTCAAGCGAGCTATCGTCGATAACATCGATGACGGCACAATCGAAGAGGACGTTGTTCTCGCATGGGAATCAAAGTAACCTAGTTGTACTCTGGACTAGTGTCAAATCACTCACCGGAGATAACAATGACTGAGCTTGTATTGTACTCTGGTGAGACAACACCGGAGGAAACCAATGAACAAACTGCAACAGCTAACCAATGAGCAGCTTAACCGTCTCTATCGCTGCGTATGGCGACGGTTACAACGTGTGTACGCAGGGGGAACATCATTCGGCATTGATATGCCGACACTATGGGCAGTGACGCCCGGCTTCGCGCAAATCATCGTGGATATCCGCGCTGAAGCAATTCGACGAAAGGAATTAGGACTTGTTTGATTTTATTATGTGGTCCGTCATCGTATTGGCTGGCGCATGTGCGATAGGTCTCTGGGTTATGGAGATCCCCGCAGTAAAGCGTCGATTCCCAAACTGGTAAGAGAGGGGGCGAAAGCCCCCATTCTTTTTGTCAATAGCGCAACCTATTTGTACTCAGATGTAGCATGGCACAACTGACAATCTTCGCTGTCTTAATCATCCTAGTCATAGCTGGTCTATACTGGGTGTTCAATGGCGACGATTATTGGTATTTGTACTCTAGCATGGCATCACATGGATACACTCAAAACAATCATCGCTCACGGACTGAGCATTCGACAAATACCGCTAGTGAAACGATGGTGCATGGATATCCGTCACGCTCAACCGGGTGACGAGACATTCGAGCGTACACACAAGGTCGGCAGCAAGACCGTCACGCGGCAATACTGCCGTAAAACCAAGATCCCAGCTAACGCGGGCTATTGGATGTGTAAGGTCGTTGACGATACAGGTTCGCTAGTTCGATGGAGCATCAAGACCGACAATCTAGCTCCGACACTCAGGGAAAGCGTTGAGCTTTACCTAAAGAGCATTGGACAATATCAAACCCCGATGGAACGCTTGCAACAGCTTGCCGACGAAGCTGATGCCCGCCGCGCGGAGCTAGACGCGATGGATAAAGCCGCTGGCGTCCCATGATTGTACTCTAGCTAGGTGTCGAGACCAAAACACCACCTAGGAAACAAAGCCATGCAACCCCAACGTGCGACCGATGCAAAGGATGGACTTCTCGCCCTGCTGAATGAGACAAACCCCGCTAAGCTCCGCGAGAACATCGATATCGTCAATTGCGTGCTTGGCAACACAGTCGGGCTTTGGAAGGAACTCAACTACGCCTATAAGGGCATGGAGATTGCCCATCGCATCGTGAAACTTTGCGACGATCAACTCAAAACCTGCCGCAACTGGAAACGCGAGCGGAGAATCAGGGAACAACAACAAATCGCCCTGATGCACGCAGATACTTACAACCGTCAACAACACGCGGAACGAGCCGCGAGCTAATTGTACTCTGGAATCAACAGCAAAGTCTCCCGCCTCCGTAAGGGGGCGTCAGCCAATAACTAGGCACGCACCGGTAATCATGTCTAGTAGGCTATCCGGCGAACAACCGGGAAATGGAGTAATGCTGTTGTACTCACACAAACAAAAGTCCCCTGCCCCTTCGGGGGTATCGTTCAATAACTGACCAACGGCACGCATAAATTAACTTGTGTACCGCAGTAGGATGCCCGCATGTCTAGCGGGAGATGGGGTAAAAACACCAAACCGGAGCACGATCATGCCTTACAATCCGCACTGTGACATTGCTTTTGCAACGCTCGATATCGTCGATGAAGTTCGCCCCGTCGATGGCGACTATGCCCTCAAGGGCTTCGCAATCATGGCGACAATCGGATGGCTCTGTGAGATTGGCAAAACTGTCATTTCGTTCACAACGCAACCCGGCATCTACGCCCTCTAATCGATTTGTACTCTGGCTAGGTGTCAATCACCACTCACCGGAGCAAAAACATGACTCGTCGAGCAATGTATCTTGATTATTTCAATAACTTCCTGTCGGTCGCGGCATTTGCCGAACATTATGGCATGACCGAAAGCGAAGCAAGCGCGCTCATCAACGAACAACGCGAACACTCCGCAAATGGGGTGCTCAACCCTTACTGTGACATTGCTTTCGCGGCACTTGACATTGCCGACGCTGCAAAGCCCGAAAATAAGGTTTATATCCTTCGCTGGCTTTGCAGCGTCGGAAACACGATCATCGACTATGCGTTCGTTCGCGGCACATCACTGCTTACAGCACTAGTCAAATAGCTTGTACTCGGATGTGGCACTAACGCCCCCTAGCAATAGGGGGCACACCACAACCTCAACGGAGCTAGGGCAATGCGACATATCCTGCAAATCATCGGCGCGTTTTGTGTAGCATGCGTGCCAGCGAAAGAGCTTGCCAATTGTGTATTTGGCGAAGACGACGAAATCGGTTCGCTCAACCCCGCTCGATACAACAGCGGACCTCACCTCGTTGTCGCTATCCCTGATGGGCATTCAACAATCTCTTGTGTATTGTCCAACGGGCGCAAAGTCACGTTTGCGTTTGGTCCGCATGAGGCAAACGGTATCCCGAAGTGTGTTGATATCATCGATCATTCAACGCATTACTTCGCGGAACGTGACGGGGGAGGCTTACCCATACAGGAGGTCACACTGCGTTCGGCAGTCACAGGGCACGTTGTTCATCACGCAAAGCCCGACCTCTGTCAAGATGAACCTGTGACCTGCACGATTCTCAGTCTGACCAGCTAGTTTGTACTCTCTCTGGCTAACACCGGAGGGAGTTATGAAAACAACAAAGTGTGCATGCGATGGAAGCCGTAAACGCCGTCACTGTGAGATCCAGAAGAAACGGGAATGGTATGCGACTCATAGGGCTACACGCTTTGCTAAGCGGTTCGGCTGCTTAAAGAAATAAGCCGGTGGTGGTGCTCGCCCATCCTAGCGGTCTAATCCCTAGGATGGGCACGAAACAAACCGTTTGTACTCGGAGCTAGCGATGTTTGACTTCGATATCAATATCATCGAATACCCTAGGCTTTGCCTAGGTCTAATCGCCTGCTCTTGTGCAGCGTTGTTATATATCCTTACAAGAAAGCCAAGAGTCTAACACAACGCGGATAAGTTCGGGTCTCTAACCTTGACGGGCGACGAACAACATTAAGTCGCCCACATAAACAGCCCTAAGAACGTCCGCTTGTTTGTACTCTAGCTAGTCAGTGTCACAGTCACCACCATATAGGAAACACAAAGCCATGAACACCCGCCTGCCCCTGTCCGATCAGTTCCCCCTCACCGATTCACTTGCGGATATCTTTGACAACGATGAACCGACCGGCGCTGAGTTGAGAGAGGTCGAGTCGTTCGCTGATGAGTGTGCGAGTGATACCGACCTGAGTGCAGCGGTGCCGACGCTCGAACGATGCGACTGCTGTCAACGCATGCGTGACTGCATCGGTGGAGTGTGCAACGCATGCGATAGCGAAGTGAGGGAGGCAGCATAGAGCACGGGACTGAGAGGGGCGTGCCACCTAGCTAGACTCGCAACCTAGCTAGGTGGTCATGACTAGACTAGACCTAGCTTAGTGAACAAAAACAAACCTATTGTACTCAGTGGCAGAATTATAATTAAATTAATTTTTTTGAATTTCCTAGAGTACAAATAGGTTAGGTGGGCCCCTAGCCAGCTAACGCACCACCCTTTATAGCTCTAGACAAAGAAAAAAAATTTCCCGATAGGGTGTTACAAAAATTTTAATTTTCAATTCGGCAACTATAGGCTCAAACCTAAAGATCTTTTAGGGACTCCGGTGGACATTCTTCAAAATTTTCCAACCGGTACAATCGCTCCCGACGACGAAATTTTTTCTTCGCCCAATCTATAAAAGCGATAAGCGCATCGCCTGCCACTTCCGCCAAGACCATTGAAAAAATGCTCATCAGCAATGCGCAAAACATCAAAAAGAATACAACAGCACACAAAATGCCATACATTTGTATGTCTGATACCTGCTGAGTCATGACTTGGTTCTCGTCCAGAATTCTCGAAATGTTCGCGGCATGAATTCATCAGGAAGTTGACTCTCAGGACCGGGACAGTCTTTCCATGTTCCCCGGCGAATCATTCTCTCAACCGTCTTGGAATATTCTCTCACCAAGTAATCTCGTGGCTCCCCGTTCCCACGAAATCGAAACGCCAATTCCTCTAAGTATTCCATATCCTCATGATCCAGAACTTCCTCATCCACCTTTCGGTGAATATTGAAATTCATGTTCATCAGATACAGCAAACACAACACAAAAGCAATTGAAGCGGCAATCCAACTATCATGCCAGCGCAACAGAGTCAAAGCGCTCAATATCAACGCCGCAACCATGATTTGCTTTATAAACCGTTTCATGCCAGTACGTTATCTTAAACAACAGGAAGTTTCAATCGTTTTTTCCGTGCAACCTTCGCGACTTGAATATCTTTTCTCTTCAAAACAAATGTTTTGACAAGCTCTCCATTCGCATTAAGCACATTGAATGACAAAGTGTTATTCTGTTTAATCACATTAGCCACATATCCAGTATTGTGCGCATAATCATCCAAGGCTTGCTCAATGTGATAAAACGGATTAACGAGCAATTTTGCCATTTCATTTCGGCTTTTCTTCATCATATGAGATGCCCCGCAAGTGATTAATGCCCTTCCAGACAAAATACGCTACCAAACAGCCGCCAGCCACTAACGATAATCTTTCGACTATAATTCTGGACCAGCTATAATAATCGTAAACAGCGGCTATTACGATTAAAACATAAAACAAACCTAATAAGCTCCGGTGAACATACTTCATTTCTGGCTTTCCGTAATCTTTCTGATTTTATCACTGTTGTTTGCGAAGAAGCCACCAATGAGAGTGCAGAAAACGAATTCGAGTATGAAACAAACCACAATCAGGACGAGACTGACTGGAAACAACATGCGTGCAATCAGAATCCACGTTCGGTCGCCATCGGTCACGCCTTCGGCTCCACTGGGTCTAGAGACATAACAATGTCCCCCTTTTCCATCAGAGACATATTCTGTGACTTGTGGAGGATTCGTCTTTCTGTATTGGACATGCCAGTTCGCATACCAATTTCTGAAGATCGCGCCACCGATCAGCCAGAACAGGAATCCGGCAATCGCCCATCCATACCAATGAGCAAACAAGCTGTTGACGAACTGCACGATTGACTGAACCGAAATCTGCGTTTCAAGAATATCCATTACTTCTTCACCCTTTTTGTGATCTGCTTGAAGTTTCCGGTTACAAAGGTATAACCAATGAGAAATACAAGCCAAACTACGAGACTGATCGGGAAGAACATTCTTCCCCCGAAGATTAGACATATGTCGTCATGATTGACTTCATGATGTTTGGTTTGTTTATAATCCCCGTCAACATATTCAGTTGTGATGCACGGATTATCTTTTCGATATTGCGTGAACCAGTTGGCGAAGATATTGCGGAAAATTGCGCCGCCGACTAACCAAAATAAAACGCCAGCCGCAGCAATGACCCAAGTGTTGTCCACAATGTCTTTTAAGGTAAATGCTTGTTCCATTATTTATTCTTCCTTGCTTTTGCAAGTTCTTCTTCTTCGTGTTGAATTTTTCGAAGTGCGCTTGCCTGCCAATCGATGCCGGTGGTAATCAGCCATTGGATAACGACAATGACAATCCAGACAATCATGCTGAATGGGAAAAGCCATCGTAGAAATCCTAAGGCGCTTCGATCATCGGAATCTAGGTGTGCTCTGCCGTTCTCTTTCAAGCTACGACGAATCCAGAGTCGA
>Ga0207952_1000826_pt1 | contig 18183 bp, 20 predicted proteins | sample SubbioR12Aug_8Ca_FD_184831 | JGI IMG/M metagenome (GOLD analysis project Ga0207952, IMG submission 184831) | Serpentinite rock and fluid subsurface biosphere microbial communities from McLaughlin Reserve, California, USA - CR12Aug_8Ca (SPAdes) | ecosystem: Environmental > Terrestrial > Deep...
GCCCGCGAGGGCGTCGCGGCGACCGCGCCGCGCATCACCCAGTTCACGATCCCCAAGGACAAGATCCGTGAAGTGATCGGCACCGGCGGCAAGGTGATCCGCGAGATCACCGAGCAGACCGGCACCAAGATCGACATCGAGGACGACGGCACCATCAAGGTCGCGGCGGTCGACGCCGCTGCCGGCCAGAAGGCCATCGACTGGATCAAGGGCATCGTGGCCGAGCCGGAAATCGGCGTGATCTACACCGGCAAGGTCGTGAAGTGCGTCGAGTTCGGCGCCTTCGTGAACTTCCTCGGCTCGAAGGATGGCCTGGTGCACATCTCCGAACTGGCGCCGCGCCGCGTCGCCAAGGTGGGCGACGTCGTCAAGGAAGGCGACCAGGTCAAGGTCAAGGTCCTCGGCGTCGACGATCGCGGCAAGGTGCGCCTCAGCATGAAGGCGGTCGACCAGGCGACCGGCGAGGATATCTCGGCGAAGCAGGTCGAGGCCGCGCCGGCCGGCGAGTAGTCGCCTCATTCGATACGGAAACGGCGGCCTCAGGGCCGCCGTTTTTGTTTGGACCTTCCGACCGCGAGCGGCCAAGTGCCCCTCCGTAGGGGGCGAAGGAGGGTCAGAGCATCAAGGCATTAGGGGCGAACCGAAGGCTCGCGGACTTTTCGACGAGCCAAACACCTCACCCTGAGGGGCGCGCAGAGCGCGCGTCTCGATCCGGGCGGGGGCCCCCCGCCCTCTTGGTGGGCAACAACACGACTGACCGCCAGGCGTGGGAGATCGAAACAATCTCCCCTAACTCCAGTACTGATCGACCTTTTCCTTGAACATCAGCACGGCCTTGTCGGACGCCTCGCGGAACTTATAGGTCCAGCCGACCGCGCCCATGATGCCCTCGCCCGTGACTTCGATGCGTGAGATCGGCACCTGGCGGGCATCGAGGAAGACGGCGTACAGGCTGGCGGTGGTGCGGTGGCCCACGGTCTTGCCCAGCACCTGGCGGAAGTCGAGCACGATGGTCGTGGAGAAGTGCTGTGCCCGCGCCGCGGCGAGATCGTCGAGCGGTTTGATGCCGGGATATTTCACGCGCAGCACCGCGATGCCGCCGGTGATCAGCGGCTGCGGATCGATGTCGGACATGGCGCTCGTATTGGTGAGCGGGCCGAACTGCTTCAGGATCTTGTCGGCATCCTCCTTGTGCTGCAGCAATCGCTCGATGTTCGAGCCGTACACCAGCGCCACCGTCGGTCCTGCCTTGGCCGGCGCGTCGAGCGGCGCCGTCGCACCCAGCCGCGTGTGCAGATCAGCCAGCGGATCGGCGTAGGTCACCGGTGCGAGATCGGTGGTGCAGGCGGCGAGCGTCGCGGCCGGAGCGACCATGAGAAAAGACCGGCGTGAAACCGTACGCAGCATCGAAACATCCCCGTTTATGTTGTTGGTACTTCTAGCGTCCGGTGATCGTGGAGCAGACCGGGCGCCCGCACCTCGTCGCCGGTGGACGGTAGCCGCTGGCGTTCGGCGAACCCTGGCCGTATGTCGACGTGGCACGCTGGTTCATCGTCGAGAAGTTGGTGCCGCTACCGGCGTTGATCATGCCGAACGACACACCACCGAAGCTCTGACCGGAGAAAGCGCTCATCACGCCGAGCATGGCCATGCCGAAGTTGATCACCTGGTCGATCTCGAAGTCGCCGCCGCCACCACCGCCGGCCGCGTCCTGGGCATTGCGGTTGGCGGCGCCCGAAAGGGCAGCGTTGGGATCGGTCCCCATGGCGCGATCCATGCGGCTGCGCGCACGGTCGCTCACCCTCCGCTCGGGCAAGCCGAGCGAGGTGACGTTCGCGACCTCCCGCATCTGCACGTCGCACGACGCGCCGCGAAGGGCGGTGTAGGCGTTGGCCGCGCGCTGCCGGTCGCCCGCGTTGGTCGCCTCGAGCAGGTTGTTGAACTGGTCCTGGCACTGCGGCGAGAGCTGGCCGATCGCGGTGGCCTGGCGCAGAGCCTGCGGTGACGGCGGCGGCGCGGATTGGGCGGAGGTCGCGGCAGGCGGCGGCGCAGCGGCGACCGGCGGCGCAGGGGCGGGCTGAGGCGTGGGCGGTTTCGCCGGGGGTTGAGTGGCGCGCGCAGCAACTTGCTCGGTGTTGCTGCACATGCCGGCGAGGCTGCCGTAGAGCGCTGCGCACTCGCCGAAGGCGCCGGCCTGGCCGCTCACACCGCGTGAGTTGCGCCCGACCTCCCCCATATTGCCCTGGCGGGTACGACAGGTGTTTTCATTCGCGCGGGCCGTCTCGCACATCTGCCTGAAGCCCGGCCTGGCGTTGATCGAGGCGACGTTGACCGGGGCTGCGTTGCGGGCGGCGAAGTTCGACAACACCAGATTGTTGAGGGCCGCCCAGAATCGCGCCGCGTCGTTGGCGGCGTTGTTTCCGGTGCGCTGCTCGAGCGCAGCCAACAGGTCGGGGCAAAGCTCGCGCATCGTCACCAGGCTCTTGCTGCGCATGTCGGCGCGCAGGCCTGCGTGCGGCAAATCCGTGCCGCTTTCCCGGAACAGGATGTGAGCGCATTCGGGCGCGACGGAATAGGTCCGGCCATCGAGCGCGATCTGCGTCGGCGGGATCGGCAGGACCGTCTGTTGACCGGCAGCGTTGGCGTAGCCATCGCCGAACAGCATGTGGCAGACCCGCTGGCTCTCCGGCTGCGGCGTGCGGCAGGACTCGGCGACCTGGGCTTCGAGGACGCACCAGTCGCGGCGGGGCATGGGCACGCTGGCGCAGGCCGCCTCGGCGTTGCCGGGGGTGCGTGGGGCGACGTCGCGGCAGGCGAGCGCCTGGGCGAGGAGCAGCTCGCGGAGCGCGCCATAGCCCGGCGGCTTTACTGACGTCCGGTCCATCTCGACCAGCGAGGCGCGCATGGCGGCGCAACTCTGGGCGAAGCCAGGTCCCGTAAAGCCAAGCGCCAGCAGCACCGAGCCGAACGTGGCGGTTAAAACAACCCTGATTGTCCGCACCATGCAAAATCCCCCGCAGCTTCATACCCAGTCGGACGGGGAGGCGTCCAGTGCCGGGCTTTCGTCAGTGGGAGCGGTCGCAATTGCGGTGCCCACGGTCCTTTCTTGGATGACGGGCTGCTGCTGCGTGGCGAGACCCTCTTCTCGAGTGTTGGCGGAATTGACAACAGGCGAGAGTGTTGGCATTTTCGCCATCGACATGGCTGCGACGCTCATTACTCGGTTCAAGGAGGTCACCGCCGAAGGCGACATCATCGAGTTCGTGGTCTGGCGTGTGCCGAGCCCGGTGGACCCGAGCCGGCACCTTTACAAGTATCGGGCGGTCTATGTCGTCGACGGCAAGCGCGTCGTGGGTTTCGACAATGAGCGCGGCAAGGGCGACCACAAGCACGTCAGAGGCCGGGAGAGTGCCTATGCCTTCTCTACGGTCGAGACGATGATCGAGGACTTTATCGCCGAGGTCGACGCCATAAGGAGGCGAAGATGAAGAAGAGAACGCTGACCATTCGATTGATGCCGGACTGGAAGAGCGGGCTCAGAGCGGCCGCCCGCAAGTCTCAGGCGAAATCCTACCAGGGCGAAGAGCTCGCCTTCGAGACCCCGGCTGTCTTCTTCGGCAAACTGACGGAACGCCGGTGGGAGCTCATTCGCATGCTGCAGGGCAAGGGCGTCCTGTCCATCAGGGAGCTGGCGCGGCGGGTGGAGCGGGACGTGAAGCGCGTCCACGAGGACGTATCCGTCCTGACGGAGCTTGGCCTGTTCGAGCGTGAGGAAGGCGGTATTGCCTGTCCGTTTGCACGCATTCACGTCGATTTTGAGCTGGCTGCTGCGGCTTAGAACGGATGACGCAGCAGCATCGCTGGCATCGCGGCGGCGAGTAAATCACCGAATGGTAACTGGAACGGCAGCCTCAGGGCCGCCGTTTTTGTTTGTAGACTGTGCGGGATGACGAAGCCCTCGATCCTCTCCCGTCGCCTGATGCTGGCTGGTGCCGGCGTCGGTTTGCTCCCCCTGTCTCCAGCCTTCGCCGTCGGCCTCGTGCCGACGCCGGCGCAGACCGAAGGGCCTTTCTATCCGGCCGGCCTTCCGGCCGACGCGGACAACGACCTGGTGCAGGTCCGTGGACGGGCGGCGCAGGCGATGGGCCAGGTGCTGCATCTCGAGGGGCGCGTGATCGGCGCGGACGGCAGCGTGCGGTCCGGCGCCCTTGTCGAGATCTGGCAGTGCGACGCGCAGGGCCTCTACGATCATCCGCGCCAGTCCGGCCGCGACCGCCGCGATCAGGCGTTCCAGGGCTATGGCCGCATGATGGTCGACGCCGAGGGTCGCTATCGCTTCCGCACGCTAAAACCTGTCGCCTATCCCGGCCGCACGCCGCACATCCACCTCAAGGTCGCGACTGGCGACGGCCGCCTGCTCACCAGCCAGTTCTATGTCGCGGGTGATCCGCAGAACGAGCGTGACGGAATCTTCCGCGCCGCCGTGCGTGCTCCGGGTCAACGCGAACGCATCGAGATGAAGCTTGAGCCGGCGCCCGGGATCGAGACGGGCGCGCTGGCGACCCAGATGGATATCGTGATCGGCTAGGCTAGCCGCTTGTTGCAGCACAAACCTGTTGTGACTTTTCCCTGGGTTCGAAGTCGATCAGCGTCACCGACAGGAGTTCATCCGGCTCGCCGCTGCAGCAATGGATGTAGAGGGTGAGATCGCAGGATATGCCGCCATGGACCGCGTCCGGGGCGTTGAACATGAAGGTACCCGGGCCCGCCACGATCTTGCCGGCGGTATTATAGTAGGCCCCTTCCATGATGTAGACCTCTTCGCCGAGCCTCGACGCCTTGCCGACGATCTTCCACGCCTTGCCGGGAGGCGCCGTGTAGCGCGAGATCACCGTGAGGCCATGGCTGTGCCGGCGCAGCACGCGCCGCCACCTTCCGTATTCCTGGCCGTCCGGTCCTTTGACATTGTAGCTGGCGGGTTCCCAATCGCCTTCCTGGGGCCTCACCTTGAAACTCTTCCATACGACCTCGCTCATGTTCGCCTCCCAAGCGATCTGCGTGTCATACGGTGTGGCTTACAATAGGCTGCGTAGCCGAAGGTTCGGTGGCGACCGAACAAGAGCGCCTCGACAAGCCGGGAGTTCGCGAACGGCTGAAGTGATCTGTAATGAAATGTGAACCGAAGGGAGTTGCAGATTCAGCAGGGTTTAGGCTATATTTCTGCTATTATCGGCACGACATGCCTCTGCTGAGGGGGCCGCCCGGTTCGAACATCCGGAGCGGCCTTTTTGCTGATTACATAGCCAGCGCTTTCCGGGGACCCGGGCTGCGCTGGCCCGAACCTTTGACCATGCCCCGCCCGGCGCGCCCGCCGGTATGTATCCCTGGAGGATGAGGGGAGGTCCCGCGGCCTTTACCGGGTATTCGGTACCCGAGTGCTGAGCCGTGAGTAGCAAGCAAAGGCTGCCCCCGCCGACGATCCGTCTGGCTGTGGGGTGGACCGAGGTGCGATCAACGCATCCGAGGACTGAATTTTGACGGTCATCTGCGGCCGCCCCCCACGCTTGTCAGGGGCGGGGCCGCAGGGTCAGATTCTGCTCGATGTCACAGGTGGGCGCTCAACCTGTGTCACAACATTTGTCTCAACTTGGTGTGACACTTTTGGTGTGACAGAAGGGCGAGCCTACTCGCCGTTCTGGCCGGTCGCGCCGGACGGCGGCATGCCCATGGCGTGATAGCCGGCATCGACGTAGTGGACGGTGCCGGTGACGCCGGCGCTCAGGTCCGACAGCAAGTAGAGCGCGGCGCCGCCCACGTCGGTGAGTTCGATGTTGCGGCGAAGCGGCGAGGCCTCGCGCGACAGGCGATAGACGTAGCGGGCGCTGCCGATCACGGCGCCCGCGAGGGTCCGCATCGGCCCGGCCGAGAGGGCGTTCACGCGCACGCCCTGTGGGCCGAGGTCGGCGGCGAGATAACGCACGCTCGCTTCCAGGGCGGCCTTGGCCACGCCCATGACATTGTAGGACGGCATGACGCGCGTGGCGCCTTCGTAGGTCAGCGTGATCAGGCTGCCGCCCTCGGTCATCAGCGGCAGGGCGCGCCGCGCGATATCGGTGAACGAGAAGCAGGAGATGGTGAGGCTGCGCTGGAAGTTGGCCTTGCTCGTGTCGACGTAGCGGCCCTTCAGCTCCTCCTTGTCGGAGAAGGCAATGGCATGGACCACGAAATCGATCCGGCCCCAGTCCTTCTTCAGGCGGGCGAACAGCCGGTCGAGGCTTTCCTCGTTCTCGACATCGGCCTCCTCGACGATCCTGGCGCCGATCTTTTCGACCATCGGCAGGACGCGCTTGCCGAAGGCACCGCCTTGGTAGGTGAAGGCCAGTTCCGCGCCGGCCTGGTGCAGCGCCTGGGCGATGCCCCAGGCGATCGAGCGTTCGTTGGCCACGCCCATGATCAGGCCGCGCTTGCCGGCCATCAGCTTGGGCACCGACGGCAGAGCGACCGCCTTGGACACGGCATGGTCGGACGCCGCGGAGAGGGGACGACGATCGTCGGGCATCTGTCCCTCTCAGTGATTGTAGCGCGAGAACAGCAGGCAGGCGTTGGTGCCGCCGAACCCGAAGCTGTTCGACATCACGGTCTGCAGGCCGGCATTGTCGATGCGCTGGCGCACGATCGGGTAGTCGCCGACGCCGGGGTCGACGTTCTCGATATTGGCCGAGGCCGTGATGAAATCTTCCTTCAGCATCAACAGCGAATAGATCGCCTCATGCGCGCCGGTGGCGCCCTGGCTGTGGCCGGTCAGCGATTTGGTCGAGCTCACGGCGGGCAGCTTGTTGTCGCCGAAAGCGGCGCGGATGGCGTCGAGTTCGGTGAGGTCGCCGACCGGCGTCGAGGTGCCGTGGCTGTTGATGTAATCGACCGGGCTGTTGCGTCGTGCGGCGCCCGGGAAGCCATCGAGGGCAAGCTTCATGCAGCGGATCGCGCCTTCGCCGGACGGCGCCACCATGTCGGCACCGTCGGAGGTGGCGCCATAGCCGATCACCTCGGCGTAGATCTTGGCGCCGCGCGCGCGGGCGACCTCGAGATCCTCCAGCACGACGATGCCGCCGCCGCCGGCGATCACGAAGCCGTCGCGGTCCTTGTCATAGGCCCGGCTCGCGCGCTGCGGCGTGTCGTTGTACTTGGACGACAGCGCGCCCATGGCGTCGAACAGCACCGACAGCGTCCAGTCGAGCTCCTCGCCGCCGCCCGCGAACATGCGGTCGGCCTTGCCGAGCTGGATGCACTCCACGGCGTTGCCGATGCAATGCGCCGAGGTCGAGCAGGCCGAGCTGATGGAATAGCTCAGGCCCTTGATCTTGTAGGCGGTCGCGAGGTTGGCCGAGACCGTGCTCGACATGGCGCGCGGGACCTGGAACGGGCCGACCCGCTTGGGCCCCTTTTCCTTGGCGATGATCGCCGACTGCACGATGGCGCCGGTCGTCGGGCCGCCCGAGCCCGCCACCACGCCGGTGCGCTCGTTGGAGATCTCGGCGTCGCCGAGGCCTGCGTCGGCGATCGCCTCCTTCATGGCGAGCCAGGCGTAGGCCGCGCCATCGCCCATGAAGCGTCGCAGGCGGCGGTCGACCAGCTCGTCGAGGTTCACCTTGAGGGTGCCGGCGACCTGGCTGCGAAAGCCGAGCTCCTTGTATTGCGGCACGAACTCGATGCCCGATTTGCCTTCCTTCAGCGACTTCGTGACCTCGGCGGCATTGTTGCCGATCGGGGAGACGACGCCGAGGCCGGTGACGACGACGCGTTTCATGTCAGCCTGCGGCAGCGGCGGGCGCCGCGTCCTGGAACAGGCCGACCTTCAGGCCGCTCGCTTCGAAGACCTGCTTGCCATCGGCATGAACGAAACCGTCGGCAATGCCCAGGACCAGCTTGCGCAGGATCACGCGCTTGAGATGCACATGGTAGGTGAGTTTTTTCACGGTCGGCAGGATCATGCCGCTGAACTTGACCTCGCCGACGCCCAGCGCTCGGCCGCGGCCCGGCGCCTTCATCCAACCGAGGAAAAACCCGAGAGCCTGCCACAGGGCGTCGAGGGGAAGGCATCCCGGCATCACCGGGTCGCCCTTGAAATGGCAGTCGAAGAACCAGAGGTCGGGCTTGATGTCGAACTCCGCCACGATCTCGCCCTTGCCGAAATTGCCGCCGGTGTCGCTGATCCTGACGATGCGGTCGAGCATGAGCATTGGCGGCAACGGAAGTTGCGCGTTCCCGGGCCCGAACAGGTGCCCCTTGGCGCACTCGATCAGGTCCTCAAACGTATAACTGTGCTTCGTCTCGCTCACCATTCACCGCCCGCAGCCGTCGAATTCAGGAATGAGCCGCAGAATAGGGATGCCCGCCGCCGGGCGCAAACCCGCCGAATTGGCCCATCTAGCCCTTTTCTTGTCTCTTTCCACTGCTTACATATGGGACCGATCATGACCGGCACTAGCCCCGACTTTCCTGCCCGCCTGCGTGCGGCCGGCCTGCGCCCCACCCGCCAGCGGGTTGCTCTGGCGCGCCTGCTGTTCGAGGGCGGCCATCGCCATGTCACGGCGGAAGGCTTGCACGTCGAGGTCAAGGCGACGCGGATGCCGGTGTCCCTGGCCACGGTCTACAACGCGCTCAATCAGTTCCGCGATGCAGGGTTGCTGCGCGAAGTGGTGGTGGCGCCTGGCCGGTCCTACTTCGATACCAACACCGGCCATCACCACCATTTCTTCGTCGAGCCGGATGGCGAACTGCACGATTTTCCCTCCGACAAGGTGACGATCGCCGGTCTGCCGGCGCCGCCCAAGGGAACGCGCCTGGCACGGGTCGACGTCATCGTGCGGGTGCGGCGCTAGGCCCTTCCGCTGCGAATCACTTGCAGTATTTAGAACTGTTCTAAACTCCTTGACGGGTCGCCGGACGCGTCCTAAATCCTGATCGTGGATCGGCGGATGGGCTGGTCAAATCGGGAGAAGCACCATGGCAAACCTCAAGGGATCCAAGACCGAAGACAATTTGAAAGCCGCTTTCGCGGGTGAGAGCCAGGCCAATCGCCGGTATCTCTACTTCGCCCAGAAGGCCGACGTCGAAGGCTACAACGATGTCGCCTCGGTCTTCCGTTCAACGGCCGAAGGCGAAACCGGCCATGCGCACGGCCACCTCGAGTTCCTCGAGGCGGTCGGCGACCCGGCGACCGGGCTGCCGATCGGCGCCACGTCGTCGAACCTGAAAGCGGCGATCGCCGGTGAGACGCACGAGTACACCGACATGTACCCGGGCATGGCGCGCACGGCGCGCGAAGAGGGCATGGCGGAGATCGCCGACTGGTTCGAGACCTTGGCGAAGGCGGAGAAGAGCCACGCCGGGCGCTTCCAGAAGGCCCTCGACACGATGGCCTGAGCCTACGGGCTTGTTGCCAATCAACTTGAAGAGGGGGATCCATGCGGGTCCCCTTTTTCTTCCCTGTCACCCAGTCCGCAACGAAACGAATCGATCATGCGCGAAGGCAGCCTCGAAGCTCCGATCCGACACGCCCTGGATTGGCAGAACCCCTGGTTCTGGGATGAAAAGGCGCTCGAGAAGGAAATGGAGCGCACCTTCGACATCTGTCACGGCTGCCGGCGCTGCTTCAATCTCTGCGATTCCTTTCCGCGGCTGTTCGACCTGATCGACAACGGCCCGACCGGCGAACTCGACGGCGTGAAGAAGGAAGACTACGCCCAGGTCGAAGAGGCCTGCACGCTCTGCGACATGTGCTTCATGACCAAGTGCCCCTACGTGCCGCCGCACCCTTGGGCTCTCGACTTCCCCCATCTCATGCTGCGCCATCGCGCGGTGCAGGCCGGCAAGAAGGGCGTCGATCTCATCGACCGCCAGCTCGCCGACACCGATCGGACCGGCCGGCTCGGCACCTTCGTTTCCGGCATCGCCAACTGGACCACCGACGAGCACAACGCGCCGATGCGCAAGACCATGGAGCGCGTGGCCGGCATTCACCACGGCGCGCGTCTGCCGCGCTACGCCGGCGAGACTTTCGAGATCAGGGCCGCGCGCGAGGGCGTGGTGCTGAACGAGGCGGCGCCGGCTTTCGGCAAGCGCAAGGCCGTGCTCTATGCCACCTGCTTCGTCAATTTCAACAACACCGACATCGGCGCGGCCACCCGTGCGGTCTTGGCCAAGAACGGCGTCGAGACCGAAGTCGTCCACCCCGCCTGCTGCGGCATGCCGAAGTTCGAGCTGGGTGATCTCGAGGGCACGGCCGCCGCGGCGAGGCAGGTGTCGGCGGCGTTGCTGCCCTGGGTCGACAAGGGCTACGACGTGATCGCGCTCACGCCATCTTGCGCCCTGATGCTGAAATTCGAATGGCCGCTGCTGCTGGCCAAGGATCCCGACATCGACCGGCTGTCGCAGGCAACCTTCGACCTGTCGGAGTATGTGGTCGACATTGCCAAGAAGCACGGGCTGGCGCCCGGACTGGAACCGATCGAAGGCGGCGTCAGCGTCCATCTCGCCTGCCACGCGCGCGCCCAGAACATGGGCGCGAAGGCTGCCGAGATGCTGCGGCTTGTGCCCAAGACGCGGGTCGCGGTCATCGAGCGTTGCAGCGGCCACGGCGGCATCTGGGGCGCCCGCAAGGAGAACTTCGAGACGGCCGTGAAGGTCGGCAAGCCAGCGGCCCAGGCGGCACTCAAGAACGACACGAGCTTCGTTGCTTCCGAGTGCCCGCTCGCCGCCGATCATCTGATGCAGGTGATGGAAATGACCGCGGGCGAGACCAAGCCCAAGCCTGCACGGGCCGACCATCCGATCGAGCTTTTCGCCCGCGCCTATGGGCTGATCGGAGGAGACCAATGACTTCACCACGCAAGATCGAGACCGGGGCCATTCTGCCGCCGGCGGACTATGTGAAGCTGCGTGCCGAGCGCCGTCGCCAGATGGCGGAACTCAAGAAGAACCGCCGGATCGAGGTTGGCCCGTTCGCCACGTGCTACTTCGAGTCCTACGACACGATGCTGCATCAGGTGCACGAGATGCTGTTCATCGAAAAGGGCGGTCCGGCGCAGATTCCCGACGAACTGGCCGCCTACAATCCGCTGATCCCCCAAGGGCACGAGCTGGTCGCCACGATCATGTTCGAGATCGACGATCCGCTGCGCCGCGCGCGCGTGCTGGGATCGTTGGGCGGCGTCGAGCGGCATGCCTTCATCCGGGTCGGCGCCGACATGATCCGGGGCGTGGCGGAAGGAGACCAGGAGCGCTCGCGCGACGACGGCAAGGCCTCGGCGGTGCAATTCGTTCGCTTTGCCTTCACGCCCCTCCAGATCTCCGCCTTTCGCGGCGGCGAGGGTGATGTCGTGGTCGGCTTCGACCATCCCAACTACGGTCACATGGCGGTGATGCCGCGTGCGGTCCGCGAAGCCCTGGCGGCGGATTTCGCCTGAGGCCTAGCGGCTGCCCGACAGGGCAAAGTGATAGTTGATGGGCAGTATCAGGATCAATGGGTCGCCGGGCATATCCACCGGCACCGCCGGAAACGGCGCTGATCGGCGTATCGCCTCCAGCTCGGCGGCATCGACGGCGGGCCAGCCACTCGAGGTGTCGATGCTGACGTCGATCAGCCGGCCGTCGCGGGCAATCGTCACGCGCGTGACCACCCGGACCTGCTGATTAGCGTCGGCGGAGATGTGCGGATAGCGGCGATATTTCAAGGTCAACCGCGCGACCTGATCCAGATAGGCATTGCGTGCCCGGCTCTTGCCGACCAGCCAGTCTGCCGAATTCGACGGCGGCGCCTGCACGCTCGCCGGGGCATTTGGGGGTGGCAGCGCTGGCGCTGGGTGGGGCAGACGGGGCGGTGGCGACTGCGCTGCTTGTGACGGTCGCGGAGACGGCCAGGGCGGCAGCGGCATGCGTATGGTGGGGAAGTCATGCGCGGTGGGCGGCGGCAGTTCTTGCGGTGAGGCAGGCGCCTCTTTGAGGCTCGGCGACGGCGACGGCGCTGGTTGGGGCGGCTGAGGCGACTGCGGTTCGGCGAGCGCCTGTTGAGGTTCCTCGCGGGGCTGTTCCGGGGGAACAGGGTCGGGCGTGCCGGCCGCGGCCGGCGGGGCGGGCTTGTCGCCCGATGGCTGGTCCATGGTTGTCGGCGGCGCACCACTGTCGACCGTGACCATGATGGCGTCGTCGGCTGGCTCGATGGGTTGGAGCGGCGTCGCCCACCACAGCACTGCTGCGGCCAGGGCATGCAGTGACAGCGCCAGCCCGAGCGCCACCGGCGACATTCGGCTGGATTTCGTGAGGGCGCTGGCGGTGTCGGCCACGGCACTACGTTACTACGTTCCGGCACAGGCGGCGGCCAGCCGAGCAGCTACCGTTGGTGCGGGGTGTAGTTGAGGGGCAGGACGAAGGTGTGCCGGTCGCCGGAAATATCCGCAGGCAGCGGCGCAAAGGGCGCTGCTTGGCGGAGCGTGTCCATTATGCCGGCATCGAGATTGGGGTAGCCGCTCGACCTCGCAAGGGTGACGTCGAGAAGCCGGCCATCGCGGGCGATGGTTATCCGCATGACGACGACGCCTTCCTCGCTGACCACGCTCGACTTCGGGTAGTAGCGGTACTGCGAGAGCTTCCGGATGACCAACCAGAGATAATCGTCTTCGGCCTTGCGCTGGCCGTACTGACTTGCCGGATTGGTGAGCGGCGAAGGCGCCGGCCGGGCCGCTGCCTGCGAATCGGCGGGTGGACGTTGCTGGGGTGCCCGCGAGAGAGGCGATGGTTGAAGTTGCTGCGGTGGTGGTGCTAGCGCGCGCTGCTGCTGCTGCTGCTGCGGCGGCGCCTTGGGGGGTGGTGGTTTGGCTGGAGGCGGTGGCGCCGGCTTGGGGAAGTCCTGTGCGGTGAGCGGCGGCGGCGGTGCTTCGACGGGCGGCAGAACCTGCTCCAGCTTTGGCTCAGGTGGCGGCGGCGGTGGCGGTGGAGTGGCGGCAGCCTGCTGCTGCTCCGGCTCCGGCTTCGCGAGCTCTGGCTTCGCTGGTTCCTGCTTGGCCGGCTCCGTGGTCTCAGTCGGCGTCTCCGGCGGCGTCGGACCGGGCTGTGGCGCCGCAGGTTTGGCGCTTGGGTCGGGCGTCAGGGAACGCGGCGGCGGCAGGCCCAGTCTGGGTGGCGGACTCGGCGGCGCGCGCGGCGTCGGCGCGGCGGCTTGAGGCGGAGGGGCGGCCGGTGCCTGCGCTTCGGCCGGCGGGGGAGCGCTGGGCACTTCGACGGTGAACTCGATGGCTCGTTCGGCGGCCTCGGCCTCGTGCCGCGGCAACTCCCAAAGGAACGCCAGCGCCACCAAGGCATGCAGCAGCGCCGCCATCGCTGCTGCCACCGGCGACATGCGGTTGAACTTGGAGTAGAGGGCGCTAACTGCGTGGGCCACGGTGACCCATTTTTACGTGCCGAATGTGGCGGCCGCTAGTTAATCGGTTCGGACTTATAGACGCCCCACATGCCGGTCCGTGCGATCCAGCCACTGACGCCGGAGACCTTGACCCGGCACCAGTCGCCGGCACAGGAGCGAATTTCACCCAGCACCTCGGGCTCCAGCTTGGCCACGACCTCGGCCGAGGCGGCCGGCGTCTTGTGCAGGTTGGCGCCCTTCGCCGGGATGATGAAGCTGCGCTTGCCACTGAGCAGGCTCTGGTGGACCCAGCCACTGGCCCCCTGCCAGTCGCGAATCTTCCGGTAATTCTCGTATTCCGCAACGATTTCGACCGGCATGGTCTTGCGCTTGAAGACCCATTCGATCGGATAGCGGGTGCCGGGACCGGCGCGGACGTTGACCTCGTCCGACCGCAGCGAGGCAAAACGGGGAATCGGCAGGCCCGATCCCTTGCGCTGGGTCGACGTCGATTTGGTAGCGGCCTGGGCGCTCGCACCCGGCCCAGGCGAGGCCGACAGAAAGGCCACAAAGGCGGCAAAGGCCAGGCAAAGCGAGACGGACTGTCGGATTCCCATTGCCCTCAATATACCTAAAATCTCTATATTGGTCGACAAGTACTTGAAAAAGCGCGCTTTTCCGCCGCGCCATCTATCCGGCTCCCTTGCTGGACAAGTCGCGCGCGGAATTGGTAATCGGGCAGTTGTCATCTGTTGTCGCGCCAGCCCGGTACCGATCGCCCATGCCGTCCAGTTCAAAGAAGAAGCCGCTGGTGATCGTCACCCGGAAACTGCCCGACGCGATCGAGACGCGGCTCATGGAGCTGTTCGACACGCGGCTGAACCCCGAGGACCGGCCGCTCGACGCCGCCCAGCTCGCCGAGGCCGTCAAGACGGCCGATGTCCTGGTGCCCACTGTCACCGACCGGATCGACAGCCGCCTGCTGTCGCAGGGCGGCCCGCGGTTGAAGCTCATCGCTTCGTTCGGCACCGGCGTCGATCACATCGATCTCGACACCGCGCGCCAGCGCGGCATCACGGTCACCAACACGCCGGGCGTGCTCACCGAGGACACCGCCGATATGGCGATGGCGCTGATCCTGGCCACGGCACGGCGCATGGGCGAGGGCGAACGCGTGGTGCGCGCCGGCAAGTGGACCGGCTGGAGCCCGACGTCGATGCTGGGCGCCCGCCTGCAGGGCAAGCGCATGGGCATCGTCGGCATGGGGCGCATCGGCCAGGCGCTGGCGCGTCGCGCCCGCGGCTTTGGCCTCGCGATCCATTATCACAACCGCAAGCGCGCCCACGCCGAGATCGAGCGCGAACTCGAGGCGACCTACTGGGAGAGCCCCGACCAGATGCTGGCGCGCATGGATATCGTGTCGGTGAATTGCCCGCATACGCCCGCGACTTTCCACCTCCTGTCGGCGCGACGCCTGAAATTGATGAAGCCCTCGGCGATCATCGTGAACACCTCGCGCGGCGAGGTGATCGACGAAAACGCGCTGGTGCGCATGCTGAAGGCGGGCGAACTGGCGGGCGCCGGCCTCGACGTCTACGAGCACGAGCCGCAGGTCAACCCGAAGCTGCTCGAGCTCGAGCGCGTCGTGCTGCTGCCGCACATGGGCTCGGCGACGCTCGAGGGCCGCATCGAAATGGGCGAGAAGGTCCTGATCAACATCAAGACCTTCGCCGACGGCCACAAACCGCCGGACCGCGTGCTGGCGACGATGTTCTAGCGCATTCACATGCGCCGGCGGGCGGCAGCGCCTTCTGAGGCGCGAGAGCCCGCACCGCGCAGAAAAGACAACGACGCGCTAAAGATCGTTCTCGACCATCTCCCGTGCGCGGTTGTCGATCAGCACGTCGCGCGTCGAGCGGCCGACCTGGGCGCCGATCAGGATGGTGAGCGACGTCCAGTACATCCAGACCATGATGGCGGCGAAGCCTGCCGTGGCGCCGAAGGCCGACGTGAGCTGCGTCACCTCGAAGTAGTAGACCAGCGCGCGGTTGCCGGCGGCGAACAGCAGCGCGTTCACGGCGCCGCCGATCAGGGCGTACTTCCAGGGCACGCCGCCGGTCGGCAGCCACTTGTAGATCAGGGTGAAGAAGGCCGAGAGAATGCCGTAGTGCACGAACGCCGACATCGCCGGGCCGATCCATTCGCCGAGGATCGGAAAACGCTCGAGAACGCCGGCATAGGCGGAGATCAGCACGCTCGCCAGGATGACGACGATGAGCAGGATGCCCAGCACCACCATGAGGGCGACCGCGAGCAGGCGTGATTTGATGCTCGCCAGCACCGGATGCACGTAGAGTGCCTTGCTGCTGCGCCAGATCGCATCGATACCGTCGTCCAGCTCCACGAAGACGCGGGTGCCGGTATAGAGCAGGACGGCGGCGCCGATGATTGCCGCGATCCCGCCGCCGCGGAAGAGATCCTGCGAGGCGAAGCGGCGGATGCTCATGAGTTGGTCGGCGGCGACGACGGTGCTCAAGGCGTCGAAGATCGCTTCCTGCGCCATCAGCTTGCCGACGAACGGCTCGGCGATGGCGATGCTGAAGATCATGATCGGGCCGATCGCGAACATCGTATAGAACGCCATCGCCGCGGCCGACGTCGACAGCCGGTTGGTGAAATAGCCGGAGCCGGCGGAATAGGCGATGCGCCAGAGCGTGGTGATCATGTTCAGCGTAGATGGGCGACGGCGTTGGCATAATACGCCAGCAGGGGCCGCTCGGTTGCCGCCGCCGCGAACAATCCCTCCGCGCTCTCGTCGACCAGGCGGCGCAGCACCAGCATGCGCAGGCCGACGTGGAAGGCGTAGTCGCGGTCGCCGCGCGGCACGTAGAGCTTGGCGCCTTTGGCTTCGAGGTGCGCCATCAAGTCGGAAACGCGACTCTTCAGTTCCAGTTCGTCGAGCGGTCCGCCCGCCTCGAGCAAGGCCGTGGCGATCAGCGACACCGGCAGCACCGGCACCAGGCGGGCGATCTCGCCCATCACGTCGTGCGCCAGGCGGCCCACGATCTCGAACCGCTGGTCCTTGTCGAGGCCGCGCAGGTCGCCGCCGGCGGCACCTGCATGCTGCGCCAGCCAGTCGCGCGCCGAGATCAGGCCGCCGAAATTGACGCAGGCGTAGCCGAAACGGAACCAGCGCCCGCGCAGCATCAGGCCGATCTGGCGGAACCAGAAGGTAAGTGCCGTGCGGGCCGCGAACCAGGCGCTGCGCCGGGGCGCGTCGCCCTCGAGCGAGCGCAGCAGGGTGCGGTCCTCCAGCACGCGGTCGTAGTTCAGCGCCACCGGGACGAAGACGATGTCGTTGGTCCCCTTGGGGTCGAACGACTTCAGCATGTAGTCGAACAGCCCGAGCTTGGGTTCGCGCAGCCGCCCGTCGCGCGACAGCCCACCCTCGGGGTACATCGCCTGCGCGACGCCGGCCTCGGTCGCCATGTGGACGTAGCGTTCGAGCACGCGCCGGTAGATCGGGTTGTTCGAATTGCGCCGCACGAAATAGGCGCCCATCGAGCGGATGAGCTGCTGCAGCGGCCAGATGCGCGCCCATTCGCCGACGGCGTAGCTGAGCGCCGTACGCTCGGCGGCGAGGAAGGCCACCAGCACGTAATCCATGTTGCTGCGATGGTTCATGACGAACACCACGGCGGTGTTCGGTGGCACGCCGCCCAGCGTGCGCGCGTCGGCGAAGCCCAGGCGAACGCGGTAGAGAAAGCGCGCCACGGTGCGGGCGATCGAGTAACCGACACGGAAATAGATGTAGGCGTTGAAGGTCGGCACGATCTCGCGGGCGTAGCGATGGACCTCGGTCATCGCCGCTTCGCGCGGCATGTTGTTGGCGCGGGCGTAGTCGTTGGCCGCGGCAACCACCTGGGGGTCGTAGACCAGCCGGTCGATCAGCACCTGGCGCTTGGTAAGCTGGAACGGTTTTATCTCGACGTCGAGCCGCCGGTTGACCCGGTCGATCAGGCGGTTGAGGCGTCGCCGCAGGAACCAGCGGCCGCTCGGGATCAGCAGCCGGTCGAGCAGCGACCACAGCGCGAACGCCGCGATCGGCAGGAACAGCCAGAGCGGAACAGTGACCGGCTCGTCCATTAGTACTGCTTGAGGCCGAGGCCGACGAGCACGACCATGACCGAGGCGACCGCCAGCACTATGGTCGTGCCGGTGGCGCCGAGGAACCGGCCCTGCGGAATGACGCCGATCATGCCGCCGGCATGCAGCACACGGGAAACCAGCAGAACCACCGAGAGCCCGGCCACGATCCGGAAGCCGTAGAAGTCGCTGACGAAATAGATCAGCAGCAGGCAGAGCGGGGCGAACTCGATCAGGTTCGCATGTGCGCGGACGGCGGCCAGCATCTCGGGGTCGCCGCCGTCGCCCAGGTTGATCTTCTTCTTCCCCCTGAGCCGCGCGATGTTCACCGTCAAAAACAAGGCCAGCAGGCCGATCAGGCCGGCACACACGAAAAACACTGGCATCGAACAAAGCCCCCCTCGATTTGGCGGCATTGTATGGCCATATCGCCCAGAGACGAAATTGACGGGCGAAAGCAGACCCCCTCCGCCCCGTATGACGGGGCACCTCCCCCGAGACGGAGGAGGAGAAGAATCAGACTCCTCCCCCGTCTCGGCAGGGCTGTCCGGGGAAACGGCGCACCAAGTTCAGCTACGAAAAAATTGTCATCCCGAGCGAAGCGAGGGATCTTTGCCGACGGGCATTAAAGATCCCTC
>Ga0207952_1000827_pt1 | contig 18053 bp, 17 predicted proteins | sample SubbioR12Aug_8Ca_FD_184831 | JGI IMG/M metagenome (GOLD analysis project Ga0207952, IMG submission 184831) | Serpentinite rock and fluid subsurface biosphere microbial communities from McLaughlin Reserve, California, USA - CR12Aug_8Ca (SPAdes) | ecosystem: Environmental > Terrestrial > Deep...
GGAAGCATTATGGGTATGCAAATTGGTTCCGGCAGCGCGTCTGCTGATCCAGAAGTAATGATAGAAATGAACATGACGCCGCTGATTGACGTCATGCTGGTGTTGATCATCATGTTGATTATCACGATTCCTATTCAGAATCACGCTGTGAATCTGAACTTGCCAACAGGGCCATCGAACCCACCGATCCATGAACCAGAGGTGGTGAATATCGATGTGGACTTTGATGGCACGGTGTCCTGGAATGGTGCAGCAGTCAACCCAGCTGAGCTGGAGGCTAAGCTGGCAGCAGCTGCAGCAAAGCCGGAGCAGCCAGAAATACATCTGCGCCCGGTGGCAGTTGTACCTTACAAATCGGTAGCGGCAGTGATGGCGGCAGCACAGCGTCTCAATGTCACCAAGATTGGTATGGTTGGCAACGAACAGTTCTTGAAATGATAAATAAGTATTTCAAGATGTTTTCGGCGCAACAATGCTGAGTTATTAAGGTATGATAGAAAATTGGCAGGGTTACCCCTGCCATTTTTCATATTCACGGGTTGAGCCTTGGTCTTTTCTAAAGCTGCAGTCCTAAAGTTTATTAAATTTATTGATTGAGAGATCAACATATGAAGCAACTTCGCTTGTCTCGTATTGCTGTATTGTTTGCAGCTATTGGCTTTGCAGCCGCTCCGGAATTAACAAATATCGCCGCAAATCAAGCTTATGCTCAAGAATCGATGCGCCCTGAGATTGGCCGCATCGTACAAGCTGCTGGTGAGTTGTACAAAGCGAAGAAATTCAGAGAGGCGCTGTCCAAGATTCATGAAGCCGACAGCGTCGGCGGCAAGACAGTCAATGAAAGCTTCACGATAGAGCGTATGCGCCTATCCATCGCCTCTGCCGCAGGCGACAACGACACAGTGATCCGCTCTGCTGAAACTATTGTTTCCGCAAATAAACTGGGTGGTAAAGAGCAGTTGCAAATGATACAGGTCTTGGCAAATGCCTATTTCAAGGCAGGTAACTACAGCAAAGCTGCACAATGGTATAACCGTTATTATGCTGACGGTGGGACTGATCAGTCTTTGCGCCCTTATCTGATACAGGCTATGTCACAAAGTGGTGACAGTGCCAAGGCTATGAAAGAGATTAATGCTGAGCTGGCCGCAGATGAAAAATCTGGTCGTACGCCAAGCCTGACTAATCTGGAATACCTGGCCAATGATGCTTTGAAGCGTAAAGACATGGCAACTTATTCCAGCGCACTGGAAAAGATGGTGTCTTTCCATGGCAAAAAAGAATTCTGGGTAAATCTGCTGAATAATATCGAAAGAAAACCAGGTTATTCCGAGCGTTTGAAGCTGGACTTGATGCGTTTGAAATTGGCCCTGGGTCAAATCACCAAAACTTCTGATTACATGGACATGTCCTTGTTCGCCATTCAGGCTGGTTATCCAGCTGAAGCGATCAAAGTGATCGATGCCGGTTATAAAGCAGGTGCATTGGGCGAAGGCAAGGATGCAGAGCGCCACAAGCGTTTGCGCGATATGGCCAACAAAACACAGACAGAAACCCAAAGTGGCCTGGCTGCAAGTGAAGCAGAAGCCAAGGCAGCCAAGGATGGCAATGGTCTGGTTAATATCGGTTACGGTTATGTAACTGGCGGCCAGGTCGATAAAGGTCTGGCAATGATGGAAGAGGGTATTGCCAAAGGTGGTCTCAAGCAGGAAGAAGATGCCAAATTGCACCTGGGCGTGGCTCAGTTGCAAGCGGGCAAAAAAGCCAATGCCATCAAGACTCTGAAAACAGTGCGTGGCACTGATGGTACTGCTGATCTGGCGCGTTACTGGATCATCTATGCTAATCAGTCAGGCAAGTAATTGACGATAGTTTGAGCCTGCCAAGTCTGTATCACATGTAAAACACAAGGGCGCTTTATGCGCCCTTGTGTTTTTTTGATTGTCCGGTTTTGTTCAACTGGCGATTTGATTGCGACCATTGGCTTTCGCACGGTACAGTGCCGCATCTGCTGAACTGATCAATGCATTACTGTCCTGCTCTTCGCTTAAAGTGGCTACACCAAACGAACCTGTGATGTGTGGCAGGGGCTTGTGCCGGTCAACGAATACCTTGGTCTTTCCCAGACGGTTGCAAAGTCTTTGCGCCACTCCTAAGGCTGATTTATGATTAGCCCCCGGGAGTATTACCATCATTTCTTCACCACCATAGCGAGCAGCAAAGTCGCTGGGGCGCAGGCCTGCGTTCAGAACTTTTGCCGCAGTTTGCAAGGCATCATCTCCCAGCAAATGTCCATGTTCATCATTAAAACGTTTGAAATGATCCAGGTCCACCATGATGATGCTCAAGGCGGCGCCAGTAGCCTGGGCATGTTGCACCATGCCGGGTAACTGTGCATTCAGCCAGGCGCGATTGTGCAAGCCGGTAAGGCCATCGACCATGGATAGTTGCCGGTAGAATTCGCCCACTTTTTGTCGGCTGCGTATTTGTGCATTGGCAGCGCGAATACGAAAGGACAAAAGCTGCAAGAGATTGCGTGCCACGCCATTCGATTCATCGATCAGTCGCCACAGGGTCTCAGCTTCTATCAAGAGCAATTCGCTGTCGCTGATGGCCGAGATGGTGGCGGAATGGATTTCCTCATCGAGTACTGAGATTTCACCCACACATTCACCTGGCAAATACTGGGTGATGGTATTTTCCAGCTGATTGCTTTCTTCCGTCAGCCTGGTAACACCCAAGGAACCTTGCAGTACAATAAATAGTCTGGCACCTGAACTATTAGCATCCAGGACGACTTGGCCAGCACGCGCTCTGACCACCAGGCAATCTTTGATTATGTCAGTAATGAGCGCTCGGTTTTCCTCAGTAATGTCGCGGAAAAGGTGGATATTTTCCAGACGGTAGTTTGTTGCCCTGAAAAGCATCAGTTGTTCCAAAATCGTTTTATCCAGATACATGAGGCAAAAATAAAAAATGTCAAAGTACGATCTGATTCAAAGAATCGAAGCGCATTTCAGTTTCGTGAAAAATGCTCAGATAGTCAGCTTCACCAAGCCCTAGCGTATCCCAAGCTGCTTGCGACAGCAAGGGCAGCCTGTCGTTTTGATCCTGAGACAAGTCAAGTGCGTGCACAATGACATTGGCAATATGGACGACAGAGGCCAGGGCATTCAAGTTTTCCTGCTCTGGCTGATGGTGGCCGCGTATGGCATCACAGACCGCTTCGGAAAAATTCCAGTGTATCGCCAATGCCAGGCCTGCGTCCACATGATCAATATGCATGATGCTGCGCTCTGCATCAATTAAATGGCTTTCGGTACGCTCCTGATAACGCAGGACTTCATCATAATTTGTCGGGTAACAGGTCACCAGAACCAGGCGGCCTATGTCATGCAAGAGACCCGCGGTAAATGCAAAATCATGCTTCATGTGCAAAGTGCGGGAAATCTGTTCAGCACAGACAGCTGTGGCAATACTATGTCGCCAGAATGCCTTGAAATTAAATGCGGGGCAGTTAGCCGTTGGAAATTTGTTAGCCAATGTTGTCAGGCGGATGAGATTCTTGACATTCTTGACGCCCAGCATGGCAGTGGCCTGCTGCAGGGTGACCACTTTGGAGTTGTTGCCATAGTATGAAGAATTGGCCAACCTCAGCAGTTTCGCCGTGATGGAGTGATCCATGGCGATTTTTTCAGTGACCATGTCCAGGCTGCTTTCTTCGTCTTCAAGATTTTGCAGCATTTCCATGGCTACTTCAGGCAGGGTGGGCAAGTCCTTGATCTTTTTCACCATATCGTCCAGCTGGACCTTGAACTCAGTGTTATCAGTCATTTGTATTCACCTTTGCGGTAATTAATGACATAGGACTTCAAAATTGAGGCTGGTTCGCTGTCGCCAATATCGCGGAAAATTTTCTCTATGCGGTCCAGTCGGGTCGCCAGATTTTCAGTATCTTCCTCTGCGCCAGACATATCGCTTTCAACAGGCAATTGATGTATGTCATGATGGGCGATGGCCTGTAGCATGCGCTCAGTCAGGGTAGCGCCCGCAGGCAGTAATACATGGCCTACTTTGTCCAGCAAATCGTCGGCCAGTACCGTCCCCGGTGTAACCTTGGAAAGAGGCAAATAGCGGTAATGTTTGTTCATGGCACTTGCCTCGCTGAATGACATCACACCAGAACCAGCAGCAATAGGTAGTTTTAGTGTAATAAAAAATTACGTAAAAGAAAATTGCTTTTCATTAAGATGCTAAATTTCAGTGAGACTGCCAAAGTTGGCTATGACAAGCTGACTATGACAGAATATCAATTGATAATGAATATACTACACCTGTTCTTATCCATAGTTTGATTCTGTGATTAACTGCAATTTATGATGTGAAAATCACTTGTATATCAATTTAATAACCGCATTTCTACCCAATCAGGTCGTATCATCAAACAAATAATTCAACGCCGCCCACGTCTTTTGTTGACGCTTGGTCTGGGAGTTTTAACCGCGATCGCCTTGCCCGGATCGACATCATTGATTACCCGTGCTCTGTGCGGCTGGAATGTGGCTGTCTGGACTTATCTCTTGCTCATGGCCTGGCTGATGATGCTGGCAGACAAGCATGCGGTACGCAAGATGGCGCAGCAAGAGGATGAAAGTGCGGTGGCTGTTTTGGTATTGCTATCTATGGCGGCAGCGCTCAGTGTGCTGGCAATTATTCATGAACTATCGGGTATGGCCAATGCCAGCAGCGAAGCCCGGGCCATGAAATACCTGTTTGCCGCCAGTACGGTGCTGGGCTCATGGTTATTACTCGGAGTGATTTTTTGTTTTCACTATGCCCTGCTGTTTTACAATTCTCGCTCAGACAAGCCTGCCTTGCGTTTTCCTGAGGAGGAAGACATGCCTGACTTCTGGGATTTTTTGTATTTTTCATTCACCATCGCCGTGGCCGCGCAAACCTCGGACGTCATGGTGATGAACCGGCAGGTGCGCAAGACTGTGCTTGCGCAATCCATACTCAGTTTCTTCTTCAACGTGGCCGTCGTCGGTTTTTCCATCAATATTGCAGCGGGCCTGGTAGGTAATTAACGCCCGTAATATCCATGATGGCCATGATGGCGCTCACGTCTTTCTTCACGCCATTCCCTCTCATGGCGTCTGTCATGGCGCCAGTCGTGGCGGTCACGCCATGGACGGCCATAGTTTTGCTCAACATACACATGTTCAACATACGGTCTAGGCGAACTTAAGACGATGGGCACGCCGCCTACGCGCATATCAATATTCACCCCATATGGCAGACGGCTGCCAACTTCCCAGCCACGTCCATTGGCCCAGTACCAGTTACCTTGCGCAGGAGCGTAATACACCTGATGAGAAGGGTAGTACACATAATTGTAGTTGCGTGTGACATGATGGACTGGTGGTGCTGGGTGCCAGCGATGGTCCCTGTGATAAGAATTCTGAGCAAACACCGTACTTGCGCTGGCGCTGCAAATCAGCAGGGCTGCCAACAGTCCTTTGATAAGTTGACTGGGTTTCATGATATCAATTCCTTCGCAATTCGTCGTTTTGATATCTCTATAACGCAGGTCAGTAAAGACTGGCTGACATGAGTTTGTATAAACACATATCAATCTGCAAGCAGATGTTACAGCAGACTTTCCTGCAGTAAATACTTCAGCGTATAGATTTTCCCCATCAAAATGGAGGCGTCACCTGAAAATTCATATCAGGCAGCCCCATTTATCCCGTGCTTATTTGGGGACAAAATCCAGGCGCAAGACCGGATAAATTTGATGACGCTGATCCCATGATGCGTGCCGCTGGGCAAAAAAATCCAGGCGCGCCGAAGGGCTTTTGGCAAATTCCGGGTCTTCGGCAATTTTCTTGTCAAAAATAGCTCTTAGTTGCGGGTCGCTTGCCAATTGTTCACGCGCAACTTCTTCAGCAACATAGGCTTCCATGTATTCCTTGCGTTCAAATGCGCCGTTGAACCAGCCCCAGTTGACCAGGGCATCTGGGGCTTGCGGTTCAAACAAGCCTGCAACCAGACGTGCCTTGGGCTGGTTAATGGGAATGAATAAAGCACCTTTACGCAGGTTTTGCTTCTGACTTTGCCATTGACCTTGCAGCTTCATGGCTTGCCGTCCTTCAAATGATTTTGCCTGCGATGTCATCGCAGTGGCGAGAAACTGGTCGGTCGTGACTGCATTCAAATCAGCATGGATAGTACGGAACAAGATGCCATGCTGCTGTAATTTTTCTGCGACTGCCTTGCTATAAGCGGCAGGAACCAGATAACCTCCTTTGGGCAAGCTGACTTGTGCATCGGGAACGATCTCGTCGCGCAGTTTAACCTTCCAGATCTCTGGCTTGCTTTCATCATAGCGTGTCATCAGTACACCAGAAATATCCGACATACTACGAGTGTAGGCATAGCCTCTGAAGCTTATCTCTCTGGCTTTTTCCGTAGTCTTATAAGTCAGGGGGAGCGACTGGCCAGCCAGTTGCATGGCACGCTGGTCTGCTGCTTTGACAGTTTTAAGCCATTGTTCGCCATTGGCGGCCACTTGTTCCAGAACTGAAATAACCGTGTTACGGGTGATACGTACACGGGTGGCATAATCTTTCCATGAATGAGTTTCCACCAGCATGCCAAAACGGTTGCGCAGTACAGGGTAGCCACTGGAAAAACGTGGTGTAGGGACACTGTCAACAAAGCCTGACATAGGGTCATCTTCCACTACAAATGACATATAGAATGCTTGCGGAAGCGAGCCTTGTTTGGCCAGGTCAGCAATGACATTGTCACGCAAGATTTTGCCCACCTCACGTAAAGCAGCATCGCCAGAATTGACAGGCTCGACCTGTATAGAAATATCATGCTCGAATTTTGCACCGTCGGTCACATGCAAATCAATGACTGCCAGCGGGTCCCAGGCGTTGATCAGCTTCAGCATGGCCTGCATTTCTGGCGCATCTGCTTTCACATAATCACGGTTCAGATTGAAATTTTGTGCAGTGGTGCGCCAACCCATTTCTTCCGGACCGCGCTGGTTTGGCCGGTTCCATGCACGAAAACGCTCATGTCCATCGACATTGAATACGGGCACAAATAGCAGAGCCTGCTTGTCCAGCGCATGTGATGCTGCCTTGTTTTCCAGTATGTCTCGTATGGCTTGAAAGCCAGCGTCCTTGCCATCAATTTCACCAGCATGGATGCCGCCTTGTATCAATGTCACAGGCAACTGCTTCTCTACCAGTTGCGCCGGTGTGAACAGGCCGCTACGCGTCACCAGCAAGGCCAGCATGGGGCGGTTTTCAGGCGTACGGCCAAATTCCAGGCAACGCACTTCTTTTGGGTAGTTTTTCTGAAAGGCCAGACACAGTTTCTCGACTTCCTCATAACGCCCAGTCTTTTTAAAACCACTTTGCTCGGCGATCGTGCTCAAGTCGCTTGCGGCTTGAGCAGGAGTAACTAGCAGGCTGCTGCCTGCAATCAATGCACTGATAAGGCCTAGTGTGGGTAGTGAGTATGCTGGTTTCATACGCATGATGAAGTATTGAGTTGAATGAGTTGACGTGAGCTCAATTGAATTGAGTGAGTTAAACCGCTGCAATCTTTTGATGCCACCACTTTGCCTTGTCCTTGAGCTGGGCTTCATCTACAGTCTGCAATTTGCGTTCTGCCATCAGGCAGCGGCCATGTACCCAGACATGGCTGACTTGCTCACGTCCGGCGGCGTACACGATTTGTGAAGCGGGATCAAACAAGGGTAGGGTTTCCAGTGCTGACAGATCAATCGCAATTACGTCTGCAAATTTGCCAGCAACCAGGCTACCGATTTGCTTATCCATGCCCAGGGCTTTGGCACCTGCGAGAGTGGCCATTTCCAGCGCATTACCGGCATTCAGTGCTGTTGGATTGCTGGAAACCGCTTTTGCCAGCAAGGCTGCCATGCGTAAGTCACCCAGTAAATCCAGCTTGTTATTGCTGGCCGCACCATCCGTACCTATTCCCACATTCACACCTGCGGTTTGCATGGCGTGAATTGGGGCAAAGCCGGAGGCCAACTTGAGATTGCTGGCAGGATTATGCGCAATGTGCACTCCCTGTTGCGCCAGCAGCGCGATCTCTTCTTCATTCGCATGCACCATGTGGGCGGCAATCAGGCGAGGTGATAACAAGCCCAAATTGTGCAGGCGCTGCAAGGGGCGCATGCCATGATCCCTGATACTGTCATTGACTTCATCCATGGTTTCATGGATGTGGCAGTGTATGCCCATGTCATGTTTTTCTGCCAGGGCGACTATCTTCTTGAAAGTCGCATCAGAGACGGTGTAAGGCGCATGAGGTGCCAGGCGGAAAGAAACTCCGCTTTGCCCCTGGAATGCCTGATGCGATGCCAGTGCTTTTTGCAGGTAGCCATCAGCATCTGCCGCATAGCCGGTAGGAAATTCCAGCACACTGCAACCAACGACGGTACGCATGCCGGTATGCAGACCGGCACGTGCCACATCGTCGTTGTAGAAATACATATCATTGACGGTAGTCGTGCCGCCACGCAGCATTTCTGCCATTGCATAGACACTGCCATCGAAGACAAATTCCTCTGACACATGCTGCTTCTCTGCTGGCCAGATATGATTGTGCAGCCAGTCCATCAGGCTCAGGTCATCTGCCAGTCCACGCAGCAATGTCATGGCAGAGTGACCGTGCAGATTGATCATGCCGGGCATCACTGCATGTTCAGGCAGTTCTATATGGTGTGCATCCGGGTGCTGCTGACGTGCCTCTGCACTGCTCAGGATGGCGAGAATTTTTTCATCCTGCATGACCAGGGCATGCTCACCAAGCACGGTAGCGCGTGGTTCTATGGGTATAAGATATTTAGGATGTAGGCAAGTTTTCATTTTTATTAAGCTCCGCATTTGATTTGGCATTATAACCAGTGAAATTAAATCATGAGTCCATAGCTCACAATCCAGTGACGAGAGTGTATGACAGAGCATATTTGAAAGTGCCATAATAGGGTCTGGTATCAGAAATCAGGAGTAAATATGGATTACCTGTTCCCCCCGCTACAGCAGGCGGCTGTCCCCATCGCAGGCGGGACTGCTTGTTTCCCGGTGCACAGGATTTACTGTGTAGGCCGCAATTATGTTGAACACGCCAAAGAAATGGGATGGACGGGCCGTGAGCCACCATTTTTCTTCATGAAGCCAGCGGATGCGGTATTGCCTGTGCTGGCTGGCAGCGTAGGTGAAATGCCCTACCCACCAATGACAGTGAATTTGCATCATGAAGTCGAGCTGGTGGTCGCCATAGGCAGGGGCGGCAAGAATATAACAAGCGAAGAAGCTCTCAGCCATATCTGGGGTTATGCCGTGGGTCTGGACATGACGCGTCGCGACTTGCAGGCCGAAGCCAAGGATCAGGGCAGACCCTGGTGCACCGCCAAGGGCTTTGATTTTTCTGCGCCTATAGGGCAAATCCACAGGGCCGATACTGTGCAGGGCATAGGGCAGGCCAGCATCAGCCTGAATGTGAATGGTCAAAGCAGGCAAGACAGCGATACCGGCAAATTGATCTGGAGCCTGGCCGAGATCATCGCCTGTTTGTCTGAACTGTACACCTTGCAACCAGGAGACCTGATATTTACAGGTACTCCGGCAGGTGTCGCAGCAGTGCAGCGTGGCGATGTGCTTGAGGCGTCGATCTCTGGTTTGAGTGATTTGAAAATAAAAATGGTGTAAGCGCAATGATGAAACTTTATGGTTATTTCCGCAGTTCGGCTTCTTACCGGGTCAGGATTGCTCTCAATCTCAAGGGTCTGGACTATGAGCAGGCAGTAGTGCATCTGGTTAAAAATGGCGGCGAACAACTTGCCCCGGCTTTTCGGGCTCTTAACCCGGATGCCCTTGTACCTGCCTTTCAGGATGAACTCGATGGTGAAACGGCGACGCTGACACAGTCCATGGCAATTATTGAATATCTCGATGAAGTTTATCCAGATGTCGCTCTGTTACCAGCACAATCCCTGGATCGTGCTTACGTCAGATCTTTGGCGCTGTCTATTGCTTGTGAAATTCATCCAGTCAATAATCTGCGGGTGCTGAAGTATCTGTCAGCTACCCTGCAAGTCACGGATGAACAAAAAAATGCCTGGTATCGTCACTGGTGTGAAACTGGCCTGACTGTGCTTGAGCAGAAGCTGGCAACTGATAAGCGCACCGGTCGGTTTTGTTTTGGTGATGCGCCAGGTTTTGCTGATTGCTTCCTGGCCCCGCAAATTTACAATGCCCAGCGCTTTAAGTGCGATCTGAGCGGCATGCCTACGCTCATGCGTATTAATCAGGCTTGCATTGAACACCCGGCCTTCATCAAGGCAGCACCTGCCAATCAGCCTGATGCTGAATAGCTGTCCGTAAATTGTCTGCATGCGATGGCATTCGATTATCGATAGCATGCGACAGACGAAAAAAAGGGGCCCGAAAACTGGCCCCTGGCATTTCCCGCTGCATAAGCAAAAATATTGTTAAGTCCTAAATTGCCTTAATTCGGCAAATCAGGATTATCGTGACTATTTGCCAGAGTATCGTTGAGCACAGAGATTAGCAGCGAACGTGTCAATTTTGATTTGGTCGTATAACCATCAATGGCAAATTCTTCGCTGACTTGCTGTTCAGGGGCATAGCCTGGTTGTCCAGTACGTAAGACGATGCGCAGATTGGTCAGTGCCATTTCATTGCGTATGATATTCACCAATTTCAAGCCGGCATCGACGGTTTCCATCACCACATCCAGCAAGACCAGCGCAACATCCGGGTTGGCGCTGATGACGGCACGTGCTTCCTTGGCAGAATAAGCGTGTATGAATTCCAGTGGACGGCCATGAATTTTAACGCCACTCAAAGCCAGCAAGGTGGTGTCATGGACATTGCTGTCATCATCAGCAATCAGTATTTTCCAGGGATGCAAATCCAGCTTGGGCTGCAAGCTTTCTTCATCTTCTTCTATAAAGTCAATGATGTCATCATCCTGACTGGCACCTAATACGCCATCAGAAATAGCGGCATTACCCCAATAGGAGTAGCGTCCTAAACCCGGTGAGCTTTCGTTTTTTGACAAAATTTCAACAGCCATTTTGCCAACGTAAAGATCACTTTGTAACAAGCCGGGTATCCTACTGTGTTGGTTCTTCATCAGTGTGCTCCCTGTTGCTTGAATTTTGCCTAGCTTCAATTCAATCTTATGTGAAGCAGTCAGCATAATCAAGACCAAAAAATTTGGAAAGTGTTAAATAATGATTATTGCAACACTTGCTGATCATGATTATTGATATATGTCGCTAATTGTCTCAATTTTCAATGCTAATATTCAGCAATAACCGCAAACCTGATTCAGAAGAAGGTATGTCGCTTCGAGCTTTTTTGCGTGGTCGTCCCGGGTAACAGATCAATGCCTACTGTCTATCTTCCTGCTGCCATCATCTCTTCTCTGGTCACTTCCTTCCTGACCATGCTGGTGCTGTTTTATGTACAGCATTTACACGTGCACGCAAGAGCAACACGCTGCTGGGCACTGGCCTATGCGTGCCTTGTATTAAAGCAGGCCTGTATTTTTCTTGGCGATACCCAAACACCCGTATTGAACCTGATTGCGGATATTTTTTTGTTGGGCTATATCTGCTACCTGTGGGCTGGCATCAGGATATTCCATGGCGTGACTGTATATGTGATGCCGGTCATGCTGGGTTTTGCGATTGCTGTGCTGTGGTTGTTGATGACTTTCCTGACGGCGGTGCAACCCTTGTGGCGCATGCTGCCAGTGTATGTTGTTTCCGGGATTGTCCTGATGTCGGCGGCAAGCTGCTTTTGGCGTGTGCGCAATGAAAAGCATAAGCTGGGCTTTATCTTGCTGGGGACCTTACTATTTTTGCGCGGCTTGCATCTGCTGGACTTTCCCTTCCTGCGTGATACCCCTGAATATGCGGCGCTTGTTTATGAAGTCAGCGCCTTCCTTGATCTTGCCATAGGCATGCTTTTTCTCGTTGCTGCTTTGCTGCGACAGCAGGATGATGTCGAGCGCGTCAACCACGATCTGAAGCTGGAGATGGAAGAACGCAAAAATATAGAACGTCTGTCAAAAGAACGGGAAACCTTGTTTGAAAAAGTATTCCAGATGGTGCCGGATGTGCTGACTATCTGTCGTGAAAAAGATGGGCGTTATCTCGAAGTGAACCGCCACTGGGAAACCATTACAGGTTACGCCAGGGATGAAACTCTGGGACGTTATTCACTGGAGTTGAACTTGTGGGTGGATGTCAATCTGCGCGCAGAAATGCTGGAGATATTAAGACGCGATGGTGAAGTCAATAATTTTGAAGGTGTTTACAGACATAAACAAGGCCATACTTTCAATGTGCTGATTTCTGGCACACGCTTTGATGTTGGTGGTGAACCATATATAGCCTACGCCATGCAGGATATCTCGGCATTGCGCAAAGTGGAGCAATTGCAGGAGCAGGCAGAGCGTGAGTTGCAGGAACGCGAAAAGTTATTATCGACCGTATTCCAGCTTGTTCCCGATACCCTGACCATCACCAAAATGAGCACCGGTGAATATATTGAAGTCAATCGTAACTGGGAACCTATTTCAGGCTACACCCGCGACGAAGTCCTGGGCCGCACTTCCAACGATATCCAATTGTGGCATCAACCTGAGCAACGTGATGAACTCATCACTCGCATACGCCAGGATGGCGAAGTCCATAATATGCAAATCGCATTCCGGCATAAGCAGGGTTACATCAGCCAGTGCATGGTTTCCGGATCGCAGTTCGAGGCAGGCAATGAAACCTATCTCTTGCTGTCTTCGCACAATATAGATCAGGAACTCAGTGCAGAAGCCGCGCGCTTGCAAGTGGAATCCCTGCTGCGCGAAAATGAACAAAAATATTCCACCCTGTTCCAGTTGTCACCCATACCTTTGGGTCTGGTGGACGTGCAGACGGATACCATGGTGGAAGTCAATGATGTCTGGCTCAAGGAATTTGCCTATCAACGCGAAGACATCGTTGGCCACACCACCATGGAAATGGGCTTTGTCGCACAAGCCGAGGAGAGGCAAAAATTTAATGACGACCTTGGCCGCGACAAGAAAGTCGACCAGCTTGAGGTTCGCATCAAGGCATCAACTGGTCAGGAAATGATTTTCCTGCTGTCGGCCAGGCTGATCAGAATGCATGGCAAGCCCATGTGCATTTTCTCTTTATTGAACGTGACCCGGCAAGTACAGATAGAGCATGAAATCCGCGAGATGACGACTCAGCTTGAAGAGCGCGTCAGATTGCGTACTGTGAACCTGCAACAAGCCAACGCTGAACTGGCTGCAGCAATGGAATCCTTGCGTCATACCCAGGATGAGCTGGTACGGTCTGAAAAAATGGCGGCACTGGGCTCACTCGTGGCTGGCGTGGCACATGAACTCAATACACCGATAGGTAATAGCGTCACGGTGGCCAGTACCCTGCAAGACAAGACTGCAGATATGCTGCGCGACTTCAAGGAAGGCAAGCTCAAGCGATCTGCCCTGGAAAGCTATCTTGAAAATGCAGAAGCAGGAACAGCTTTGCTGATGCGCACCCTCGGCATGGCGCGTGAATTGATACGCAGTTTCAAGCAAGTGGCAGTCGATCAGTCCAGCAGTCACAGACGGCAATTTGATTTGCAGACAGCACTGGAAGAACTCATCGTGACCCTGGCACCCATGTATAAAAACACTGCCTATGCACTGGTGACTGAACTTGCACCTGGCATCATGATGGACAGTTACCCAGGTCCGCTAGGGCAAATCATCACCAACTTCATGACCAATGCCCTGACACACGCATTCGAACACCGTGACAGTGGTGAAATGCGCCTGCATACGCAATTGCTGGAGGACAGCCAGGTGCAGATCGTGTTTGCTGACAATGGCACAGGCATGAGCGAGCAAATACAAAAGCGGGTATTTGATCCTTTCTTTACCACAAAACTGGGGCAGGGCGGGTCTGGCCTGGGCATGAATATCGTCTACAACCTCGTGACCGGTGTGCTGGGTGGCAGCATACAACTGGATAGCAATCCAGGCGAAGGAACCAGCTTCACACTCGTCATTCCTCTGGTTGCGCCACAATTGCAGGCCGACAATAGCAAGAAGGCATGATCTTGCCTGGCCTGCATCTTCGCACCAGTTAATGATTTTATGGCAATATCAGCCTGCATCAAAATAATACGGCAAGCTGCCTCAATTATTTTCCATTCAGATGCAATATTCTCTGTGACTGTGCGTCTACACAGGTATGGAGACTACACATAAACCACACGAGCTGATGACTGATCAGGATAATCACATCACCGAAACGGTCAGGCGCGAACGAGGGCGGCTGGGTAGTTTCATACGTAAGCGTGTCGCCGATGCCAGCGAGGCAGAGGACATATTGCAAGATGTGTTTTATGAGCTGGTCGAAGCTTACCGCCTGCCCGAACCGATAGAGCAGGTCGGTGCCTGGCTGTTCAGGGTGGCACGCAACCGCATCATAGACCGCTTCCGCAAGAAAAAGGAAGTCGCCCTGCCTGATCTGGAGGAGGGTAGTGAAGATGAAGCATGGCTGGATAAAGTCTTGCCATCCAGTGATGAGGGGCCAGAAGCTGCCTACGCCCGCAATGTCATGCTGGAAGAATTGTATGAGGCACTCGATGAATTGCCAGAAGAGCAGCGCGATGCCTTCATAGGCCATGAAATCGAAGGCCTGAGTTTTAAAGAAATGTCTGCCGCCACTGGCCTGGGTGTGAATACCCTGCTGGCGCGCAAACGCTATGCAGTCTTGCATTTGCGAACCCGCCTGCAAGACTTACTGGATGAATTTAATTAAGTGGAGTTTGATATGTTAATGAGATTTCGAGTATTGAAAATAATGGTATTGGCGGTTGCCGGCATCAGCGCCTTGAGCTGGGTAGTCATGCTGCTGTGGAACTGGCTCATGCCTGCTTTGTTTGTCGGTGCCCGCAGCATAGATTTTTTACAGTCACTAGGTTTGCTGGTGCTGAGTAAAATCCTGTTTGGCGGCATGCGCGGTCATGGCGGCTGGCACAAGCACCATGATCATCATTGCCACCATCGTCGCTGGGAAAAACTGACGCCAGAAGAGCGTGAGAAATTCAAGCACGGCATGTTTGGCCGCAGAAGGCACAGGGATGAAAAGCATGGTCATCACCATAGCGGCCATGATAATCACCAGAATAATCACCAAAGCAATCATCAAAGTAATGAGCAAGAGCGAGCCTGATATGTCGCCAGCGAAAGAAGTGTTATGCAAACAGGAAGCTGGCGTCATCATCCCTGTCGTCAACCTCAGCAAATGCGAAGGTAAGGCCGATTGCGTGCCAGTTTGTCCGGAAAACGTCTTTGAAGTCCGTCGTATCGACGACAAAGACTATAGGCAACTGGGCTTGCTGGCACAACTCAAACTGCGTGTGCATGGCATGAAGGTGGCCTACACTCCGCGGGCAGATGCCTGCCGGGCTTGCGGTTTGTGCGTGACAGCCTGTCCAGAAAAGGCCATTACCTTACGGCGCTCAGCATAGGAACTCTATGCTTATTTACATGGATGTTATGCTGATGTTTTAAAATAGTCATTTGCGCTCATATGATGAGTATTGTTACCCGCAAAGGAGCATTGATGACTATCGTAGTTCGTGAGGCAGTGCCAGATGATCTTGAACAAATCGTGCAACTGCGCATGCGCCTGTTCGACAAGCTTGTCGATTTCAATCATGGCAAGGCTGTAGATGATGAACTGTTGCACTCTACGCGCACTTACTTTCGCGAAGCTTTTCAAAACGGCGCGTGCAAAACCTGGGTAGCGCAAGCAGGGGAGCACATCGTCGCCTGCGGTTCGCTCGCGATCTTTGTGCGCCCTCCCTATCCGGGCAATGTGGCAGGCAGGGATGCTTATTTGCTCAATATGTATACCCTGGCAGAATACCGTAAGCAAGGCCTGGCCAGACAGATATTGCAGCAGGCCATGCGTTGTGCGCATGAGCTAGGCTTTGCAAAAATCTGGTTGCATGCAACTGAGGATGGTCAGGCCTTGTATGCGTCTGAAGGTTTTGAATCATCCAGTCAGTACATGGAGTGGGAAGTCAACCCAGGGGTATAGGCATGAGCGACCTTAGACCGGACAAGTCGTCGCAGTATCAATCCCACCACTACCAATCCCATTATCAATCCCACTACCAGGCCCGCATGCACAGGGTGCTGGAGCATATAGACCGCCATCTCGATCAGTCACTTGATCTGGAGGTGCTGGCCGGGGTCGCGCATTTTTCCCCATTTCATTTTCATCGCCTGTTTGCTGCCTGGATGGGCGAGCGCCTGGGCGACTATGTGCGCCGTCGCCGTCTTGAAGTGGCCGCATTTCGTTTGTTTGCACAGGCTGGCACGCCAGTGCTGGAAATTGCCTTGTCCGTCGGTTTTGGTTCAGCAGAAGCGTTTACCAGGGCATTCAAGGACAGGTTTGCCTATACACCTGCTGCCTGGCGACAATATCAAATTGAGCTGCATCGTGCAAATAGCAAGATTAATCAAGTCTTGAGCAAGAATGATCAATTACTATCCTATGCTTCCTTCCATAATGGAATCTCTGCCAACTTAAAACAGGTCAACAGCATGGACGTTAAATTGATACACAGAACGGAAGTCAAGATTGCCTATCTGCGCCACATCGGCCCCTATGGTGCCTCAGTAGGCCAGTTCTGGGCCGACACTGTTGTACCCTGGATGGCCATGCATGATCTCTTCGGCAGGGCGCGCTATGGCATCAGCCATGATGACCCCAGCATTACCGAGCCCGCACTATGCCGTTATGATGCAGCAGTTGAGTTGCCAGATAATGCCGATGTCCCTGGCAATGCCTTGCTCACCAGCATACCGGGTGGCGAATACGCTGCCCTCAGTTTTGAAGGGACCAACGCAGAAATAGGGGCAGCCTGGACAGCCATCTTGCGTGACTGGTTGCCTTCCAGTGGGTATCAACTCGATGCCCGGCCCTGCTTTGAATATTACTCAGCCAATTCTTGCTTTGATCCTGAGACCGGCATCTTCGATTGCGACATCTGCATTGCCGTCGTACCTCTCTGAACACATAGTTTTAATCCAGACCTTACTTCTAATCCTTACTTGCATGGACATGCGCGCAAGCATACGCCGCGCCATTGCCTGCTTGCGCCCATCACTTTAAAGAGCACGTTCCCATGATTTCTATCATTCGCAATCTGATTATGTCTGCCAGTTTGTTGGCGTTGGCAAATTGTGACGTATCTGCTGAGACGGCAGGCAGAGCACATCCGGTAGGCATGCAGATGCTGCAGTATGAAGATACCTGTCGCCTCGACTGGACTGCCAGCAAACCACGCCCCCTGGCAACCACAATCTGGTATCCAGCCCAGGCTGGCGCGTTAGAAAAAGAATGGAATGTTTCCATCTTTAAAGCAGGCTCAAATGCCATGGGGGCCACCATGTCATCAACGCCGCAAAAGCTGCCCCTGATTTTACTATCTCACGGCACTGGCGGTTCGGCTGCGTCCATGGCCTGGCTGGCTGAAAGCCTGGCAGCACATGGATACATCGTGGCGGCAGTCAATCATCATGGTAATACAGGCTATGAAAAAAAAACCCGCCTGGAAGCTTTTGTCGTCTGGTGGGACAGGCCCAGAGATATCTCCATAGTGATAGACAGGCTGCTGGCTGATCCTGTCTTTGGCGACAGGATAGATGCACAGCGCATTGCCGTAGCCGGTTTTTCCATAGGCGGATATACTGCATTGGCAAGCGTGGGGGCGCGCATCAGCTATGCGCAATGGGAAGAATTTTGCGGCAAACATGCCAGCAATCCAAAATGTAAATTGCCGCCTGAAGCCAAATTCAGCCAGGCAGAATTACAGACACTGCTTAAGGAAAACCAGCGTGTCAAGAATGCCATAGCAGTATCCGGAGCATCGTATAGT
>Ga0207952_1000828_pt1 | contig 18026 bp, 16 predicted proteins | sample SubbioR12Aug_8Ca_FD_184831 | JGI IMG/M metagenome (GOLD analysis project Ga0207952, IMG submission 184831) | Serpentinite rock and fluid subsurface biosphere microbial communities from McLaughlin Reserve, California, USA - CR12Aug_8Ca (SPAdes) | ecosystem: Environmental > Terrestrial > Deep...
GAGGAAGCCGGCTGGCAAGCTCGCGCACGACATGGCGCAGGCGATGGATCTGGGCCTGGCGGGCGACGTGGCTCTTGCCGCGGCTGGCGAACTGGATGTCCTTGTGGCGCGCCATGACCTGCTGGATGGTCGTCGGATGGCTGCCCGTGGGCTGCCAGACGTTGACCGAGAAGATCAGCGAATTGCGCCGCGGCACGTCGTCGAGCACGACCTCGATCGGCGTATTCGAGTAGATGCCGCCATCCCAATAGGACTCGCCATCGATCGTGATCGCGGGAAAGGCGGGCGGCAGCGCGCCGGAAGCCATGACATGCGCGGCGGCAAGCGGCATCGTCTGCGAATCGAAGTAGCGCATCTCGCTGGTGCGGACATTGACGGCGCCGACCGACAGCCGGACCTGGCGTCGGGCGAGATGATCGAAGTCGACCAGGCGGCCCAACGTCTCCCTGAGCGGGTCGGTCGAGTAATAGGAGGCCTTCTCGACGCCGAGCGGGAAGGTCGGACCCCAGATGGCCTGCGGGTTGGGCGCGAAGAAGCCCGGAATGCCCGACATCATGGTCGACATATTGGCGAGCGAATTGCCGAAGATCGAAGGCGGCCAAAGCTGGTCCAGCGGGCCTTTTCGGCCGACGCCGTCCCAGAATTCGCGTAGCCGCGCGATGCGGCTGGCCGGCTCGTTGCCCGCGATGATGGCGCCATTGATGGCGCCGATCGACGTGCCGATCACCCAGTCGGGCTCGATGCCGCCTTCCATCAGCGCCTGGTAGACACCGGCCTGGTAGGCGCCGAGCGCGCCTCCGCCCTGCAACACCAGGACCACCTGTTCCTTGATGGGCCGTTCTTTGGCGGCTGCAGGCGTGGTCCGCGGAAGCGCCGGGGGAACAGGGGTCATGGCATTCATGGTCGCGTCCCTCAGCGAGAAACGACGCTGGACGCGATCGAGGCGGCGACTTGCGAGGCCATGTGGAACTGCGCATCGCGATTGGTGACGCCATGGCGCCTGGCGATCCATTCGAAGTCGCTGTAGGCGACCCAGACCTGACCTGCCGCATCGCGATAGACCAGCATGCGCACCGGCCAATCGAGGCCCGCCTGCGGGTTGGCGGTGATGAATTGCGTGCCGAGCGGCGGGTTGCCGAAAATCAGCAGGATCGAAGGCTTGAGCTGGATTTCGGCCTTGGCGGCGAGCGCTGCCTGGTCGATCTCCTGGAAGAAGACGATGCCCTTGGCGGCGACCTCCTTCTTCAGGCGTTGGACCGTCTCCTCGACGCCGTAGGCGCTCTTGATGGCGATGACGCCGGAAGCGGAAACCGCGGATTTCGGGCTCTCGGCGCCGCCATGCGAGGCAGACGACATCATCATGGCGAAGGCAAGGAAGGCTGCCGAGCAGAGTTGGGCGATACAGTTTGGCATGGGTGTCTCCGGTTGAGTGGAACGCGTCAGTGCGTGACCCGAGATTGACGGTCGCGCGCCTGCATCTGAAATGCCGTTGCGGCATCGGGTCGATGGCTCCCGGCTATGAGCAGGCGCGTCGCGAGGAGCGCGCCGAGCGCGAGCGCGACGCCAATGCCGATCACGCACGCCGCCCAGCCGAAGCGATCGAAGACCTGGCCCAGGACCGCGCTGCCGACCAAGCCTCCCAGAAAGTAGCTGGCGAGGTAGATCCCGCTCGCCGATCCACGGTCGGTCGTCGCGGCGCGGCTGACGAACCCGGTCGCCACCGCCTGGGCAAAGAAGGTGCCCACGGCAACCAGGGCGAGGCCCGTGAGCAGGAGGCCGAAATGCGCGCTGAGCAGAAGAGGCAGGCCGGCCGCTGCGAGGGCGAATGACGCCCATAGTGTGGGGCGTGTCCCGGCGTAGGCGACGATCCGGCCGGCAAGTGGCGTGGTGAAGATCGAGGGCAGGAACACGAAGTAGACCGCGCCCAGCATCATCATGCCGACCGAGAAAGGTGGCCTGACCAGTACGAAGTTCACGTAGGTGAAGGTGCCGATGAAGGCGAAGAGAATAACGAAGCCTGTCGCGAAGGCCGCCCGGAGCGCGGGATTGGCGAGATGACGCCACCAGCTCGTGAATGGCGAGCTATCACTCATGTCGACCTGGCCCATCGCGGGTGTGCGCTCGACGGTGAACCAGACCAGCACGGCGCCAGCGAGGTTCAAGAGCGCGAAGACCTGGAAGTTGGCGGCGAGACCCAGATGATCGACGACGCCGGCGGCCAGCAGCCGGCCGAACAGGTTGGAGGCGACGTTGCCGGTGACGTAGGCCGCGAAGGCGCTGGCGGTGTCGGCCGCGCTCGCATGTTCGCCGAGATAGGCGAGCGTGAGGGCGAAGGCCGTCGACATGCAGACGCCCTGGACGATGCGCAGTGCCGTGAAGACGGGCAGCGAAGGCATGGTGGCCAGCAACGCCGTTGGCACTGTGAGGGCCACCAGGCTGAGCAGGATGCCGCGTCGCCGGTCGAGACGGCGGCCGAACAGGGCGACGGCAAAGCCGCCGGCCGCCATGCCGATGGTGCTGGCATTGACGGCGAAACCCATGGCGGCGGGTGTCACGCCATAGGCCGAGGTGAGGGCAGGCAGGATGGCCTGCGTCGCGAACAGATCGACGACGGTCAGGAAGGCCGTGAGGCCGATCGTGAGCGCGCGCAGGATACCCGGCATGATCGGATCTCCGATCACCTGTGCCCGATTACATGTGCTTGTCGTTGGGGTCGCTCATGATGTCGAACGACAGCAGCGTGACCGTGGCCTTGCCGTTGTTCTGCCACCAATGGGCCGTGGCATGTGTCTCGCGCGCCACTTCGCCCGCCTTGTGCACGATCGGCACGGCGCAGTTGCTGGCATTCTCGACGATCTCGCCGCTCACGACGTAGATCAGGGCTGGGCGATCGGCGTGGCTGTGCCAGGGTACGATGCCGCCAGACTGAATCTCGAGCCGGCGGACGCGCATCATGTGGCCGTTGAGCGCGACCTTCTCCTTGGAGAGGTCGATGGTGGCCAGAACCTTGTCGGTGACGGCCTTCGGCCCATAGGTCACGGGCTTGACGGCATCGGCCTTCATCTTGTCGGCCGGGCATTCGCCGGCGAAGGCCGGGGCCGCGAGGCCGGCCAGGATCAGCGTGGAAGCGATAAACGTGCGAACGAACATCGGTATCTCCGTGCAGTTGAGCCGCTACCGGAGTGGCCGCGGCGATGCAGCAGCATCGGAGCGCAGCGCGTCCGGTTGAAATGCCGAATGCGAATGGATTCGATAGCCGGGCTAGCGCCCATGACCCCTCCGCCCGCTACGCGGGCACCTCCCCATCAGAATGCAAGGCGGTCCGGGGAAAACGACGCACCATGTTGGTTGCGGAAAAGCTGTCATCCCGAGCGAAGCGAGGGATCTTTAAATGCCATCAATAAAGATCCCTCGCTTCGCTCGGGATGACAATGTGCGTGAAGCTGCGGCGATCTCACAGGGTCAAGATTCTGAGTCGGGAGTTCCCCGAGTGGTAGCGTATCGTTGCCAGCACAGGCGTTTTGCGAGGCTTCCTGCATTTTCCCCAGACAGTCTTGCATCAGAATGGGGAGGCGAGTCGTACATCCTCCCCCTCCCCATTCTGATGGGGAGGTGTCGCCGTCATACGGCGACGGAGGGGTCATGGACTCAGGCGCCGGCGTTCATCCAGGGGAAGGCCAACACTTCGCGCACGAAGGTGCCGACGACGGGCGCGTGCGGCCGACCGCGCACGGTGACGACCTGGATGCTGCGCGTGATCTCCGGCTCGATCAGCGGCCGGATGCAGAGGCCGGGCATCGTGACGGCGTACTCGGGAATGAACGTGAAGCCCAACCCGGCCATGACCATGCTCTGCACCCAGTCGTCGCGGTCGCTGCGAAAAACGATGACCGTCTTGGCGCCGTTCTCGCGGAACAGGCTTCTCGCATGGTCGAAGAATTCGCATTGAAGTCGGTTGACGTAGTGCTGGCCGTCCAGATCCTTCGCACTGACCACGTTCTGCTTGTCGAAGGCGTGTCCCGGGCCGACGCCGATCACGAAGCGTTCGTCGTAGAGGCGGCGCGCATGAAAGCGTTCGTCGATCCCGTCGGGCTGGCCATAGATGGCGATATCGAGGTCGCCCTGCGCCAGTCGCTCCTGGAGCTGGACGTTGGACCCATCCTGTACCACCAGCCTCACCTTGGGATGGCGCTCGCGGAAGGCTTGCAGGAAGGGAACGAAGCGACGCGGCCCGATGGTGCACATCATGCCGAGCTTGAGTTCGACATCCTCGAGCTTGGAGAAGCTCTTGGCGCGTTCCTTGGCGGCGTCGGTCTCTATCAGCACCTGCGTCAGGTGCGGCCGCATCATCTCGCCCAAGCCCGTGAGGTGGGTATTGTTGCGCTCCCGGCGGAACAGCGGCCCGCCCAATTCGTCTTCCAGTCCCTTGATGGCGCGGGTCAGCGACGGCTGGGAGACATGGCAGGACTCCGCGGCGCGCGTGAAGTTCAAGGTCTCGCAGACCGCGAGAAAATAGCGGATCTGATGCATTTCCACGGCAATGGTCCCCCGGAAGCGCGGCCATTCTGGCAGAATCCACCATAGCTTACGGCTATCGAACTCCATACCCGAAGGTATTTCAGCCCGTCTGCCGGCCGGCGGACACTCGGCTCCCCATGAGCCTGACGGAAACGCTCCTTGAGCTCAGCAAGCGCCATACCGCGGCGCTGCCGGCGCGCGACCGGGCCGATGTCGAGGACGAGCTCGACCGGTTGCGGATGCTGCGCATTCCCGAGGACGGGGTGGCGCTCGGCGATTATCTCCCCGACTTTGCCCTGGAGGACGGTGCCGGCCGCACCTGGACTTCGGGCGAGCTGCTCGACCGCGGTCCGCTGGTGCTGGCGCTGTTTCGCGGCGACTGGTGTCCCTACTGCGACCTCACCATGGCGGCATTGGAAGAGGCGCGGCCGGCGATCGAAGCGCTGGGGGCCACGGCAGTCGGCGTGATGCCGGACCGGCGCGAGCACGTCGTGCGCACCGCCGCACGGCGCAATATCGGCTATCTGCTGCTGAGCGACCCCGCCAACGGATACGCCCGCACCTGCGGCCTCGCCTACGATCTCTCGCCCGGCCATATCCGCCTGCACCAGGATCGCGGCCGTGACTTCCCGGCGCAGCACGGCGACACGACCTGGCGCCTGCCGGTGCCGGCCGTGTTCGTCGTCGAGCCGAGTGCGCGCGTGGCCTTCGCCTTCAGCGACGCCGATCCGTCGCGCTGGCCCGATCCCGAGGAACTGCTGGCGTCGCTGCAGAAGCTGCGCGATGCCCACGCGCTATCGACTCGGTAGCCACTCGGCATTTCAGCGACACCTCGGGCGCGCGCAAGGTGGGATCAACCTGGAAGAGGAAGATCCCACATGCTCAACGGCAAGACTGCCATCGTCACCGGCTCCACCAGCGGCATCGGGCTCGGCATCGCCGAGGCCTTCGCCCGCGCCGGCGCCAACATCGTCCTGAACGGTTTCGGCGACGCCACGCAGATCGAGCGCACCCGCGCCGAACTCGCCCATCGCAGCAATGCCATGATCGTCTACTCGCCGGCTGACATGGCGAAGCCCAGGGCGATCGAGCAGATGGTGCGGCAGACCGTCGACACCTTCGGCACGGTCGACATCATGGTGAACAACGCCGGCATCCAGCACGTGGCGCCGATCGAGGAGTTCCCCGAGGAAAAATGGGAGGCGATCCTCGCCATCAACCTCTCCTCGGCCTTCCACGCCACCAAGATGGTCCTGCCACTGATGCGCGCGAAGGGCTGGGGTCGCGTCATCAATGTCGCCTCGGCGCACGCGCTGGTCGCCTCGCCCTACAAGGCGGCCTACGTCGCGGCCAAGCACGGCGTGCTGGGTCTCACCAGGGTGACGGCGCTGGAAACCGCCGAGGACGGCATCACTTGCAACGCCATCTGCCCCGGCTACGTCCGCACACCGCTGGTCGAGCAGCAGATCGACGACCAGGCAAAGGCGCACGGCATCGATCGGGAGAAGGTCATTTCCGACGTGCTGCTGAAAAGGCAACCCAACAAACGATTCGTGGAAGTGGCCGAGCTGGCGGCACTGGCGCTGTTCCTCTGCACCGACAACGGCGCATCCGTCACCGGCGCGGCGTTGCCCATGGATGGTGGCTGGACCGTTCAGTGAGGAAGGACAGCATGGAGATCAAGCGCATCAACCTCGCCCTCCAGGGCGGCGGCGCCCACGGCGCCTACACCTGGGGCGTGCTCGACCGCCTGCTCGAAGACGAACGCATCGAAGTCGAGGCGATCTCCGGCACCTCGGCCGGCGCCATGAATGCAGCGGTGTTCGCCGACGGCATGGGGCGCGGCGGCCGGGCCGAGGCACGGCGCTCGCTCGATGCCTTCTGGGCCAACATCAGCCAGGCCTCGCAGACGGGCCCGCTGCAGCCCACGCCATTCGACCAGTATGCCAGCGGCTGGAACCTCGACCATTCGGCGGCCTTCGTGGCCTTCGACATGCTGACGCGCATGCTGTCGCCCTATCAGCTCAATCCGACGAACCTGAACCCGCTGCGCGGGGCGCTCGAGCGGTCCGTGGACTTCAAGCGCCTCGAAGGCTGTCGCGCGGTAAAACTGTTCGTCAGCGCGACCAACGTGAAGAGCGGCAAGGTGCGGGTCTTCAAATCCGGCGAGATCACGCCTGACGTCCTGCTGGCCTCGGCCTGCCTGCCGTTCCTGTTCCAGGCGGTGACGGTCGACGGCGAGCCGTACTGGGACGGCGGCTACATGGGCAATCCGTCGATTTTCCCATTGATCTACGGGTCCGACACGCCCGACGTGGTGATTGTTCAGGTCAATCCGCTGGGCTGCGACCGCGTGCCGACGACGGCGCCTGAGATCATGAACCGGGTGAACGAGATCAGCTTCAATTCCTCGATGATGCGCGAAATGAGGGCAATCTCGTTCGTCACCGACCTGATCGACGGCGGCAAGCTCGACTCCGCGGACTACAAGCGCGTCAACGTGCACTGGATCGAGGCGGAGAAGCAGATGAAGGGGCTCGGCGTGTCGAGCAAGCTCAATGCCCGCATGGATTTCCTGCGCCATCTCAAGGCGATCGGCCGGCAGGCAGCAGACCAGTGGCTCGAGAGCCATTTCGACGCGATTGGCCGGCGCTCAACCATCGACATCAAGGAGAAATTCCTGTGACTGTTCAGTCCTCTCTCGGCCGCCGTCTCCTTCTCGGCGGCGCGATCGGCCTTCTCGCCAACCCGGTGCGGCGGTCGTTCGCGCAATCGAAAAGCATCAAGGCCATCGCCTTCGACGGATTTGTCATCATCGACCCGCGCCCCGTGGCCATGCGAGCCGAAGAACTCTTTCCCGGTCAGGGCGCGCGCCTGATGGAAGTCTGGCGCTCGCGACAGTTCGAATACACGTGGCTGCGTACCCTTTCGCGCCGCTACGTCGACTTCGGGCAGGCCACGCAGGAAGCGTTGGCCTTCGCCGCCACGGCGACGAAACTCGACCTCACGGCCGAGAAGCGCGACCGGTTGATGCAGACCTTCCTCGAACTCAAGGCGTGGCCCGACGTGGCGCCGACGCTGCGCGAGCTCAAGGGCAAGGGTATCCGCATGGCATTCCTGGCCAATCCCACGGCAAGGATGTTCGATGCCGTGGTCCGCAATTCGGGCCTGGAGGGACTTTTGGAGGAGCATCTCAGCACCGACCGCGTGCAGGCCTACAAGCCCGATCCACGCGCCTACCAGATGGGGCTCGATGCGTTCGGGGTGGGGCGTGAGGAGATCGTCTTCGCCGCATCGGCATCGTGGGATGCGGCCGGTGCCAAGGCGTTCGGCTATCCGACCATCTGGATCAACCGCACCGGATTGCCTGCGGAAGAGCTAGGCGGCGCACCCGACGCCATCGGTGCCGGGATGGTCGACCTGGCGAGGTTTATCGGTGCCTAGCAAAAGTGCATGCACTGCCAGCATTCGCTCACGCAAATGTGATGTGCAGGTTCGGCAGGTTTTATGGTATATTTCCGATAGCATTGCACGAGGTCCGTCCGGAAGGTCGGGCGCTGGTGCCAATAATAAAGACCATGCCCCGCCCGGCGCCGCCGCCAGGTACGCTCCAATTGAGGAGGAGGGGTCGTCCCGCGATCATCGTGTCGTGCGTAGCAAGCAAAGGCTGCCCCCGCTGGAGACCGTCCAGAGGTGGGGTGGACCGAGGTGCGAGAAAACGCGCCCCAGAAGGAACGATTGACGGTCTGCTGCGGCGCTTGGACTGCAGGATTCACGCGATGTCACAACTCGGTGTCACAACATTTGACACAAGTTGGTGTGACACATGGGTGTGACACACGAGGGGCGAAAGCCCTGGAAATGATGGCTCTCTGGCGTGCGGAGAGCTGGATTTCGGTCGGGACGACGGACCCTCAGACGTCGAGGTTGGCGACCTTGAGGGCGTTCTCCTGGATGAACTCGCGGCGCGGTTCGACGACGTCGCCCATCAGGGTCGAGAAGATCTCGTCGGCCTCGTCGGCATGGTTGATCTTGACCTGCAGGAGGGTCCGCGCCTCGGGGTCGAGGGTCGTCTCCCAGAGCTGGTCGGGGTTCATCTCGCCCAGACCCTTGTAGCGCTGGATGGTGACGCCGCGGCGGCCGGCCTCGAGGACGGCGGCGAACAGCTCGGTGGGCGAGAAGATCGTCGTTTCCTTCTCCTTGGCGACGAACACGCCACGCTGCTGGTAGACGGCCTGCAGCTCGATCGCCAGGCCATCGAGCTTGCGCGCCTCGGCGCTCCTGACCAGAGGCCCGTCGATGACGTGGCGTTCCTGGACGCCGCGCAGGCGGCGGCTGAAGGCGAGGCCGCCGTCGGGCGTCGGCTCGCCGCTCCAGCCGCGCTCGAGCAGGGGGCTGACGGCATCGAGGCGGCGGGCGATATAGTCGGCGGTGGCCTTGGCGAGCTCCGCGTCGTTCAGGATGTCGGGCTTGAAGGCGCCGGCGATGGCCGCCTGCTCGATCACCGCCTGGCTGGTGACGCGCCTCGACAGCGACAGCGGCTTCACCAGATTGGCGACGGACCGGGCGATGTCGACGGTGCGGCGCAGATCGTCGCTCGCCTGCACGCTGCCGTCGCCGAGCTGGAGCCGCGCATTCTCGAGGCCGGTCTGGATGAGCTGCTCGTCGAGTGCGCGCTCGTCCTTGAGGTAGATCGCCGACTTGCCCTTCGCTGCCTTGAACAACGGCGGCTGGGCAATGTAGAGGTGGCCGCGCTCGATCAGGTCGCGCATCTGGCGATAGAAGAACGTCATCAGGAGCGTACGGATGTGGGAGCCGTCGACATCGGCGTCCGTCATGATGATGATCTTGTGGTAGCGCAGCTTGTCGAGGTTGAAGTCGTCGGGACCGATGCCGGTGCCGAGCGCCGTGATGAGGGTGCCGATTTCGGCCGATGACAGCATCTTGTCGAAGCGCGCGCGCTCGACGTTCAGGATCTTTCCACGCAGCGGCAGGATGGCCTGGTTGGCGCGGTTTCTGCCCTGCTTGGCCGAGCCGCCGGCCGAATCGCCCTCGACAATGAAGAGTTCGCTGAGCGCCGGATCGCGCTCCTGGCAGTCCGCCAGCTTGCCGGGCAGCGAGGAAACGTCGAGCGCGCCCTTGCGGCGGGTGAGCTCGCGGGCCTTGCGCGCGGCCTCGCGCGCCGCCGCGGCCTCGACCACCTTGGTCAGGATCTTGCGGGTCTCCGAGGGATGCTCCTCGAGCCACTGGCCGAACTTGTCGCCCACCACCGACTCGACCACCGGGCGGACTTCGGAGGAGACCAGCTTGTCCTTGGTCTGCGAGGAGAATTTCGGGTCCGGCACCTTGACCGAGAGCACGCAGGTCAGGCCCTCGCGCATGTCGTCGCCGGTGAGGTTGACCTTCTCCTTCTTGGAGAGGCCGCTCTCGTCGGCGTACTTGTTCAGGGTGCGGGTGAGCGCGCCGCGGAAGCCCGCGAGATGGGTACCGCCGTCGCGCTGCGGGATGTTGTTGGTGAAGCACAGCATCGTCTCGTGATAGCTGTCGTTCCACTGCATCGCGACTTCGACGGTGATGCCTTCCTTCTCGCCGCGGATCGACACCGGCGGGGCATGCAGCACCGTCTTGTTGCGGTCCAGGTACTTGGCGAAGGCTTCCACGCCGCCCTCGTAGTACAGCTCCAAGACCTTGGGCTCGGCACCGCGCTCGTCGGTCAGCACGATCTTGACGCCGGAGTTCAGGAAGGCGAGTTCGCGCAACCGGTGTTCCAGGGTGGCGAAATCGAACTCGGTCTTGGTGAAGGTTCCGGTCGAGGGCAGGAAGGTCACCTCGGTGCCGTGCTTGCCCGGCGGGGCGTCGGCCACGACCTTGAGGTCTTCCTCCGGCTCGCCGTGGCGGAAACGCAGGAAGTATTCCTTGCCGTTGCGCCAGATGTGCAGGTCGAGCAGCGACGACAAGGCGTTGACCACGGCGGCGCCGACGCCGTGCAGGCCGCCCGAGACCTTGTAGGAATTCTGGTCGAACTTTCCGCCGGCATGGAGCTGGGTGAAGATGACGTTGGCGGCCGAAATGCCCTCTTCCTTGTGGATGTCGACCGGCACGCCGCGACCGTTGTCGCGCACCGTCACCGAGCCGTCGCCGTGCAGGACCACCTCGACGCCGTCGCAGTAGCCCGCCAGCGCCTCGTCGATCGCATTGTCGACGATCTCGTAGACCATGTGGTGCAGGCCGGTGCCGTCGTCGGTGTCGCCGATATACATGCCCGGGCGCTTGCGGACGGCCTCGAGGCCGCGCAGCACCTTGATCGAATCGGCGCCGTACTCCTCGGCTCCAGGTGTCACGTCTTCAATATCGCTCATTTATCTATCCGACTTCCCGAAAAGGTTCAGATGGCCGCAATGGACCCGTCAGCCACGCGCAGGATCTGCGCCCGGCCGCGGAGCGGCGCAAAAAGTTCGGCATCGGTGCCCGTCATCCAGCTCTGGGCGCCCAATGCCACGACCTCGTCGAACAGCGCCGTGCGGCGTTCGGCATCGAGGTGGGCCGAGATCTCGTCGAGCAGCAGGAGCGGCGGCCGGCCGCGTGACATCGCCACCAGACGGGCATGGGCGAGCGCAATCGAGACCAATACGGCCTTTTGCTGCCCCGTCGAGCCTTCGGCCGCCGGCAGGTCGAGATCGAGGTGCCGTACCGCGAGGTCGCTGCGGTGCGGCCCCATGGATGTGGTGCCGGCCTCGGCGTCGCGCAAGCGATTGGCCGCCAGTTCGGCACGCAGGCGGTCCTCGGCATCGAGCGCTGCCATGGTGTCGAGCCAGCCGTCGATCTCTCCCGCCATGGCGAGGGCTGCGCGCGGGAAGGGACCGATGCCCAGCCGTGCGGCTGCATCGAGGCGGTGGACCGTGTCGGCCCGGGCGGCGGCGAGTGCCACGCCGTGGCGGGCCATGGTGTCTTCCAGCGCCGTGAACCAGTGCGGATCGCGCCCGCCTTCGGCCAGAACGCGGGCGCGCTGGCGCAGCGCGTTTTCGTAGGCCGCGACGTCGCCGGCATGCTGGGGATGGAGCGCGGTCACCAGCCGGTCGAGGAAGCGCCGGCGCTCGCTGGCGCCATCGAGGAACAAGCGGTCGAGCTGCGGCGTCAGCCAGACGGCGGCGACATGCAGGCCGAGCGCGGTCTGGCTGGCGGCGGCCCGGCCGTCGATCCGCACCACCCGGCGCGAGGGGCTGCCCTCGGCGCGGCCCGGCTCCAGGCCGGTGCCGATGGCGAGGCGACCCTCCGGCGTGTCGAGCGTGGCGGCGACCGCCCACGCAACGGCGTTGGGTTCTTCGCCACGCGTGCGATATCCGACCTCGTCGAGGCGTGCCCGGCGCAATCCCCGGCCCGGCGCCAGGAACGACAGCGCCTCCAGAAGGTTGGTCTTGCCGGCGCCATTGCCGCCCACCAGCACCACCGGCTCGAGGCCGCAGTCGAGGCGGAGCTGGCGGTAGTTGCGGAAATCGGTGAGGCGAAGCTGACGGACGGCCAGCATGGACCGGGCGGAAGACTCAGATCGGTTGGCCGGCGCGGGACCGGAACCGACGTCGGGAGAAAAGGCGCGGGGGCTGCCGGGCTGCGCGGTCATACCCGCATCGGCATGAGCACGTAGAGGGCGCTTTCGTCGGCACCGTCGCGCACCAGGGTGGGCGAGCCGGCATCGGCCATCAGGAAGCGCGCCTCGGCGCCCACGATCTGTTCGGTGATGTCGAGCAGATAGCGCGAGTTGAACCCGATCTCGATGGCGGCCGCCTTGTAGTCGACCTCGATCTCCTCGGTGGCGCTGCCGGCGTCAGGGCTGGTGGCCGAGAGCGTGACCACGCCCTTGGCGACCGCGACCTTGATGGCGCGCGATTTCTCAGTGGAGATGGTCGAAACGCGGTCGACGGCGTGGGCGAACTCCTTGCACGGCACGTTCAGGATCTTGTCGTTGCCGGTCGGGATGACGCGCTCGTAGTCGGGGAAAGTGCCGTCGATCAGCTTGCTGACCAAGGTGACGTTGCCCGTGGCGAAGCGGATGCGGGTGTCGGAGAGCTCGATATCGACTGAGCCGTCGCTTTCGTCGAGGAGCTTGCGGACCTCGCCCACCGTCTTGCGCGGCACGATCACACCGGGGATTTCGCCCGCGCCCTTGGGCAGCGGCACTTCCACGCGGGCCAGGCGATGGCCGTCGGTGGCCACGCCGCGCAGCACCTGGGTGCCGCCGGACGTCGCGGCATGGAAGTAGATGCCGTTCAGGTAGTAGCGCGTTTCCTCGTTCGAGATGGCAAACCGCGTGCGGTCGATAATGCCCTTGAGATCGGTCGCGGGCAGCTGGAAGCGATGCGGCAGGTCGCCCTCGCTCATTGCCGGAAAATCGGCCGGCGGCAGGCACTGCAGGGTAAAGCGAGAACGGCCGGCCCGAATTACCAGGCTGCCGCCGTCCGATGCCGACTCCAGTTCGACCTGCGCGCCATCCGGCAGCTTGCGGACGATCTCGTAAAGCGTGTGCGCGGGTGCGGTCGTGGAACCATTCTTGGAGGCATTCGCCTCGACCGATTCGGTGATGGCGAGGTCCATGTCGGTCGCCGCCAGACTGAGCCGGCCCTTCTGGGCGGTGATCAGGACATTGGACAGGATCGGGATCGTGTTCCGCCGTTCGACCACACTCTGCACATGGGCCAGTGCCTTCAGGAGGGCTGCCCGTTCAATCGTCAGTTTCATGATTTGGTCGCTATAACGAGGGGCCAAAAATGCGGTTTAGACACCCCGTTTCCCAGGCTGCGAAACACCCCGGCGGAACGGTCGGAGACTATACCACGCGCGCTGCCGGCGGAAAGCGATTTCGCCCGTAATTTGAGGCGTTTAGGGCCACCCTATCAATGCGAACGGGGCCCCGCGGGGCCCCGTTTCACAGTCCTGGCAGGGAATTTGTCAGCCCTGCAACTGCCGCTTGAGCAACTCCACGTCCTCTGCAATCGACAGATCGGAGATTTTCAGCTCCTCGATCTTGCGCACGGCGTGCATGACGGTCGTGTGGTCGCGGTTGCCGAAGCGTTTGCCGATCTGCGGCAGGCTGAGGGTGGTGAGCTGCTTGGCGAGATACATCGCCACCTGGCGCGGCCGGGCGACCGACCGGGCGCGGCGCGGCGAGCTCATCTCGGCGAGCTTGATGTTGTAGTGCGCGGCCACCCGCTGCTGGATCTCGTCAACGGTGACCTTCCGGTCGGCCTGGCGTAGCAGGTCGTGCAGCACGTCCTGCGCCATCTCGACGGTGATCTCGCGGCCGATCAGCTGGCCATGCGCCACCACCCGGTTGAGCGCGCCCTCGAGCTCGCGGATGTTGGTGCTGATCTTGTGCGCCAGGAACTCGAGCACCGAGGTCGGCACCGGCACGCGGGCGTTCTCGGCCTTGGTCTGCAGGATGCTCAACCTGAGCTCATAGGTCGACGAATGGATGTCGGCCACCAGCCCGCTGCCCAGGCGCGAGCGCATGCGCTCCTCGATATCCTGCAGCTCGCTCGGCGGCTTCTCCGAGCTGAGCACGATCTGCTTGTTCTGCTCGACCAGCGAATTGAAGGTGAAGAAGAACTCGTCCTGGCTGGCTTCCTTGCCGCAGATGAACTGCACGTCGTCGACCATCAGGACATCGACGTTGCGGAACAGCTCCTTGAACTGGCCGGTGTTCTTGGTGCGCAGCGCCTGGATGAAGCGGTTCACGAAGCTCTCGGCCGTCAGGTAGAGCACGCGGGTCTTGGGGTCGCGCTCACGGATGGCATGCCAGATGGCATGCATCAGATGGGTCTTTCCGAGGCCGACGCCGCCGAAGATATAGAGCGGATTGCGCTCCGGCAGCGGCCGGTCCTGCTCGGCGATATTGCGGGCAGCGGCATAGGCGAACTCATTGGGCTTGCCGACCACGAAGTTGGCGAAGGTATAGCGCGCCTCCGGGCCGGCGAAGGCCTCGTCACCGCCGCGGCCGATCGACGGCCCCATGCGCGGCATCGGCGGCTGGTAGTTCTGCGACGAGGGCACCGGCGGCACGGCGATGATCTCGTTGGGCCGGCGCGGCGCCGGCGGCGGCACGAGGTTCACCTCGACGTTCTTCACGTCCGGGGCCACGGCCTGCCAGTAGGCGAGCACGCGGTCGCCATAGTGGCGGCCGACCCAGTCGCGGACAAAGCGCGTCGGGGCATAAAGACGTAGCTTGCCGGCCTTCAGTTCGCCCAGCTCGACCTCGCCGAACCAGGTTTTGAAGGCCTTGTCGCCGATTTCCTTGCGAAGCCGGTCGCAGACGCGCACCCAGTGCGCCTCAAGCTCCTTGCGGCACGCAATTTCATCCATCTCGGCCCCCGCCACGCTCTTCTTGTCGTATGCCGCGTCATTGTTGCCTGGAATCGGTGTTTGAATTCGGTTCACGTCTGTCTCCACGGAAGTCCCGCTACCTTCCATCCCCCTGCCGAGCCGCGCTTGGCCTCGGCATTCAGGGCCCCTTCGAAGCCGTCCGCTACATTGAGACATATACTGTAGCCGGCCGCGGTCATGGCTTTCGCCGCCGCGGCCGATCGGGCTCCACTCCTACAGAGAAACAGCAGCGGCGCATCCTTGTTGGTGATCGCGCCCGAAAGCGCGGTCACGAAGTCGGGGTTGGGCCGCATGCTCGGGAAGACCTGCCACTCGACCAGCGCCGGCTTCTTGGCCAGCGGTTCAAGATCGGGCAGTCCGACGAAATTCCACTCGGGTCGCGTGCGGACGTCGATCAATACCGCGTCCTTTTGTTCGCTGAGAATTTTCCAGGCTGTGGTCGGCACCACGTCGCCGGCATAGCCGGCTGCGGGGGACACCTCGTATGCGCCGGCAATCTTGTTGTCTTTCGGCATGGCCCCCGCTTTTCATTTGTCGAGGGGCGTCGAACCTCGAGCCAATGATCGACGGGGAGATAGTGCAGCGCGGCAGGAGCGATGAAAATTCTGGTTGAGCGTCGTTGTCGGGACGCCTCATCTTTCGATCATCGCTGATGCAGAAAACGCTGCGGCTCTCCCTCGTTCGTCGTGGCGAAGAGGAAGCCCCCCGTCTCCGCCTTGGCTCGCGTTCCAGCGCCCCACGCCCCGTCGCGATGAGCGGACTCTTAGCAGACCCGATGACGAGCGCAAACGATTCAGCGGAGAACGCCGCACGCTATTCAGACAGTTCCTCGCGCGACTCGATTGACAACTCTGATGATTCGATTCTCCGCCGAGCAATGCACGCGATCGCGCTCAATATCTAGCGCTCATACGCTCACGCGAGGCGATAAACGCGAATCGTATGTCGTTCGCCCAATTGGCGACCAAATGCTCTTCGTCGAATGCCGACGAATTTTTTTTGCCGTTCCGTCGTCGAAAGAATGTGCCGGCAAAAAGCAGACAAAAGAAAACGCCGCTCGTGTGAGCGGCGTTCATATCCACTGAAGGAGGTCGAAAGGATCAGGCCATCGCCTTGATGCGCGCGGAGAGGCGCGACACGCGACGTGCGGCGGCATTCTTGGTCACGATGCGCTTGATCGCACCGCGCTGGATCTCGGGCTGTGCCGCGCGCAACGCGGCCTGAGCCGCCTTCTTGTCGCCGGCGGCGATCGCCTCCTCCACCTTCTTGACCGAACCGCGCACGCGGCTGCGACGCGCCGTATTCACGGCGGTGCGGGTCTCAGTTTGGCGGGCGCGCTTCTGGGCCGACTTGTGATTAGCCATTTAGTCCTCGTTGCTCGAAGGGCGGGCTTATACGGGCCGCATGGGGACCGGTCAAGCGCGCCAAAACCGCCCAATCAGCGGTGTTTCCAGCCGGCTTTGCGCTTCTCGGCAAAGGCCGCCATTCCCTCCGCCCGATCGTCGAATGCGAAGGTGGCGTGGAAGGTGCGCCGTTCGAAGCGAACGCCCTCGGCCAAAGTCGTCTCGAAGGCCCGGTTGACGGCTTCCTTGGCGACCATCGTGGCGGGCAGCGACAGGCCCGCGATCTTCTCGGCCGTGGCGATGGCGTCGGCCATCAGCTCGCCCAACGGCACGACACGGCTGACCAGGCCGCAGCGCTCGGCTTCTGCCGCGTCCATCATGCGACCGGTCAGCACGAGGTCCATGGCCTTCGACTTGCCGATGAAGCGCGGCAGGCGCTGGGTGCCGCCGGCGCCCGGGATGGTGCCCAGCGTGATCTCGGGCTGGCCGAACTTCGCATTGTCCGCAGCGATGATGAAGTCACACATCATGGCCATCTCGCAGCCGCCACCCAGCGCGTAGCCCGCCACGGCGGCCACGATCGGCTTGCGGACCTGGCTCACCTTCTCCCAGCCGACTGTGATGAAGTCCTGCAGGAAGACATCCTGGTAGGACTTGTCCTTCATCTCCTTGATGTCGGCGCCGGCCGCGAAGGCCTTGTCGCTGCCGGTCAGGACCATGCAGCCGATGCCGGGATCGGACTCGAAAATGTCGAGTGCTAGACCCAGCTCGCGCACCAGATCGGCGCAGAGCGCGTTCAGCGCCTTGGGCCGGTTGAGCCGGATGATCCCTACGCGGTCCTTTGTTTCGGTCAGGATGTTCTCGTATGCCGCCACTGGTTTCCTCCCGGCTGTCGGCCGCTCTTAGCTAGCGCTGATAACTAGCGCTGGCAGTGCGCGCAATAGAAGGTCGAACGGCCGGCCTGCACGAGCCGGCGCACGGTCTTGACGCAGCCGCGGGTCGGGCAGGCGATGCCGGCGCGGTCGTAGACATTGAAGCGGGTCTGAAAATACCCGAGCTCGCCGCCGGGCTGGACATGGTCGCGCAAGGTCGAGCCACCGTCCTCGATCGAGCGATGGAGCACCTTCTTGATCGCCGCCACCAGACGTTCGGCGCGATCGCCCTGCACGGTATGCGCCAGGCGGCGGGGCGATATCCCGGCCAGGAACAAGGCTTCGCAGGCGTAGATGTTGCCGACACCGACCAGCGTCTTCTGGTCGAGGAGGGCGGCCTTTATGGGCGTCCGCCGGCCCTTGAGACGGCCGGCGAGCGCGGCGCCATCAAAGGCCTCGTCGAGCGGCTCCGGGCCCAGCCCCTTGAAGAGCTTGTGCTTGGGCAGCGCCGAGTCGGCCGTCAGCAACATCAAGCCGAAGCGGCGGGCGTCGTTGAAGCGGACCTGCCAGCCCTCGTCGGTTTCGAAGACGACATGGTCGTGCCGGTCGAAGGGATGTTCGGCGGCGCTCGCGGCGTCGTGCAGCGTCATGCGGCCGGACATGCCGAGATGGGCGATCAGGGTATTGTCGTCATCCAGCCGGATCAGCAGGTATTTTGCCCGCCGGTCGATGGCCCGGACCGTGCGGCCCTCGACCCGTTTGGCGAATTGCGCCGGCAGCGGGACGCGCAGGTCGCGGCGGTGCTGCAGCAAGCGCACGATGCGCCGGCCGACAAGCCGGGGCACGAGGCCGCGCCGGACGGTCTCGACCTCGGGCAGTTCAGGCATGGGTCGCCGGCGAGGGGGCCGCCAGCGGCGGG
>Ga0207952_1000829_pt1 | contig 18020 bp, 12 predicted proteins | sample SubbioR12Aug_8Ca_FD_184831 | JGI IMG/M metagenome (GOLD analysis project Ga0207952, IMG submission 184831) | Serpentinite rock and fluid subsurface biosphere microbial communities from McLaughlin Reserve, California, USA - CR12Aug_8Ca (SPAdes) | ecosystem: Environmental > Terrestrial > Deep...
AAGGGTTTTGTTATTGCCCATATCCAGGGTACCTGCTACCCATACAGTATCCACATTGGATACATTCACATCCATAGTGATGGTGTGGCCGGCCTGTATTTTATAAGTAACAGGAGTGCCGGTTCCGGTTTTGGACCAAACAGAATTGGTGCTCCAGTTGCCGGTAGCTGTGTTGGAAGTGTAGGTGGTAGCAGCTTTAGAAGTTGCGGTGAAGAGGCAGGTCGCCAGAGCTGCCATCAGGATTGTTTTGTTTGTGTATTTGTTAAACATGCCAGTGTTATTAAGATTTCCGAGTACAAAATTGCAGCAAAAACCGGCTGGTATTGGAAAGGATATATGGAAGCGGGGAATGTCTTTATGAAAGTGTCAAAAAAGTCAATGAAACACACAATCGGTTTTACGAAATGCCATTTTTAATAAATGAAACATGATTTATACTATGTGAAACTCTGATTTTCAATAGATTAGCATTTTAAGAAATATACGAACCACTGAAACAAGCACATGAAAATCAATTTCCGCTCTAAATATGTATGACTATAGACTTGATATTGCAAAAATCCCCGATTATTTGCACATCGGAACGCATGAAACCTTCAGCCAATACTCAAAAACTTGTAAGCATAAAAAAAGCCTCTGAATTCAGAGGCTTTTATATCTAGGTTTTCTTATTTATTCATCTTTTAAAGACCCTAAGTCAAACAAAAGCGAAAAGCGCAATTGGTTTTGCAAAGGGTGATTTTTGAAAAAAGGAACCAACATTGCTGCATCCAGCGCCATCTTTTGGTATTTAAAACCCAAACCAAAAGTGAGGTATTGTCTTCCACCTTTTTTATTGGATTCATAAAATACTCCCAGCCTGCCTGCAAATTGATTCATATACCAATATTCCATGCCGTAAGAAATATTCCACTCGTTCAGTTCCTCTTTAAATCCACCGGGAGCATCATAAAAAGATTGCACCATACCCTGAACCACACTTACTCCGTTGGGATCCATACCGTTGCTGATCACTTTTTTACCGGAACCGTCTGTACTATCTCCGCCTTTATAGCTTTGGAAATATACCGGCCTGGTGGGTACCAGAAGTTTGTTCACATCCAAATAGGTATTTAACTTGTTATACTGGTCAATTTCATGTTTCAAACCAATACCAATTTTGAGGTTGGTTGGAATAAAATCGCGGCTATCCTTAGTGGTATAAGTCATTTTTGCACCCATATTCTGGATGTTTACCCCAAAGTTAAAATCATCTTGTTTACCGGCAATTTTCAGTTTGGTTTTGTAGAGTAGGTTAACATCACCGGCTCCGCTATATCCGGGTTTCATGGAAATACCATTCAGAACTCTGTTTCCCGCGATATTGGAGTATATAAAACGCAGATTTACACCCATGCTAAAACTCTTGCTGAAACGAGTGCTGTAACCACCTTCTATAGAAAACTCATTGGGGTTGAAATTTCCGGTTGGGTCGCCATTAATATCTGTGAAATTGATGTTCCCAAGGGAAAAATAACGAATGGCACCGGCCACTGCGCTATTATCACTGAGCTTGGTATATCCGGAAAGGTAAGAAAATCCAACATCATCCACCAATTGTCGTAACCAGGGAGCGTAGGACAAGCTAAAACCGGTTTTCTTTTCAGCATTCACCATATTCGCCATATTCCATGAAATGCTATTCGCATCTGGGGAAAATAGCGCCACACCGGCATCACCCATACCTGCCGAACGGCTGTCCGGAGATATGGTGAGGAATGGCACCATGGTGGTAATAGTGTTTAACTGACCAGCAATTTGTTTGGAGCTGATCTGTGCATTTGCGGTTGCAGTAACCGATGCGGCCAGTGCGATAACAAGGCTTTTTCTCATGAAATCTTTCCGTGCAAAAATAGGAGTTCCTAGCGGAATGCTCATCGCTTCTTTCGATTTTACCCTTTTCATTAATTGTGAATTGTGTGTGGTAGAGGTGTTTTCTATGTTTAATTCCGCATTAATTTACCTTTGAAAGCAGCTCTTCTGCCATCTTCACTTACCAATTCCACTACATAAATATACATACCATGCGGAATACCGCTGTTTCCAATGGTTAAGCCATCCCAGTAAAGTCTGTCCTCTATGGAGTTCGCATGTTCCAGATGTTGATCAAATGAAACTATTTTTTTTCCTGTGAAGTCATGAATCTGAACTTTTGCCTGCAAATTCTTTCCAGCCAGGTTATGCTCAAAAACGAAATAACAGGGGCCTTCACTTGGGTTTGGTTTCACAAAACTGTTGTTGACCACAAAATTTTCTTTCACCACAACAAAATCCAAACTCGCCGAAGCGGAATTGTTATATATATCCCAAACCTTAAAACGAATGGTATGCCGGCCTTCTGCAAGTGTTGAAAAATTATAGTTTACAGTTCCTTTCTGGTAAGAATTCAAATCATAGGAAAAATAATCATTCATAATAATCTCCCTTTCTTCCGCAGTTCCAGGATCCAAAACAGCTATCATATCTCGTCCAATTCCTGCCCCTGTTGCATTGATACCATGCACATCATAAATACGGGCAATAAATTTCGCATCGGGTAAAACATGTCCACCACTCACAAAAGTGGTATCGTTCATAAATAATTTTACTGCAGGACCTTCCACATCGGTTTCCACATTATTCAAACTGCTTCCAATTTTCACCATCAAGGCTCCGCTGGCATCGGTGACACCATTGTGTGCATACAAACTTATTTTACCCAAATTCACATTATAGGCAATATCTTTTGGTACAGTAAATATGATGAAAAATGAACCGTTGGTTACCGAAACAACTCCTTTATAAATCACACTGGTTTGATCCAGATAAGGCATTTTGGAATCGGTATTGTCGTTATCCAGGGTATATTTGGTTTGTGGCTTGTCCAAAATGGTAACCCATAACTTGCCATTAAATCCGGAAAATACCCCCCCCGTTCTATAATCAATATGTCCTTTCATTTTTACAATGGAAAAGGCTTTCAAAGTATCAGCAAAAGCATTGGTCTCAATGCCATTAATTGAATCTATAACCACTTTATGTTCAGGAATTGCCAACTTCATGGAAGGATCTCCAAGCAAAGCAAATTTGGTGTCCTCAGAATCTGGCGTTGGACGGTTTTTCAGGCGTTTGTATATGTCACCTACTGTAGGTATTGGTTCTGTTGGCGATGGATAACCATATCCAGTCCAGAAATCGTTGTTTATCTGTGCATTTCCTCCTACAATAACCAATCTGGTGGTAGTCATTAAGGCAATGGCGCCTCCATTCGGGTTCATCAATGCCAATTCACCACCACTTTGAATAGAAGGATCATCGAACCGGCTGAACTCACAGGTTGCGGTAAATAATACAGGGAATTGACTGTAATTTTTCCATGCAGTAATCATAGGAACAGTAAGAATGGCTTCTTGTGCCCAACCTTTTTCTCCGCCATGTCCCTGATAATTCATAAACAAGGAACCCTGATTCACAAATCTGTCAATAGATGCGCTCACTTCCGGATATTCTTCGGTATTGCCGGTACTTTGCTGTTTATAGGCATCGGCATATACTTTATTGATAAGTAAATTCGGATGCAAGTTGCTGATGGTTGCAGTGGATTTTTCGGTTTCGATTAGAAATGACCTTTCATAATTCGGATCATCCACATCATCACAAATAAAAGACAGGTCGTTACGCCATGGACCCAGAGAATTCGGAGATTCATAACGCTTGAGCTTTGCCACAACCGCATGGGCTTCCGAAGCATTTCTTGCCGGAATTCTACCCACAGAAAATGCCATTTTATTATCTCCATACAATGGATTTCCCAAGCCCGAATCCAGATATGCGTAAAAATCATCCAGACAAAATGTTTGGGATTTTATAATGGAATACATCTCATAAATAGGAATAAAATTGGTATTGTTTGCCACACGGCTTTTAGGGTCAAATGACGCGCCTCCCATAAGCAACACATACTTCAAACTTTTTCCTGAAGCCAGAGATTTTTTGTATTCATCGCGCAAATAGTCTCTGATGGCAACTATATCCTGTTGTGAGGCATTGTATTCATTGTAAATTTCCTGAGGCGTTACAATCTTTACAGACAGATTATCATTTACCGTACGAAAGTCTTTGAGATCCCTGGATGCCTGCATATAATCCGGATGGGTAATGATAATGAATTCAGCTGGGTCACCTCCTAAAATATCAGCATTAGCAACACTTCCGGCAAAAATCGGCGACAGACATTTATTGGGTTGAAATACTACATAGGCAGCATTAACCCCTGTTTTTGAAGAAATAAAATATTCGAATCCGCTGCCGGATTTAAGCACCATGGCAGCCGGTATCATTTCATCCGTTACATTCCATACATAATTTCCTGAACCCGGAATTCGGGTTTCCGTTGTAGTATTGGAATCATATAAATAATGCCGTAAAACCACAGGGCCCTGCGTGGCATCAATATTTCTGGTTGTATTAATTTCTATATAATTCAGCCAGGCGGATGATTGCGTATTTTGCCTGATTAACTCCAGATTTACCTGAATTTGCTTCTGCGGAGATATTGGCCAAAACTCGCGTTCCCCAAGTTTAAATACTTCGTATTCTTCGTTTATTTTACCAAAAGTATATATGGATGATGTTCCATTTACCGTAATTTTTAAATCGCCTTCCACCAGCTTCATACCACCTGCGCAAGCCACTTTTACATAAGATGTATCAGAAACATCAGAGGGCAGGTTAAATGTGAAATTGCGTGTCAAACCTTCATTTCCCAATTTCTCACCCAGCCAAACTCTGCTCATGTTCAGGGGATTCACCATATCGCTGTCATGAAAAACATTGTAGGCGTATTTGGTAATAATTTGTTGCGGACTTGCAGTGTTTTCCGTCTGGGTTTGAATTCTCAATCCGTTGTTGGTACCAATTCCCAAATACAGAAAAGCATCATCAGAATATAAATTTCTGGAATGTATAAAATGCTTGAGAGCCCTGTTATACACCCATTTATCTCTACCGCCTGCATAAAATAAGATATAATCTCCTGCATCAAATTTGCCATCATTTTCTCCGATAACAATCATAGGAATTTCAGGCATTCCGCCTTCATGCAGGTTGTTGGATTCCGGAAGCATTCCACATTGGTGTCCGCGCAATTGCAGTTTTCTGGGATCTAAAGAATTCAAATCAAAACCTGCTGCAGAAAGCTCATTGGCATTCACCCGATATACCCCCTCTTTACCCAATTTCATCTTCACCCAGGTTCCCGAACTAATCGGGCCGGCGTTCAGAAAACCTGTAAATAGTAAAAAGATAAATAACAAGGGACCGGAGCAGCAGCGAAACATATTTTTATTTAGTTGACGTAATAAACTACAAATTTCTCGTTATATTGTGTGTTCCGAATAATCCCAATGTCATATTTCATGGAAAATAAAAAAAACTTTTTATCCGAGGAAACATTTAACTTTGTAACTTTGTCAAGGAGGAAAAGATGATTAAAAGATTCCTATTGTCTTGTTGTTTAACAGCAATTGTATTTTATTCAAACGTTGCAAAGGCTCAGGATCCTGAACTTTCGCAATACTATGCAGCACCGGTTTACACCAATCCGGCATTAGCAGGTTCTGCAGTTTGTAATTACGGAGCAGCAGGACGTGTTGCCCTCAACTATCGAAACCAGTGGCCGGGGTTACCGGGTACTTTCCGTTCATTCGCAGCATCCTGGGATCAGCATATTCCAAGTATCGGCGGTGGATTGGGTGCCATGGTATTTACCGACATCGCAGGTTCCGGATTATTGACAACCACCACCATCAGCGGTGTGTATTCTTATCTGTTGCCGTTAAACCGCGGCAGATTGTTTATGCGCTTCGGTCTTCAGGGTGCCGTTACCAACAAATCCATCAATTTTAACCGTTTAAAATTTGGTGATCAGATTGTGCCAACCCAAGGATTTGTGAATCCTACACAGGAACAACAGCCCCAGAGCAGCATTACCTATCCCAATTTCAATGCGGGCTGGATTATGTACTCTTCCAAGTTTTATCTTGGACTTGCTGCACACAATATCATTGAACCAAACTGGAGCTTCTACCAAAATCCGCAAGAAGTGTTGCCACGCCGTTATACCGTGCATACAGGAGCAGTAATTAAACTCTCCAAATCGCGTTATGACGATGCAACTTTATCCCCAAATGCACTGTTTATGAAACAGAGAAACTTCACTCAGTTAAACCTCGGCTTTTATGCGAATAAAGGCCCGTTGGTAAGCGGTTTGTGGTTTCGCCAAACTTTTGGACAATACAAGAATTCCGATGCCATTATTATGCTAATCGGATTCAGAAAAAACAGGTTTAAATTCGGTTACAGCTACGATTTTACTGTAAGTGATGGCAGAAGTGCTATTCCTTCCAGCCATGAGGTTAGCGCAACCATTGACTGGTGCGTTCCACCAGGTCAAAAGCCATTTAAACCCCTGCACTGTCCTGAATTTTAATCAATAAAAAACTAGTATAAAAAAGGTTCGGCAAAATCACCGGACCTTTTTTATTCAGCTAAAAAAATCGTTATGTTTGCGAAATATTATCGCGCAAACTGCGTTATAGAAAACGAATGACAAAGAGAAGCATGGTGAAAAACACATGGATTGCAGCCTCAGCGGTGGCATTGGTTATTGCTTCGTGCAGTAAACCTTCCAGCCGCACAACCGGTCAGGCCTACAACAACCCTAAGTGGGGCGGTTTTGCCAATCAGAAGTACAAAGGTCAGGAAACAGGCCCGGGCCTGGTATTGGTTGAGGGTGGTGCTTTCCGCATGGGAGCAACAGAAAAAGACCTTCTATACAACAATGACAACGTAGAGAGAAAGGTAACTGTGAATTCCTTTTATATGGATGAAACGGAAGTGAGCAACATTCAGTACCGTGAATATGTGTATTGGCTCTCCAGAACCTTTACCGACTACCCTGAAGTTTTTATGAATGCTTTGCCTGATACCCTTTGCTGGAGAAGCAAACTGGCGTATAACGAGCCTTTTGTAGAATATTATTACCGCCACCCTGCGTACAAGGACTATCCTGTTGTTGGGGTAAACTGGCAACAAGCCAATGATTTCGCGGCATGGCGTACGGACCGTGTGAACGAAACCATTCTGGACAAAAAGAAAATTGTGAAGTATAACGTAGTTGCGGATGCAAACAACGAAACCAACTTCAACACCCGCGCCTATCTTTCAGGTCAATATGAGTTTTCCAAAAAAGGTAAAAAGCCTTTGAAAGACTATTCCAAAGCAAAAAACAAAGATCAAAAGCGCTACAAAGTGGCTGTTGAGGATGGAATTCTCCTCCCCGATTACCGCCTGCCTACTGAAGCTGAATGGGAATATGCAGCCAATGCAAATATTGGTGAAACCCAGTTTGACAATATTGACCAGCAAAAAATTTACGCCTGGGATGATTACACCATTCGCATTAAAGACGGCAAAGAGAAAAACCGCGGTATGATTCGCGCCAACCTTATTCGTTCTAAAGGTGATATGGGTGGTATAGCAGGTGGTGCATTAAACGATGCCGGTTTTATTACTACTCCGGTTTACAGTTACTGGCCGAATGCTTACGGTCTGTACAACATGGCAGGCAACGTAAGCGAATGGACTTTGGATGTGTATCGTCCACTTTCATTAGAGGATATGGATATGTTCATGCCTTTCCGCGGAAACGTATATCGCACCGTATTGTTGGATCAATATGGCGCAGTGGAACAAAAAGACAGCCTTGGCCGTCTGCAGTATCGCGATGTAACCAAAGAAGAGAATGCCAATCGCAGAAACTACAAAGAAGCCGATAACATTGGCTTTAAAGACGAAGAGAACTATAACGACGGAGAAATGACCTACGAATACGGTGTTACTTCTATGGTGAATAACAAAGCCCGCGTAATCAAAGGCGGTAGCTGGAACGATCGCCAATATTGGGGCATCCCTGGTACACGTCGCTTTTTGGATGAAAAACAAAGTTTGTCAACCCTTGGTTTCCGTTGCGCTATGATACGCATAGGTGCACCTGTGGGTAACAGCAAAAAGAAATACAACAGATTGCCTTCTTCCGGTATCGATAAAAAGACCCAGAGGAAGAGCAAGAAGAATGCGACCAGATCGTAATTTCTGAAAATAAGAATTTAAAAAAAGGCTACCTTAGGGTGGCCTTTTACTTTTTACAGCCCAATTTCCATGCTTGCTGATAAACGCTATATTTTTATCATACCCATGTTTGTTCTTTAACTTCCTTTCTAATACCATTGCTTCTTTTTTAGTATCTAATTCCACAAACCAGAGAAGCTTCCAAGGCCTGAATCTTGCAGTATGCTTCACTCGGCCATAATTATGACTTTTTAAACGCTCTTCCATGTTCGAAGTAAAACCTTTATAAAATCTTCTAAACTCAGGAGAATAAAGGATATAAACTATGTACATAAATGAAACATCAATTTATTTCTAATCTATTTAAGTGTCTTCACAAACATATTTAAAGAAGGGAATTAGATAAAAGATTAATCGGATATTTTCAAATAAGAAAACAACCTACTGTTAGCAGTTCCCAATTCAAAACAATCATATCAAATGGAAAGAAAAATATGGCAATTTTAAAATTGAAGCGATTCAAATTTGATGCACATTAATTTGAATGGATATATCCAGACGGCTGCTGCGCAGTATTCGGATGTCCCATTGATATATCCAGACGACTGCTGCGCAGTGTCCGGATGTCCCAATATTTTTTTATCCAAAAAATATTGGGACAAAGAAAAGCCCCGTTTCCGGGGCTCTTAGACTTGGAGCAGAAGACGAGACTCGAACTCGCGACCCTCACCTTGGCAAGGTGATGCTCTACCAACTGAGCTACTTCTGCTTGTGTGGAATTGCTTCCATCAAAAGTGGTGCAAAAGTAATATCCTGTTCTATCAAAGGCAAATGGAATTGAAAAATTCCTTTTGAAACCTCAGGAGATGCCCGTTACACCCATAAAAATTGCAGTCCTGTAAGCCGGGTTCTGTTCCGCCGAAGCGGTTCCCATCATTTATCTGGCCTTACCTTCACAAGTAAGGTCGATCAATCTACCCTCCCGGCGGCAACGGCAAGCCGTTGCGACGGACGAGCAGCCCTTGAGCCGGGTATATTTGATTTTTCAACCCGTGAGGTTTGTCCTGCCGTACATTGCTGCACAACAAGTGGGCCCTTACCCCGCTTTTTCACCCTTACCACAGGTTTGCACCCGCGGCGGTATAGTTTCTGTGACACTTTCTGTCTCTGCAACCTTGCGTTTGCAAAGCCTACCCGTTAGGTAGCACGGCGCTCTTTGTTGCCCGGACTTTCCTCCGCGAGGCAAGCTCGCAGCGATGAGACGGACTGCGCTGCAAATTTAACGATTAAAACCAGAACCCGTAATATTCCTGAACTTATACCCATTTATCGATGCAGCGTGGCGAATGCCATCGCAATAAATTAGTTTTGCAGCGGTTTATGGAATTCGAAGCGGTTATTGGTCTTGAAATTCACGTTCAGCTTTCAACAAAAAGCAAAGCATTCAGCGCAGACAGTACAGAATACGGAGGTATGCCCAATACTCAGGTGAGCCCAATCAGCCTGGGACACCCCGGTACGCTTCCGAGGCACAATCAAAAGGCAGTGGAACAAGCCATCAAAATGGGACTTGCTTTGCATTGCGATATTCGCCGCGTCAACCATTATTCACGAAAAAATTATTTCTATGCTGATTTGCCCAAGGGCTATCAGATTACCCAGTTTGATACACCCATTTGCAACAATGGATTTGTAAAAATCAAGACCTCAGCCGGCACTAAAAACATAGGTCTTATTCGTATCCATATGGAAGAGGATACCGGTAAAAGTATGCACGACCAGGATTTGCATGACTCTTTGCTGGATTTTAATCGTGCAGGAACCCCGCTTATTGAGGTTGTTACATTACCGGAAATTACCAATGGAGATGAGGCTTATGCTTTTGTTTCCGAAGTACGCCGCCTGGTGCGCTATCTGGATATTTGCGATGGAAATATGGAAGAAGGAAGTTTGCGTTGCGATGCAAACGTGAGCATACGGCCTGTTGGCACCACCGAATTCGGTACCAAAGTGGAAGTTAAAAACATGAATTCCATCAGCAACGTAAAACGGGCCATCGATTTTGAAATTCAACGCCAGACGGAATTGATTTTGTCTGGTGGTCTGGTAGTTGGGGAAACTCGCGGTTTTAACGGTTTACAGGGAACCACCTTCAGCATGCGAAAAAAGGAGATGATCAACGATTACCGGTATTTTCCGGAACCAGATCTGCCACCCATGCACGTTACCGATGAATTTCTGGAATCCGTAAGAGCCGGTATGCCGGAATTGCCGGAAACACTTTACGAGCGTTTTACCAAATCTTACCAGCTTTCCGAATATGATGCAGGGGTACTTACGGATGATAAAGCCACAGCGCTTTATTTTGAAGAATTGGCCAAAATTTCAGGCAATTACAAGGCTTCCGCCAACTGGGTGAGCGTAAATATCCGTGGTTATTTAAATGAAAATGGTATTGAATTGAGCCAGTTTCCTCTCTCCCATTCTAAAATTGCCGAATTAATTGTGCAAGTGGAAAAAGGTGTATTAAGCCATAGCGCTGCAGCACAAAAACTATTTCCGGCAATGGTGGAAAATCCGGATGAAAGTGCGGCGGGTTTAATTGAAAAGCTCGGTTTAGCGCAAAACACGGATGGCGACTTTATTGAAAATCTGGTAAACGAAGTTTTGGCCAAATACCCGGAAAAGGTGGCAGAATATAAAAGTGGCAAATCAGGGCTTCTGGGATTATTTGTTGGTGAAGTAATGAAAGCCAGCAAAGGCAAAGCGGAACCCAAAAAAACCAATGAAATTTTACTTCAAAAACTGGGTTGATGGAAATCCGGTTTACCTCTGAAATCTTCAACCATTTGTTGCAAAGCGAAGAAAATATCGCTTGTGCAATAGAAGGGCAAACCTATACCTATGGCGAATTTTCCAATTGCGTAGGCGCCGCCCAGCAAAGAATGCTCGGCATTTCGGAACCTGCTGTTGGAGTTTTGGTTCAGAATTCCATGGAAACCTACGCAGCGCTGGTTGCAGCGTGGTTGTGCGGGAAAGCATATGTTCCAATAAATGCCAATTATCCCGAAGAAAGAAATGCCATTATTTTCCGCGAAGCCGGTGTACGGCATCTGTTCTATGCTGAAAACGATGAAATTTCGAGATTAGAAGCGCATGATTTGCATTTTATAGACACAAAAGCCCTAACCCCCCAAAAGCCTGTTTTTATTGAACCTGGGGCAGAAAAAACGGCATATATACTTTTCACCTCCGGTACTACCGGTTCTCCCAAAGGTGTTTCTGTTACTTTCGGCAATCTGCAGGCGTTCTGTGAAGGATTTTTGTATTTGGATTATGAACTAAATGCCAAAGACCGCTTTCTTCAAATGTTCGAACTCACATTTGATTTGTCGGTAATGTGTTTTATGATACCACTCACCCTTGGAGCTTCTTTTTATACCCTACCCGCTGGAATGATAAAAACCCTGGGATTGTACCATATTCTGGAAAGCATGGAAATTACATTCAGCCTTATGGTGCCTTCAGCAATTCAAATGCTGATGCCATATCTGGAAGATATTCATTTGCCCCAATTGCGTGTTTCCCAATTTTGCGGGGAAGCTTTAAAACTGGATGTGGTGGAAAAATGGTCCCGTTGTGTCCCCAACGCTGTGGTAGACAATGTTTACGGTCCTACAGAGGCTACTATTTATTGTACCACACAGAGACTGGTGCCTGAGCAAAAAGAAATTGCAGGATTCAATGGAGTTGCCGGAATAGGCAAAGCCATGCTGCATGTTCAAACTGCCGTTTACCAAGAAGGGAAAAAAGTTATAGAAACCGGAATTGCAGGTGAATTGTGCCTTTCCGGTGCACAGCTAAGCCCCGGTTATTTGAATAACCCAACGCAAAATGAAAAAGCGTTTTTCGAAGATGCCGGCATACGCTATTATAAAACTGGCGATCTGGTGTTTATGAATGAAGAAAACAACCTGATGTATAGTGGCAGGTTGGACGATCAGGTGAAAATACAGGGTTATCGGATTGAATTGGCAGAATTGGAAATGGCAGGACAAAAAATTATTGAAGATTTGCAATCCGTTGCCATTGGGGTGCAGGATGCTGCAGACAACTGGTTATTGGTATTATGGGTGCAAAATCCCCAATTCGAATTGGATGCGTTTCACGAAAAATTAAAACTGCATTTACCGGAATATATGATACCGCATCGTGTGCTGGAGATTGAGGAATTTCCGTTGAACAGCAATGGGAAAACAGATAAAAAAATGTTGCGCGAATTTGCGTTGAAACATTTGTAAAATGAATTTCAGACATTCTACAATTTCAGATATTCCATTTATCACAAAAGCTATTTTGGAATCGGAGAAAAGTGGTACGGAAACCCTTAGCTGGTCTCGAATTTTAGATTTAAAAGAAGAAGATGTTTCCCAATTAATTCAACAAATATTAGAGGAAGAAATTGAGGGACAGGAATGGAATCCCAATGGTTTTTTAATAGCGGAAGAAAATGGTAAACCTGCTGCGGCATTAAGTGCATGGATAGAAAATACCGGCGGGATGAGTTCCGGAATGATTAAAGCCCAAAGCATTGCATTTATGGTCCCTGAGAAATGGAAAGGAGCTGCAGAAAAATTACAAATGGTTTCTTCCGTCCAAATACCGAGAATTTCCGGCGCTTTGCAATTGGAAAACATTTATGTGGATCCGGAATTCAGGGGAAGAAAACTCGCTGCACAACTTATTGAATTTGCCATTTCCGAATATCAAAAAACCAATCCGGAAATCGAATTGGCAGAAATACAATTAATGGGTAATAATATACCTGCTCTTCGTTCATACACAAATTGTGGATTTCTAAAAGCAGCTGAATCCCCTGTTTCCAATGACCTTATTCTAAATTTGCTACCGGGTACTTTCAAGGTATCCCTACAAAGAAAAATCAGTCATGGACAATCAGGAAATCCGCAAAGCACTATCTGAAATTTTTCAAAAGGTTTTTAAATCCGGAGAAATCCAAATTACAGACAGCCTTACTGCAGATCAGGTAAAAGGTTGGGATTCCCTTAGTCATTTGAGCATGATTGCCGATGTGGAATCCTTTTTTGGAATAAAATTTAAACTGAAAGAATTGGTGAGCATGAAAAATGTTGGCGAATTAATACAACTCATTCAAAGCAAAACCGGATAAATTCTATGCTGCAAAAACACAGAACATTGATTATCATCATTACAGCGGGGCTCATGCTCGCAGGATTGGTAGCAGTGTTTGGTTCCACTGCAGGTTTAAAACTTGAGCATCAAACAGGTTGGCATTTTACCGATGTACATGACCTGCAAATTTCTAAAAGCAGAAATAACCCAATTGCCCAAAAAAAAATTGCGCCAAAGAGATTGATCCGTACAGATTCGCTTTCTCAAAAGGAAATCAGCCGCCTGGATACCTTAAAATTGAAACAGACGTTGCTTGAAAATTTCGCCATTGGAAAGGACAAAACATGTTTGGATGCTTTTTTTACAGCACTCGATAAATGCGGAGATTCCGTTGTTCATATTTGGTATTATGGCGATTCTCAAATAGAAGCCGATCGTGTAACCGGTGAGTTACGCGATATGATGCAAAGTCGCTTTGGAGGCAGCGGAACAGGATATGTTCCTTTAAGCGATTTGGCCACCTTTCGTTATTTTGAAATGAAAACCGGTCCATCTCTGGTTAAATTAAATTGTTTTAACAACCGCGGAAATAAGGGTTTTGGCTTCGCCGGAAAAGTATATAAATTTAACGTAAAAGACAGTGCATTTAAACCAACTACCGGAATTAAAGTCTCTAAAGCATTGCGTTATTCCAAATTGTATCTTACCTATGGGCAACACAATGGCGGTATTGTGAAAATGTATGGTGCAGATAGTCAGGCTATTTCAGTTTCCATTCCTATGCAAACTACATCAGGACGTATTTTGCTCAGTGACAAAGGACCACATGGGAATTTGAAATTTTCATTGCCTTCAAATGGCAATTACTTCGGTTTGATGTTTGAAGGAAATAAAGGAATACAAATTGATAATTGCGGAATACGCGGGCATTCCGGTGATGGATTGAAATATATTTCTGATGCTGTATTGAACAAAGATGCGGCAATGTGGAATGCCAAACTCATTGTATTTTCATTTGGAAACAATATGATTCCAGTGCTAAAATCCGGAAAGAAAAACATGGATTTTTACACCCGTTATTTTGAAGGTATTTTTTCCAAATTCAGAAAAGCAATTCCCGATGCAAGTATATTGGTGATTTCTGCGGGGGATATGGGAACAGTAATTCAGGGAGAAGAAACGGGATATCCAAATGTTGCAGAATTTGTGGAAGCCATGCGCGTTGCCGCCATGAATACCGGTTGTGCGTTCTTTGATGCCCATGCCATGATTGCAAAAGACGGCGGTATTTTGGGATGGAAGAAATATGGATATGCGGGTTTGGATGGTCATTTATCCCTTGCCGGACAAAGAAAATATGCTAAAGAAATTTATTCGTCATTGATTTACGAATACGAGATGTACCAAATTTTACATACTTCGCCATAAAGAAATTAATTTCCATATCGCTTATTTTCTTGCTGCTTGCTTTCAGCAAACCAATGAAGGTAAAGGACTTTCCGAGTTGGCCTGATCTTAACTATTATCCTTATAACTGGCTGCATCCTGAATTAAATTCCTTTCAGTTTTACAACAAATTTGTGCTGGAATCCCTTTTCCAAAAAATGCAAAATGCACAAAATAAAAGAGTCAGTATTTTACATATTGGAGACAGCCATGTGCAGGCTGATATTTTTACAGGGGAGATTCGAAATTTGTTACAAAAAGCTTTCGGAAACGGAGGAAGAGGAATGGTATTCCCCTACTCCACCGGAAGAACACATGCTGCCATTGATTACTCTTCCGAGCATACCGGCAAATGGTTGTATGCAAAAAACGTGGAAATAGCACCGGAATTACCATTGGGAATTAGTGGGATTAGCTCCAGAACTTACGATTCCACCGCAAGTTTTACGCTGCGTTTTCGCAATACCATTTTACCGGAATACAGAAAGCTTCGAATTTATTGCAATACATCTGTAGAGAGCTTCGACCTAAAAGTGAAAACACCAACAGAAATGGCATATGTAAAGGTGTTTGACGAAGATGCCAATCCAAAAGGATATGTGGATGTTCTGCTTAAAAATGGCGATAATACGCTGAGTTTTTACGCGCAAAAAACCGATAGCGCACAAAAATATTTTGAAATATATGGCATTAGTATTGAAAATCCGGAAGAAAAAGGGCTGTTGTATCACAGCGTAGGAATCAATGGTGCCGGTTATTACAGCTTGTTAAAACAAAATCTGTTTGCAGAACAATTAAATTACATGCAACCCGACGCAGTAGTGTTGGATATTGGTGCGAACGATTTTTGGAAGAATGGAATCAATAAAGATGCATTTATTCAAAACATGGACCAGATGGTGGATATTTTGCGCAAATACAATCCTAAAATTCCCATTATTTTTAGTTGTTCTCAGGATATTTATCGGGGAGGTTACAGTTTGGCAGATTGTGCCATTTTCTCTGACCTGCTCCATGAATATTGCGAAAAAAATGATTGTGCTTTTTATGACTGGTATTGGATTTCCGGTGGCAGGTATTCCATGAAAAACTGGAAAATGTCAGGACTTGCAAATCGGGATATGGTGCATTTAAATGGCAACGGTTACCGCTTAAAAGGACAACTTATTACGGAAGCTTATTACAAAACCTATGAGTGGTTTTTAAATTCCGATACATTTAATTCCCTGGTATTTGATATTGATTCTCTGGCGCACCCTCCGGTAGATTCCTCCAAACTTCAATCTCCTGCAGCACCGGTATATGGCTGGATTTACCACAAGGTTAGAAGAAATCAAACCATTTGGACCATAGCCCAATATTATGGTTGCACTGCGGCTCAATTACGTTCCTGGAACCGTTTAAAATCCAATTATCTGTATTTGGGACAGGTTTTAAAAGTATATACCAAACTGCAATCTACCATTGCCAATGTGCAGGAAAATAATCCTCCGCCAACTGTAATAAAACCTGCAAAACCCAAGGCACCGGCTCCCGTTTATCACAAGGTAAAAGGTGGTGAAACGCTTTCCAGTATAGGCAGAAAATACAATACCACAGCTGCGGAAATCAAAAGATTGAACCGTATTACAGGAACAACTATTCGCATCGGACAGGTTTTAAGAGTAAAATAAATGGCATTTAATTCCGGATTATTTGTAGCGGCTTTTTTGCTTTTTTATCTGGTTTATTATGCATTTGGTTCCAGGGTTCCATTGCGTATTTTTTTACTCGTTGTTTTCAATTGCCTGTTTTATTTCTTGCTCAGCGGCCCGGGAATTGGAATATTGGTGCTCCTTTCTCTCAGCGATTTTTTTGCGGCCAAAGCCATTCACAGCACATCGAATGAAAGACTCAGGCGTTTTTGGTTGTACTACTCTGTTATCACCAATATCGGCTTGATATTGCTGTTCCGGCATTTCACGGATTGGTTTCATTGGAATGAAATAGCCTGGTGGCCCAAAGTAATTGGTATTTCCTTTTTTGTTTTCCGAAGCCTTGGTTATGTACTGGATGTTTTTAGAGAAAACATAGAATCACCGGAAACCAATTGGTTACATTATTTCGCATACATCGGATTTTTTCCGTTGATTTTGGCTGGTCCTATTTCTCCTGCACGTGATTTTATGGATCAGATGAAAAGGCCGCTGGATAAGGCAAACCTGGAGGGCAATTTCGCGGTATTTTTATTGTGTTCAGGTATTATCAAAAAATACGTTTTATCCAATTATCTGGCTGCAAATTTTGTAGATCGGGTATTTGAAAGTCCGTCTTATTTCTCCGGCATTGAAAGTCTTCTTGCCACTGTGGGACAAGCGCTGGTGGTATATTTGGATTTCAGCGGATATACAGATTTGGTTGCGGGCATGGCATTATTACTCGGATTTAAAATTGCGGAAAATTTCAACTTTCCATATATCTCTAAAAATATAACCGAATATTGGCGGCGCTGGCATATGAGTTTGAGCAAATGGCTCAATGAATATTTGTTTTTTCCGATGTCGTTTACTTTGCGAAAATGGAAAAAGACCGGTACTGTTATCGCCGTATTTATCACATTTGTAATCAGCGGTTTTTGGCATGGCACGGCTTTTCATTATACTTTCTGGGGCATGTTACATGGCGTTGCACTGGTCTGGGATATCATCAGCGGGGGCATGCGCGATGGTTTAAAAAATAAGATTCCGGCATTCATTTACAATCCCATATCTATACTGCTTACTTTTTCGTTTTTGGCTTTAAGTGGTATATTTTTCAAGGCCCAAAGTATGGAACAGGGAATGGTGGTAATGGAAAAAATATTTCATACGGATTTTCAATTATTTCCTGCCTGGTTGCAGCATTATCCATGGGTATTTGTGCTAATACTCGCGGTATTTTTCGGGCAGATTGTTCTAAGTGGAATTTATAACAGATTATTGGTTTTTTGGAATCGCATTCCTGCATTTTTTGTTGCATTTATTTTGGTTGCCACTATTTTCTTTGCATACCAGATCACCGGTTTGGGGGCTTTGCCGTTTATTTATCTGGAGTTTTAAGGAAAGCATAAGTGATAAGTGAAAAGTGGTGAAGTGAAAAAAGGAAAAACAATTTTACAATCTTATACTGTCGGTGCCTGAAATAAGTTGACCGTTTTAAGAGCAAAAAACACAACTTAAAACACAACAATAATGGCAACAGTAGAAAAATTCAGATTAACGCTTGAAGAGCGGATTCGTCGTCGGTTTAGCGAA
>Ga0207952_1000830_pt1 | contig 18018 bp, 19 predicted proteins | sample SubbioR12Aug_8Ca_FD_184831 | JGI IMG/M metagenome (GOLD analysis project Ga0207952, IMG submission 184831) | Serpentinite rock and fluid subsurface biosphere microbial communities from McLaughlin Reserve, California, USA - CR12Aug_8Ca (SPAdes) | ecosystem: Environmental > Terrestrial > Deep...
ATAGGCGAATCCATAATTCTTGATTTCACAAAATACATGAATAAGCTGGTAGCAGAACCACAAAAGGTAAAAAATTTTGACGACTTAACCCTTCCTGGAGTACCACGTGGGACCCTCGCCGATCAAAATTTTTTACCTTTTGTGGCTACCATCACAGTGGAACCGGGTATGTTTTACCGAGATTTTGAAAAAATTACCAAAGAACAGGGCATGATATTGCCTTGCTACACAGCTTCCAAAAATTTAAACGCCATGGGTGGCATGTTTGGCAATAATTCTGCTGGTGAGCGTACCTTGCGTTTCGGCAAGACAGAGGAATACATAGCCGAAGCGAAAGTAGTATTTGCCGATGGCAATGAGTACATGGTCAAACCACTTTCCAAAAAAGAGCTAGAAGAAAAGATAGCGCAAAATAACTTTGAAGGGGATGTATATAAAAAAATATTTAATCTTGTAACAGAAAATGCAGAGGATTTGAAAAACGCCAAACCCAAAGTTCACAAAAACTCAGCCGGTTACACCCTGTGGAACGTTGTTGATTTTGATGGTGTTCGTGGTGAGGCGGAATATTTTGATTTGAACAGACTCTTGGTTGGGTCACAGGGTACACTCGGCATTGTTACCCAGATTACTTTTAAGCTGGTTGAGGATCCAAAATATCGTAAATTACTAGTATTGTTTATGCGGGACATGATATCGTTTCCGAGCTTAGTTAATAAAATTTTAATACACAATCCAGAGACAATAGAAACCTACGACGATAAAACTTTCTTCCTAGTGCTTAAATATATTAAAGACTTCACTAAACTCCTGGGGGTAGGCAACTTAATAAAACTCATGTTTAGTTTTGGGCCAGAGGCTTTGATGACACTTCGGCACGGTTTCCCAAAGTTGATAATCCTGGTTGAATTTGCAGGCAATAACCAGGCAGAGGTGGATAAGGAGGCCAAGGCGACACTCGAGAGTTTGAGAGCGTACAGCAAAATAGGACTACATTTAACCAAGAGTGAGTTTGAAGCAAAAAAGTATTGGACCATCAGGCATGAAGCTTTCAACCTGATTCGCTACCATTTGAAAAAAGTAAAGTCGAAGCCTTTCATCGATGATGTAGTGGTACTCCCAGAACATTTACCAGAATTCATGCCAGAGTTATACAAAATACTTGCCGAGTATAAAGACGAGATGACTTTTGCAGTTGGAGGTCATGCGGGCGACGGCAATTTACATATCTATACTCTTGTTAATCCAAGCGATCCAAATTTAAAGCAACTAGTGCTCGAGGTATCAGACAAGGTGTACACTTTGGTAACCCGGCTCGGCGGTTCGATCACTGCGGAACACAACGACGGACTCATCCGCACCCCATACCTCGGCAAGATGTATAACCCAAAAATAATCAGTATTTTCAAGGATACCAAGGGAATATTTGATATAAAACACATATTTAATCCTGGTAAAAAAGTCCCCGAAGACAACTATGGTCCAGGCACCCGAGAGTATTTGGTAGCCCACATACAAACAGTCAAATAATAAAATATTTGCTTTATAAAGTTTTTTGTATATAATAGCCCTTATGTTTTCAATCACAGCAAAAACAAGAGATTTGAGCGCCGACCTCGACAAGATGAGGTCAAATGATGAGATGCCGTCTGTATACTACGGGTCTGGTGTTACCTCTACATCTATTTCTGTACCAAAAATCGCTTTCCAGAAAATCTGGCGAGACGCGGGTGAATCAACACCGATAGAACTTACAGTTGATGGTAAAAAAGTGAACGTACTAATCCACGATGTATCTATGCACCCAGTTACAAATGAACCGATACACGTAGACTTTTTGGTAGTTGATATGAGTAAGACGATTTCTGTATCTGTTCCTCTAGAATTCGTTGGTGTTGCTCCGGCGGTAAAGAGTGGATTGGGTATTTTGGTCAAGGTTCTACACGAGATCGAAATCGAAGCATTGCCGAAAGATTTGCCACACAACATCGAAGTCGATATCTCAACTCTCGTGGATGCAGAAAGCCAGATCGCAGTATCAGACTTGAAAATGCCAACTGGGGTGACTGCTATCACTAAAGCTTCTGAAGTTGTAGCTGCTATCGCTCTACAGAAAGAAGAAAAAGAGGAAGAATCTGCTCCTGTTGACCTATCTGCAATCGAAGTAGAAAAGAAAGGCAAGAAAGAAGAAGAAGCCCCTGCTGCCGAATAAGTTTCCAAAATCTCTCTAAAAATGTTAAAATAAGAACTATGGCGTACAAAAAACCCATAGTTTTTATTTTGTTATTTTGCGTTTTGTTTTATGGCAAAGTTCCCGTATCAGATGCCGCTATCGATTGTCTGACACTTTCCACTACCTCGCCCCAAGCAGACAAGGATTTTTGCAGGAATGAACTCGTAAATATAGAAAGACAACTCGAAGAACTATTAAACAAGCAAAAAGCCCAACAAAAAGACTCCAGCACCTTGAAGGGCGCAGTGGATAGTCTAAACGCAGAGATCAAGACTCTACAAACCAAGGTGAAGGCCAGGTCTTTAGCTATTGCTAGCCTCAAAGTTTCAATTAACGAAAAATCTTCCAAGATAGCCACCCTAGAAGAAAAAATAGATAAACAACACGAATCTATAGCTCAGCTACTTCGCAATACCAATGATTTTGATAATGAAAATTTAGTCCACTTATTGCTTTCAGATAACAGTATCTCTGATTTCTATTCAGACTTAGAGTCCTATGCCTCTATCAAAGAGTCAGTGAAGCGTTCCGTTGATCAAATCAGAGGTGTAAAGACTGAAACCGAAGAAGAAAGAAAACAGCTCGAAGAAAAAAGGAATGCCGAGACCGACGCCAAAGCCAGCCTCGAAAGTACGCAGAAAAAAGTTGCTCAAGCTGAAGTAGAGAAAAAGAAACTATTGTCTATTTCAAAAAACAAAGAATCAGAATACAAAAAATTAGCGGCCGAAAAGAAAGTCCAAGCGGACAAAATTCGTAGCGCGCTATTTAACCTAGCCGGTATTTCAACCAAGATCGAATTCGGCACCGCACTCGAGTACGCTAACCAAGTAAGTAGAATAACAGGGGTAGATCCGGCATTCCTTTTGGCTATACTTACTCAAGAAAGTAATTTGGGATCAAATGTGGGTCAATGTTATCTGACGAATACCGATACTGGAGCCGGCGTGGGTAAAAACACAGGTACTCCTTTTGTTAATGTTATGAAACCAAGTCGTGACGTGGGACCATTCTTGGAAATCACCAGCAAACTCGGATTCAATGCTTTTAAAACAGCGGTGTCTTGTCCTATCGCAGGAGTGGCGGGATGGGGCGGAGCTATGGGTCCGGCACAGTTCATACCCTCAACTTGGAAAATCTTTGAAAAGAGATTAGAGAGTGCCCTGGGTCACTTTGCCAATCCTTGGTCGCCGGCAGATGCCTTTATGGCGTCCGGTATGTACTTGACAGACCTCGGGGCGGTGGGGGAAAGTGTAAGCGCTCAAAACAAGGCCGCCTGCAAATACTATGGCTCTGGTGGTGCATCGTGTTCTTATAGTAAAAGTGTCCAAAAGCTGAAAACTAAGATCCAAGACAACATAGATTTGCTTCAAAGCTAAGATTATGTTAATCTAAAAAAACTATGAAAAAAGGTATCCACCCAAAATACAGCAACAAAGCACAAGCCATCTGCGCTTGCGGAGCAGTTTTTTCTATTGGTTCTACTCTAGATGAGATCCGAGTTGAAATCTGCAGTCAGTGTCATCCTTTCTACACCGGTAACGAAAAAATTCTAGACATAGCTGGACGTGTAGATAAATTCAAGAAACGCATGGCGGCTGCCAAAAAATAGATGAATCTTGAGGAATTAAAAAAGAATCACAATACTGCTTATCTAGCAGAGGCTTTAGAGCGTTTGAATCGGCAAGAAGCTGAAGTCCGAACAATGTTGGAGAGTGATGACAGCCTGCACGATTTGGCCGGAGAAGAATTGAAGGCTATCCAAACAGAAAGAGAAAACATCGAAAAGCAAGTCGAAGACATCCTAGCAAAAGAAAAAGAAGAAGATGAATTTCCAAATGAAATCGTGCTCGAGGTCAGGGCCGGTGCCGGAGGCGACGAAGCTGCGCTTTTTGCTTGGGAGCTCGCCCATATGTACGAGAGGTATGCAGAAATAACCGGCTGGAATTGGAAAGTAAACTATGAGTCAAAAAACGACATCGGTGGTTATAAAGAAGCTTCTTTTGAAATAAAAGGTGCGGACGTGTACAAAGCCCTGATGAATGAAACAGGTGTGCATCGAGTACAGCGAGTACCAGCAACTGAGAAAAACGGCCGAGTGCACACTTCTACGGCATCTGTGGCTGTGCTTCCGATCAAGAAGAAAGTTAATTTTGAAGTTAACCCCGCAGAGTTCGAAATGGAATATTCTCGTTCTGGTGGCAAGGGTGGTCAGAACGTGAACAAAGTTGAAACCGCAGTGCGCATAATCCACATACCGACAGGGCTCGATGTGCGTTCTACAAACGAGCGTAGTCAGCTAGCCAACAGAGAAAAGGCCATGGCAATACTCTTGGCTAAATTACAACAAAAGAAAGAAGAAGAAGAAGCCAGGAAGTATTCCGGCGAACGAAAGAATCAAATAGGTAGTGGGGACCGGAGTGAGAAAATCCGCACCTACAACTTTCCACAAGATAGAATTACCGACCACCGGATCAAGAAATCTTGGCACAATCTGCCGAAAATCATGGAGGGAGAAATCCAGCCAATAATCTCTGATTTACTCTCTGGTGTAGTCGGGGAAGAGGACGAAGACTAGTAGTTTAATTTTTTTTAAAAAAATGAAAAACAAAAGAATATTTTATTATTTCTGGGAATCAGCCAAAAAGCATCGATTTTGGTTCTTTTTCATGTTTCTGTGTTACGGTATCGCTAGTATATCTTCGAACACGCTTAGCCCGCTTCTCTTTAAAAAGATCATTGATTTAATTGAAGCAAAGAATTACCTAGACGTTTCTCGCGACGAGATCATGTATATTGTTTTGCTTATTGGCTTGAACACTCTTGCTTTTAATATATTTTATCGCATGGGTGATTTATCCCTAAACAAGTTTGAGGCACGTAGCATGCGCGACCTCAGCCGAGATACTTTTAATCGCTTACTCCGACACTCGTATTCTTTTTACGCCAATAGCTTTGCTGGTTCGCTTGTTGCTAAGGCCAAAAGGTTTACCACCTCCTTTGAAGGAATTGTAGACAAGATTTCTCTTGAGGTTTACTTTATTACACTGAAGTTAGGTGGTATCTTTGTGGTTTTGTTTATCCAGGCTCCCAAGGTGGCTTATGTTTTTTTGGCTTGGTTTATTTTATATGTAGGTATTACATTTATTTTTGTGAAAAAGAAAAGAAAGTATGACCTGAGGATAGCCGAAGCGGACTCGGAGGTTACAGCTTCTCTGGCTGACGTTATCACCAACATCATTAATCTGAAAATATTCGCTTCTTCAAAATCAGAATCGGTTCGACATAAGGAAATTTTGCAAAAAGAGTACGTGGCAATCATCAGAAGCTGGATGTTTACTAACTGGCAATGGCTCTTTCAGGGTTTGATGATTGGAGTACTCCAGGTAAGTACTATATTTATCATGGTGGATATGTGGCTTCGGGGTGAGGCATCGACAGGCTTGGTGGTGTTGGTGCAAACATATATGATCATTATCTTTGACCCACTGTGGGCTATCAGTAGAACGTTGATCAAGTTTATAAAAGACCTGTCTAATGCAGAAGGGATGATCGATATTTTGGATAAACCGATTGATATCCTTGATCCAGAAAATCCAGAAGTATCGAGAATCAAAAACGGAGACATAAAGTTTGAAAATATTTGCTTTGCTTATGGAGGGAACAACAAGGTGTTTGAAAACTTCAATCTGCACATTAAACCAGGGGAAAAGATCGGTTTGGTCGGACGTTCGGGTGCTGGTAAGACAACCATAACCAAAATACTTCTTCGATTTGTTGACGTACAATCAGGAAATATATTGATAGACGGACAAAACATAAAAAACTTGTCGCAAGACGACCTGCGTTCAAATATTTCCTATGTACCTCAAGACCCGATATTGTTCCATCGTACCATCGAAGAAAATATCAGTTATTCCAAAGAAAATTCAACCAAAGCAGAGATTATCGAAGCAGCCAAGAAAGCTCATGCTCATGAATTCATATCGAACTTCCAAAAGGGATACGTTACTCTGGTAGGTGAGCGTGGTATCAAACTCTCGGGTGGAGAAAGACAAAGGGTAGCCATAGCTCGAGCAATGCTCAAAGATGCACCGATCATAGTACTAGACGAGGCCACCAGTTCGCTGGACAGTGAAAGCGAATTCTACATCCAAGACGCTTTCAATAAACTTATGGACAACAAGACCACCATAGTCATTGCGCACCGGCTTTCTACAATCAAAAAAATGGATAGAATAATAGTGCTAGATCAAGGTGGTGTGGTTGAGGAGGGGACCCACGAAGAGCTTATATCCAAAGACGGACAATATGCCAAACTCTGGAATCACCAGACTGGGGGATTCTTGGAGGGGGGAGACGAAGACTAGACATTGCCTTTACTTTGATTATGTGTCATACTTTGGAAAGTAGGTTTCGGAGAGCTTTTTGCGTTTCGTTTTCTACGTCCCGTCGAACGGGACATTATAAAGTATGTTTTGCCCGGTTTTTTGTAAAAACGGGAGAAAGTTTTTAATGGCTACAAAGCTATACGTAGGGGGACTCCCTTACTCAACTACCGAAGATGCACTACGTGCACACTTCGCACAAGCAGGATCAGTTACATCTGCTGTGATTATCATGGACAAAATGTCCGGTCGCTCTAAGGGTTTTGGTTTCGTTGAAATGGCATCAGAAGAGGAAGCAGAAAAAGCTATCTCTATGTTCCACGACCAAGACTTTGATGGCAGAAAGCTCACCGTAAACATCGCTCGTCCAATGGAAGCTCGACCACCAAGACAAGGAGGTGGAAGTTTCGGAGGAGGACGCCGAGAATACTAATCTCTGTAATCTAGTCAAAAAGCCACCCTTTACTGGGTGGTTTTTTGTTTTTAGAATATATATGTATGAAAACAAATTGATCCTACATCACTCCAGTAGTTAACATTCTTATGCAAATTTTGGTGCTCGAAGTTAAGATTGCTTAAAAGCCCCATTCTTATATTTGTTGACTTTTTTAGCCCTAGGGGGTAGTTTTAGGGAAACTTTGTTACCTTAATACTTTTACCCAGTTGGACCACAATCCAACGCAAATTTTTTTCTGCCATGAAAAAAACGACTCTCTTCAGCCTTCTGATTTGTTCTGGTTTCTTATTCTTGATGTGGAGTTTGAATGAAAAACAAAAAGAAAAAGACCTGCCGATTACTCTGATAAAAAAGAGTCTTGCTTTAGAAACCATAATAAAAGCAGAAGCCCGTGAAATCGGAGAATTTCCAAAAGGACAACGATACGCATATTACAAGACGACCGTAAATATGCTTTCGTTCGAAGATGCTTGCGAACAACATGCTGGTAGTAAAGGTTACCAGATATCTTTTACGGACGATCAGGCTGTAAAAGAAAGAATTCGGGTGTACTGGGTGCATTGTAGCCAGGACTCGGTTTATCAATCCCAAGCGGAGTTAATCTTTTTTGGGGGACAAAAACCCGATACTTTGTATTTTACTAAAAAGTATCGTGGTGATTGGGTAACCGAAGTAAGCTCACTTTTACCGCCTTTGTCCCCACAGCAAATTGAAGCTGGGAACGAACTTTTAGATCTGGCAACAGAACTGAAGAAAAGATGGAGAAAGAGAGATTAAAGAATCAATCTTTGTATGAAATTCGAACCCGTATATGTAGCATCCATATACGGGTTTCGTTTTGCCAGGTTGGGTTTGTTTGCCCTGTCGTTCGCGAACGACGGTGTTTGCGAATAATAGCTTTATTTGTTATATTCTCTAAACGGAGATTTGCTCCAGTTTTGTGTTTTCAGCGTGTAGCCCCGACGCAAAAGTCGGGGAGCCGACAGAATCGTCGGCTTTCAGTAATCTGTTTCAAATATATTTGAGCGTGTAGTTCAGTGGTAGAACGCTGTCCTGATAAGACAGAGGTCGATGGTCCGATTCCATCCACGCTCACAAAAACTTTAAAGCAAGCAAACTACTTTGCTTGCGAGTTTTTGTGAGGACCGCAGCGATGTTTTGCAAGCTTGCAAAACCGCGAGGGGCGGGCTGCGACCGAGACGAGTGACGACGAGTCGAGAGTTGTAGCCACAAAATGTATGTTACAATTCCTTTATGAGTTATTTTTATTTGCTTTTTCCAGTTGCTGTTTGGATCATCAGTCAGACTATAAAGTTCTGGGTTAGGGTTTACAAGAAAAACGTACCGAACAATATCAAGGGTGCGTTTTGGGTATATGTCTGGGCTGGGGGAACTCCGAGTACGCACACTGCTATTTTGACTTCGAGTTTGGTGCTCGTGCTTTATCACTATGGGCTTTCTCCTGTTTTTACTTTCGCTCTTGCGATTACGATGCTGGTACTCTACGACATGGTTGTAGACCGCAAAAGGGAAGAAATGCTGGAACAGTATTATATGAAAGACACTTCACTTCTAAGCGAGGTTAAAGACGGCTATATTCTGGATTTGGCAGGGCATACCCTGCGAGAAGTCCTGTGGGGTGCTGCCTTGGGAATAAGCATAGGAGTAATCACGGTATATTTTGTGTTGTAGTAGATTTGCATACCAAATAAGTTTACTCTATACTGAGTGTATGAGCCTTATCCGGCTTTTGTTTTTGTGGTAGAACAAGAAAAACAACCGAATATTCAGGTGAAAAAAAGTGATAATGCTTGGCTTCGACCGGTTTTAACTTTCTATGCCAAGGTCACTTCGTGGGTGATTTTTCCCCTGGTGGTGGCTGTCCTGTTGGGCAGGTACGTCAGTCAATCTTTCGGAAGTCAAAGTTGGTTTTTCTTGGCTGTCATCGGCGGATTTTTAATAACATGCTTCGGCATATACAGAGAGGTCAAAGAATACAAAAAAACTTTAGACAACGACCCGCCTTCGCATAAAGCTACGGACGGGCAAGCAAATAATGGAAAATAATTATACACAAACTAATCTGAAGGAAGAAGTAAGTCACGAAGTGACTATTTACGCGGAACCTATTTTTCATATTGGTAAATTTGAAATTACAAATTCATTAATCACTTCTTGGTTAGCCGTCCTAGTCATCTTTTTCTTTGCTCTAGCTATACGCCTGAATATGAAGAAAGTCCCAGGCAAACTCCAAAATGTTTTCGAAGTCATCTTGGAAGGGGCCATGTCACTGTGTGATCAGGTTACGAATGACAGAAAGATAACAGAGAGGATTTTTCCAATTGTTTTTTCTGTTTTTGCTTTCATTTTGATCAATAACTGGATTGGGCTCCTACCTTTCGTCAGCGCCATAGGGTTTACTGCCTACGAAGAGGGTCATGCAGCTTTTGTACCCCTATTTCGAGCAGGAACTGCAGACATCAACACCACTTTGGCCTTGTCCTTGTTCATGGTAGTAGCTTCGAACTTCTTTGGTGTCATGGTTGTGGGCTTATGGAAATTGATCAACAAATATGTTAATCTTATAGCGCTTGGTCAGATTTTTACCAAGTTCAAAAAAGATAAATCAGTCCTTATCGTATCACCTATTTCAGTGTTTGTAGGACTCCTGGAACTAATAGGTGAGTTTGCCAAGATAGCATCGCTGTCTTTTCGTCTTTTTGGTAACGTGTTTGCTGGAGAAGTGTTGCTCGCGTCAATGGCAGCGATAATGGTGTACATTTTGCCAGGACCGTTCCTGTTCCTCGAGGTGTTTATTGGACTTATTCAAGCTCTGATATTCTCCTTGCTTGCTGCTGTGTATTTTACAATCGCCGCGCAAGACCACAGTGAACATGACGAGCATGAACATGCTAGCAAAGAGGGTAAATTAGCAGAGAGTCATTAAAATTATAAACAAGTCGATTTTATTAAAAGTTATAAGTAATTCGCCCCCGCTTTAAAAGCTTCGGCGAGAAAAAGAAAAATTATGGAAACAGAAGTAGTGAGTTCAGTAGTAAATTTAGCCCCTGTAGCAAAGGCTCTATCAATAGGTCTTTCAGGTATAGGAGCAGCTCTAGGTATCGGTATGATTGGAAGTAAAGCCATGGAAGCTATCGGCAGAAATCCTGAAGCAGTGGGCAAGATCTTGGTTCCTATGCTTATCGCATCAGCGTTCGCTGAAGCGGTGGCTATTTACGGTTTAGTTATCGCGTTTTCAATCAAATAAAAATAAATGGAAGAATTCATCGAGACATTTCACATAGATTGGATGTTGATGCTTGCCCAGACGATAAACTTCGGCTTGGTGTTTTTGGCTTTGTACATGCTCGCCGCTAAACCTCTAAAGAAGCTTATCAAAGAGCGCACAGAGGAAATAACCAAAGGTCTCTTGGATGCAAAGACCAACAAAGAAACTCTGCAGGCTACCAAGCAGGAATACGATGATGCCATCAGGCAGGCTCGGGCTGAGGCTCAGACAATTTTCGAGACTAGCAAAACCGAAGCCATGGCCAAGAAAAACGAAATGCTAGAACAAGCAAAGACAGAGGTTGCTACTATGATAGAAAATGGCAAGAAAACCCTCGAAGCCGAGAAAACAAAAATGGTAAATGAAGCAAAAAATGAAGTTGCTAGTCTTGTAATCCAAGCAACTGAGAAAGTTTTGCAAGAAAAAAGCAAGTAATTAAATGTCCAAATTATCCGTAAAAAACATAGCAGAAGCAATATATGATGCGAGTCATGATAAATCTGGCAATGAGCTAGGGTTGGTGTTGAAGCGTTCGGCACAGGTCCTAAAGGATAAAAGAATGCTCGGCAAGTCCAAGGAGGTTCTGATCGCTCTACAAAAGATTATCGATGGAAAAACGAATACAATCAGAGCCAAAGTTACCACCGCGAAAAGCCTAAGTGATCAAGAAAGAAAGAAAATAGAACAAGATATAAAAGAAAAGTACAAAGGAGAAGTGATAGTGAGTGAATTTTTTGAAAACAAAGAGTTGCTAGGAGGAATGAGGGTCGAAGTAGAGAATGAAATTCTAGACACCACATACAGAGCTAGGCTAGAGAAATTAGAAAAGTTTTTAATGAAATAGATATATGTCAAACCACATCGTAGAAAATTTAAGAAAAGAAATAGAAGCTTTCAAAATAGAAGAGAACGCTTTGAAGGTAGGTCGTGTGGTCGAAGTCTTCGACGGTATTGCCAAAGTCTCTGGCCTCTCTGATGTTAAATCTTCTGAAATGGTTACATTTTCTGGTGGGGAAACAGGTGTGGTTCTAAACCTCGAGGAAGACACAGTGGGTGTAATTATTTTGGGAGACTTTTCTAAAATTAAAGAAGGAGATGAAGTAAGTGCAACTGGAAAAATCCTGGAAGTTCCAGTAGGAGATGCCCAGATTGGTCGTGTATTGAATGCTCTCGGTGCTCCGATAGACGGCAAGGGAGTTGTGAAAACAGCAAAATCATATCCAGTGGAAAAAGTTGCTCCAGGTGTGGTGACACGTCAGGGTGTAGACCAGCCAGTGCAAACAGGTATCAAAGCAATCGACGCGCTCATTCCAGTGGGTCGTGGTCAGCGCGAGCTCATCATCGGTGACCGCCAGACCGGCAAGACTGCTATCGCTATCGATACTATTTTAAATCAAAAGGGTCAGAACATGATCTGTGTTTATGTTTCAATAGGACAAAAAGATTCCAAACTTCGCAAGCTACAAACTCGCCTAGAAGAAGGCGGTGCGATGGAGTATACCATCATAGTTTCTGCAGGTTCTTCTGAGCCGGCAGCGCTTTCATACATTGCTCCATATGCCGGTGTAGCTATTGCGGAATATTTTATGGATCAAGGCAAGGATGTTTTAATAATTTATGATGACTTGTCCAAACATGCAGTCGCGTATCGAGAAATTTCACTCCTACTTCGCCGTCCGCCAGGTCGCGAGGCGTACCCTGGAGACGTTTTCTATTTGCATTCCAGACTTCTTGAACGTGCATGTCGTCGAAACCAAGACTATGGTGGTGGTTCTATAACCGCGCTCCCGATCATTGAAACTCAGGCTGGAGACTTGTCTGCATATATTCCAACCAACGTTATTTCTATCACCGACGGACAGATATTCCTCGAGACTGACCTTTTCTACAAAGGTATTCGCCCGGCAGTAAACGTCGGATTTTCGGTGTCTCGTGTGGGTGGTAATGCACAGATCAAAGCTATGAAGAAAGTGGCAGGTACACTCAAACTCGACCTAGCGCAGTTCCGAGAATTGGAAGCTTTTGCACAATTCGGTTCAGACCTAGACGATGCTACCAAGCGCCAGCTTGAGCGTGGTAAAAGAGCAGTAGAACTTCTAAAACAACCTCAATACGCTCCTGTACTCACAGAACATCAAATCGTATCATTGTACGCATTGGTGAAGGGTTATATGGATGATGTACCAGTAGAGGCTATCAAAGCTTTTGAAACTGGACTAATAGACTACACTGACAACAATGCCAAAATGTTCCGCAAAGAAGTTATTGATAAAAAAATGTGGACCGACGCCGGAGAAGCAGAGCTCAAGAAAGCAATCGAGGATTTTAAAACTAATTTTTTAGCTAGAACCTAATCACTAGAACCTAATTTATTATGGCAGGAACCAAGGAAATTAAAAGAAGAATAAAGAGTGTAAAGAACACCAAAAAGATAACCAAGGCTATGGAGCTCGTGGCGGCTTCCAAGATGAAGCGCGCGGTATCGAAAACCTTGGCGTCACGACTTTATGCCAACTATTCTTGGGAACTTTTAACTTCACTTTCGGGTAAACTCGATGAAGTTACCCATCCATTCTTTGTTGAGAAAAACGAAGGTAAAACTTTGATAGTATTGATTACTTCTAATCGTGGACTCTGCGGTGCCTACAATTCTCAGATCATAAAGAAAACAGTAGTAATGCTGAAATCTCTGAAGTCAGAACAAAAAGACGAAACTGATTTTATAGCTATCGGCAGGAAAGGCGATGCCGCGATGCGAAGAATTGCGCAAAATATCAAGGCTTCTTTTACTGAGTTACCGGACAACTTGAGTCTTTCTGATGTGACAGCTATATCCCAAATTTTAACTAGCGAATATGAGTTAGGTCATTATAAAAACGTCTACGTGGCTTACACTGATTTCGTATCAGCTCTGACCCAAAAGCCAAACATCAGAAAACTTTTACCTATTTCAAAAGCTGAGCTCAAAGAGGCTATAGCCGAGCTCAGTAACGATGATAAAGAAACCAATTCTGCTGATGCAAAGATTCCCGAAAATAAGACAGCATATATATTGGAAGGAGATACAAATGAACTTATTAAATCCCTGGCCGAGAAATTAGTAAAAATGCAGATATACCAAATGCTCCTCGAATCCAACGCTTCCGAGCAATCCAGTAGAATGCTTTCAATGAAAAACGCTGGAGACGCAGCCGGAGAGATGATAGGCGACTTAACTTTAGTATTCAACAAAGCTAGACAAGCGAACATTACTAGAGAAATAAGTGAGATAAGTGCCGGAATGGCAAGTGTAAGTTAGTTAAATATGAAAAATGAATTTGAAAAATTTAAGATTAAAAACCCCGATACTTCCTTACAAGAGGAAACAGAACGTGCATTAATGGATTTGCATGACAGACATACTCAATCAGAGGAACAAACTCGAGAAGAATCAATGTCTATAGAAGAAGCTTTGGATAAAGGTGCTGCTGAGAAATTGAAACAAGTATTTGAATTGATAAAAGTTAATCTTAAAAAGAGGGGTGTAAAAAATCCAAATATTACTCCTGTAGTTTTTATGAAGTATGCTGTTGTGGATAAACCTGGTAGAGGATTCTCGGGACTGAAATATATTGAAATATACGATAGTCTTATAACAGACAAAAGTTTAAAGCAACTCGTAACTTTTAAAGCTATTGCTCATGAAGCTTACCATTCTGTTGGAAAACTTTCCGTTGCAATTAAAACAGATAAAAAAAATCCTGAAAAAGTAAAACTTAATGTTGAGGCAAGTGGTGCAGGGTACAGAGAAGCAAGAGGTAAATCTGCTCTTGAAGAAGGGGCAGCAATGTTTTTTGAAAGTGAAACTTTCGACGATATAAAAAATCTTTTTCCAAAAAAGACAGTTGAGCAATATAATCGTCTTATTAAGACAGGAATTGACTCTTTTAGGGAAAAAAATAAAAACGTTGATATTGGACAAGACTCAGTGACTCTTTTAAGCAATCGAAATCAAGAACTTTTTCTTACAAGGACATACCATCATCCTATTGAACTTGTGAAATACTTGAAAACAAAAGTTGAAGGTTTCGATGAAAAATTAGAAAAGTTGAGAGTCGATAGGCGAAGTCTTGATATGGTAAGAGCTTTAGAGCAAAAATTTGGGGAAGGGATGTTCAGAAAAATTGTTACTTGTGAAGTAGGAAAAGCAGAAGAATTACTTGAAGAATTAAAAAGTATTGAAAAGTAACTGTAGGCTAGCGTAAGATATAATTATCAACTAATTTATTAAAACAATATGAACAAAATAGGAAAAATTAAAAGAATAATCGGGCCGGTCGTAGACGTAGAGTTCGAAGGCGACATGCCAGAAGTGTACAACGCACTGACCGTGAAAAATGGAGACAAGATCCTCACCCTAGAGGTAGAACAACACATCGGTGGTGGACTCGTACGTACGGTGGCTATGGATACTACTGACGGACTTTCTCGTGGTATGGATGTTACTGACACAGGAGCTCCTATTTCTGTTCCAGTTGGCACAGGTACGCTCGGACGGATATTCAACGTCCTCGGTGAAGCTATCGACGACGCTGGTGGAGTAAACACACAGAAAACATCTCCCATTCACCGCAGTGCTCCTTCCTATGTATCGCAGGCTACCAAAGTTGAAATCCTAGAAACTGGTATCAAAGTCATCGACCTCATCTGTCCAGTGCTAAAGGGTGGAAAAGTCGGACTCTTCGGAGGTGCTGGTGTGGGCAAGACTGTAGTCATCCAAGAGCTCATTCACAACATCGCATCGAACCACGGAGGATATTCTGTATTCGCTGGTGTAGGAGAGCGTACTCGTGAAGGTAACGATCTGTATCACGAAATGAAAGATTCTAAAGTTCTCGACAAGGTGGCCATGGTATTCGGACAAATGAACGAACCACCAGGTGCTCGTATGCGTGTGGCACTCTCGGGGCTCACCATGGCAGAACACTTCCGTGACGAGGAAGGCAAAGATGTGCTTTTCTTTATCGACAATATTTTCCGATTTACTCAGGCAGGTTCAGAGGTTTCTGCGCTTCTCGGACGTATTCCATCAGCGGTGGGTTATCAGCCGACACTGGCGACAGAAATGGGTAACTTACAAGAGCGTATTACTTCTACTGATAAAGGTTCTGTAACCTCTGTGCAAGCTGTGTATGTGCCAGCGGACGACCTTACTGACCCGGCACCGGCGACGACATTTTCTCACTTAGACTCTACTGTGGTTTTGAACCGATCGCTCTCTGAACTCGGTATTTACCCAGCAGTTGATCCACTCGACTCTTCTTCAACTATTTTAGATCCTAATATCGTAGGAGTAGAACATTATGAAGTTGCTCGTGAAGTACAGAGAATTCTACAGCGTTACAAGGACTTGCAAGACATCATCGCCATCCTCGGTATGGAAGAACTTTCTGAAGCAGACAAAGAACTCGTAGCTCGCGCTAGAAAAATCCAGAAGTTCCTTTCTCAGCCATTCTTCGTCGCCGAACAATTCACTGGTACTCCAGGAGCTTATGTGTCACTCGCTGACACTATCCGTTCCTTCCGGGAAATATTGGATGGCAAGCATGATAGTAAGTCAGAGCAGGAGTTTTATATGAAGGGAGCATTGTAAAAAATGTCAACAAAGCAATTAAAACTTAAAGTCGTAACTCCCGAGAGACTAATCCTCGAAGAACTAGTGGATTCTGTTACTGTGCCTACTACTGAAGGGGAAATAGGTATTTTACCAGAACACGTGCCTCTAGTAGTAGGGCTCAAGTCTGGTGACATCGTGGGTAAGGTAAATGGTGAAGACGTGCCTATAGCTGTAGTTGGTGGTTTTGTCGAGGTAAATAAAGTAGACGGCATGACCACGGTTGTCATTCTGGCAGATTTTGCAGAGCATGTCGGCGACCTAACCGAGGACGCTATAGCTCGTGCCCACGCTCGCGCCGAAGAGCTCAAGAAGGCTATGGAGGACAAGGAACATGTAGACTTCGAACACTTTGAATCTGAACTGGAACGCTCAATCACCAGAATTAAAATTGCTGACAAGTGGCGTAGTAAGAAATACAGGAAATAGATTTTGATGTCTAATTTTTACATAGTAGCTACACCGATTGGGAATATGCAGGATATAACCCTGCGTGCTTTAGAAGTATTGAAAACTGTAGATATTATACTGTGTGAAGATACACGTACCACGGGCAGACTGCTGGAACGACACGGGATAAAAAACCACCTGATGAGTTACCATGCTCAAAGCAAACTCGCCAAGGTTGATAAAATTTTTGAGCTCATAGAAGAAGGGAAGAATATTGCCCTAGTATCAGACGCTGGCACACCAACTATTTCTGATCCTGGAGCACTGCTTATTTCAAAAATAAAAGATAAATTTGCTGATACTGTAAAAGTCATACCCATACCTGGTGCTAGTGCCCTCATTACAGCGCTATCGGCGTCTGGATTACCAACCCACGAATTTGTATTCTTGGGATTTTTACCACACAAGAAGGGCAGAGAGACTTTGTTTAAAGAAATCGCGGAAGCAAAGAGAACTGTCATTTTCTACGAATCCACTCACCGCATGCTCAAAACCTTGGAAACGTTGATAAAGTTCTGCCCAGACAAAAAAGTCTGCGTGGCTAGGGAACTGACCAAAATATATGAAGAATTTAAAACAGGTAGTGCAGAAGAATTACTTGCTTTCTTTAATGAAAATAAAGAAAAACAAAAAGGGGAGTTCGTAGTACTTGTATCTAACTAATTCGGGTGTCCGACACCCGAATTACCCGAATTACAAAACATCTTCTGGATCGACTTGGATGTGAAAGTTCTCGTTGTTTGCAATTTCATTTAGGGTCTGTTCGAGTTTTGGATCCAGCGTACCCCCGGGGTGTATTTCCGGTAGCGACCAGGTGTTGTTTTCTAATCGGAGGAGTATGTTGTTGCCGTATATAACTGGTTCGAAAGTATTGAGCATTTCTGCAATTTCATTTTGACTGCTTTTCTTTGCTTTCCCATCTTTAGAACTTATTTTGATAAATCTTTTGTACGGCGGATAACCCAAGCTCTGCCTGTCAGCGAGCTCTTCTTTTACATAACTTACCAAACTACCATTCAATATCGAACTGATTACTCCGTCGTCAGTGTTTCTAGTTTCGATGAATAAATCTCTGCTGGTTTTCTCTAGGGTTTGAAGAATAAGTTGGAGGATTTTCTCACTTATTTTGAAATTCGGTATACTCCATAGCGAATCGAATGATACCATCACCGACAATGGCACGTTCTCTTTTATATAATACAAAGCCATTTCCGTGCCGAGCAATATAGAGCCCGGTGTTTTTTCAAATTCTTTTATAGTTTTCTCTGCACCAGATTTATTTTTGACGGCTTCTTTGTTGAGCTCAAAGATCTTCACATCTGGGAAGTTCTTGGTGAGTTCTTCGTAAACTAACTCCGTCCCAACACCGAGTGTTATCAGGTTCCAGCTACCACAATTTTCACAAACAGTATCAGGATTTTTTTCATGTTTGCATTTATTGCATACAAACAGTCTTTTCTTTTTATCTTTACTCATATACAGCACCAGCGGTGCTTGGCATTCGGGGCAGTACACAGGGGTCTCGCAGTGTTTACAAACAGTATAAGTCGC
>Ga0207952_1000831_pt1 | contig 18005 bp, 25 predicted proteins | sample SubbioR12Aug_8Ca_FD_184831 | JGI IMG/M metagenome (GOLD analysis project Ga0207952, IMG submission 184831) | Serpentinite rock and fluid subsurface biosphere microbial communities from McLaughlin Reserve, California, USA - CR12Aug_8Ca (SPAdes) | ecosystem: Environmental > Terrestrial > Deep...
GTAACTCCAGAAATTAGAAATAAAACACAAAGACTACTTGATTCAATGGAATAAAGGGGTATGATGAGCCGGTGGCTGTATGATTTGTGATTACACTACAAAATATTCTGACCCTATTAATTCTCAATATCCAAAACATAATACACCAACTCTTGTACAAGAGTTGACATTTTAGAATAAACATCCATTTTATCAAAAATAATTGTGAAGCTAGATCCTGAGCTAAAATTGCAGATATTGGAAAAAGTTGGAATTTACTCTAGTCGTTTTTCAATACCAGAACCCAAAATTCTACTCACCACAAAAGAAGTACTTGAAATGCCAAAAGAAATGACTGAAGGAAGGAGAACATCAGCTTACAAATACTATGGAGTTTCATATTTGCAACATAATCTTGTTTTTATCAATATTAGAAAAATCCCAGATGAAAAGGCTCTGGAAAATACACTAGTTCATGAATTAATTCACATGCGATTTCCATATCTTGCACATGGTAAGAGATTCAACAAATTAGTTAGGCAAGGATTGCGAGGAAAAACATTTTTGCCCTATCAGAAAAGAAAATAGTCAATTCCTAATTGATTTATATTTCCTAATCTCAGGCAAGCAAATTATAGTATGGATCTTCAACAAATTTTGCCTATAGTGGCAGGCATTGCTTCATTTGTCGTTGCCTTAGGTATCGTTGCTTGGATCACAAAACAACCATCAGGCACAAAAGAAATGATGGATATCTCAAATGCAGTCAAAGTTGGAGCAGCCGCATTTCTGAGACGAGAGATGAAAATTATCATTCCAATCGCAATCGCACTTTCAATAATTATAGGATATTTTATCGGATTTTCAAACGGATTAGCATTTGCAGTAGGTGCAACACTCTCTGCAGTTGCCGGATTAATCTCATTAAAAATTACAGTTAAAGCAGCAGTTAGAGCAGCTCATCTAAGTAGTAGCGGTCTAGGCAAGACATTTGCAATGGCTTTTAGAGGTGGAGCAACAGTCGGATTGGCAGTTCCAGCAATGGCACTCTTGGCAATTACTGGCCTTTACATGGTTTATCCTAATCCAATCACAATTGCCGGTGTAGGTATCGGTGCAAGTCTAATTGCATTGTTTATCAGAATCGGTGGTGGAATCTTCACAAAGGCTGCAGATATGGGAGCAGACTTGGTAGGAAAAGTTGAAGCAAATATTCCTGAAGATGATCCTAGAAATCCTGCAACAATCGCTGACAACGTTGGTGATAATGTAGGTGATGCAGCAGGAATGGGTTCTGATGTTTACGAATCTTACATTGTTACAATTCTAGCTTCATTACTAATCGCCGCACTAATTGGTGCTCCTGAAATTTTCATGTACCCAATTCTTATTGGAACATCTGGAATGATTGCATCAATCATTGGAATTGTAATTGTTCGCTCTACAAATATCACTGATGTGATGAAACCGCTTAACCTGTCATTTTATGTCTCTGCTACAATTGCAATAATTTTGAATTTCATTTTTACATACTACTTTCTCGGACAAACCGCAATTGCTTATGCATTATTTGCCACAACCGTCATTGGTGTCATTCTAGTTCCAGTCATTCAAAAGATTACTGACAGATATACCAATTACAAATACAAACCAGTTCAAGATATTGTTGAATCTGCAAAATGGGGATACGCATCACTAACGTTGATGGGAATTATCAAAGGAATGCAATCAACTGGACCATTTATGATTGCATTAATTGTTGCAATTATCATTTCATTTAGTGTCGCTTCAAACGCTGCACCTGAAGGCACTGATCCAATCTTGTATGGTATCTTTGGAACTTCATTAACTGCAATGGCCATGCTTAGTCTTGCAGGAATTGTTCTTAGCATCGATGCATTTGGACCAATTGCAGATAACGCAGGTGGAATTGTTGAGATGACTGGAATGGGTGAAGAAAATAGAAAAGTCACTGATGAAATCGATGCTGTAGGAAACACAACAAAGGCAGTAACCAAAGGATTTGCTATTGCTAGTGCTGGGCTTGCCGCGCTTGCAATGATACAGGCATTCCAATTCGAAGCAGCACACATCTTTGAAGGAGTTTTAGAATTGAATTATGGTTTAACAAATGTAACAGTTATTGTAGGATTATTGGTTGGTGGATTAATTCCATTTATCATCACTGGACAACTAATCAACGGCGTATCTCGCGCTGCTGGAAAGATGGTAGATGAAGTTAGACGACAATTCAAATCAGACGCTGGAATTTTAGCAGGAACTTCAAAGCCTGATTATGCAAAATGTGTAGACATTGCAACTGCTGCATCAATTAAAGAACTTTGGAAACCAGCAATTATCGCAATTGTTTCACCAATTATTTTAGGAATTTTGTTAGGCCCAACAGCTGTTGCTGGATTACTAATGGGAGCAGTAGTTACTGGAATCCCACTTGCATATCACTTGGCAAACACTGGTGGTGCATGGGATAACGCAAAGAAATTAGTCGAGATGCAAGGTGATAAAGGAACTGAAATACACAAAGTAGCAGTAGTCGGTGATATTATTGGTGACCCTTACAAAGATACAGCAGGTCCTGCATTAAACACTGTAATTAAATTACTAAATACAATTGCAATCGTCTTTGTATCTGCATTTATTGCAATACTTGCACTCTAATCTTCTATAACTAACGTCATATCTAATTCATCAATCTGTGTCTGAATTGCTTTTTTCAAAATGTCGTTATGACTTTTACAGAATTTAAAATAATCATCTGCAGTTAGAAAACATCCACAAATCCATTTTGTTTTTTTATCTCCTTCAACTGTCCATTTTGCATATTGTTCTGTCATACTTTACAAAAAATATCTTGCCTAAAAAATATAGATCAAAATAATTAAAAAAGGAAAAAAGATGTTTAAGGACAGCCTTCCATCTTTTGGATGAAATAACCTTTTTCCTTAATTGCCCTTTCTACAGGTTCTGGTGCACCTTGTGAATGGCAAAATTGGCATTCATTTGTAGTCATTTGGGCGTTTGGCTCACCTACTGATTTTAACCACTCTTTACCATATTCAATGGCTTTGTTGTGATCTTTTTCACCAGTAATTACATCAAAGTGCATGGTATGACCATCTTTGGCTTTGACATATGTGTCGTATACGTGAATTTCCATGATTTCATTTGAATGAAGGGATATTTAATTCAAAAACTCTAGGCATGCTTCATTCTATACTTGTATAATGAAATAAATTTTGTAACTATTCTGAAAATCAAAACAAGCCTTTTATTTTATGATTGATAAAAATTATTATGGAAACTAACATCGGAATATCATCTGAAAATTCTAAAAACATCTCTGACATTCTAAATCGTCTTGTATCTGACGAATACATCTTGTACACAAAGACAAGAAACTATCATTGGAATGTAATCGGAATGCAATTCAATGATCTGCACAAATTCTTCGAGTCACAATACGAGGAAATAGATCAAGTCATTGATGATGTTGCAGAGAGAAACAGAGCATTAGGTGGTAAAGCAAAGGCAACACTTGCAGAGTTTATTGGAAATAGTAGACTAAAAGAACAACCAGATACATATCCTGAACCAAAAACAATGCTTAGAAATCTATTAGATGATCATGAATCTGTGATTCGTGCATTAAGACAAGATCTTGAAACATGTACAAAGCTTGGTGATGCAGGAACTTCTGATTTCTTAACTGGCCTCATGGAAAAACATGAAAAGATGGCTTGGATGCTACGAGCATTTCTAGCATAATTTTTTTACTTTTTTACATTAGTGTTTTTTGAATTTTTTTTATGAATAAGAAATCATATTTCAATACAAGAGATTGTTGTATCGCATACTATTCCTGCTGCAATCCTGCTTAAAACAAAAATCTAATTTTAAATCTTTGATTGACATGAGATGTATGTGTCAAAATTAGAATATGTCTTGATGATTGGCGTTGCACTAAGTGGAAAAACCACGTACATTAAGGCAAATTTTGATCATGAACGTATAGCATTATCATTTTTTGATAATAATAGAAAAAAGGAACTTGAATACATCGAAGAATGTCTCAAAGCAGGAAAAAATATTGTAATTGATGACACCAATCTGACTGTTTCTATACGAAAGCAACACATAGATCTTGCAAAGAAATACAATGCCAAAGTAAGAGGAATCTTGATGAATACTTAAGGGGATTACTTGAAAAAAGACAAAAAAGTAGACACGACCCATTTCCACTAACTGTAATTTACAAACAACTCAAAGAACTTGAAACACCAGTAATTGATGAAGGCTTTGATGAATTAATTGTTAAAAAAGACTATGAACAACCTAAAGACACCTAAACTTTGAAACCAAAATTGATTTTTTTCAACATATTAAACTACTAGAAAAAATTACTCTACTATATGGCAACAAGTAAAACTCGTAACACAAATGCTGAAGAGTTAAAAAAATTACAAAAAAATGAAAAAATACGAAATGAAGCTAGACGTAAAGGCCAAAAGAAAGGTGTTAGCATATCTACTGATAAACCAAAACTAAAAAAAGGAAAAGTTACGAGACCTGCAAGAAAAATTACTAAAAAAAGAGTTTCAGTTAGATAACTAATTTACTTCAATCGCAACTTGAATTATTTCTGATTCTAGAAAAAATGCTTTAAAGTCCTTTGTTACTCCTGAATAAATCACCCATATTACGGGATTACTTTGCATGAATTTCTTATCTGTCTCTGATGGATATGCCTCAGAATTTGGATGAGAATGAAATATTCCTACAACTTGCATTTTTTTATCTTCAGCAGTTTTGTAGACTTTGAGTAATTCATCATTTGATATTGTAAAATTGACTGGTGATTCTTCAATATTTTGTGTAAGAAATATCTCTTTTACTGTAGTCTGCTCATCATTTGCAGCACCAAATAAAACCGCACACGACTCATTTGGTTTTTCATTTTCTGCATAATTTGCTAGTATCTTTTTTTGAGACTCTGTAATTATTAATTTCAAATCTATTGTACGTCTACAGTACCAACCATCCAAGGATGTAACATGCAAAAGTAATCTATCTTTCCTGGGGAATTAAATGAATACTTGAATGAATCACCTGCTGCCAGCATCTCTGAATCAAATTGTCCATCTGCTCCTGTCTCTGCACTTCCTGAAGTTACTGTATGCATTGCACTATCTGCATTCTCCCAAACAATAGTTGTTCCAGACTCAATCTGAATTACTTGTGGATCATAATAGATCTGACCTTCACTAATTATTCCAGCACCTTGTGGAATTACAACTTTAACATCCTCTTTTGGTTCTTCAATTATCAAAGTTGCAATCATCCAAGGATGTACTATACACGTGTATTCGTATTCTCCAGCATCAAGTTTGCTTGTATCTAATGAAAATTTCTCTCCGGCATTTATCATATTTGAGTTAAATGTATCACCAAAGTCAGCAGAGCTTGTAACTGTGTGCACTACTGCATCTGCATTAGTCCATTCAACAACATTGCCTTTTGGAACACGTGCTACATCTGGATCATAATCTGGATTTCCTTGCACATCTGATTTTTCCAAAATTGTTATTGAATATATTGGCGCTGAAGATACTATCACCTCTTCTTTTGGTTCTTCAATTACAGGCTCATTAATCATGTAAGTGTCTGGGCTAACTAGGCCAAATGCAAACCACATGATGATTCCTGTTGCAGCTGCCATTCCAACTATGGCTCCTACTGGTTTAGCATACTGCGGCATCTTCATTATTAGATATGATATAATTATTGACGGAAATGCAATTGCCATTAAGAGTCCTGCAAGTGTAATGGTATAGTTTGAAGAGTTCATCGTAAGTCCAAAAGTTGCAAAAGATAACACAATTGAAATGATTACTAGAGTAGTTGCTTTGGCTCTATTACTAGTAGAGACACCTCCATCTAAGATACCTGCTGCCAAAAAGATCAATCCAACAAACATAGTTAAACCTGTTAGAGCGTGCATTCCATCTACAAAGGTATGAGCTATTCCTGAATACGATATTGTCACACCTGCAACTCCAATAGCTGTCAATCCCATGCCTGGCATCATGAGGTCCCAATTACTCATTCAAGCTAGCTGTTAGGATTGTGATACTTATTCCTTTTGAAATACACCAGATCATTAAAGTCGAATAAATTAAATGGCTTCTGATTTGGATATAGTGAGATTGGGCTTTAAGGAAATATTGGAAATATCCAAACCGCGAATTGTTGTGCTATTGGTAATTACAGCTGTCACATCGATGTATGCAGCAAATAAACTAATTCCCACTGAAAATCCAATTGAATTAATTCATTATTTGCATATCATTATTGCAGGAGCTTTGGCATCAGCTGGTTCAAGTGCCTTGAACCATTATTATGATAAAGACATTGATCCAAAAATGACTCGAACCAGCACTAGACCAATTCCTTCTGGTAGAATGGTAGCATCACATGTACTACTTTATGGAATTGTTGTAAGTTGCATCTCTGTAATTTACGGATTTTTTGCATTAAACCCAGTGTCTGCATTTTTTATTGCGTTAGGAATTTTCTCTTACGTAATTATTTACACAGTGTGGCTTAAGCGATTAAACACATCAAATATTGTAATTGGTGGAATTGCTGGCAGTGCTGCAGCTTGGGCTGGTTGGTCTGCTGCAACAGGCAGTATGGATATCTTGGGATTCTTAGTTGGATTTTTGGTATTTGTATGGACCCCATCCCACTTTTGGTGCCTTGCAATGAAGATTAAAGATGAATATGCACAAGCAAACATTCCAATGTTACCCGTAGTAATTGGAATGCAAAGAACATCAAAGTACATTTTAGGAAATACTTTGATTCTACTTCCATACTCTTTGATACTTCCTGCGTTTGGTATGGGAATTGTTTACACTGTAATAGCTGCAGTCTCTGGTGGTTTGATGTTAGCATATCATTACAAACTCACAAAGACTCCTACATCTGAATTTGCATGGAAAGCATACAAAGTAACTGCTCCTTATCTTACAATAATTTTTGTTGCAGTTGCATTAGATGCAGCATTTCATTTCCCGTTATTTTAGAAATTAATTATTTTTCAAAGCCAGGAAAGCTTGCTTCATAATCTTTTTCCATCATTTCCTGATTTTGCTCATCTACTATGTCTATCTCTTCTTTTATGATTACTACTTCTATTCTTCGTGCATCTTTTGTTATCCATGCAACTTTGATTAATCCTAAAATTTCTAAATCCAGTAATAGTTTATTGAATTTGTCTTCAGAGATAATCATCCCCTCTTTGGTCAAAGCTTTGTACAACTCTACATCTGTAAGAGAATTTGCTTCTTTGATCTTTTCAAATACTTTGTTTCTTAGTGGTATTGCCATTTTTATCCGTAAAATGATTTATCTCCTACTTTAGGTACGACATTAGATATACTTTCTCTTACAGTCTTGTACCATTGATCCACTTCTTTAGTTATTGATGGTTTAATCTGCTTCATACCTTTAGCAAAGTCAGAGTTTGTAATTTTTGCATTATTACTTCTCATTGCTTGAACTGCTGATTCTCTACAAAGTGCTGCTAAATCAGCTCCTGTGTAATTTTGAGTGGCAACTGCAATCTCTTCTAACTTTACATCGCTTGCTAGTGGCATTTTCTTTGTCAATATTTTGATAATTTCTAACCTACCTTTATCATCTGGTGGTGGAACATAGAGTACAATATCTAATCTTCCCGTTCTAAGTAACGAGTTATCTAAAACATCTGGTCTATTTGTAATTCCAATTACAGCTACACGTGATGACGTGCCTTCTTCAATCTCAGTTAACAACTGACTAAGAACAGTTTCACCTACTCCACCTTCTCCCGATTTGATTCGTGCAAGTGAATCTAGTTCATCAAAAATTACAACACACGGTGATGATGTTTTTGCTTTTCTGAAAATTTCTCTTACAGCTTTTTCTGATTCACCTATCCATTTTGAAAGAATCTCTGGACCTTTGACTAGTATCATGTTGGCTCCAGTCTCAGTAGCTAATGCTCTTGCAATCAACGTCTTGCCGCAACCAGGAGGACCATAAATTAACGCGCCTTTTGGTGGCTTTATCCCCATCTTTGTAAATTTAGTTGGCTCTTTCATAGCTACAATAAGATTATCTGTTAATGATTTTTTGATCTCGTCTAATCCTCCAACATCATGCCACCATACTTTTGGTCTCTCAACGTAAAACTCTCTCATTGCTGTAGGAATTACATCGTGCATTGCATCGTAAAAGTCAATTAATTTTATCTGCATTGATTCTAAAACCTCTGATGAAATTTTCTCAGTCTCTAAATCGATTTCAGGAAGATAACGTCGAATTGATTTTAGTGCAGCTTCTCTGCAAAGTGATTTGATATCTGCCCCAGTATATCCATGCAATTCTGCAGCTAAATCTTTAAGGTCCACATCATCTGCAACTGGCATTCCTCTTGTGTGAATTATGAGAATCTCTAATCTGCCATCATCATTTGGAACTGATATCTCAAACTCTCTATCAAATCTTCCAGGTCTTCTAAGTGCAGGATCAATACTTTCTGGTCTGTTGGTTGCTCCAAGAACAATTACATTTCCTCTATCGTTGAGGCCATCCATTAATGCCAATAACTGAGCTACAACTCTTTTTTCTACATCTCCATAAGCTTCTTCTCTTTTAGGAGCAATCGCATCAATTTCATCAATAAAAATAATGCTTGGAGAATTATCTTTAGCTTCTTTGAAGATATCTCTAAGCTTTGCTTCTGTTTCTCCGTAATACTTGTTCATAATTTCTGGACCGTTAATTGAAAACATGTTTGCCTCTGATTCACTTGCAAGAACTTTTGCAATCAATGTCTTACCACAACCAGGAGGACCATACAACAAAACTCCACTGTGTGGCTCTACTCCTAATCTTACAAATAACTCTGGGTGTTTTAATGGAAGTTCAACAATCTCTCTCATTGCTTTAATTTCATGACCTAATCCTCCAACTTCTTCATAAGTTACTCTTGATTTCCTATCTCCTGAAGCTTCGGCAGATATTGTAAGGATAGTTGATCTGTCAATCTTTACAATGTGTTTTGGAGATGTCTTGCTAATCTTAAAGTCCATCGAGTTTCCTAAAATCATAACTGAAATCTCATCCCCATGTGTAATTGGCAATCCTTTCAATCTATTTTTTACAAAGTCTGTAAACTCTTTATCGACTGTAACTGAATCATTAACTGGAATCAACACTACTGATTTTGCAATCTTTGATGTTGCCTTTCTAATTTTTACAATGTCATTTAATGATGCGCCAACGTTCTTTCTTGTCTGTCCGTCAATTCTGATAATATCTGGAGATTTCTCATCTTCATCTACTGGCCAAACAACGGCACAGCTAGTTCTTGAACCCATAACTTCGATGATGTCTCCTGGTGTGACTTTGAGCTGGTCCATTGCTTCTGGTCCAACTCTGGCGCGCTTTTTACCAACATCTCTTTGTTTAGCTTCACCAACTCTCATCTGCAAAGGTTCATCTTTGCGTACCAAAAAATCACCTATTTCATGTCCACAGACATTCTACTCATGTTGAGTACTTCGAATTCACTTACTCCCTCAACTGATTTTACAGCATCTTCTAGTGAATCCATTTGACCTTCTTTGTCTTCTAAAACAAATTCTGCTTTGAGAAATTCTAATCCAAATGCTAATGGTTCTTTTGCATGTCTTTTCATTTGTATTCCCTCTTTTAGAACTCCTTTGATCGAATCTGATAATTTATCTAAATCGACATCCATTCCAGTTGGAAGAATTTTTGTAACTAATAGTAACTGAGTCAATTTTCTAAGGTCCCTGAGAATGACACAAATCACAAGTGTATGATTTTGCGGATTCTCTGCAACTCTCGCATCTCCAAATTAATTTCTCACCACAATTTGGACAATTGAATTTTACACATTTATCATTAGGCATAATATGTCTGTGACAACAACTACATGCTGGTAACGAAATCGTAGATGACATGCCACAATTTTCTGTAAACATCATTTATACCTTGCTTAGAAATTACGCTTTCTAACTTAGGAGTTTTTTAAATTCTCCACCAATTATAGCCTGAGCAGTTTTCAGTGATCCTTTGATCCCAAGTAATTTTACAATTGATCCAGTATGAAAATCAAAATCATCTTTTTCAGAAATCTCCTTTATTATTTCAGGTGTTATTGATTCAAATAATTTATTGATTGTATTGTTGTCTAATCTTTCTAAAATTTTTCTTACAAACAACTGTTTTTCGAATTCCTTTCCAAATTTCTCGGTCCATCTTTTTTGATATTCTTCTAAATCTGATCTTTTCTTTGATTTTAGATATTTCGAAATAGCTTGTCCTGCATACATTCCACCCATGCCACTAGAGTAAATCCCACCAGCTGTAGTTGGTTTTGCTTGTCCTGCTGCATCCCCAACTGTTACTGTTTTTCCATTTACAAATTCTTCAATTGGCCCTTTAATCCAAATTGGAGCATAAATTTTCCTAACTGTTGAGTAATCTCCCTTTGTTTGCAGAAATTTTTCTATTGCCTCTGCAACATTGATTCCTTTTCCTGCAACTCCTATCTTTCCTTTACCTTCATCAGATGGTATGACCCACGCAAAAAACCCTGGATATTTTTCTTGATCTAAAAATACTTCTACTTTTCCTTTCTTTATCCAATTTGCATAAATCTCATACTGTGCCGAAGATAAAATTCCAGTTCTATCCTTGTGAATTAAAGATGATACTCCTCTTGCATCAACAAAGATTGTGCATTCAATTTCTTCTTCATTAGTTCTTATTCCTTTATCTGTTATTTCTTGAAAACTATTTCTCACTTTGATTACTGCTCCGTTTTTCTGTGCTTGATGTACTAATTGTTTATCTAACTCTCTTCTGCTAATCTCTGCAACTTTTTGCTTCTTTGAATTTATAGAAAAACTATTGCCGTTTGGGGCATGTATCTCTGCTGAGTCTATCAAATGATCAAAAGTCTTTCTAAATGGAATTATTCCTAGTTCTTCAAGGCCTGTAGTACTCACTAATCCACCACAGTGTTCTGGAGTACCAATTTCATAATCTTCTTCAATTACAAGAACACTATGATTATTTCTTGCCACCTCTCTAGCACAAATCAATCCAGCAACACTTCCACCGGCAATTATTACGTCATAGTACACAATTCTCGTTTCATTGTCAATTATTTAACTCAAAAGTTTTTCATTAAGTATGATTTTGATATCTTTATGGGAGATATCAAGCAAGTAATTGTGATTAGGACTGATCTTGAAATGGGAAAAGGAAAGATTGCTGCACAAGTAGGTCATGCTTGTGTTTTAGGTGCTGAACATGTAAGAAAATCTCATCCTGAATGGTTCAGTAAATGGTGGGGAGGCCAAGAAAAAGTTGTACTCAAAGTTTCAGGAATTAAAGAATTGCAAGAAGTAAAAAGACATGCTATTGATCTGGATCTTCCCTGGTCTGAAGTCACTGATGCTGGTCATACTCAAATCGCTCCAGGAACTATCACCTGTATTTCAATTGGACCTGCTCCTGAGAATTTAATTGATAAAATAACCGGTGATCTGAAATTACTTTAGATCTTTTCTTGCAATAAGATATAACTTGGGTTAATTATTTTTTAATTTGTGAAGAAAAAAGGCCTCATCGTAGCTATATTTTTTGGAACAATCATGCTGACATCATTATCCGCAGGTGTGCTTCTAAATAACCAGCCAATGATCCAAGATGAAGAGATAACTAAAACTGGAACTCCGGCTGATAATTTTCCTGACTCTCAACGTGCGCAATTTTGTGGATCCTCACCTGCAAAATCTACTGCATTTATCAAAGAATATTCTATTCCAACTGTTTGTACTAATCCTTTAGCAGTAGTTACAGATTATAGTGGAAATGTTTGGTTTGCAGAAACAAACACTGGCAAACTAGGAAAATTTGATCCTACAACTGAATCTTTTACTGAATTTGAAAATCCACTTTGGCCAAAAAATGGTCGTTCAATGATCTGGGGAATGGATTATTCTCCTGATGGTTCTGTATGGTATACCGATGAATCTTATGATTCTATATGGAAATTTACTACAGATGATCAAAAATATCAACGAATTGATTTCCCATCTGAAGGTGACTCTTTACCACAAAAATTGAAGATACTTGGTTCACAAGTAGTGGTAAATGACTTTAATGGAAACAAACTCACTTTCCTAGATCCCACTCTATCTGATAGGGAGCTAAGTTATCTCAACATTCCATCTCCCGTAGATGGTTCTGTAACTGGTGATTTTGCAATTGATGACAACAATAATGTCTGGTATACAAATTGGATCTTCCAACAAGGTGGGGTACTTGTTAAATTTGATCAAGATGCATATCGTACTTCCATAGTAACAGCTAATGAAAACTCACTTCCAGCTCTTGATTTCATCCAAGTATTCCAATTACCAACTGATCTACTTACTCCAAATGGATTGGCAGTATCTGATGGTCTAATTTGGATTGCCGATACATCAAACTCTGCAATCTTTACTTTTAATCCCGACACAAATCAATTCATATCTTATCCAACATCTGATCCTAAAGTATCAACTTATGGTAACTCTACTGGCGTTATTAAATCCCCAATATCTAGACCTTATTGGATTGAAAGTAATTCTGCTGGACAGCTAGTGTTTAACGAACAAACTGCAAATAGTATTGCAGTATTAGATCCAAAAACTGATTCTCTTGTAGAGTATCTTGTTCCATCAAAAAATCCAGCCTGGGGAGACTGTGATCTTAATTTTAACTGTGGTCTAGCTCAAGTCTTTGACTTTGCTATATACAAAGATAAAATCTGGTTTACCGAATGGGTAGAAAATAAAATAGGTGTAGTTGATACTTCTGTGCCTTTGCCATTTGATGTAACTCTTGACCCTAAAAACATCTCATTACTTCCTGGAGAATCAAAAAACATCTCTCTAACAATCACACCACAGAGTACAGTTACTGAAAATGTCTCCTTGATACTATCTGACTATGTCACATTTTTAGATGTCACTTCTGACAAATCCGTTCCTTTCCAGTTAGATTCTTCAAGAACTGGTGATGTAAAAATTTCTGCATCTGATGAAGCAGCTTTTGGAACATACAAAGTATTGGTAGGTGCTCAAATTGAAGATGTCTCAATTAGTAAATTTGTTACAGTGACAATATTACCGTGATACCAAAAATAGATTCTCAAATAGGAATCTTAGTTTATAGTACAAAATTTAATGGAATTGGCGGACGAATTAAAGATGAAGCTGAGCACTTTAAAGTAAATGAAGTACTCTCTCCAAAATCACTTAAATCAATTATTTCACAAGATGGTTACGCTGTATACAAACTAAAGAAGAGAAAAATAGATACCAATCATGCATTATCTGATATTTTTAAAAAAACTGGGATCAGACTAAAATCACTCGGATTAAAGGATGCATCTGCAGTTACTGAACAATTTGTTTGCTCTGATAGCAAAAGTAAATCTATTGCTAATTATTCTTCCGAGAAATATTCTCTTGAAAAAATTGGCCATGTGAAAAAACCTCTATCAAAAAAAGATATGATTGGCAATCATTTTAGCATTAAAATTTCAGACTGTGTTGGAAATTTATCTGACTTTACAGAATATGATAAAATTCTAAATTTTTACGGATATCAGCGATTTGGCTCTAAAAGAGCCGTAACTCATCTTATTGGTAAGGCCCTTTTGCAGCGAAATTTCAAAAAAGCAGTCGATTTACTCCTATCTTTTACCTCTACTTATGACTCTAAAGAAAATACTGAGATAAGGGAAAAACTTGCAGACCCATCAAATTACAAAAAATACTTGGACCAAGTTCCTCAGCAAATGGATATTGAAAGAATAGTACTTCAAGAAATGATTGAACATGATGATCCACAAAAAGCAATACATGCAGTACCGTTACCTTTGAGAAGATTTTACGTCCAAGCTTACCAATCTTTTCTTTTTAATCATGCATTAAGTGCCGCATTTAATGATGGCGAAGATCTCTTTACGGCTCAAGAAGGTGATGTTTGTTATGACTCTCACGGAATTATTGGAAAGTACGTTAAAGGTCTAGATCAGTTTCTTGCTTTGCCTTTTGTAGGTTATTCGTATTACAAAAAAACTCGCTTTGATTTTCAGATATCAAAAATTCTACAATCTGAAGAAATCACTGCCAAAGATTTTTTCATCAAAGAGATGCAGGAAATTAGCAGTGAAGGGGGATTTAGACAAGCTGCAATTCAATGTACAGATTATTCCTCAAAAGATACTACTATGGAATTTACTTTGTCTCGAGGTTCATTTGCCACTATAGTTCTTCGTGAAATCATGAAACCTGAAGATCCATTAACTGCCGGCTTTTGAGATCGTAGAATCTTTTCTAAGATGTCTTTAAGTTGTAGTGTTTTTCATTGCAATTGAAATGGAAAAAGCATACATGCTGATCAGTTGTGAAATTGGAGAAGAACATTCAATCTATCTACAACTAAAAGCGATTCCAGAAATTAAAGACTGCACTATTACATTTGGAAATTATGATATTGTCGTTTCATTAGAGACTGAAACCATATCTCAACTAAATGATATCATTTCAACAAAGATTCGTAAAGTAGGAAAAATTCGTAGCACTATAACTCTTCGAGTTACTGCTTAGATTTTTTAATAAATCTCAAACTAATTCCAACTGCCATGATTATGGTCCCTATCACTGCAATCTGAATTCCATAGTTGACCCACTGCGGGTTTGAATACATAAACGATGATTCTGGACCCACTATTGATTGGCCTTGAAGATGAAAAATTACGCCCATAATTGTTATCCCTGCACCTGACAAAGTAATCAATTTCATTGAATTTGTTAGGCTGAAGTCAGTAAAAAGGGTAAAGAGAATTGATACTTTGACCAAATGATTTTTCGACTTGAACTTTAATGATTTCATCCTGATTCTTAAAAATGTACAATTGGGAATATGACCAGGCAGCGTCTGGCGACCGTAAATATCTTAATTTGATCTTGTTTGTAGTATCTGCTTCCTTTGCCGTACTTTTGTTTCTAGTATTTTACCCTCAAATTGAAGCAATTAACCAAGAATCTCCCATTTTGATTAATCTGATGTTTTTGCCAGCAGCTGCAATTGGATTTCTTTATGGTGTAAGAATTACTGAGCGAGCTGTAAAACCAAGTGAGATACGTAGTCCTCTCAAAAGATCTATCGCTAAAACATTCTTGTTCTTCTTTGTCATAGGAAGCATGTTCAGTGCAGTAAACTTTGCATTAAACGGAGGAAGTACAATGCCTGAAACTGATATATTGAAAGATGGTCTGCTTCCTTGGTTAAATGAATATGTGACTGCAAACGGCGGTGCAACTTTTCTAATTCTTACTAGTATTGCATTGATGGCAGGTGCTACAAAGAGAATCGTTGGAATGAACGATGGTATAATCAATAAACTTGTAACATGTGTCGGAACTTTTATCTTCTTTACAATGTTAATTCTCAGTTTTACAAAATCTGATCATACATCTTCGGCTGTATTTCTGTATACATTTTACCATGCAGGAATAGTCGGCGGTGCATTTTATGCAATGAATAGACTAACAAAAAATTTAAACACTATGGAAGATTTTGCAAACGGCTACTAAATTTTTTAACTTATTGTAATTTTTTAATTTCCTTTTTCACATCTTCTATTGATTTCCATAAAATTTTACTGTCCTCATACAAACGATTTGCCATCTCTATGTTTTTACTTTTTCTGGCATTTTCATATAACTTACATTTTTGTTTATGATTTTCAATTAACATATCTAATTTCTCTTGCAATTGTATGATCTCTGAATTTTTAGGAAACTCGTAACCGTTCATGGGTTAATTTAATGAAATCAATCTAATATGCTTTAGTGATAAATTGTCCTAAAATAAATTACATTTTCTATTCTGGTCTTGAACTTATTTGCCCAGATCTACATAAATTCCAGATACTTCATTGTTAATTCTATCCCAATATTTCTCACAGTCTTTTGATTTGAAATCAATTGCTTTACATTCTTCAAAATGAGCCGTATTTCCCCTCTGAATATTGTCTCCAAAAAGCACATCTGCGCCTATTGCTAGTGCAATAAGAGCAATTGCTGTAAGACTTGCTGCTACCAAAATCATGCTATATCCTACTTGAGCATGATTATGAGGTTCTTTCATTCAACAAAAATCTTATTCTCTTGAATTTATTCTTTTCAAGAAGTTAAGTACGATCAAATCTTGGCACTATTTTCATTATACTAGCAAAAAACAAAAGTCAGTAATCTGATCTATATTCGTTGAGTATTCAAATTCTCCAATACGAGTTTCTCGGTCCAATCAAACTTTCAGAATGGGGGCCTCCGATGGAAAAAGTTGTCTATTTGATATTGTCTAGACAAAAGGACTCTTTTAAGATAATTTATGCTGATGATTGTGAGCAGACCTCAGATGAGAAGTTTTTCTCAAATCATCCTGGTTTCAAATGCTGGAATAATTCAGCATTAGAAAAATCATTACATCTGGCAATATTGCCAATGTTTGAATCAGGAAATGAAGAACGAAAAAGAATATCTGATCTTATCATTGCACGATATCATCCTATCTGCAACGAGGAAGTAAAAGAAGTAAAGCCTGATTATAAGATACGTCAAAAATCAGATACTAAAAAAATATCCTGTCCTTGTTGTGGCTCTGAAATGAAAGTTGATCAGGTACTAGAAAAATCTACCATTATTCGTTGTACCGAATGTGGAATTAGTGATACTAGACTTAACTCTTGATCTTATTTTGTAATTTGAAAATTTCTAATGTAAGCAAGTCCATTGCTTTTTTCAAATGCTCAAATTCGTTAATTGAGTGAATCTGTCCTTCTACTAGTGCTCTTAACACCTTAACTGAACCTTTTTGAAATTCATCAGATGCAACAATTTCCATTGCGTTTAGTTTGGATAATAGATTGTCTAAATCTTGTTTCATCTCTTCAGCTGGTGCATGTTTTTTCATAAGATATTCTACTAGAATTTACTATATGAATTATTGTCACATCAAGTCTTCGTCTATCTCTTGAATGGGATCTAGATACTGCTTACAGGTACAACTAGGAATATTGCATTTACCTGCCCTCATCAATGACTTGCTCTCATTTGATGATACATGTGCTTCATTAGTGTGATGGCATCTTTTACAGTTCATACAAAAAATTCTATCATCTGTTATTTAAGCAACTAAACTTTGAACGCGTCCAATTTTCCCATTATCTAATTCTACTTTAATCCCATGAGGATGAAATTTACTTGATGTAAGAATTCTTTTTACCATCCCTTCAGTCAATCTTCCAGTTCTCTGATCTTGTTTTTGAACAATCTTTACTTTAATTCCAATTTTTATTTTATCTCTTGTTGGTATTTCATTCAATAATATTTGGCAGAAATAAAAGATTCTAAATCTTTGGTTAGATAAAATATTCGGAGTTTTGAGTTTTACTCAAAACAATTTACTAGTTTTGTCTGTGATTTTGGAAACATTCTCTGCAATATACAGGTCTGTCGTCTTTTGGTTTGAATGGTATTTGACATTCATTGCCACAGTCACCACAGGTTGCAGTAAACATTTCTCTTGGTCTATCATCTCTACTGAATCTGGAGCCTCTATCACTTGATCCTCTGCCATAACTTGATCTACCGCCATAACTTGATCTACCGCCAAATCTAGAACCGCCGGAGCGTTCTTGAGGTTTATGCTTTTGGAAACATTCTCTGCAATATACAGGTCTGTCGTCTTTTGGTTTGAATGGTATTTGACATTCATTGCCACAGTCACCACAGGTTGCAGTAAACATTTCTCTTGGGCCATCTCTATCGAAGGGCATATCTTTCTGAAGCTCCTTGAAATCG
>Ga0207952_1000832_pt1 | contig 18001 bp, 13 predicted proteins | sample SubbioR12Aug_8Ca_FD_184831 | JGI IMG/M metagenome (GOLD analysis project Ga0207952, IMG submission 184831) | Serpentinite rock and fluid subsurface biosphere microbial communities from McLaughlin Reserve, California, USA - CR12Aug_8Ca (SPAdes) | ecosystem: Environmental > Terrestrial > Deep...
ACGACAGCTCGGTGCCACGCTGTAGTTCCCCCCTTTCAGTATCCGCGTTTCTTGTGGTTCAAATCCGCGATAATCCGCGTCCGCGTAGTGAGACCTATTTACAGTGCAAGAACACGTCGTAGTACGCGCGCAGTTCGCCGCGCCTGAACGCCGCGAGATGGTTGGTCACGGAGCAGAGCAACTCGTTCTGCCGGCTGTTCATGCTCTGCTGGCGCATGTAGCCCTGCGTGGCGGAGCGAATGAACATCGTCGTGGAATCGGTAGGGAGCGTGGCGACGTTTTCGTAGTAGAGGCGCCAGTTGTTCGGGTCCTGCCAGAGGTATTGCTCCACGTTCGAGACGTAGATCGCCGTGATTGTCGCCTTGTGCTCGCGCACATAGGCCCCGAACGCGCGGAGGGCTTTGGAGCCCGCAAAGTCGCCGGTGAACGGAATGATGACGTTCCGCTCCTGCATGTCCTTGATGACGCGGTAGTTCTCGTCGCTGGCGAGGTAGCTGCGCTGCGTGCCGAGCGAGTCGGTCTCGGTCATCAGGTCTGCGTAGTTGGGCATGCCGCCGAACTGGCGGCCGCCCCCAGAGTACCCGCCGCGCATGTTGTACCGGATTCCGGGGCCCACGCCCGCGAATGACTGAAAGACGTAGTCGATGTAGTCGAGATCCTCGGCGCTGAGCGGAAAGCCGCGCGTCCTGGTGAGGTGGTCCTTGATGCCAGTCAGAGTGCGGCGGGCGAATGCGGTATCGAGCTGTGTCGCGGCAATGGTCGCCATCAGCTCCTCCACGCCAACCGCCGCCGAAAGCGCCGCCGGTTTTGCGCGACCGAAAAGCTTGAATGCGAATTCCACGCGATTGGGCGACGTCTCGAAAAGTGCCTTGTACATCAGGTGCGCCAGGAGGTTGCCGCGCCGGATGTCGATGATGAAGGCGACCTTGGGTTTCAGGGCCGCGATGAACGTGAAGTTTTGTTCCGGCGCGACGCCGAGGTAGACGCCATCGGCGCGCGTCATCTTCTGCAGCGTGGGAACCACCCATTGGAACGAACTCTCATTCGACAGCAGGTTGTCGGAGCGGAACGAACCGTTGGGCTCTGAGAGCTCATGCATCATGCGCCAAAACGTCGTGTCGGCGTAGCGCTCAGGGAGGGTGGATTGGGCGCCGGCGTTCGCCGCCAGTGCAATCGTGAAGAGCGCCGCAACGGCTGGAAAGCCAGGTCGGATGCGCGAACGGGCGGAGTGCTGCATCATTTACTCTCCCTTGCCGCCGGGTCCAGCTGTGGGCGGCTACTCAAGGACCAACGATTCAACTCTCGTCAACATTGGCGCAATTCGTGCGACTTCGGAACCCATTCGTTGGGCTGGTACTGCTGACCGCGGGGATGCCGGTGATGACGCCGCTGCTGGCCCAGCGTGGTACCCCCCAAGTGGAGCTTCGCGCGGGGATGGTGATTACGCAGTCGCTGCGGCTCGCTCCGGGGACCATTCGTCTGGCGCCGGACATTGCGCACGACTCCGGGCTGATCGTGATTCGTGGCAACGACATCACGCTGGATCTGGGCGGCGCGACGCTCGAGGGCATGCAACCGGGCAACGACCCCGACCTCGCTGGCGGAATCGCCATCCGGATTGAGGGTGGGCGGAACATTCGCATCGTCAACGGGCGCATCCGCGGCTACAAGGTGGCGATCCTGGCGCGTGGGACGACCAACCTCACGATCGAGCGGGTGGATGCGAGCAACAACTGGAAGCCACGGCTCTTCTCGCTGGTGGAGCACGAGAGCCTCGTGGATTGGCTGTCGTTTCACAAGAACGAAGGCGATGAGTGGCTGCGGTTCGGGGCGGCCTTCTATCTCCACGATGTGAAGGGCGGTTCGGTACGGAACAACCGGGCCGAGCAGGGAATGAACGCGCTGTTAATGGTGAAAACCGAACGAGTGGATGTCGTCGCCAACGATTTCTCGTTCAACTCGGGGCTTGGCATCGGCCTCTATCGGTCCAGCCACAACAACATCCTGCGCAACCGCGTGGATTTTGACGTGCGGGGCTACAGCCACGGGTTTTTCCGGCGGGGCCAGGACTCGTCGGGAATTCTCTTTTACGAGCAGAGCAACAACAATGTCGTGGCGTACAACAGTGCGACGCACGGCGGCGACGGCTTTTTTCTGTGGGCCGGGCAGAGCACGATGGATACCGGCGAGGGCGGCGCGAACGACAACTGGCTGATTGGCAACGATTTCAGCTGGGCGCCGGCCAACGGCATCGAGGCAACGTTCAGCCGCAACTATTTCGTCGGCAACTGGCTCGAGGGGAACGACTACGGCATCTGGGGTGGCTATTCGTTTTCGTCCAAGGCGCTGGGCAACTGCTTCGTGAATAACCGCATGGGAATCGCGATCGAGCACGGGCAGGACAACGTGATCACCGGGAACTCCTTCAGCGGCGACACGACGGCGATCTACCTCTGGGGCAACCCCATCGAGCCGTCTGACTGGGGCTACCCGAAGAAACGTGACACGCGAAGTCGCGATTACGTGATCGAACGCAACAGGTTTGCCGGTCATCGGGTGGCGCTGCGGGCGATGACGTCGATGAATCTCCGGTTTGATGGCAACACCATCGGTGCGACCGACTCGGTGGAAGTGCTGCGCGACTCGACGCGTACGACCGGAGCGAACCGCGTCATCCCGGGTGGACGATCGGCAGGAGACGGGGCGAGGGGTACGGAGCGCCGAGCCACGGGTTCCGCGCCCGCCGCCTGTGTGCCCGACCGAGGGACCGGGGTGCCCGACTCCATCCGGGTGCGAGCCAATCGCGGAGCCGCCGCGCCAGCCCGGATTCCGGTTCAGCCGCTTGCGCGGCTCGATCGATCCGCGATGGTCGTGGACGAGTGGGGGCCGTTCGACTATCGATCGCCTAAACTCTGGCCGCTCGACAGTGTGCGCACGGTGCCGCTCCGCCTGCGCGTGCTCGGCCCTGCGGGGCGATGGAACGTGGCTGGTCTGACGGGTGTGGCGGGTCTCTCGAAACGAACGGGAGCGATTGGCGACACGCTCATTGTGACGCCACATCCCGACTCGCTGGGCGACTGGCGCGTGGACCTTGAGTATGTCGGTGCGGCAGGCCGCAGTCCGCGAGGCGAGATCATCGCCGCGGGAACTCGATATCCTTTTTCGTACGGCCGGTTAGAACCGCGCCAGGACTGGAACGTGCGGTTTTTCACCTGGACCGACACCACCACAAACGACGCTGTGGGCGCTGCCGCGACGCGGGCCATCGCCAGCACACCGATCCTCACGCGCCGCGAGTCGCGGCTCGACTATTTCTGGTTCCGACCAACGATCACCCCGCTGCCGCAGGGGAAGTGGGCGCTCGACGCCACGGCAACGGTGAATCTTCCGGGCGGCAACGGCGATGCCTACACGCTGCGCACGATCAGCGACGACGGTATCCGCGTCTGGGTGGATGGGCGACTGGTGATCGATCGCTGGACCCATCACGAATCCACGGTTGATCACGCGCCGATCACCGGTGGCCGGCACGACGTCCGTGTGCAATACTTTCAGTCCGACGGCTGGTCCGAAATCCGGGTCGACTTTGTGAAAGGCACGGAGCGGTCGAAAGGATCGGCGGGCCCCCACTAGTCGCCAACATCGTTATATTAGCTTAGTACTGAGATGCCTAATCGCCGAAAGCCGACCTCCGTCCGCCCGCGTCCCGTCGAGCCGCCCGCATCGCTCGAACCGCCGGCCGCGTCCGCACCTGCGTATGCGGATCCTGCAACTGCGACCGCGCTGAAGCTCTGGCTGACACTGGTGAAGTCGCATCAGGCGGCGGCGGAGCTCTCGCGCATCGACATCGCAAGCCATGGCCTCTCGGAGGCCGAGTTTTCCATCCTGGAAGTGCTGTACCACAAAGGGCCGCTGCTCCTCGGCGACGTTCAGCGCAAAGTGCTCGTCTCCAGTGGTGGGACGACGTTCCTCGTCGACAGGCTGGTCAAGCGAGGGTATGTGGAACGCAAGGCGTGCCCCAATGATCGCCGGGCCCGGTTTGCGGCTTTGACCCGCGACGGGACCGCCCTTATGCGTCGCATTTTTCCACTCCACGCCGAAGCCATGCGTGAGGCGATGTCGGCCCTCACGGGGAGCGAACAGAAGGTCGTCATGGGCCTGCTCAAGCGGTTGGGGTTGGCCGCCGCCGCCAAGGCGGCCGCCCACCCTGCCTGCCGGGAGGGCATTGGGGCGGCCTGAAAAGGCCCTTGCGTGTCCATATATCTCAGTATTAAGATACTTAGTAGAAAGAAAATGGCCGGATCGGACAGCGGCCGGCGCTACAGGACTCGCACCGACAACCCACGCAAGACCACACCCACCGGAGACAGCACCATGCAATGGAACCTCGATACCACCCACTCTGAAGTCGGATTCGCAGTGAAGCACCTGATGATTTCCACCGTTCGCGGCCGCTTCAAGAGTTTCGCGGGCACCGGGGAGACGAACCCGGACGGTACCCTCAAGTCGGTCGCGATGACCATTGACGCCACCAGCATCGACACAAACGTTGGCCAGCGCGACGATCACCTCCGCTCGGCGGACTTCTTTGACGTCGCGCAGCACGCGCAGCTCACCTTCCAGTCGACGGCAATCGAGCAGAAGGGAAGCGACGTGATCGTCAACGGCCTGCTCACGATGAAGGGCGTGTCGAAGCTGGTTACCCTCACGGGCGAGTTCACCCCGCCGACCAAGGACCCGTGGGGCAACCCGCGTGCCGCGCTCGAGGTTTCGGGCAAGCTCAACCGCAAGGACTGGGGTCTGGGCTGGAACCAGGCGCTGGAAGCCGGCGGCGTTGTGGTGAGCGAAGAGGTCAAGCTCACGATCGCAGCTCAGGCGGTGGCGGTCGTGGCGGCAGTGCCCGTCGCAGCGTAACCGGTTGTAGCGCAACAGCCTTCGCGCTCCGGACAGGTCGGTCAGGCCGTCCGGAGCGCGCGGTGTGTTACTGGCGATAGCCAGTGGAAGGGAATAGCGTTCGCTCCGGTGTTCTTACCGGAGAAATCGATGCGCCGAATCCATGGTGTCGCGTTGGCGGCACTCCTTGTTCCTTTTGTCCTCGCGGCCCAGACCCGTGGTGTCACGCACGGTACGAGGCCTGCCCGCCTGGTCATCCGCAATGCCACGGTTGTGGACGGCAACGGAACGCCCGCGCGCGGCCCGATCGACATTGTCGTCGAAGGCAACCGAATCGTGCAGATGGTCAACATCGATCCGGTCGCCGCGCGCGGCGGCAACGCACGTCGGCCCACGGGCGACGTGCAGATCGACGCCACCGGGAAATTCGTCCTCCCGGGATTGATCAACGCCCACACCCACATGCAGAGCAATCGCTCGGGCCAGTCGCTCGACGGCTTCGACTACTATATGAAGCTCCAGCTCGCCAACGGTATCACCGCCGTGCGAGAAGTGGGTGCCGAGAACAACAAGGGAGCGATCGAGCTGCGCGAGAAGTCGGCGCGCGGGGAGATCGTGGCGCCGCGGATCTTCGTCTATCCGCAGTTCGCGTCTGAGGAAGGCCGCGATGCCAAGACGCCGGCCGCGGTGCGCGCCCACGTGCAGCGCCTCAAGCAACTCGGTGTGGACGGCATCAAGTTTGGCGGCATCGACCGCGACCTGATGGAGGCCGCATATGATGAGGCCCGAAAGCTCGGGCTCCCGACGGCGCATCATATCGGCGTTGAGGAGACCAACGCGTGGGACGAAGTGAAATTCCGTGGCCGTTCGATCGAACACTGGTACGGCGTTCCCGATGCGGCGATTCGTGACCTGCGGCAGAACTTCCCGACTGACTACAACTACCTCGACGAAACCCACCGCTTCCGATGGGCGGGGCGCCTCTGGCGCGAGGCCGATCCAAAGATTCTCGACTCTCTGCTCACCGCGCTGGTGAGAGCGGAGGTGACGTGGGTGCCCACGATGGACATCTATGAAGCCAGCCGCGATTTGCAGCGCGCCCAGACGCAGCCCTGGTTCCGCGACTATCTCCATCCGTCGCTCGCCAACTACTTCAAACCCGACCCGGCGAACCACGGCTCGTACTTCATCGGCTGGAGTTCCACCGATGAGGTGTACTGGAAGGAGAACTATCGCATCTGGATGGCGGCGTTGCGGGATTTCGAGCGGAAGGGTGGCACAATCGGCTGTGGTGACGACGCCGGGTTCATCTACCAGCTGTACGGTTTTGGCCTCATTCGCGAAATGGAGTTGCATGCGGAGGCCGGGTTCAACCCGCTCAAGGTTGTCCAACATTGCACGGGCAACAACGCGAAGATCCTTGGCAAGGAAAACGAGATCGGTCGCGTACGCGTGGGCTTCCTCGCGGACCTGATCGTCGTGGACGGCAACCCGCTGGAAGACATCAAGGTGCTCTACGCCGGGGGAACGTCGGTGATCAAGAATGGCGTCGAATCACGCACGCTTGGCACGGAGTGGGTGATCAAGGATGGCATTCCGTACAACGGCCCACAGCTGCTGCGCGAGGTGAAGGAAATCGTGGACAAGGCGAAGGCGAGGGCGCGGTAACCCGGTTTTTATGGATGAGCAGCAACGCGCCGCCATTGCGACCACCTTCGATCGCCTCAACACGGCGCTCGCGGGACGCTACCGCCTGGACCGACTTGTCGGGTCAGGCGGCATGGCGGGTGTGTTTCTCGCCCACGACTCCCGGCACAACCGGCAAGTGGCGCTCAAGGTGCTGCATTCGGAACTCGCCGCCACGATAGGTGCCGAGCGTTTTCTCGCGGAGATTCGTGTCACTGCGAAGCTGCAGCATCCACATATCCTGCCCTTGCACGAGTCGGGACAAAGCGAGGGACTGCTTTACTATGTGATGCCGTTCGTGGCCGGCGAGTCGCTGCGCGTAAAGATGGATCGCGAAGGACAGCTTCCGGTGGCTGATGTGGTGCGCCTGGCGACGGCGATTGCGAGCGCGCTCGATTACGCACATCGGCAGGGCATCGTGCATCGTGATATCAAGCCGGAGAATGTGCTCCTTTCCGACGGCGTTCCGATGGTCGCTGACTTTGGAATTGCGCGAGCAGTGACGGCCGCAGGCGCTGAGCGAATTACGCAGACGGGGCTGTCGGTGGGCACGCCAGCGTACATGAGCCCCGAGCAGGCGGCCGGCGATCCGAACGTGGACTCCCGATCGGATATCTACGCCCTCGGCTGTCTCTGCTACGAGATGCTCGCAGGCGATGTGCCTTTTACCGGGATGTCGCCGCAGCAGATCATGGTGAAACGGTTCACCACGGAAGCGCCATCGCTCACACTCAAGCGGCCGGAAGTGCCGGCGTCTCTCGACGCAGCAGTGATGCGGGCACTCGCGCGCGAACCGGCGGCCCGGTTTGAAACGGCGGCGGAGTTTGGCGCTACGATAGCCGCCTCGCTCAACGACGCGCCGGCTCCGCGAGCTTCGGTGCCGGTGACGCCGCGTGGTTCGGTGGCGCTGCCGCCTGACGTGGGTGGGACGACGTTGGCGGTGATGCCGTTTGAGAACCTGAGCGCCGACCGAAGCTCGGACTATTTCTGCGATGGCATGACCGACGAAATCGCCGGCGCGCTCTCGCGACTTCGGGGTGTTCGCGTGGCATCGCGCACCTCAACCACGGCACTGAAGGGGCGCAACGCCGATATCGAGGAAGTGGGCCGCGTACTCAAGGTCAGCCTGGTGCTCGAGGGTACGGTGCGGCAGGCGGGGGAACAGCTGCGCGTGTCCACGCAGCTCGTGGATGTTGCCACGGGGTTCCATCTCTGGTCGGAGAAGTTCGACCGCAAGATGGCCGATGTATTCGAGGTGCAGGACGATCTCGCCGCCGCGATCAGCGAGGCCCTTCGCTCGCGACTCACCGCAGGCGCAGGGGCCGCCACCGCCGAGGTGCGACGTGGCACGCAGAACCTCGAGGCATACCACCTTGTGCTCAAGGGGCGCCACTTCTGGAACACGCGCGTGCTCGACAAGGCGCTGGAATCATTCCAGCAGGCACTCGCACTCGACCCGAACTATGCCGAAGCGTACTGCGGACTTGCCGATGGACTGACGTACCTGAGCTACTACGGGGCCATTCCCCCGCAGGCCGCGGTCAGCAAGGGGCGGGGTGCGGTGCAACGAGCTACCATCTGCGGACCGTTACTCGCCGAAACGCACTACTCGTTGGGACTCTTCGAGTTCATTACCGGCTGGGACATGGATGTGGCGGGGCAAGCCATGGCCAGGGCGATCGAAATCAATCCGCGGATGGGCCAGGCGCGTGCAACACGCGCGCAGTGGCTTGCGTCATTTGGCCATGCCGAAGAGGCACGTCGCGAGGGCGAAGCGGCGCTGGCGCTCGAGCCGCTCTCTCCGCTTGTGCACGCGACGGTGGCATATGCCACGGCGTTCGTGGGCGAGCCCTCGCGAGGAATTCCCATTGCCAAGGCGGGACTTGATCTCGACCCCAACGCGGTGGCCTGTCTTTGGGTTCTTGGCGAGCTGCTCGGCGAAATGGGGCAGCACGAAGAAGCGCTCGTGCCGCTGCAGAAAGCCGCCGAACTCAGTCCGCGCGCGCAGTTCATTCGTGCGCTGCTCGGTCATACGCTTGCGCAGGCGGGCCGCGTGGATGAGGCGCGCGCGATGGTGGCTGCGATTGATGGAACAGAAGCGCTCCAGCCGTTTGCGCCGGGGCTCACCGGCTGGATTCTTGCCGGACTCGGCGAGACCGACGAGGCGGTGCGCCGGTTTGTGATCGCGGCCGAGGCGCACGATCCGCGCGTGATTCACCCCGTCGTGATGCCCGTGCGCGGTGCCGCGGTACGCCGACATCCGGCATATGCGGCGTTCCTGGATTCCTCAGGATTGACGAAGCTCCGCGAAGCGCGCACGACGCTCGACCGCTAGGCCGCAGCCACCCCGACGCTAGGCGCTGCGCCGCGCGCGAAGCGCCTGCACCTCTTCACGCGAGAGCAGCTTTCCTTCGCCCTCGATCACCGGGGGCTCGTTCAGCAACTCGCGCGGATCCTTGAGGAAAAGGCTCCAGTCGTTGAGGCACGCCTCGAGCAGTCGCTGATCGGCGGCGTCCAGTGGCCGTTTGCCCCGTTCCTGTTTGCGGTGGAGATACCCGATGAGGTTCAGGCACATGTTCATCTGCCCCGTCACGACGAGCTTCGAGAGATCGCTGGGGTGATCGAACCAGAACGCGGTCGGCATATCCTCGGCGTCTTTCACCGCGTTCCGCATCGCATCAGAGACTTTCAGCCCCTCACGGTTTGCCGAGTTGGCGACATCGAAGATTTCGTTCGTGATGAGCCGATCGCGCCAGCCGGGCATCAGGTAGGCCACCATATAGCTCAGCACGCGCGTGCGGATGAAAAAGACATCGTTGGCAAGTGACACCAGCGACGACATCCGCAACTTCATCACATAGAGCAGTTCGGATACGCGGAGGTGCTTAAGCAGATTCCAGGTCTTGAGGTCGTTCGCCTCGCGCGATTCCTGCTGAAGGCCTTCGATGTTCAGGATGTCGTCCACGGCGCCGAGGCCGCCGCGGATATTCTTGCGCAGGCTGCCGAGCGCGAGGAAGGCGAGCAGGCTCGTGGAGAACGGAATCAGGAAGAGCATAATTGTCAGTACGACGCTCCACCACTCGTCTCCCTGGAACTCCGCAAAGAACGACGGAATGACGAGGGCGGCGAAGCTTGCGAGCGCAGCCATCGACAGGCCGAGTGCCCAGCGGAATCCCACCAGATAGTACTTGAGCCGACGAACGCGGATCCCCGTGTCTGGCGGATGCGGAAGCGACTGCAGTGGTTTCCCCGGCTGTGTGGCGCCGTACCCGGCGCGGTACACAGGCACCGCGCTCTGTGGCGCGTCGGAGACAATCACGGCACCAGGAGGCGTGGGAACAGTTCCCGCCGCCACCTGCTGAAACAGGAGGTCGAACTCGTTGTTGTAGCGCTGCGTGTCGTCGGTGGCCGTGACGCTTTCGGTGCCGTGGTGTACGCCAGCTTCGCGTCCCACCTCCTGACGCCGCACCACCGCGAGCATCAGGCTCTCCAATCCCTGATTGTCATAAATGCCGCCATCCATCAGCGGAACCGACTCCACTTTCAGATATTCGAGCTTGCGCGTGATGGCATCGGCGTTGGCTTTGGCTCCCTCGCCCTCCCAGACGAAATCTTCCGGGAAGTAGAACGGCTCGAGCCCGCCCGGTAGGCAGCTCGACGCGGCCATGATGTCGGCTACGCGAGCGTGGCGAATCTGCTCCGGCTCAATGTGCGTGGAGCCATTGCCAACGGGGTCGTGGAGCTGAAACCGGAATCCCAGTCCGGTGCGAAAGTCCGTGGCATTGACGACGACTTCCTCGAGGTGCGACGGCTTGGCGCGCGAGATCATGTCGAGCAGATCGCCCCAGCGCGCGCCTTCAAAAAAGAACCGGTCGTAAATGTCTGCGAGCGCTACGACCATCGAGCGGCGGCCGGACAGATTATGTGGTCTGGCGAGCGCAAACTCTTCCAGCACCCATTCCATCATTTTTGCCGAGCGCAGCTTGCGATAGAGCCAGGCGTAGTACTCATCGAAGGTCTGCCCGCGCGCCTGACTGACGGCGTGCGTTGTGTTCACGATGGAGCCACCGGAGGCGCTCGTCGTGATGATCACGTTCTCGAGTAGGCCGCGCCGATGGAGGTACGACAGCATGCCGAGGTGAAAGCCGGCGGCGCGCGTGCCGCCGCCCGACATGCCGATGGAGATCTTTCCGAGCTGCAGATCGTCCGCGATGCTCTGCAGGTCGTTGGCTGACGGTTGGTCGTGCGCGAAGTGGTGCGCCGGGCGCGGAGTCGTCATGTCGCCTCTACGGTCGAGCGCGCGGCCTCAGGATAGTCCCGCACATCCCAGACGAGGCCGAGCGCCGCGAGTGTCTTGATGAGATACCAGTTGAAATCGATCTCCCACCAGGCGTACGCCGAACGAGCCGAGGTGGGATAGTGGTGGTGATTGTTGTGCCAGCCCTCGCCCCAACTCACGATGGCGACGATGAGGTTGTTGCGCGAGAGGTCGTCAGTCTCGAAGCGGCGTGAACCCCAGCGGTGGCAAACGTAGTTCACTGCGGAAGAGACGTTCATCACGACGACGATGGAGAGGAGGTAGCCGACGGCGAACATCGAGAAGCCACCGATGGCGAGCGTAGTCGCCGCGAAGAGCACGCCGGGTACCCAAAACCAGCGATGCAGCAGCATCAGTTCGGGAACCTTGGCGAGATCGGGTGCTGCGCGCACGACGTCGTCGTCGGAGAGGCCGTCGTCGGCCATGGACCAGAACCAGCAGGCAAACCAGCCGTCTGCCGGGGAATGCACGTCATCCTCAGTATCCGAATAGCGATGATGGATGCGGTGCTTTCCGGCGAAGCCGATGGGATCGGTAAAGGTGAGCGCCGTACCGACGCCGAGGAGGAACTGGAAAGGCCGGCTCGTGCGAAAGGCATGGTGCGCGAAGTAGCGATGCAGGCCGGTGCCGATGAGCATGCCGAGGCCGGGGTACATCACCCAGAACATCACCCAATCAGCGCGGGTGGTGCCGTTCACGATTGCGATGATGGGGACGACATGCAGGAAGAGGAGAAACGCAGCCGCGCGCCACTTCTCGACAGCCGTGCGTCGGTTGCCCTGCCGGCGTGGAGTCAGTGTCATTGACGCATCACGCGATTGCGAGCTCGGGTTTCTCGAGCACGTCCCCTTCCTGGGCGGGACCGGCGCGGCGGATCACGGTCTGCTTGGCGTACTTCCAGCGATCGTCAAGGAGGTCGTCGGCGAGCACGGGGTTGAGTGAGCCATCGGCAAGCGTGACCATCGTGGGCTCGAACCAGTTCGCAAACTCGGCGTCCACGGGGAACTGCGGCGTGAAGACCACGTCGAGCCGGTCGGTGGATCCGATGTGTGTTCGCGGCTCCTTCTTGTGGAGCAGATAGCGGGCGTTGCTGAGTCCCTGCGGCGCCATGATGCTGCCGATGGTGGCGAGCGAGACGCCGTGCAGGTGCGCCGGGAGCGCGGCCATATAGCGCCAGTGCATCTGCGCCTGGTGCTTGAGGAACTTGAGGCGCTTGCCACGCAGGTTTTTGCCCGTCTTGAGAAATTCCGCCGCGCGCTCTTCGCCGTCGAGCGATTTGAGATTGAGGGTGGAGCCCTCGAGGTCGCGGATCTTGGTATTCGGCAGAATCAGGCCGCGGTCGAACCGGTCGCGGAAGAATGGCGTACCGGGGTAGGGCGTAGCGCAGAAGATGAAGTTCGGCGCCGGCACCGCAGGTTCATCGGCAATCACATCGAGTTCGCGTTCCATATCTGCGACGCGGCGCTCGGTGGGATCGAACACGAGGCCGTACATGAACAGAATCCCGGCGTCCATCGTGCGCCGGATCAACTCCACCTGCGAGACGCGCAGGTTCTGCCGCTTGTTCACGCTCTTCAGCCAGACTTCGTCGAACGACTCCACGCCGATGAGCAGCGAGATGCACCCCGACTCGCGGGCGAGCTGGATGTTGCGCTCGTCCCAGAGGAACGAATCGGTCACGAACCCGGCCCACCATTTGAAGAGGCCGCGGTTGCGCGCCTCCTTGAGTACCGTCAAACGCTCGGCAAGCGACTCGGGATCGGGGCCACCAAACTGGTTGTCGGCGATGTGCAGCAGCACGCGCGGCCCCATCGCTTCCAACTGCTGCATGAAGAAATCCGGCGCGTGGCCCTGCCACGGACGCCCATCAGCCGTGAGCGTGCAGAAGCTGCAGCGGAAGTTGCAGTTGCGGCTCGATTCGGCGTAGCCAATCCAGCGTCCCAGCCAGTTGGCCAGGTCATAGCGCGGCACCGGATGCTCAGCTACGTGAGCGGCGCCGAACGCCTCGCGAATGACTTCGGCGATTTCGTTGACGTCGCCGCGGCAGGTGTAGTTGAAGAACGCCTTGGAGTAGCGCGGCATCGCGCGAATGCCGAGCCCGCCGGCGATGGTGATGGCGCGCGGGTTGCGCGTGCGGATGTAGGCGGAGAGGTGGCGAAAGCGGTCGAACGCGGCCGTGAGTCCGCAGAAGACGACCACGTCGGGCCAGTCGAGGAGATGCGGGCTGAAGAGTTCGAGCCAGCCGTGGGAGACTTCATTGTAGATGCGGACGTCCCACATCCGCGGCTCGAAATACCCAGCCACGTGGATCGGCGCGAGGGGCATCGGCATTTCGTTCGGGAGCTGCATGGGCTCCCGCGTCTCGGGCATGTAGCAGTTGACCACGAGTACGCGCTTGCGTCTCACATCAGTCCTTGGGCAGTGGCCTAATAATGCACAGGCTTTTGGGCGCGACTAACATAAGTGTCGCGAAGCGCCATTGTAAGACCGCGAGTTACGCGCGCAGCGCCCGTTTGATGAGGGCGATCTGGCCGAGGTGGTAGGTGTCGTGGTCGACAAGTCCCGAAACGGTCCCGGCGCGCGAAATCCCGGTGTCCTTGAACGGGGGCTGGTGGTCACGCACGTGGATCTGGATCTCCTCGTCGTGCGTGCTGTCGATCTCCTCGAGGAGTTCTGTGCGCGCTTTTTCGAGATCGGCGAGGGCGGCCACCCAGGCTTCTGCGGAATTGCTTTCCGGTTTGGGCCAATCCCCGCGTAATGGAGCCGTCGCGCCGGCGCCGCGCACGCGCGCGGAGACGGTCTCGGTCCAGGCGGTCATATGGAGGACGATCTCCCAGATGGAGTGCGTGCCGGGGGCGAGGCGGCGGGCGGCCTCCTCTGCCGTGATACCGCCGAGGATCTTATCGCTGGGATCGCCGTACCACGGGGTACCGTGCCAGACGTCGCGCAGGCGGTGGGCGAGATTTCCACGAAGGCTCATACGTCCTGCCTCACGTGCGAATGATGGAAGATAAGTGCAGTATATAGTAGTGAACTGAATTTGGAGGATGTGGATGCGACGCGTCGTGTATGGGATGGTGGGCGGAATGATGCTTGTGGCCACGATGGCCGGCCCCGTGGCAGCGCAGGCGGCGCCTATCGCGTGCAAGGATGTTTCTTGCACGCTCATCCTGGACTGGGGGAGCGGCAAGACCTCGGCGAGCTACCCACCCGATAAAAAGTTCGGGTCGGGTGATGATTTTGAGCAGCGGTTCAAGTCAGCGATTGCCGCACGCGGCTACCGGCTGTATGACACGCCAATGCCGGGGGCTTTGGTGATGACGCTGCGGCCAACGATGCGTGCGCGGGTGATGTGCGATGCGATGGCGGGGTTGAACAACGACATGAATTGCACGGCCATGACGAACCTGGCGGTGAACTTCTCCAGCGCCGATGCGGCGATGAAGGCGCCGGGGGCGATTCGCATCTCCAACCGCTGTGCGTCGGGGGACACGTTCATGACGCATCGGGTGTTTGCGCAGTATTCCGCTGATATGATCTGGTGGCAGCTTGAGGGGCAGGCAGCAAAGGCCGAGCGGCCGATCGTGAACTGCTAGATGGTTTTACGGCGGGGACGCGGATAACTGCGGATCAGGGCGGATGAACGCGGATACTGCTTAAGGGGAACTGCAACTGCCAACTCGAAACCCTGAACGGAAACTCTGAACGCTGAACCCTGAACCCCTCAACTCCTACAACACTTCAAATATCCCCGCTGCTCCCATCCCGCCGCCGATACACATCGTCACCATTCCCAGTCCGCCGCCGCGCTTGCTGAGTTCGTGAATGAGTTGCGTGGTGAGCTTGGCGCCGGTGGCGCCGAGCGGGTGACCGAGGGCGATGGCGCCGCCGTTCACGTTGGTGCGCGAGAGGTCCATCTCCAGATCTTTCACGACGGCGAGGGCCTGCGCGGCGAAGGCCTCGTTGAACTCGATCAGCTTGATGTCGCTGAGCTTGAGGCCGGCTTTGGCGAGCGCCTTGGGCACGGCCTTAATGGGGCCGACGCCCATTATGTCAGGTGCGACGCCAGCGGTTGCGAAGGTCACGAAGCGCGCGAGCGGCTTGAGACCGAGCGTTTTCGCGCGCTCGCCACTCATCAGGAGCACGGCGGCCGCGCCGTCGGAGTAGGGGCTTGAGTTGCCAGCGGTCACGCTGCCCGTGCCTTTGAATGCCGGCTTCAGTTTGGCGAGGCTTTCGGGAGTGGTGTCGGGACGCACGAGTTCATCCGTCTCGAAGTTGCCGGGCATTTCGGATTTCGTTGCGCCCTTCCACTGCGTACGTGTCACGGGAATCGGGACGATCTGGCCGTTGAAGGCTCCGCTTGAGCGCGCGGCCGCGGCCTTCTTGTGCGAGTCGGCGGCGAACGCGTCCTGTGCCTCGCGCGAGATGCCCCATCGCTCCGCCACACGCTCGGCGGTGAAGCCCATGCCGATCATCTCTTCCGTCATTTCCGGATGGAGCCGCGTGTGGTAGCCCGACATCGGCACCTGGCTCATCATCTCGATGCCGCCGGTGAGCACCACATCGTTCATTCCGCTGAGTATTGCCTGCGCGCCCATCGCGACGGTCTGCAGGCCGGAGGAGCAGAAGCGGTTCACCGTGGCAGCGCTGACCTCGACGGGGAACTTTGCGCGGAGCACCGCGAGTCGCGCGTGGTTGAGGCCCTGGGAGCCTTCGGGCATAGCGCAGCCCCAGAGGACGTCGTCGATCATCGCCGGATCGAGCGTGCCTCCCTTCACACCGGCGACGGCGGCGCGCATCAGGGCGGCTGAGAGGTCGATGGGGTGGGTATTGGCGAGTGATCCGTCCTTTTTGCCGCGTGCAACGGCGGAACGGACGGCGGAGACGATGACGACGTCGCGATTATCCATACGCTCAACCTTAACGGAACGGGAAGTGGCGCGTTATTCATATAGTATGCGCCGCCCCCTCGTCCTGCTCCTGGCAGCCCTGATCGTCGCCTGTGGCGAGACGGTGCCCACGGCTACGGTGGCCGAGGAGGCGCCGGTGGTAACCGGCAGCAACGACTCCACCGCCGCGCCCACGACCTTCAATCCCGACTGGACCGTCGCGACGCACACGAAAGTTACGCCGCCAACCTATGGCGTGGTCTTTCCCCAGGATTCCGTGAACCGCATCGAGATCACGATTACCGCCGCCCAGTGGGCGTCCGTGCGCAGCGATATGCGGAGCATCTGGGGCGTGGACTTCGGGCAGCCCCGGCCGGGGGGCAACTTTCCGAACGAAGACCCGGATTACATCGCGGTGCCGGTGCGGTTCAACGGCAAGCTCTGGAAGAAGGTTGGCTGGCGCCTGAAGGGAAACTCCACGCTGCACACCGCCTGGACCGCGGGGAACTACAAGCTCCCGTTTCGGCTGAAGACGAACGAATTCGAGGACCTGATGCCCGCGGTCAAGGGACAGCGGATCTATGGATTCAAGGAACTCTCCTTCTCGCCCGGCCGGAGCGACAACTCGCTCATCCGCGAGAAAGTCACCGCCGACATTTTCCGAATGGGCGGCATCGCGTCTGCGCGCACGGCGATGTATCGCGTTTACGTGGATTTCGGCGCCGGTATGCGCTACGTGGGCGTCTATACCGTGGTCGAGGTCATCGACGACACGATGGTGAAGGACCAGTTCGGCTCCGACGCCGGCAATCTCTACAAGCCCGAGTCGGCGCTCCGGACCTTTGTGGAAGCGGAGTTCGAAAAGAAGAACGACAAGACGAGTACGTTTGCCGACGTGCAGGGGCTCGTCACGGCGCTGAACAATCCGCTACGCACCACCGACGCCGCGGCGTGGCGCACTGCGCTTGAAGCCACATTCAACGTGGACCACTTCCTCAAGTGGCTCGCGATCAACAATGCGATCGTGAACTGGGACAGTTATGGCACGATGGCCCAGAACTATTACCTGTACAATCATCCCACGAACAAACTCACCTGGATTCCGTGGGACCACAACGAGGCAATGATCGGCTCGCCCTCGGTGGTGAGCAGCGGAGGAGGCCCCGGCAATCGCGGACTCTCGCTGACGATGAACGAAGTCACGTCACAGTGGCCGTTGATTCGCCATCTCATTGACGATCCGGTCTATGCGGCGCGATACCGCGAGCATCTGCGCACCTTCAACTCCACGGTGTTCTCGCAGACGGCGATGGATGCGCTCTTCACCAAGTATCACTCGATGATCGCGCCCTTTGCGATTGGCGCGAACGGCGAACAGCCGAGCGCCACCTATCTGGTCAATCCGAATGCGTTCATCAATGGATTGCAGGAGCTCAAGACGCATATCGCGAACCGCAAATCGGTGATCGCGCAGTTCAATCCATAGCGGCCGCTATCGCGTGGTCTTGATCTCGAGCGACTGACCGCGGTACCCGGCCGGATCTACCTGCCGCACTACCGTCGTCGTGCGCCGGCCGCCAAACGGCCAGGTGACCTCCACATCCACGAGTTTCACGCCGGCAGGAATGCCAAACCGCACGGGTGCATCGCTTTGTGCGTTGTAGCCCGAGCCCGTGTCCACAATGCGCGTGCCCACGAGTCGCGTGGTGCCCGCCACATAAAGTCTCACCTCGGCGCCGGCCCGTGTGGGGTGACTGTTGGAGTCGAGCACGCGAATGCTCAGTGAACGCGCGGCATCAACCGTGGCCAGGTCGTTGCGAAGAAACGCGTGCATGCCGCCGAGTGCCATGCCGGCAAGGGAGAGATCGGCATCGCCATCGCGATCGAAGTCGGCCCACTGCACGCCGTGCGTGGCGGGAAGGATGGCGATGTTTGCCGGGGTGACGTTCTCAAATGCTGCGCCGGTGTTGCGATAGAGAAAATCGCGATAGCTGACGCCCGCGCCCACGGTGCCATTCACATAGAGATCAATGCGGCCGTCGTTGTCGAAGTCCTCCAGCGCGCAGGTGTCGAAGCGCGAGTCCACCGCAATGCCCCAGGCGGCAGAGGCATCGGTAAACCGGCCCTTGCCATCGTTGAGCAGTAAACCGTTGCGGCCGTAGTTGGCATTAAAGAGGTCGAGTGCGCCATCGTCGTTCACATCGGCAACACAGGG
>Ga0207952_1000833_pt1 | contig 17984 bp, 18 predicted proteins | sample SubbioR12Aug_8Ca_FD_184831 | JGI IMG/M metagenome (GOLD analysis project Ga0207952, IMG submission 184831) | Serpentinite rock and fluid subsurface biosphere microbial communities from McLaughlin Reserve, California, USA - CR12Aug_8Ca (SPAdes) | ecosystem: Environmental > Terrestrial > Deep...
TGCGCTCAGCAGCAGATCTTCTATCTTCGCAAACTGTTCTCGACTGATGTCGCTTGGGTACGTTTTTCTCATCACCCAAGTTTACGCACTATTCCTTTTGTTTACAATAAGATCTCGTATAGCTTCTAAGACTCTGACAGCGCAGTTAGCTTGCTTATTTGTCTGGCCTTATCGACATCCGGACTGCGGTAAGCTTTTTCCGGTATGGTCGATAAGGTCGATGCATGTATTTGCTGATTATCAAGCCCATAGAATTTCTGGAAGCTCATGATCAGCGGTTGCCATTTGTCCGGGTCTATGCGGTCAGGGTTGCCATCCTGCAGTAGCGTTGCATCGACGTGCAGGCGTTGTATGCGCAACTCGAAAGTCAGTATGCCACCCTTGAGCATGGCTTCATCCTCCGCTATGCCATGCATGGCCGCGACTGTGCATTCCTGCTGCACCAGGCATTCCTGCACCCGCGCCGCGCTCACGGTTTCTGATGTTTGCGGTGTCAGCCCTGCCAGCTCAAATTTATTTCTTTCCAGCCGGTAGCCACGCGCTGCCTTCCAGGGTGACATGGCGTCCGAGCCTGTCGTCAGTGCGAGTTTGTTGACAGCGGCTACTTCATTGACAGATGCCAGGTTGAGTACGCACTGGCCGTTTCTTTTCAGGTTGCGGGCGGTTTGTGAGCTTGAGCCTACGCCAATGACGGCGCGCCAGCCCAGCCAGAAGATGGATGAGATAGGGGCCAGGTTAAAACTGCCATCTTCATTGACAGTGCTGACCAGGATGACGGGGGTGCCGAAATAGAGTATGGCGGATTCGCTGCTGATGTGCATGGTGTCCTCGCATGTGGGTTGTTCGATGGTTGTTGATGGAGGAAGTATGCGGGGTGTTTTTTGTTTGGGCTGGCTGGAAACGGACGGGGGATTTTGGTAGGCGTGATTTGAAGGTTTGCAGATTTGAAGACATTAACCAAGCTGACTATTCTTCAATAAACTGCAATATCAAAGACGTCATTCCAGCATGCTTTTAGCTGGAATCCACCGGGCTGGCGCTCCAGTGAGGTTCGTGGCATGCCGTGAAGTGCATAGCATCTGAATCGTGGTGCTTTGAATGACTTGATTTTCAAATGCGCTCACACGTAATTTAAGATTGCCGGTCGGTGGTAGACCGGCAGCTACCCACCTTTTTGTCTCGCCAAAAAAGGTGGGCCAAAAAGGCGACCCAGGCATAGCCGCCCCTACGGGGTTCCCGTTTGCGCAGTACAAAAAATGGGAAGATCCGAAACTCGCTACGCTCAGACAGCGGCTCTTCTTGATCCATTTTCTGTACAGCACAAACGGCGGCTACACATGGGAACATCGAACGTCAAAAACAACGGCAACCCCAGAGTCAAAACCAACAGCAACGTCAATACAACCAGCGTAACTCTTGCTATCAGTTCACATCATTCACTTACCATCCACCGGCAACAAAGCCCGCAAAGGTATAGGCGCAGACATGATGATGGAAGTACGCGTCTCACCATAATGATTGATATTCCCGACAAAGCTTTCCAGATGCCGCAAGTCTCTGGTCGCAACGCGTAAAAGAAAAGAATCCTGTCCTGTCACATGCAGGCATTCCAGCACTTCAGGTAAAGATTTCAGATGCGCGATGAGGCTGGCTTTTTGTGGTTGGGGGACGGTGATGCCGACTACCGCCTGGACTTGCAGGCCGATTGCTTCGGCATGAACCTCAGCGCGATAGCCCTTGATGACACCGGCTTCTTCCAGTCGCTTGACTCTCTCTGACGTGGCGGGCAGTGAGAGACCGGTTTCGTCGGCGAGTGCTTTTAATGAGATGCGGGCGTCGCGTTGCAGGGCGGCCAGGATTTTCCAGGCTTTGGCGTCAATATCCATGATAGTTAAGTCCAGATGAGGATGCGCAAGAATAGTGAAGGCAATGTAGCAGTTTTACCTGAATTATTCCATGTTAATGGGCTTTGCAAATCTTCATACTGTATGCCTGTGTGTGATTATCTGAGGCAAAGATGGAAGCTAGTTTATTTTTTAAAGCCATGCTGATAGGGCTGTCGATTGCAGCGCCGGTTGGGCCCATAGGTTTGCTGTGCATACAGCGCACCCTGGCGCATGGCATGCGTACCGGTTTTGTCAGTGGCATGGGGGCTGCCTGTGCCGATGCAGTGTATGGTGCGATAGGGGCCTTTGGCATGGTGGCGGTGACTGATTATTTTGTTTCGCTCAGTACACCACTGGCCATAGTTGGGGCGCTGTTCCTGGGCTGGATGGGTGTCAAGCTGTTGCTGACAAAAAATGAAGCGGGGCAGGCGGCCAGCGTGGGTGCGCAGAAAACTGGCAGGGCGTTTATCTCGGTATTTGCCCTGACCCTGGCCAATCCCATGACCATTATCTCGTTTGTGGCGGTGTTTGCCAGCATCGCCGGGCCTACGGTGCTGGGCCATGCGGCAGCAGGCTTGATGGTAGTGGGCGTGTTTTTGGGATCAGCAATCTGGTGGCTCATGCTCAGCGCGGGTGTTGCCTTGCTCAGCAGGCAAGTGGGGACAAGTGTACTGGGCTTGATCAACCGGCTTGGCGGCCTGTTGCTGCTGGGTTTTGCGATCTGGCAGATTCTGCAGATTTGGCAGGTATGGAAAGTGTTCTGAGGGCAAACGCAAGAGAGTGTTGGTGTGCAGAACTTCGGTTAGAATCTGGTCTCCTAAATTAATATATTAAGCATCATGCGCCCATTTCCTCGTCTCTTGCTTGCCTTGCTGACTGCCAGCGCACTGGGCATGAACAGCCCTGCCTTTGCCGACACAGCAGCGCCTGCACCTGCCAGCTTTGCCCAGGACTTTGAAATCTTCTGGCAGTATGTCGATGAAAATTATGCCTATTTTGATGCCAGGAAAACCGACTGGAAAGCCGTGCATGAAAAATATGGCCAGCAAGTCAAAGCTGTCACCAGCAAGCGTGATTTCGTCGCCATGATGGAAGCGGTCGTGGCAGAGTTATACGACTCCCACGCCCATCTCGCCACCAGTCTGGCAAATTCGCCGCGCCTGGTGCCGACGGGTACTGACCTGTGGGCAGAATGGCGTGGGCAAGATGCTGTCATCACTGATGTCCGGGCAAATTCAGCAGCAGAGCGTGCGGGTGTGCGGGTGGGCATGAAGGTATTGGAAGTGCATGGCCAGCCAGTGGCACAAGCGGTCACGCAATTTGGTCCGCCCAGCTTGACAAGCGCTGACCCGGTAGCGCGTGACTGGGCCTTGCGTGTGGCACTCGCAGGGCCACGTAACCAGGCCGTGAAAATCAAGGTCGCCAGTGCACAGGGGCAGATCCAGGAAATAAGTTTCACTCCCGGTGTAGAACGCCCGGCCACACCATTGTCGAGCCGCAGCATTGGTGACATAGCTTATATCCGCATCAATAACAGCCTGGGCGATAGCGCCCTGATTGCCGCCTTTGATGAAGCCCTGGACAAACTGGAAAACAGCAAGGCATTGATACTGGATTTGCGCGACACGCCCAGCGGCGGCAACACCTACGTGGCACGCGGCATGATGGGCCGCCTGATCAGCCAGGACCAGGCATATCAAAAGCATGAACTGGTGTCAGAAATGCGTGAGTCCGGCGTCAAACGCAGCTGGGTAGAATACGTCAGCCCGCGCGGCAAATTCATCTACAGACAACCTGTCGTCGTACTGGCTGGCCACTGGACAGGCAGCATGGGCGAAGGCATAACGATTGCCCTGGACGGCATGAAAAGAGCAAAGATAGTCGGCACCCGTATGGCTGGCCTGCTGGGTGCACTGGGTGAGGTCCGCCTGCCGCATGCGGGTTTCATCGTCCGCATACCGAATGAAAAACTATTCCACCTGAATGGCACGCCGCGTGAGAACTTTGTGCCTGCCTATGCGATCGATGTCAGCACTCAACAGCCAGGCAAGGATATCGCGCTGGATACGGCACTTGATTTGTTGCGTCGTCCTGCAAAGGCAAGCTACAAGTGAGACGATCGCGAGTAATGGATTGCTGGCTGATGAAGCCGTATTTGCCAGCAATCCAGGGGAGTGAGTTATTGTCGCAAGCCGCTTGTTAACGCATGCCATCGACCATCGCATCCTTGGGATAACTGATCGCATAGTCAGCCCTGAGTTTCAACTTCTTGCCAGCTTCCAGCGGCAACTGCCAGGCGATGATGCCGCGTTGTTTGTTCCAGCTGGTTTGTGTGGCTTCAGGTGTGAATTTGCTGTCCACCCTGATGTCTTCATGCCTTGCCACTGGTGATGCTTCCAGCACTTGCAGTGTGACTGCGGTTTTGTGATTGTTTTCTATGACATAACCGTGCGTGTATTTTTTCTCTATGCGGCTGTTGATGAAACCCTTGTTGGCATCATCGCGCTGTTCTGGTTCTACTTCTACCCTGACCAGATTATCGCGGCCAAAGAATAGTTCCAGTTTTTCCTGGCTGCCAAAAGCCAGCTGGCTTTGGCCGATAAAATCATTATCGCGATATAACTGCAGATTGCCGCTCGGCCATGAACCAGCAGGCCGCGCTGCATTGGCCAGCAAATAAGCCTGTGTTTCTTGCTTTGGTTGTACTCGCACCAGCACTTGTGCATCAATGACCTGGCTGCCCAGTGCAAAACCGGTCTTCTGGCCGTCACTGTTCAGGTTGATTTTGCCTGGCACTTGGAATTCTGCAGCATATTCACTTTGAAATACACTGATATCAAAACTGGGCATCTCGGCCACATTTCCAGCACCAGAGTTCGTCATTCGTGCGACGGGAGCAGGTGAAGCTGGAGGCGGAGGCGCAGCCTTGGCAGAGGAGTAGGCATATTGTGCCTCCTTGGGCGCAGGCGGGATGATGCTCAAGGTCCATGGAGACGGCGGATACAACTGGGTGGCCTGGTTAGGCTGTGAGGTCGACAGCTTCAGGCTGATACCATTCCAGTCTTCACCACTATTCTGGGCAACCTGGGCATGGCGTTCCAGTCTGACTTGCGACTTGGCTGTATCGAGATAGGCGCGATAAACCGGCGTCCAGCCTGCCTGGCTCAAACGATATGACAAGCGAACTTCACCTTCAGCCTGTGCAGCCAGGCGGATTTGTACGCTGCGCACTTGTGGGTTGGCCTGGAATTGGCGGCTTTGTTCCGCCAGCAGGGGCGTCAGTTGTTGCTCCAGTTCATTCAGGCGCTTTTGTGCCGCCAGGCGACGTTGCAAGGCATCGTGCCCGGTGCGCCGCAATTGTTCGGCGGTAGTGACCAGCGTAGTGCTGCTGCCCTGGCGCTCATTGGCAAAACTCTTCAAGTAGCCAATGACCAGGTCTTGCGCATCGCTGTCAGCGCTGACACTGGCTTTTTGCTCTTGCAAATCACGTATGCGCAAATCCAGACCGGTGTTGGCACATTCAGGTGCGCGCGCCCTGTCCAGGGTTTGTACACTGATGTCACCAACCTGTACGCCTGTATCTGCCTGCACTTTCAAAGAATCAAGGTCAAAGCGTGCAGACAGGCAATTGATTTTTAATTCCCTGGAACCAGCGCTTACCCTGGCTACTCTTTCGATGTTGGCACCACCGGGATAGACCAGAACATTGCTGATCTTTGAATTCGCAGGGTTTTGTGCCAGCGCAAGTTGTGGCAACAAGGCGGCCAGGATGAGCATTTTCTTTTGCATGGATATTCCTGATGGTTGTTTTTTGCCAGTATCGCATTAATTATGCAATTGGCAAAATTGACTGATCGTAGCGTGGTCTGCACGCAATGCAGAGTGGTGCCAGCAATTGGCAGGAAAATCCGGGTAGATCGAAGAGCAGACAAGGCAAGCATTTGCCTGCCTTATCTTTACTATGCCCTTACTGGCCAGTTTGTGGTCGCGATCGTATCGCAATAAGTGATTTTCGGTGGCTGCGTCAATAATGTTTCCATGCGCTGCAAAGCAGCCTCCAGAGGTGCTGATTGCAGATGCGCATCGCAGGCTGCCTGATCGTGATACAGCTCATACACCATAAAAATATCCGGCTGTGCTTGCTGTTGATGTACAGCATAGAAAATATTCCCAGGTTCTTCCTGGGTGGAGACAACTAATTTTTCCAGCAGGCTTTTTACTTCATCACGTGCCGCGGCATGGGCTTGCAGTTCGGCCAATAATAACAACATGTCTTGCTCCGCTTAATGAGGGAGCTTCAGTCTACTTTAGCGGACCAGACTGGTATTGTAAAAATGCGTCTTGTTGCGTGCCTGTTTTAAATATTGTTCTGGGCTGCTACCAGTGAATTTTTTGAAGTCGTGGATGAAATGCGCCTGATCGTAATAGCCGTGCTCCAGGGCGACAGAAACCGGATTTATCTGTTCATTCAGCATCAGGTTGCGTACGGTATGCTGGAAGCGGCTGCTGCATTTCACACTACTTGCCGTTTGCCCGTTGGTCGCCAGAAAGCGTCGTTCAAATTGCCGCCTGCCTATGCAAAAATGCTCGGCCAGGGCAGCGATGCTGATACTTGCATATTGTCGGTAAAGTAGCGGCATGGACTGCTCTATCAACGCATCTGTTGCGATTGGCTGCAATTGACTGAGTAGAAAGCTTTGTATCAATTCCACTCTCGCTGGCAGCGTCCTGGCATAACAGAGTTGCTCGCATAAAGAGTGAGCTGCCTGACCCCAGATATCTTGAGCCGAAACGAGTTGATCTGCCAGGTCATGCATGGGAATCCGATTGAAACGCGGCAGCATACCTATCTTGAAGCGTACCGCAATGAACCCCAGATCAGCAGAGGCAGTCAGGTTCAAAGACCTCTCACGTAGACAAAGTAAATGCGCTTGAGTGAATGCTTTTTCTTCCGCATCGACGGCGTGGTAATAATGAAAGGGTGTGCGATAGTGAAAATATAATTCTGCTCCAGTACCTGGCAATAAGTTTGGCAGATGAATCGTCTCATCCGCCGCACTTTCCCACCCCCAGATGCGGTCTATGTAAGGGCGTAATCGCTGGGTCGGGTCATGCTGGAATTTTTTCATGCTTAGTTGAGCACAAGTTTGCATCTGCACCTATAAAAGATGCTTTTGCTATTTATCAAAAAGGCATGATAACAGAGTCTGGCAGCTTCTAAAACGTAGCATCAAGGTAACATGTTATGCGCCTCATGCGCCCCTACATATTTACGGTAGATTTTGAGTAGAGTACCATCCTGCTGTATCGCCTTGATCAGCATGCCCCATTCATGCGCTTCGTCCTTGCTGAAGTTAGCCTTGCTGATGGCAAAATTACCCAGAACTTGCAGGTTGCCCTTGTCCCAGTCCACCATGCGCACAGAATTGGGGTTGACTTTGGCATTGATGTAAAACTGGAACACACCGGGGTAGGAGGTGGCGGCGGCAACCTCACCCTGTATCAGGGCATTGATCAGGTGTGCCTCATCTACATATACCCTCACCCTGTCTTCCTTCGTCCATTCAGCGATGAGGGGATCATAAAAGGCGCTGTGAGCAAAACCCCTGATGACGCCAAATTTAAGTGAACGCGCAGCCTGGAACTGGGCAAGAGTATGCAGTGTGCTGGGAGCTGATGGCCCCAGCAAAATGATATGGTGGGTACGCACATAGGGAAATAGCCACAGGAATTCTTCGCGCTCTGGTGTGCTCAGCGTGGCCGTCATCATATCGATGCGGCCCGCTTTCAATTCTATCCAGCTACGTGCGCGTGGCTGCACTTTTGCATTAAAAACACAGCCGCTGCGCTTGCTGAGTTCATCCACCAGATCACGGTCTATGCCATTGCCAGCAGCCACTCCGCGCTCGGATTTGTAATATATGCCCAGCTCAAGAAAATCCAGCCTGATGGGGTGTGGCGGACACTTGGGGGTAGCTGCTGCCATATTGCTAGCAAGGAAAAATGGCAGCAGGCAAGCGAGGAAATAGCGATTCAGCATTTGTCACCATCGGAAATACCTGTCAACACTGGCTGAGCTATGAACTGCGGGTTCGGCACAGTGGATTTTCAGAATACCACTTGCCCCGAAGGCATGGCCTTTTGAAATGTCAAGCTTTGAAAAAAGTGGATGAAAAAAATACACTTGCAGGTATGTGCACGCGATGATGGCATGAACGAGATTGTCTAAAGAATATCCTGGCGCATTTATTGAAGACACACCATATACTAGCAAGTTAAAAAATCTTCGCCCTTCGTCAAATGAAAGTAGCCTCATGAGTAAATTGTTTTCCGCCGCCTGTGAAAGAAACAGCACACCTATCCTGCAAACCATAGCGCCGCTGCTGACTGACAGCAAGACACTGCTGGAAATAGGTAGCGGCACTGGCCAGCATGCGGTGAGCTTCGCCCGCCACCTGGCCCATCTGCAATGGCAAACCAGCGACAGGCAGGAATATCATCCCAGTATCATCGCCTGGATGGCAGAGGCTGCCTTGCCCAATCTCTTGCCGCCATTTGAATTGAATATCGGTACCAGCCCCTGGCCGCAACAGCAGTTTGATGCCGTCTACACCGCGAATACCTGCCACATCATGGCATGGGAAGAAGTAGCGCTCATGTTTGCCGGTGTTGCCAGCCTGCTGGTTGCAGGGGGCTTGTTTCTCATTTATGGCCCCTTCAATTATGCCGGTGAATTTACCAGTGCCAGCAACCAGCAATTCGACGCCTCACTCAAACAGCAAGCCACCCATATGGGCATACGCGATATAGAAAACATGCTCATCCTGGCAAGCCAGCATGGCATGGCCTTGCAGGACGATATCGCCATGCCCGCCAATAATCGCTTGCTGGTGCTCAGCAAGGGTGGACAAGAACAGAGAGAGGCTTGAATGGTACGAGCCAGGCCCTGAAGCACTCGAAATTGGGGGGGATGGAAGAGTCGACGGAGGAGGGACGGGCGGCCAGGAAATTATTTTCTTGTAAGCATGTCCCCTACAATCTCAATGCATCTGCCCTTGCTTTTCCAGCGCACTCAGCGCCAGTTGATATTTGGCCTCACTGATCAATTCATCCGATGGTTCTCCGTCACCACGCATTTCAAACATGGCTTTCAGGTTGCCAATCAAAGCTCCGATAGTAAAGATTGGTCCAGATGGAAAACTCCACCAGCCTGCAAAAAAACTGACCAGCATACCCCCGCGATTTTCTTTCCTGCCACACTGGACGCAACATAAGCGCGTCCTGGTCTTGTGCGTACACTTGATGAAGTATGAAATAGCGGTATATGAATAGCGCATCTCGACAGGGCTGGACATACTGCTACACACCGGGCATGCGCCAGAACGAATTTTCCCAGCGGCTTGCAATATCATTGCGTCGGTCAGATCCACCGCAGCCTCGCTGACCCTGGCACGGTGCAGGCATTTCCTGGAGCAAAACCGCTGGCCTTCGTTCAGTACTGGATCATGGCGGGCAGAGTTACCGCAAAAATCGCACTCTATCGTCCCGCGCGCTACCCTGTATTGCGCCTTGTGGACTTCTTTGCTGACGCTGTCTATTTCGGTCACGGACATGCCGCGCATCTTCAAAATATCGCGGATAGCATCCCTCGCATTGTCGGCCAGGTCTTCACTCGACAGCTTGACCAGTAAATGCTCGCTACCCATCTCTGAAAATTGCTCGATAAAAAATTGTTTTGGGTACATAAGGGAAAAGGAAGTGAAATGATGGTTCAGTGCCTGGGATTATAGTCGCTTGAACATCATAAAAGTACCCGATATATGTTTTTGTAAAAATAAAACTAAGATAGTTGCAATTAATAACTAAGTGAACTATCCTTGTATTCAAGCAAGCAGGATATCGCCTGAAAAATACCAAGGAAGCCAAATGTTTAATATCAAATTCATCAAATTCCAGCCCACCACCTATGTGCTGCAAGTCAAGAATGGCGAGGTCAGGCGCGAAGGCGCGGGGCTGGCCTTCTTTTACTATGCGCCCACGACGACCATGCTGGCCATCCCGATGGCGAGTGAAGATACGCCGTTTATCTTTGAAGAAAAAACGGCAGACTTTCAAACCGTCACCGTGCAAGGCCAGGTAACTTACCGCATCAGTGATCCCAAAAAAATCAGCAACCTGCTGAATTTCTCCATCAACCCGGTGAGCCAGCAATACATCTCTGATGATCCACAAAAGCTTTCACAGCGCATCGTCAATCTGGTCAAGGTTTTGACGCGCAAAGGCTTGCAAAGCCTCGCCTTGCGCGACGCGCTGAAGTCGGCAGATACCCTGGGCGGAGCAGTCACTGTGGCGGTACGTGATAGTAAGGAGTTGCAAGCACTTGGCGTGGAATTGCTGGGCCTGAGTTTCCTGGCTTTAAAGCCCACGCCAGAAGCCGCCAAGGCGCTGGAAGCCCAGGCACGTGAACAAATCCTCAAATGTGCCGATGATGCAATTTATGAACGCCGTAATGCAGCGGTAGAGCAGGAGCGCCGCATACGCGAAAATGAATTGAATACCGAGATTGCCGTCGAAAGCAAAAAAAGGCAGATACGCGAAACCCAGATGGAAGCTGAAAAAAGCATACAGCAAAAAGAAAGCGAATTAAAACTCGCCCAGATGCAAACTAAAATTGCCGAAGAAAACCAGCAAACCACCTACATCAAACTGGCGACCGAAAATGCCAGGTCCGAAGCCGACAGCCGTGCCTATGCTGCCCAGACCCTGATGCATGCTTATAGCGGCGTTGACCCCAAGGTCTTACAGGCACTGGCAATGGGCAATATGCAATCTGGCCAGTTGATAGCCCTGGCATTCCAGGAACTGGCTGAAAAAGCCGGGACCATAGGACAACTGAATATCACGCCAGATCTCTTGCGTGAACTCATGCACCAGCCCGCATAACAAGAAGGAAATGGCCATGCAGATGAACCGGGCGGCTGAACGTCAGACAGAAAACAAGATTATCCTGGTCACCCGCAAAACCAGGCTGGAAGAACTCATTGCCAAATACAATACTGTGGGCCAGGCCAGGTTTTACATAGAGCATCTGGGCGCTGATTTTTCCAGTTACCAGGCCGAGCATGACAATTACCAGGCCTGTGTCAAGGCAGCAGAAACCAGCTTGCTGCGCCTGGGGCGCTTGCAAATAGTAGAACGCGGCTTTGTACCCAATATGATCTTTGGTGAACATGATGTCGTCATCGCCCTGGGGCAGGATGGCCTGGTCGTCAATACCATGAAATATCTGGATGGCCAGCGCCTGATCGGTGTTAACCCTGATGCCCAACGCTGGGATGGTGTGCTATTACCCTTTGAAGTCAAGGACCTGCCCAGCCTGGTGCCCGAGGTATTACGCCAGTGTCGCCCCGTGCGCGAAGTCACCATGGCCATGGCCAGGCTCAATAATGGCCAGACCATGCTGGGCGTGAACGATATCTTCATCGGCCCCAAAAGCCATATTTCGGCACACTACACCATACAAAGCGACGGGCAGCAAGAAAGGCAGTCATCGAGCGGCATCATTGTCTCTACCGGGCTGGGTTCTACAGGATGGATGAAAAGCGTACTCGCCGGTGCCAGCGCCATCTGCCAGCCCCTGGCTGAAGATTTTCCTTTTGAATTGCCTGCACCCCCCTTGCCAGCCAGCAGCAGTTGGGATGCCAGGGAATTACAGTTTGCCGTACGCGAGCCTTTCCCCAGCAAGACTTCATCCACCAATCTCGTGCATGGACGCATACGCGATCACGCAAGCCTGCAAGTTACTTCGCTGATGCCTGAACATGGCGTCATCTTCAGTGATGGCATAGAGGCGGATTACCTGGAATTTAACGCAGGCCTGACAGCCGAAATAGGTGTGGCTGACAGGCGAGGGTATCTGGTGACGTAGGTCGCAGCATGCTGTTCAAGGCTTGATAAATGGTTTCTTTTACCGTGACGACAGGTATTCAAGGCCTTGCTTTCGATTTGAAGTGGAACCAGCTAGCTTGCAGGGCACATGGGGAGCGTGCGATGCGCGCACCGTTATTCTTGCCATAAATCTTAAGAGATGCATGGTGATTGAAATCTGCGCTGACGCCAAATGATGTTGCAGCAACCTCTTAGTGATTTAATGTGTCAAATTGAGGCAATCGCTTACCATTGCTTAAAGGAGAAATCTTCATTTATATAAAACTGCAATTCTTTGATGCCATCGCTGTAATTCCTGCAATTAAACCCCTGAAGCCCGGTCAGCCTGTGTTCGGCTAACTTAATTTCCACTTCTTTGTATCGCTTATTCTTTTTCCTGGATAAAATTATTTTGTCAGTCGAATAGTTGATACTTTGGCGGTAAAAAGATCCTTCTTCATAGTTGTTTTCAATCTTATTTCCGCCTATGAGTTCAAGGTCTTGGCGGGAAGCGTTGTATCGAAACTGTAGCGAAAAAGAAGAACCGCGCAGATTTTCGTAACCCGTTACCAGCAAGGATTTATTCTGGATATTCATGTTGTAATGATAGCGTACCCTGCAAAAATCGCCAGATGCAGCAAGCAAGGTGTAGCTTCCATTTTTTTGGCCAGCCAGGATAACTAGCCTCTCTCCACGTTCCCCTTCCTCTTTATGGTTGGTAAGAACCGCCGCAAAATCATCAATGTCATCGCCGTTCAGGTCGCCTTTCACAAATTCCCATACGCTGAATTGTTCTTCGGGGAATAATGCATCGACAGCCGCTTTGACCCTGACATGGTCAGGTATTTCAGCAACTGTACTTGAGGCCCACGCACTCAGTAAAATGGACAGCGTAGCGACTGCGCATATGTTCACGATATGTCCTTTTTATTTCTCATTCATATTGTCTTTTCATCCAATGCATCATACCAGATGGGTGTATCTGGTCATGCGCATCAACATTAGCAAATATCATAAAATATCTTTGGATAAAAATAAAACTAAGATAGTTGTAAATATTAACTAAGTGAGTTATCCTGAGTCATCGCGCTATCCAAATCCAGGGATAAGCAGTTCACACAGCAAGGATCACTCATGAGCATCAGCTTACAACAACGCTATCTCGGCACACTGGCAGGTCTGGCCTGTGGTGATGCTGTCGGTACTACGGTAGAGTTTTCTGCACGAGGCAGTTTTGCGCCTGTCACTGACATGGTCGGTCAGGGGCCGTTTCGCTTGAAAGCAGGCGAATGGACAGACGATACTTCCATGGCCCTGTGCCTGGCAGAGAGCCTGCTCAGCAAAGACGGCTTCGATGCCAAAGACCAGATGGGACGTTATCTGAACTGGTGGAAATGGGGTTACCTGAGTTCTACCGGTCTTTGTTTTGACATCGGCAATACCGTGCGTGCGGCCTTGTCGCGTTATGCCAGCAGCGGTGAGCCGTATTGCGGCATGGAAGATCCTGATACTGCAGGCAATGGCTCGCTGATGCGCCTGACACCGGTGGCCATGTTTGGCTACCCTGATGTTGCTGCCGCCATGCACTACGCCGCAGAAAGCTCACGCACCACCCATGCCGCACCCGAAGCCATACAATGCTGCCAGTTACTGGCGGCTTTATTGTGTCGCCTGTTTGCCGGTTGCAGCAAAGCAGATTTGTTCGATACTCTGCCATTTACACCAACTGAACCCAAGGTAATAGCCATCAGCCAGGCCAGCTTTCTCTCCAAAAGCAGGGACGAGATACACGGCAGCGGTTATTCAGTAGCATCGCTGGAAGCTTCGTTATGGTGTTTCATGCATACCGATAATTTCAGGGACGCCATCCTCACTGCGACCAACCTCGGCGATGATGCCGATACTACCGCCGCCATCACCGGCCAGCTTGCTGGTGCTTACTATGGCGTCGAAGGTATTCCTGCCGAATGGCTGGAAAGGCTTGCCATGCGTGAAGATATCCTGCGTATGGCAGGGGACTTGTATACGCGTTTTGGCAGCAGGCAATTGACAGAGAGTTGAGAAGATGAAAGAAGTCACTGGGGATTTACTAGCGCCGGCCTTGCAAGACCATTTTGATGTCATCGTCCATGGTTGCAATTGTTTTTGCACCATGGGTGCAGGTATCGCCAAGAACATCAAAAAGCAATTTCCTGAAGCCTATGCAGCCGACCAGGAAACCCTGCCAGCCGACCATGCCAAGCTGGGCAGTTACAGCCAGGCCAGCATAGTCAGAGGCGATGCACGCTTTATCATCGTCAATGCCTATACCCAGTATGACTGGCGTGGCAACAGCGTGAAAGCAGACTACGCAGCCATACGCAAGGTGTTTGCCAGCCTGCGGCATGAATTTGCAGGCTTACGCATCGCCTATCCCCTGATTGGTGCCGGGCTGGCCAGAGGTGATTGGCATCAGATTGCCGCTATCATAGCCGAGGAACTGGCTGGAATGGATCATACGCTGGTGCGTTTGGGTGCTTTAGTAGGTCAATCTGCTTAGGTTCAATTATCTATTTGTAGGAGCGGCTTCAGCCGCGAATTTTTTCTGCCCGGACTTTGCAAAGTGGCGCGGACAGCACCTGTTCGCGGCTAAAACCGCTCCTGCAGAGGAATTTTGTAGCAAACTGAAAATGCCAGACTGCAATCAGGCAGACTAAGGCATTCACAGCTAAAATGAGAGCATAGTTTCAAGATTTTCTATCATGAAGTTCTACTCTCATCCCAGGAGCTGTTGCAAATGAAAACCAAGTATTCCGGCGCGCAGCGCAATGAGCGCGATACCTTTGGCGAAATTGCCGTCCCCGTAGATGCATTGTGGGGTGCGCAGACCCAGCGTTCCTTGCATCACTTTGCCATTTCCACAGAAACCATGCCGCCAGAACTGGTATTGGCACTGGCTCGTGTCAAACGCAGTTGCGCGCAGGTGAATAGTGATCTGGGCCTGCTGGATGGCAAGGTGGCAGGGGCAATTGCCCAGGCGGTAGAAGAAGTCCTGGCGGGCACGCATGCAGATGCCTTCCCGCTGTCGGTCTGGCAAACCGGTTCAGGCACGCAGAGCAATATGAATATGAATGAAGTATTGGCCAACCGTGCCTCTGAATTTTTGGGTGGCACGCGCGGCATGAGCCGGGTCGTGCATCCGAATGACCATGTGAATATGGGCCAGTCATCCAATGATGTCTTCCCCACGGCCATGCATGTGGCTGCTGCTGCGGCTGTTATCGAGCAGGTCTTGCCATCCCTGAAAAAACTGCGCGCCACCCTGGATGCCAAGGCTAAGGAATTTGCCGACATCATCAAGATAGGTCGTACCCATTTGCAAGATGCCACACCCTTGACCCTGGGCCAGGAAATCTCCGGCTGGGTCGCGCAACTTGATTATGCTGATAAAGCCCTGCGCCACACTTTGCCGGCCCTGCAAGAACTGGCGATAGGCGGCACGGCAGTGGGCACTGGCCTCAATACCCATGCTGACTTTGGCGACCTCGTTGCTGCCAACCTGACGCTTGATACCGGCATTGCCTTTAGCGCCGCTTCGAATCGTTTTGCAGCACTGGCTGGCCATGATGCCATGGTCAGCAGCCACGGCGCACTCAAGACCCTGGCGACTGCCTTGATGAAAATCGCCAATGACATACGCTGGCTGGCATCCGGCCCACGTTCTGGCCTGGGTGAATTGCAGATACCAGAAAATGAACCCGGTTCATCCATCATGCCCGGCAAGGTCAACCCTACCCAGTGCGAAGCCGTGACCATGTTGTGCTGCCAGGTGCTGGGCAATGATGTGGCACTCAGCATAGGTGGTGCATCCGGCAATTTTGAATTGAATGTCTTCAAGCCCCTGATCGTGCACAACTTCCTGCAAAGCTGCCGCCTGCTGGCTGATGGCATGGCCAGCCTGGATGAGCATTGCGCCCAGGGCATGCAAGCCAACCGCGCACGTATCAAGGAATTGCTCGATAATTCCCTTATGCTGGTGACGGCACTCAACCCCTATATAGGTTACGACCGCGCCGCCGCGATTGCCAAGCATGCGCACAGCAAAGGCACGACCCTGCGTGAAGCAGCACTGGCTCTCGGTTATGTCACGGCAGAAGAGTTCGATGGCTGGGTCAGGCCTGAAGACATGGTTTAATTTGCTGTCGTACTTATAAAAAGCAGAGTGCGCATGGCGCACTCTGCATATCGCTTTCACAAGCTTGAACCTAAATATCACCTGGAATTATTTTTATGTCAGAAGCATTCATGATGGTCATCCTGATCCAGACCAAACCTGGTCAGAGCAAGGAACAAATCGCGGCCTACACCAAACTGGCCCCGCTGGTGCGGGCCGAATCAGGTTGCCTGCAATACGATATGCATGGTGTCGATAGCGATGAAAATAAATTTGTGCTGGTGGAAAAATGGGCTTCCAAAGCGGCGCTGGCTGCGCATGATGCCATGCCTTATATGGTAGAGGCAGATGCACTCAGCCCCGGTTTCCGCACCGGGCCTGCCACTGTCTTGTTTCTGGGGCCAGTGATTGCCTGATTGATGCAGGGTGCATCTGGCATATTATCAACGCATCATTAAGCGCAACATTAAAAGTACCATTGAACGCTACGTTCTATTTACAGTACATCATGAAAAAAACCTGCATAAAAATAGCTGCTTACAGTTTGTTTTCCCTGGTCATGGCGGGCTGCGTCAGCCAGTCTCAACAAGCGCCTGTTGCACAGGTTGATAACAGCAATTATCGTCCCGTCATCCTCGTTTCCATCGATGGCTTCAAGCCAGAGTATCTGGAGCGAGGCGTGACGCCCACGCTAAACGCCCTGGCCAAAGATGGTGTGAGGGCAGAGAACATGCGCCCCTCTTTCCCATCGATCACTTTCCCCAATCACTACACGCTGGTGACGGGCTTGCGCCCTGACCATCATGGCATCGTGGCCAATACCATGGATGACAAAAATATTGCAGGCGTGCGCTTTAAGATGAGCAATAAAGAAGCCGTTCTCGACAGACGCTGGTGGGATGGTGCAGAACCAGTCTGGGTCACGGCAGAAAAAAATCAGGTTAAAACCGGCATCATGTTCTGGCCCGGTTCAGAGGCGGCGATTCATGGCGTACGCCCATCTGCCTACAAGGCCTTTGATGAAACCGTCACCCCAGCAGCGCGCGTCGATACCGTGCTGGGCTGGGTGGAACAGCCTGCCGCTACCCGCCCTGGTTTCCTGACTATCTATTTTGACCAGGTCGATCATGCTGGCCATGATTTTGGTCCTGATACCAAAGAAGTGACAGCGGCTGCTGCCACCGTTGATGCCGCCATCGCCCGCCTGGTCGATGGCTTGCGTGCGCGTAACATCAACGCCAATATTGTCATCGTCTCTGATCACGGTATGGCAGCCACCAGCCCACAGCGCACCATACAACTGGACCAGATTGCCCAGCCTGCAAATTATGATGTGGTGGTGTATGGCAGCTTTGCCGGCATACAACCGAAGGCAGGGCAGGAAGATACAGTCGCCGCAGCACTGCTGAAAACCCATGAACATATGCAATGCTGGAAAAAAGAAAACATCCCGGCCCGTTATGAATACGGTAAACACCCGCGTGTGCCACGTTTCATTTGCTCGGCTGATGTAGGCTGGCTGGTGGTGCCAGATGCCAAGGCTGCCGCCAAGGCAAACAGCGGTGCACATGGCTACGATAATCTGTCAAAAGAAATGCAGGCCCTGTTCATCGCCAACGGCCCGGCTTTCAGGAAAGCGACGGTCTTGCCAGCCTTTGACAATGTCGATGTGTACCCACTTTTGATGAAGTTGATACGCGTGCCAGCCCAGCCTTCGGACGGCAAGATTGATGCCATACAGCCGGCTTTGGTGCAGTGAGTTTTGCTGGCAGGCTTATAAGACCAAGCTATTTCAAATGGCAGATAGGGGATGGCGCATTGGGTCAAGACCAAAAAACTCACCACAGAGACACAGAGGCACAGAGTAGGCACTGAGAAAAATATATGAGGGACGTGCACGATAAAAATGCGATGTGCTTGGAGCGCGTTAGAAATCTATAGCACATCGCATTTCTATTTTTTCACTCCGTGCGCCTCTGTGTCTCTGTGTTGAGAGGTCTTGAAGTTTGAGGTCTCGC
>Ga0207952_1000834_pt1 | contig 17956 bp, 8 predicted proteins | sample SubbioR12Aug_8Ca_FD_184831 | JGI IMG/M metagenome (GOLD analysis project Ga0207952, IMG submission 184831) | Serpentinite rock and fluid subsurface biosphere microbial communities from McLaughlin Reserve, California, USA - CR12Aug_8Ca (SPAdes) | ecosystem: Environmental > Terrestrial > Deep...
CGCCTTCCGGCATACCGGTTTCTGGAGGCCGATGGATACGCTGCGCGACAAACGGGAGCTGGAGTATCTATGGGCGTCCGGCAAGGCGCCGTGGAAAACGTGGCCCTGAGCCCGCAAAATACTTGCGCGACACATATGACCTCGAATGCCCTAGCGTTCATGAATACGCGCTCTGCCAAGGCCAATTGCGGCGCCTATCAGGCGTAAGGCGAAGCCAGAATGACAAAGCCGAATGCCCTGCTTGACGGCTCGCGCAACATCCCCGGCCCCCGGAAAGCCATGATAGGCATCCGCCAAACATAGCTGTTTTAGGGGGCGACAGCGGCCTGCTGCCAACTCCTGCACTACTCCAGGCAAAAGCTTAGCCCCTTCCAAAAACAGCGTCGAGGTGATCTCCGCTGCCGAATTCGAGCGGCCTATCGTCATTCGCTCCTGTCGAATTATTGGACCTGCGTCTATTTCAGCGTTCGTGATCGCATGAATACTGACCCCGATTTCGCTGCAGCTTTGCGCCATCGCCCAAAACACCGGACACGGTCCCTTGAACGATGGAAGAAGAGACGGATGGACGTTGATCACCCCAGTCTTGGCGACTTCAATAAAGGCCGGCTGCAGGATCTGATCAAAGTTGAAGACAATGACGAGATCAGGCGCAAAAGCCGACACGGCCTTGATCGTTTTGACTTCATTGACATCGGCGACCTCAAGCACGCTCGCGCAATATCGAGAAGCCAAGGAATGAATTGATCGGAGAGAGCGCCTCCGACCGAAAAAAGGGGCGGCAAAAGTCGCCACTGCTGACACGATCTGGGCTGAGATGATGTCGAACCCCAGCCAGAGGGTCATTCGCCATCCGGAGCGCCGGATGCCCCGCCGGAGCTGGGTAAGCAAGCCGCCGTGTTTGGGACCGAATCGGCGGGATAGGACCACGAGCCCGATCTGATCGCCCAGCTCGTCAAACAGCGCATTCAGTCCTGGAAGGCAAACAAGGCTCTCGAGATGGCAAAGCGCAATTCGCATATGTGGTCTTGCCTCACCCAAGATACTTGCGAACGGGGTTTTCCTTTGGCTGCACGCCACTTGTGGCTTTGTGAAGCAAAGTCCATAAGCCAGCAAGGGGTAGACCAAATCCAGACTGTGTGAGCCTATCGCCCTTCCGCACGGCACAAAGTCGCCTCGGCAGTAATTGCCACGGTTGCAGTGCAACACGCCACCTAGTAGGTTTATGTGTGGGTCACTGCAGATAAAAACTACAAGTCAAAACTGCAGTTCTGGGACGACGGTGCCGTAGCGCTTGTGCAGGGTGGAAAGGCGCAATTTGCGGCAATTGCTTGGGGGCGTTGTTGTAGGGGGGCGTTGTAAATGTTGAACAAAGCCGAGGTAGCCATTATCGGATACGCTGGCCGTTTGCCCGGCGCGCCTAATGCTGACGCATTCTGGTCCCTGCTTCGAGACAATCAGTGCAGCATTAGCTCGATCACCGGCGAACGTTTCCCCACTGAAGCCTTTTACCATCCCTCCCCGGACCAGGCAGGAAAGAGCTATACTTTCGCGGCGGGCGTAATCGACGACATTTGGGGCTTTGACGCCGGTGCCTTCGGCATGAGTCCGCGCGAGGCTGAGCAGGTCGACCCGCAACAAAGACATCTCCTCGAAGTAACGCATGACGCGCTAGCCCACGCCGGCATCAGGCCTTCCTCCCTCGCCGGAACTCATACCGGTGTTTACGTCGGCGCTTCGTCTGTGGACTACGGCGCACGTTTCTTCGCCGATCCATCGGCTGCCGATGTGCACATGATGACCGGCAATACGCTCAGCGTCATTTCGAACCGGCTCTCCTACAATTTCAATCTCCACGGTCCGAGCTTCACTGTCGACACGGCCTGCTCTTCATCGCTCGTCGCGCTCAGCCTGGCCGTTGATGCGATCCAGCAGGGCAAGGTCGATACGGCGATCGTAGGCGGCGTCAATCTCCTCCTCTCTCCCTTCTCGTTCGTCGGCTTTTCGCGAGCATCCATGCTGTCGCCCACCGGTCTATGCAGGCCGTTCGACGCCGCAGCCGACGGGTATGTGCGGGCAGAAGGCGTGATCGTGCTCGTCCTTCGGTCGATGGCCGCTGCCCGCCAAGCCCGCAACCGGGTACATGCCGCCATACTGGGGGCTGGTATTGGTCAGGATGGGCGGACAACCGGGCTTTCACTGCCTTCCGCTGATGCTCAGCGGGCAATTCTGGAGCAAGTCTACGCCGAAGCCGGGGTCGACCCTGGAGATCTCAGCTTCGTCGAGGCGCATGGCACGGGCACAAGGGTCGGCGATCCCATCGAGGCTGATGCGCTTGGAAAAGCGTTGGGGCAAAAGAGGTCGCAGCCGCTGCCGATTGGCTCGGTGAAGTCGAATATCGGACATCTCGAGCCCGCGTCCGGCCTGGCCGGCGTGCTGAAGTCCGTTCTGGCGCTGAATAAGGGCCTCGTCCCGGCGACGCTGCATCAGCAGGTTCCGAACTCCGATATCCCCTTCGACGAGCTCAACCTTCGCGTCCTAAGCCACGCCTGGCGCCTTCCGGAACGGCGGAGGCCGCACCTCGCCGGCGTCAATTCCTTCGGGTTCGGCGGCACCAACGCCCACGTCATCCTGCGTAGCGACGATGCGGTCGTGAGCGTCATGCATGGGCGCAAGGGAAAGGCTATCCCGCCGCTCCTGCTTACCGCTCACTCGGATCAGGCGCTGGCCGAGCTCGGCTCCGCCTACGCAGCGCACTGGCCTGACAGTCCAAAGCTTGTGCCCGACTATGTCGGGGCAGCCACTCATCAGCGCGACTTGCTCGTTCACCGCGCGATCGTCCGCGGCGACAGCAGCGAGACACTCAAGGAAGAAGTCGAGCGCTTTGCCAGGGGCGAAGTCAGTCCGAACGTCATAAGTGGGCAGGCCCTCGGCAGCGATCTGCCGGTCGCCTTCGTCTTTTCCGGTAATGGCTCGCAATGGGCGGGCATGGGGCGGACCGCCTGGCACGCCGACGGGCGCTTTCGTGACGCCCTGCAGGAAGTCGACGCACATTTTACCAAGCAAGCACAATGGTCCCTGGTCGAGACCCTGTTCTCCGACGATCTCGGCCCGAAGCTTCGCCGCGCGACCTACGCTCAGCCCCTGATATTCGCCCTGCAGGTTGCGACGGTTCGCGTGCTGGAGGATTCCGGCCTGTCGCCTTCCGCGGTGCTCGGCCATAGCGTCGGCGAGATCGCCGCGGCCTGGGCAGCAGGATGCCTGAGCCTCGAGCAGGCCCTCGACGTCGTGATCGCCCGCAGCCGGCATCAGGAGCAATCGCGGGGCACCGGTGCCATGGCCGCCCTGATGCTGGGTGAGCGCGACGCAAGGCGCGTCATAGAAGGCGCGCGGGTCTCGGCAGTGACGGTCGCGGCCGTCAACAGCTGGCGCAGCGTCACCTTGTCCGGCCCCAGCGACGAGATCGATCGCGTGCTGGCCGCGGCGGCGGAAGTGCGCGTCAGCGCCCGCCGGCTGGATCTCGACTATCCGTTTCACAGCGCCCTCGTTGATCCGGTCCGCGGCCCTCTGATGCGGGAGTTGGCCGAGCTGCGGCCGCGGCCGAGCCGCAAGCGTTTCATCTCATCGGTGACCGGCTCGCCCCTGGATGGGCCTGAGCTGGTGGCGGATCACTGGTGGCACAATGTGCGCGATCCCGTGCAGTTCGATGCCGGCCTGAAGTGCCTGCTGAAGGATGGCTTGCGAGTCTTTGTCGAAGTCGGCCCCAAGCCCATCCTAGGCAGCTATATCCGGGACATCCTGCGCGAAGCAGAAGTCCGCGGCACATCCATCGAAACGCTCACGGAAACAGCAGAAGCGGAAGCCATCGCGCCTCTGGAGCGTACGGTTTCGCGGGTCGTCCTCGCCGGCGGACAGATAGACACTGCCCGCTTCTTTGGTCCGCCGCCTGTCGCCGCCGTTCCGCTGCCGGCCTATCCTTGGCGGCACGCACAGTTCAAGGTCCGGTCGACGGTCGAGGCAAACACGGTTTTTGCGGCCACCCGGCACCCGTTGCTAGGTAGACGCCCCTACCACGACAGCCAGGAATGGTTTTCGACGGTCGATCCGGTGCTTTTCCCCTGGATCGCCGATCACAAAGTAGGCGGGATCCCCGTCTTCCCTGCTGCAGCCTATGTCGAGGCCATGCTGGCGGTGGCCTGCGAAGTTCACCCCAACACTGCGATCGAGCTGCGCGAGATGGACATCGTCCGTCCGCTTGTCTTCGATGGGCGTACGTCATTTGAAACCCTTCTCCGCCTGTCGCACGAAACCGGCGTCACAGAATTCCTCTCGCGTCCGCGCGGCGGCGGCGCTGATTGGGCGTTGAACGCGCGGGCCATCGTCGCTCGCTCTCCGGCAAACGACGAGCACCTCTCGCGTGGGCCAGCTCCGGCGGGCAACGTTGTCGTGCCGAAAGCGAAGGTTTACGAGATCTCGAGAAACCTAGGGTTTGAGTACGGGCCGACGTTTCAGCGTATTCGTCATGTGTCCTTCCCCGAGCCGAAGCGGGCGGTCGCCGCGCTGGACGCAGCAACTGTCCTGTTCCCGAACGCCGTGATCGACCTCACGGCCCTCGATGCGGCCTTCCATGCGCTCTTCGCCTCGGAAGAAGCAGGTGTTGCAGACATGCCCATGAGGCAGATGCTGCCGGTACGCTTCGCTCGGGTTCGAGTATTTTCGCCCGGCTGCCTGGCAACGCAGGCCGTGGCGCGGACGGTCCGCCAGTCGCTCAGCTCGATTGTGACTGACATCGAACTGCGTGACGATACCGGCAAGATCATCGTGCTGGCGGAGGCGGTCCGGCTGATTGAGGCACCGTCGGTGGCGGCAGAGGATCCCCGCACGCTTACCTATCGTTCGACGACCTGGAATCTCGACAGAGCTGGCAAGTCCTCGAAGCTAGCCCTTCCGGCCGACGAGGGAACCGAGCGCGCGCCGCTATCGACGGCAGAAGCCGACGAGGTAGGGGAAGCCCTTCTGTTACTCGAAGCCGGCTGCCTTCGCGCGGTTTGGTCGGCTTTCACTGACGATCGGGCCCTTGTTGAGCTACGCAAGAACCCGCCCGCTGAGGAAAGCGACTCGGAATGGCCTGCCTATCTCTGCTCTGCTTTGCTGTGGCATCTCGAGACAAAGAATTTAGTTAAGGACAATCAAGGGTCACTTGCGCTCGCGGAGACATGCACGTTGCCACCAGTTGATTCGGTTGTCCGCTCGCTGCTCAGCCGGCATCCGACGATGGCGGCCGAGGCGGCAAGCCTGTCGCGCCTGAGAGGCATCGTGGACAGGCTCGTCGCAGGCGATGCATTGGTACATGCTGAACTCAATTCATCGCACTGGCGGCAATTGAATGTCGCCTCCGGGCAGATCTCGCTGCTGAGGCGAACGGTGGCCGGCGAAGTCATGCAGGCCCTTGGTGGTCGCGAGGAGTCGCGCCTGGTCCGCCTGCTGTTGGTTGGTGCGGACCATGCCATCGAAATGGCTGACCAGTTCGAGGCGCTGCCGGGCGTCGAAGTCATCGTCACGGACCTCGACGCCGATCGGCTGGAACAGGCCGGCGCCGCCCTGGGCGATGATGCGCCGCACATACGATGCGTGCCGTGGGGCGAGTTAGCTTCATGGCCGGCGGCAACGTTCGATATGGCCGCGGCGATCGATGCGTTGAGCGAGATTGCCGCCCTGGGCGGCGGGCTCAGCCGCCTGCATCGCTTGTTGCGTCCCGGGGCTCCTCTTATTGCCGGAGAGCCCGCCCCCAGCCTGTTTTGGGATATCGTTCGCGGGATTCGTGGGACCTGGTGGGCCAGATCGGCGAATTCCGAGTTTCCGGTGGGGGCACTACTCACAACTCGTGAATGGATCGACGAATTGGCAAGCGCCGGTTTCTCCCGGGTCAACGGTCAGGCCATCCTTGGAGATGAAGGTATCGGCGTCGTTGTTCACGGCAGAGCCGACGCAGCAAAAACCGTGGATAGTTCGTACGCCGAAGCGGCAGCTTTCTCCTGGGAGGGGGACGCTACCGAAAACGGCCGGTCGCTGCAGCTGTTGGCGGCCGGTAGAGGGGCCGGCGATCCCAACGTCGAAGCGGTAGTCCCGGCAAATCGCCTGGGCACGCCTGATATCGTCTGGACGATCGACGTGCAGGATTCACAGATGGCCTCCAGCATCGCTCTCGAGAACCATCTGGTGCGGCTCGGCAAACGCTGCCGGCGTCTGGCGGCAGAATCGGCGCGGCTGTGGGTTCTGGTTGATTTTGGCGCGCCACGGGGTGTCGCCGATTGTGCCGCCCATCCGCTCTGGTGCGCGTTGACCGCGGCACTGCGCGTGGCCCAGAACGAATATCCGAATATCGAGATGCGTTGCCTCGGAATCTCCGCCTCTCCGGGGTCACGCTCGCTGGAGGGCGCGGCCGAAGAAATTGTGGCGCCTACCGATGAGCGAGAAATCCTCTTCCTCGGCGACGAGCGATTGGTTGTCCGGATCGAAAGGGGCGTGTCTCATCAGCATGCCCGATCGCGCAGCGCTGACGAACCCAACCTGAAGCTCGCTCCGCGCTCGGGAGCGAATCGTGGCGGGCTGACATGGAAAGGTGGCAATCGACAGCCTCCCGGGCCTGGCGAGGTCGAAATCGAAGTAGCAGCTACCGGACTCAACTTTCGCGACGTGATGTGGAATTTGGGCCTGCTGCCTGAGGAAGCTCTCGAAGATGGCTACGCTGGTGCTGCGCTTGGTATGGAGTGCGCGGGCGTCGTCAGCGCCGTAGGCGATGGCTCGAAGGGGTTCCAAGTAGGCGACCGCGTGGTCGCCTTCGTCTCGGGAGGGTTCGCCAGCCACGTCGTCGCACCGGTCTTTGCTGTCAGTCCCGTCCCTTCTGGTCTAGCGCTTGAGGCCGCGGCCGGCCTGCCGGTTGCGTTCTTGACGGCCTACTATTCCCTCGTCCATCTGGCTTGCCTCAAGCGGGGCGAAACGGTTCTGATTCACGGCGGCGCCGGAGCTGTAGGTCTCGCAGCCCTTCAAGTAGCCCGATATTGCGGGGCCAACGTCATTGCGACGGCGGGCACCGAGGAGAAACGGGCCCTTCTGCGCGATCTGGGCGCCGGTACCGTGCTCAACTCCCGCACGCTGGCTTTCGCCGACGAAGTGCTGGCTCATACCAACGGGCGCGGGGTCGACGTCGTTCTGAATTCGCTTGCTGGCGAAGCGATGATCCGATCGATGGATTGCCTCCGCCCGTTTGGACGCTTCATCGAGCTCGGCAAGAGGGATTTTTACGCCAATACGCATCTCGGCCTTCGTCCGCTGCGGCGAAACCTCACCTATTTCGGCGTCGACGTCGACCAGCTGATCATCGAACATCGGGAACTGACGCAACAGCTTTTTAAGGAATTGCTTGAACTCTTCGCCAGCGGCGACTTCATCTCTCTCCCCTATCGCGTGTTCGATGGCGGTCGTATTTCCGACGCCCTCCGGCTGATGCAACGCGCCGGCCATATCGGCAAAATCGTCGTGACGCCGGCCCGCCGCCCTACTGATATGGTTCGGTCCAACGGCAAGTTCCCCCTCGATGCCGAGGGGACTCATGTCGTGATTGGCGGAACAAGTGGCTTCGGGTTAGCCACAGCCGAATGGCTCGCCGCGCGCGGCGCGCGGCATCTCACCCTGGCAAGCCGGTCTGGCGTGTTTTTCGACGCCGCTAGCCCACAAATCGAAGCACTTCGGCAAGCGGGCGTCGACGTCAGCATTGCGGCAGTAGACATTACAGATGCACACGCTACCGAAAATTTCTTGAAGCGACTGCAGGCACAAAGGCGCGTGGCAGGAATCGTCCATGCCGCCATGGTTCTCGACGACCGACTGATCGAGGGCATGGACAGGGATGCGATTGGTAAGGTGCTCCGTCCAAAGATCGATGGGGCGCTCGCCTTGGAGGCAATTGCCGGTACGCTTTCACTCGACTACCTCCTCTTCTACTCGTCCGCGACGACTCTCTTCGGCAATCCCGGCCAGTATAACTACGTTGCTGCGAATGGCTTCATGGAGGGAGTATCGCACCGGGCGCGCAGCGCCGGGATTCCAGCCGTCGCAGTGTCGTGGGGTGGCATCGAAGATGCTGGATATCTGGCCCGCAATATTGGAACGAATTCGGCTCTGAAGAAGAGGTTTTCCTCAAGTCTTCTGGCGGCTCGGAGTGCGCTGGATGCACTCGATCTCGCCTTTGACGGCGAGGGGAAGCCGGTTACCGCAGCGCTCGCCATCGCCCAGATAGACTGGGGCATGGCGAAGCGCGAACTCGCGGTCATCCGCACACCGCGCTTTGCTGCGGTGGCCCCGGCGTCGGGCATGCGCCAGACCGCCGACGCGTCGGCGATCTTGGAGAAGTTGCGGGCGATGTCGCTCGTGGATGCGACCGCGGCACTTCTCGACATCATCGTCGACGAGATCGCCCAGGTCCTCCGCCTGCCGGCCAAGGAGATCGATCGCCATCGACCGCTCGCCGAGATCGGCATGGATTCGCTCATGATGTTGGAGTTGCGCACCACGGTCGAAGCGACCCTGCACATCGAATTGCCTATGATGTCGCTGGCCAATGGCATCACGCCCGCCGATGTAGCCCGGCGTGTGGCGCCCATCGTGTCGGGCAAAGGCGACGACCAAGAAGCACTGGCAGGCAACCTGATGGCCTTGTCGACCAGCCACATGGCCGCCGAAACAGAGGCATCGAACACGGCCGATCAACTCGCGGCTGGGCGCGCCGTTCTCGCGCGATCGCGAGCGATGGATGGGCCTCTGTGATGGACAGCAACCAGCGCTCACCGAACGAGGCTCAAGAAACTGTCGACCTTGTGCGCCATGCCTTCGCGCGGCCAAAACCCACGTTCCGTCAGGCGACGATGTCGCCGGCGGCCGCGCGAGGCTCGACACAACAAGGTTTCGACTTCGGGTCGCTGCCTGAATATGAACAACTCAAAATTCAGAAGGCAGCTGGCGCGCTTGCCGGGATCGATAATCCATTCTATCGCCTGCATGACGTTCGAGCGAGCGATACGACCTCGATCGACGGTCGCACGATGGTCAACTTCTCCTCCTATGACTATCTGGGCCTAAACGGTCATCCGCAGGTGATCGCTGCAGCGAAGGACGCGATCGACCAGTACGGCACGTCCGTCTCCGCGAGCCGCCTGACCGCAGGGGAACGCCAGTTTCATCGTGATCTTGAGAGGGCTCTAGCCGACCTGCATGGCGTTGACGATGCGGTAACGTTTGTAAGCGGTCACGCCACGAATGTGTCGGTGATCGGCGGGCTCCTTGGGGCGGAAGATCTGATTGTAACGGACGCTCTCATCCATAATAGCGTCATTGAGGGGGCAAAGCTCTCAGGAGCCAAGAGAATTCAATGCGCCCATGGCGATCTCGAAGCATACGAGCGGGCTCTTCGATTGAATCGCATGAGACACAAGCGGGCCTTGATCGTCGTCGAGGGGCTCTACAGCATGGATGGCGATGTCCCGGATCTTGCCGCGCTCATCAAGTTGAAGCAACGCTACGATGCCTGGCTCATGGTGGATGAAGCTCATTCGATAGGAGTGCTCGGCGCCCGAGGTCGAGGTCTGGCCGAGGAACAGAATATCGATCCTCGCGATATCGATATATGGATGGGCACACTTAGCAAGGCACTGACGTCGGCCGGCGGTTACGTTGCGGGCAGCCGACAGCTCATTGAGCTTCTGAAATACACCTCTCCCGGCCTGGTCTATAGCGTCGGATGTCCGCCACCAGTTGCGGCTGCAGCTTTGGCTGCGATCACGACGATGCAGGAAGAACCCTGGCGGCTCCAGATTCTAAGAGAGAATGGCCAATACTTCCTTGCTGGCGCGAAGGCTCGCGGTCTGAACACCGGCCTGTCCATAGGCGCTTCAGTCATTCCGATAATCGTTGGCAATTCGCCCGCCGCGGTGATCCTATCTCACCGGCTTCAGGATAGGGGCTATAATGTCATTCCGATTATTTTTCCTGGCGTTGCGGAGAATCAGTCGCGCTTGCGCTTTTTCATGACGTCGAGGCACAGCTACCAGCAGATCGATGGCCTGCTGGATGTGCTGGCAGAGGAACTGCGCAAGGTGCTCAACGCCCCCTCTTTCATGAATGTAATCGCCGGACGATAGGTACTGCGCGCACCGGGAATATCGCCCCGCTCTGGCGTTGCCAGTGTGTCCTGAACGATCTCTAGTTTACGGCGAGAGGAACTCGCCGACCGTACCAAGTGACAGTTCTGGTCACTAACGCAGACGCCCACATCGGCAAAAAAATCACCTCTCGAACGAGCCAGGCGACGGGCGTACGTAGCCCAAAGTGCCAGCCGCTCAGCAAAGTAAACAACGAATCGGCAGCGCACCATGCAAGGACACAGCCGGCGGCTCCTGCGGCGGCTCCCCACGAAAATTGACTGGAGACGACGGCACCGGCGGCAACGGCAACGGGTGTCGAGAACAGCCCCTCACAAAGGAAAACAACTGTAAGATACTTCCGGCGACAGCCCAACCAGCGGATATGTCGCCGCCATACATCGGAAAATCTTTGGTTAAGGATAGGCTGTCGAACGGGGATATGGCTTAGCGCCACTTCAAGTCCAGCAGCCTTGAAGTTCCTTGTGAGGGCCGCATCTTCGCAGCAGTCCACGCCCGTCCGCAGCAGACCTCCCGCCCGCTGCAAGCCCGCCCGCTTTACCAAGATGGTCTTTCCCAGCGCCCCGGAGAAGCCTACGAAGTCTCCGGCTAAGTGGAGGCGAGCAAACTGGCCGTTCATGAACGCGAGTTCGAGATATCCCCAGAAATTTGTAGGTCGAATCCCGATGGCAGCAGCCGATACGAGGCCGACATTGTCATGCAACTGCTGAAGGAGATGGGAGACATGGTCACGGTCGACCAACACATCGTCATCCGAGAACAGCAACAGCTCGTGCCGCGCTTCTTTTGCGGCAGCCTCCATGGCATCAATCTTCGCGTTGGGGCTGGATTGATGCCGCGTGGTCATCACAACAACACGTCGATCTCGATAGGTACGGAGGAGCTTTGCTACAAGGTTCCTCCCCTGCTCCGCTCGGTCCACGCACAGAAGAATCTCGTAGTCCGGATGGTTCAACGCAAGAAGGGAGTTCATCGCTTCCGCACGATCGCTCGCCGCCCGCGGACTATCGACAGCACTCGTGGGCACGACAATCGAAATTGGCGGCGTATGGGATATCATGCGCGAAGGTCTGCGCTTCCCGGGTTGCAAGAGGGCGCAGGCCATTGAGCCCAAGAGCCACAGCAGCGACGCAGCCCAGAGGACCGCGCTCGCGATCAGCAGCGGTTGGTCGACGATCATATCCGCATCAAGATAGATACACCCATCAGGAGGCTGGTTGTCCTAGATTTGATGCTAAAGCACAATCGATTCCGATCGGACACGTTCGCCACATGATCGTTTTAGCTGCCCTATCGCTATGATTGCGACATTCACCCTGATCCTGGCGATATACTTAGCGATCCTTACCATGGGTGACTTATACCTCCTCTTTGCCCACAAAAGGCGCAGCGCTCGGTCCGTAAATTTAGAAAGAATGGACACCGAGCGCGCGGTTGCCCCGCTTGGACAACTGCCAAAGGTCTGCGTTCAGTTGCCCGTTCACAACGAGCCAGCTGCGGTCGCTCAGGCGATCGACTCGTTGTGCGCCCTTGATTGGCCGCTGGACCGACTAGAAGTCATGGTGCTCGATGATAGCACCGATGAAACATCGGCGATTGCGAAGCAGAAAGTCGATACCTGGGTGGAGCAAGGCCTCAATGCTCGGATACTGCATCGCGCGACTCGCGGCGGCTTCAAGGCGGGTGCGTTACAGGCCGCACTTCACGCCACGCAAGCGGATTACATTGCGATATTTGACGTCGACTATCGTCCGGAACCATCGTTTCTGCACCGAAGCCTGAATGTCTTGATGGCCGATCCTCGTCTGGCCTTTGTTCAGGCGCGGCTCGACTTCCGCAATAGGGAGCAGAATTGGCTCACTCGTGCTCAGGGCATCGATCTCGACACTCACTTTGCATACGAGCAAGCCGCCCGAAGCTGGGCGGGTATTCCCATGATGTTCAACGGAACTTGCGGAATCTGGCGCCGCTCGGTCATTGAGGAACTCGGAGGATGGAGCAGCAGATCGCTTGGCGAAGACCAGGACCTGAGTTTTCGAGCCTTTGCACGGGGCTGGAGATGCCGCTACCTGTTAACTGTACGTGTCGGCGGGGAGCTTCCGCATTCATTGGCGGACCTGGTCACTCAGCGGCGACGTTGGAGCACGGCGGCCACCCAAAACCTCCGCGTGTTGCCGCTTCGCCTGTTGCGCTACTTGAACTGGCACCAGGCAGCTGCGTTCCTCCTGCTGTGCCAGTTCAATAGCGCTGCCTCTATTCTCATCATCGCTATTGCAATCGGCACCTTGGCGACGGGGGTCCTCGAGCCACAATTTCTAAACCAATCGGTGACGGCGCTAGTGGCCACCCTTGTTCTCATCGTCGTGGCGAAGACTGCCGGTTCCGCTCTTGCGCGAAAAGTCCTGGGGTCCCGCCTTGACGCCAGATACTGGGTGGATGTCATGCTAATGTGGGCTCTGAACGCGACCCTGTTGCCTGTCAACGGCATGTCATTCATCAAAGGGCTGCTGGGCAAGCACGGTGATTTCGTCCGCACACCGAAAGCAGGTGTCTGAGCTATGACATGGCTAAGATTCTGCCAATCGCACGTTGAGTTGAATTAGACCGTGCGAAGTCCATTCAAGTGATCACAGCTCTTGGTCTCGGTCTCGCGGCTTATATCGCTGTACTAGCCGCAGGCGATGTCTACCTGATTCTGGTGCACGTCTTTGCAGCGAGGAACCGGTTGGCGCGTGAGCGGGGCGAACTTAGCCGATTGTCGCTAGAACGCGATCAGGAGCCTTTGATTTGTGTTCAGCTGCCTGTCCACAATGAAGCCTCCATGGTTGGGCGTGCGATCGATGCAGCCTGCGGCCTCGATTGGCCCAGGGACCGGTTGGAGATCCAGGTCCTCGACGACGCGAGCACGGACGAAACACGACGCCTGGCAGGCGATCGCATGGCTGCATGGTCGGAAAAAGGCGCCAGGATCTTCCTGCACAGCCGCGTCGATCGAACGGACTACAAGGCGGGACTGCTGCGCGAAGGTCTTCAGCTTACCACTGCCCGCTACGTCGCGGTCTTCGATGTCGACTACTGGCCAGTCCCCGGCGTCGTCCGCGACCTGATGGGCGTCCTGCTGGCCGACTCCCGAACGGCCTTCGTGCAGGCGCGGCTCGACTACCGCAATCGCGAGCACAACTGGCTGACGCGAGCCCAGGCCACGGAATTGGATACGCTCATCGCCTACGAACATGCAGCTCGCAACTGGTCCGGCATTCCCATGACATTTTCCGGCACTTGTGCCGTGTGGCGCCGGGATGCGATCGAGGATGCGGGTGGCTGGAGCGGTCGATCGCTGACGGAGGATCTCGATTTGAGCCTGCGTGCGCTCGCACGCGGCTGGCGCAGTCGGTTCCTCGCATCGGTAGCCGTTGCCGGCGAGCTTCCCGAGTCGTTTGCGATCTTGTCGGCACAGCGGCTGCGGTGGGGTGCCGGGACGGCCCAGCAACTCCGCTCCTGGCCTTGGGCGCTCCATCACCAGCTCGCCTGGCATCAGTCCTTGGTGTTTTTTCTTCTGTCGCAGTTTCATGCCACGGTTCGCGTGTTACTTGTAGCCCTCGTCGGCTGCGTGACTTGGAGCGCAGTGTCGAGTTCGCCCGGCACGGGGCTGCTGGTGGCCTCCCTCTGCGGCGTGCTGGCGTTCATCGTCCTAGCGAAGACAATCGGTGCCCTTCTCGCAATGAGGATTGTCGGCCGCAAGCTCACGCTGAGATCGGCGGTTGATATCGGCCTTATGTGGTGCCTGCAGGTTTCATTGATCCCGATAGCCTGCAAAGCCGCCTGGGAGAGCCTGTTGCCGGGGCAGCGAGAGTTTCGCCGCACGCCCAAAAAAGGCTGATGTCGTCTAGGGCCCCAAACAAGAACGCCCGTCGCGCCCAGGTATCATTCCTCCTAGCTGACTATTGAAGGAACGGGAGGTCTTTGCGCTTCAGGGGAATGCTTTCGGCGGGCCCCTGTCGTTGATCGTCAACAACTTCAAGGCAGCCAGCCCCCTGATCAGCATCCAGGTCAAATCGAATTGCCACCATGTAAGCCCATGTCGCGCGGAACGAGGAAAGGCATGGTGATTGTTGTGCCACCCCTCGCCGAGCGCGAGAAAGCCCACGATCGGATTGTTGCGACTGTCGTCCGGCGTATCGTAGCTGCGAAATCCCCAAATATGGGAAAAGGAATTTACCGAGAATGTCACGTGCCAGGAAATGACGGTCCGAACGAAGACGCCCCAAATCAGAACACTCCACCCGATTCGAATTGCTTCGTGGGCGGGGATACCCGCAAAATACGGTATCAAGGAGCCGAGCAGGAAATAAACCGGCCACGACAGAATCGGAAGCAGGAACCAATTCTGCCCCTTCTCGAGCCACGCGTAATATGGATCGGCAAGAACGTCCTCGGCGTGCTGGGGTTTCAGCCGTACAGGATCCGTATCGTCATCGATTGGGAAGAGGAAGAACATGTGGGCCCTCATGAACCCACCCCGGGGGCTATGCGGATCTCCCGATCTGTCTGTCATCAAATGATGACGCCGGTGGAGAGCGACCCAATAGCCAGGACCAGACTGCACGTTGAGCAAACCAAGTGTCACAAATAGGCGCTCCAGCGGCTTGGAACAGGAAACGCTCTTGTGTGCAAGAAGCCGGTGGTAGCCGAGATTGATGCCAGGTAACGCGATCAGGAAGAAGCCTGCGACGCCGCAAGCAACTCCGGTCCACGTAAGGAAATAGGGCAGAAATGCCAGAAGCGCGGCGCCGTGAACCAATCCAATACCAACACGCCGATAGATCAGCTCAACTCGACGTTCCTTGTCCGACAGGCGAGGGTACTCGGGAGACACCATCCGGGGAACTCGGCTTTCTCGTTGGGAGCCTGCGACAATGCGAGCCAATGTTGCGCGAGCAAGGAACATCTGACTCAGAAAACCGCTGCATTTCACATCATCCTTCATTCCCATCGTCATCGTTGTCAACGCTCGCATCAAGGCATTCGCGCAAGCGCCTTGCCTCGCAGGCACCGGCGACAGAGGTGCAGATCGCTAATCGAACGCCGCCCGCAGGACCGTCTTGCCAGCGGCATCCCAGCCGAGAGAGGCTGCTTCTGACTTGAAATGGATTTCGAGGCGAGACCGGACCCGCTGCAACTCTGCCTCGTCATTGATCCAGCGTGCCATTGCTGCTTTCAACCCATCGGCATCATCAGGGTCGAAATAGGCGGCGAGATCCTGGCCCGCTTCCTCCATGCCGCCCGCCCGCGAAGCAATGCATGGCAGTCCATGGGCCAGGCTTTCACGGATTGGCAATCCCCAACCCTCCGTCGTGCTAGGGACGACAGCGAATTGGGCGCCGCGGTAAAGAACGGTCAGCTCCCGATCTGAAACGTCCTTTAACCACATGACCGTTCCGTCTTCGAAACGTGTGGACTCCAGACGTTTGCGAAATTCGTCTGATCGCCACCCTTGTCGTCCTACCAGGACACAGTATGGGATGACTGCCGAGTTCTGCTTTCGCAGCTCGCTCAAGGCGTCGATTAGCGACATCAGGTTTTTCCGTGGCTCGACTGTGCCAACGTGCAGAATGTATTTCTTGCCGGAAAGTCCGTACTTGGCCCGGACCTGCTGGGCGTCGTCCGGATCGGCATTCGTTACCTGACTTTGGTCCCGCCAACCCATCGGAAGGATGTCGATGGCACGCTGTTGTACCGCCTGCGCGACGAGGTACTCCGCCAACGCCGCTTGAACAAACCTGGATGTGGTGAGCCACCCATCGACGTGAGGGGCAAGCCGCTTGAATTCTCCGGCGATGACGTGACCGAACTGAGGATGCGTCCAGTCGGGACGATCGATGGCGAACAGATCATGCACGAGCTGCACGAAGCGCACGCCTGTTCGCTTTCTCATCTCAATGATTGATCCGACATAACCATCGTGACACCAAAAATCACCTGGATTGAAGAATGCATCCGAAGCACTCGGTGCTGGAACAATCCTGAGCGCAGCCATCGTCCCGGGAAACCGGTGGGAAAAAAGCGCTTCGACCGCTGCCTCCAACCGCAAAGCGCCGCCAATGACGTACGGTATATGGAAATACCTTAGCTCCCGCCGTAGCCTGCCAAGAGAACCAAGGCGCATGCTCTGGGCAAAGATGGCGCGCAGTTTGGCGATGGCCGAAGGTCGCTTCCGAGGATCGCATAAGTCATTGAGCACAGCCCGATCCACTGCATACAGGACATCGCTTCCGAGTGCCCTCGCGACAAACTCAATGTGCGGGTATCCTTGGATGGGCTCGGAGCTTAGGAGGTGTTCAGTAACTCGTTGAATACCCGAGGAATGGCGAAAATACGCGTACCAACTTAGCAAGCCAGAAACGTCGAACAAAAACCGCCCGGGCATGCCTCAGGTCCGTTTATCGAGTTGCTGCACGGCGTGAGTCACCGGCCCGCCCCGAGGCAGAACAGTTTGGTCGGCGCCCGCCGCCACCAGACATGTTGTGGAGAAAATGACGGGCGCCGCTGGAGGCTATTCGGAATTTCAAAGGGCTCACCTCAAGCCGCGCTGGGTTGTTGAGGCGAAGGCAGTCGGCCCACAGGGCAAATCTTCGCCAAACGCATCTTCGTCCATAACGTGCGGAATGGCCAATTTACAGTTCGCCTACGTATTAATTTGCGCGTCCTTTACGCATTTTGGTACAGAATTGTTGCCCAAATGCCACGGGGCGCCAAGGATTCACATTTTTCGGTCACGAGTTTCGAACAAATACTGCCGTGCTGTGCTAATTTTCTAGGAGAGATCACGCTATGGTAGCGCGGCTCGCAATTTGGGGGCGGTTGCTCATGGACAAGAAGATCGTGCTACTCGTCGCAGCCTTGGTGGCCGGTCCGGCTGTGGCCCAGGCGCAGGACACTTACACGGCGTATGAAGGTTTCTACATTGGCGCTGGCGGCGGCGGCCTGTGGTCGCTGAACAACGGCAGCTCGGGTGTGACGACTTCCACGGGTTGGCTCGTTGGCGGCAAACTCGGTTACGACTTTGTCGGCCCTCGCGTCGATCTGGAAGTCGGCTATGGCCGCATTCCCTCGAATGCCTTCGTTCCCGGCACTGTACTAAGCGGCGGCGGCGGCCAGCTCAATGTGATGGCCAACGCCTACTACGACTTCATGCCTACGCAGCGCCTCACGCCATACATCGGTGCCGGTGCCGGCATCGCGTTTGTCGACAGCAACCAGTCGCTGGGCAGCACCCAGTTCGCATATCAGGGAATGTTGGGCGTTCTCTACCATATCGACAACAACTGGACGCTCGGTATTGAGGGTCGTTATACCGCTACCACCAACCCCAGCTTCCAGTTTGGTGGGCAGACGATCACGTACCAGAACCAGAACATCGCGGCGCTGGCGGGTATTGCCTACAAGTTCGCCCCGGCTCCTACGATGGCCCCTCCGCCGCCGCCGGTTGTTGCACCGCCGTCGTTCATGGTGTTCTTCGATTGGGACCGCTCGAACCTCTCGGCCCAGGCCCTGAACACGATCAAACAGGCGGCTGGCGCCTACAAGACCAAGGGCAATGCCCGCATCACGGCGACCGGCCACACCGACACGTCGGGCCCGGAAGCCTACAACATGGCGCTGTCGCTGCGCCGCGCCAACACGGTCAAGGACGCCCTGGTGCGCGAAGGCGTGCCGGCGACGGCGATTGCCGTGATCGG
>Ga0207952_1000835_pt1 | contig 17953 bp, 11 predicted proteins | sample SubbioR12Aug_8Ca_FD_184831 | JGI IMG/M metagenome (GOLD analysis project Ga0207952, IMG submission 184831) | Serpentinite rock and fluid subsurface biosphere microbial communities from McLaughlin Reserve, California, USA - CR12Aug_8Ca (SPAdes) | ecosystem: Environmental > Terrestrial > Deep...
GCCCCGCGATGCTTGGGAGATGCGCGACGACCCGGGAAATGCGGCTGCGGGCACCGACGGTTCGGTGGCTGTCGCGCGCGCGTACGCCGCTGGCGCTTGGCTTATTGGCATGATCTCCATCGCTTCGATGGTTGCCAATGGCTGGGTGCCACTCGATGAGGGTACCACACTGCTCGCAGCCCGCTGGGTGGAAGGAGGCGCGCTTCCGCACCGGGACTTCGCCTATCCGTACACGGGCGGATTAACGCTGATGCATGCCCTCGCCGTGCGCGTCGCCGGCGACTCAATGCTCGCTCCGCGATTCACGCTATTGGTGGCGCTTGCGGTCTGGCTCCCCGCCATCTGGTTCCTCGCCCGGCGCTTTGTCGGGCCACCGGTGGCCGCACTGGCCGTAATCGCCTGCGCCTGGTGGTCGGTGCTCGTCTACCCGGCGGCGATGCCCACATGGTACGTGCTCTTTTGCGCCACGTGGGCCACCGTGGCGCTGGCAGGCTGGCATGACACCGCACGTTTGCGATGGGTGCTGCTGGCTGGCCTGGCTGCCGGTTTCGCCGTGACGTTCAAGCAGACGGGGCTGGCCACGCTCGTCGGTGCCGGATTCGGTGTGTTGGCCATCCACCAGCAGCGCCATGCGGCCGCGAGCGACGTAGCGAAAACCGCGAGCAAGGATGTTCTCACGCTGTCGTTGCTGGCTGTGGCGATGATCGTTCCGCTGGCCATCGTGATGCGGCGCGGCATTGGATCGGGCGAGGCGCTGACGATCGCTCTGCCGCTCGCCGTCGTCATCCTCGCGCTCGGACAAGGCGCATGGACTACCCCCGCGAGCGGTTTGGCCACGCGGCGTCTCCTGGCTGCCTGGGGAGCGCTGGTTGCGGGTGCCGTGATTCCAGTCGGCGGGCTGGTTGCCTGGTTCGGTTCCCACGGCGCGTTGGACTCCCTTATCACGGCGAACACCGCCGGGATGATCCGAACCGCAACGACGATCGAGCAGGCCATGACGCCCTGGCCCGCGATGCTGGCGTACGGGTTGCCCGCAGTCCTGATCATCGGCGTGTGGGCATATGCCTGCAATCGCGTGCGTTCGCCGACGGCAGCATTCGCGGTCGGAGGCATTCTGGCGATCGTCGTTCTTCTCGCCGCGGCCAAGTTTACCGCGTCGTACCGGGGCGTCTGGTTTGCTGCGCAACTGGTTCTTCCGCTTGCGTCAGTTGTCATTGCCCGTCGTGTTGCGACCGCCGATCCGATTCCGCTGGTGGTCGTCGCGGCGGCCGCACTGCTCGCCATCAATCAGGTGCCGTTCGGCGCGCCCAACTACTTCGCCTACGTGGCGCCACTGGGGTATGTCGCGGCCGTGAGCGTGTCGTCAGCACTGCCGCGACGTGCCGTACTCTCCGTGTTGTTCGCGCTCGTGGCATTTGGCGGTTGGTTTCATCGCATCGGGTCGGTGCACACCGTCGGCTTTGGACCGATTTGGTGGGATGACGCACACGCCCTCCCGGGTCCGCACGGCCAGCTACGTGTCACCACCGGAGATTCGGCCACCTACGACCGACTGACGGCGCTTGTGGCTGCGCATGGCGGCGCCGAACGATTCATTGCCGGGCCCGAGTTGGGCGCGCTCTATGCGCTCGCGGGGACCCAACGCGTGGTCGCGCAGCCATATCTGCTTACCGACGACCCGCAGGGCGACTCGACCGCGATCGCCGCCGTCGTTGACACGGCAACGGTTCGCGCCATCGCCATTAATGGCGCACCGCGATTCCTACCGCGCGTCAGTGCTGGCGCGCAAGCGTGGATCGAGGCGCGGTACCCGAACGTTGAGCGCGTGGGGTCGGTGGATTTTCGCTGGCGCTGACCACGCGCCGCACCTCTCGCCTCAGGACGGCGCACCGACGCCGAGTAAGGTGCGTCCTCCACCACGCTCGAAGATGAGCGTGGCTGTGGCGCGGCGCGCCCGCGCAGAAGCCAGGATGGAATCAAACTCCGGCGAGGCGCGCAACTGATCGATGAGAGGATCGCTGGCCAGCATGTCCACAGGTGAGTATCCCGAGCGCACCACGTCACGGAGCAAGGGTATTCCAAGTGCGATTTCGTTGATCCGCGCGTAACCAAGCGCCAACAGGAAGAGCGCCTCGGGGTCGTCGTGCGCGCGAATAGCGGTGGCAATGGCCTCCAGCGCTTCCTCGCGCGTGCCGGCCGCGGCGGCACGCAGCGCCTCGATACTCACACGAAACCCCGGGGTCAGCGGCTGCGCAAGAATCGAGTCAAACCGGTCGCGCCCCATTGGACCCGGTTCACGAAGTGCCCAAATCAGGGCGGTGGCATGCACGACCGGCGTCGTTCCGTTCGGGCCCCGTAGCCGGTCGTCTAACGCCGGGTCATTGAGAAGGACCAGAGTGTACTCGACACTTGTTGCCACTGTTGGGTCGAGACGCCGCGCCTCGTCGTGCGCGGCCAGTGACTCGCGCACCAGTCCCGCGTATCGGAGTGCGTGCACGAGGCCGGCAAAGATCTGTGGATCGTTGCGCGAACGCCGTGCCTGCTCGAGGAGCCGACCGATTGCCGCATCGGCTCGTCCACGCTCTGATTCGATATGCGTGAGGTAGCGGTGTGCCGACGGAAGATTGGGACTCAAGGCAATCGCACGGTGCAGGGACTCCTCCGCCAGCCGCATGTTCACCTCACGGTCTGCGATGAACTTGCCAACAAACCGCTGGCATCGGCCCAACATTGCCCACGCGGGAGCGAACCCGGGATCCTCACGAACAGCGTTCTCAAAAAGGCCGCGCGCGAGTTCCACATTGGTCGAGTCGCGCATGGCATCGTTGCCGCGCAGGAAGAGTTCGAAGGCACGCGCATTCGCCGGCACATCGCGCCGTTCGTTGCCAGCCGGCGCGGGCGCGCTCGCGCCGGCGCGACGAGTGATGAGACTGATCGCCGCCTTCGACATCTCCTCCTCAAGGACGAACACATCAGCCAGCGAGCCCTTCACGGTCTCTGCGCCGAGCACGCTGCCGTTGGTGGCGTCCACGAGCTGGACAGTGGCTCTCAGCTGTGTGCCCGACCGGAGCAGGGAGCCCGAGATCACGAGATCCACGTCAGCGTGCGCGGCGAGCTTGCGGGGGTCTGTGTCGGATACCGCCCACGCAGCCGCGATGGCGGGTGCGCGCACCACTGTGCCCGCGAGCGACGCGAGCGATCCCGACATCGCCTCAGCGAGGCCAAACGAGAGAAAGTCAATTTCCGCGTCAGGGCGAGTGAGTCGCACCGGCGGTACCACGATGCGGGTGAGTGCTCGCACGGGCACGGCCACTCCTGCCGTGGCGTCGTCGTGCATCGTGACAGCGCGGAGCTCGGCGGCCATCGCGTCTGCCGTGGCGTATCGCGCGTCGGGCGGCTTGGCCATTGCGCGTCGAATTACCCTGTCCAGAGCGACAACGGCGGTGGGGCCCTGCAGGGCGGGGGGCTGCTCGTGCAGCGCCGCGTAGATCAGGTCGATCGCATTTTCGCCGCGAAAGGGCGGGCGTCCGGCCAGCATTTCAAAGAGCACCGCTCCCACGGCGTAAATATCGGTGCGACCGTCCACAGCATCGCCGGTCACCTGCTCGGGAGCCATGTAGCGTGGCGTGCCCAGAATCACGCCGGCGCCCGTCACGTCATCGCGGGGAGTGGAATCGAGACGCAGCGTATCGGCGAGGGCGGGGCGGGCGAGACCAAAGTCGAGGAGCTTCGCTCCGTGCGCGGTGATGAACACATTGCTCGGCTTCACGTCGCGGTGCACAAACCCCCGCGCGTGCAGCGCACCAAGGGCGCCGAGCACTTCCACGCTGATGCGTACCGCGTCCGCCGGACTGAGTGGGCCGCGGTCGACGCGCGTATCGAGCGGCTCGCCGTCGAGAAGCTCCATGGCGAGAAAAATGCCGTCGGCGGACTCGTCCACCTCGTAAAGCTGGCAGACGTTCGGATGGTTGATGCTGGCGGCAGCGCGCGCTTCGCGCCAGAATCGGCTGATGGCGGTCGCGTCCTGAAGTCCGGCGATCATCTTGAGGGCCACGTCGCGTTCGAGCCGGTCATCGCGTGCGACATAGACCACGCCCATCCCGCCGCGTCCCAGCCGCCGCACTATCGTGTAGCGGCCAACCTGACTTCCGGCAGGGAGCTCTTGAGAGATGGACGGGTCAGTCATCGATGAGTCGTGTGCCGGGTGGCCGAAGGCGAGGGGAGAAGGTATCGCCTCCAGGAATGGAGGGCTACATTCTCGCGACTTGTCGCCTGTGAGGAGTCCATGTCGCCTTCACGCCGGATCTTTGTACGTATCGCCGCCGCTGCCACGGCTGCGTTGGGCGTTCTCCCACTTGTCGGCCGTCGTGCGCTGGGACAAGGAGGGCGTGGCTCAGCGGTACCAGGGCGGGCGTCGGGTTCCGCAGCCGCGCAGAGCGCGTCGGGGCTCACGGTTCCGACGCTGCTCCCCTTAGCGGCCGCCGTGCTTCCTGCCGAACTCGGCGCAGCACGCGTCGAGCGGGCGACGGCGGCATTTGCACGCTGGATCGCGTCGTTCAAGGCGGGTGAGGAGACGCTGCATCCGTATGGGAGTGAGCGTTTGGGGACCACTGGTGCGTCTCCTGCCGCCACATGGGCGGAGCAACTGGCGGCGGTTGATGCCGAATCTCGCGCGTCGCACGGAGGACCGTTTCGCGCGCAGTCGCTCGCGAATCGAACGGCGCTGGTGCAGGCGGCCCTCGCCAAAGTGCAGCTCGGCGCGCGCATGCCGTCGCCGATCTCGGCGCCGCATGTGGCAATAGCCCTCCTCGCTCACTTCGCGGAATCTGCCGAGGGTGTGAATCTGGCGTATTCACGGACGATCGATCCCAAACAGTGCCGTCCCCTCGCAGCATCGCCGAACATCCCGGTGCAGATCGGCCGGAGAGGGCGCAGCCGATGACACTTTTCATTCGAAAGCGCGCGGTGGTGGAGAGCGACATTTGCATCATCGGCAGCGGAATCAGTGCGGCCATGGTGGCGGCCAAGCTCACCGATGAGCGGCGCGGGAGCATTGTGGTGGTTGAGGCGGGGGACGACCAGCCGCCAATGCGCGAGTGGCCGGCGCTGCGCCAGCACTGGTTGGATCACAGCGCCACCCCCTGGCCCAACGATCATATAGAAGGGATGGACGCCGCTGGCATCCAGTCGCGCTCGATGTGCGTGGGCGGGATGGCGATGCACTGGGGTGGCGTGACTCCCCGATTCGCGCCCGAGGATTTCAAGACCAAGTCCCTCTGCGGCGTTGGGTACGACTGGCCCCTTTCATATGAAGAGCTCGAGCCGCACTACTACGAGGCTGAGGTGCGGATGGGAGTGAGTGGGGAGCAGGGGCCGAAGGATATGGACCCGCGGGCGGAGCCCTTTCCGATGCCCGGACTTCCTCTGACGTACAACCTTGGCATCCTCAAGAAGTGGGTGGGCGATGCCGGGGTCACGATGTGGAGCCAGCCCTCGGCCAAGACATCGCAACCATTCAAGGGGCGGGGTGCCTGCTGCCGCAACGATACGTGCTTTCCCATCTGCCCGGTGGGGGCGAAGTACTCGCCGGACATGACGTGGAATCCGCTGCGGGCGAGCAAGACAGTCGCGATGCACACGCGCACGGTGATTCGGCGGTTGGTCATCGATGATACGACCGGCAAGATCACCGCTGCGGTGGCGCTGCATCGCGATCGGCCGAACGAGGAGATCGAATTTCGCGCCAAGACGTTTGTGGTGGCTGCCGGGTATGCGTGGAGCGCGCACCTCTTGCTCAACTCACGGAGCACAAAGTTCGCGAATGGTGCGGGCAACCGGGCCGGGCTCGTGGGCAAGTATCTCGCTGGGCATCGCAACGTGCAGGCGTTCATTGATCTGCCGGTGCAGCTCTATCCCGGCATCAACGAGCAGCACTCGCTGGTCACCAAGCAGTTCATGCGGAAGCCGTTTGGCGAGAAATACGTGCGCCATGACTTGCGCGTCTGGGAGTCAGGCGTGGGGCGCGAGCCGCGACTCAAGGATGATTCCGGCGCGCTGCTCCTTGGCGACGCCATGCTCAGGGACTGGCGCACGCGCACAGCCGCGGGACGGGGTACTGCGCGCGTGCGCTCGTACTATGACATCATCCCGGCGCGCGAGAGCGAGCTGACGTTGGATGCTACGCGGAAGTCGCCGTGGGGTGATCCGCTGCCGAAGCTCGCGTTTCGTGATGATGTTGTCTCGCGCGATCTGCGTGCACATACCGAGGATACGATTCGCGCGCTGTTTGCGAAGCTCGCCGCGGCGGGCAACGGGCGAATCATTCGCACCAGTGTTGACAACTTCCAGGATCACCCGGTGGGTGGTTGCCGGATGGGTACCGACGCATCAACCGGAGTAGTTGACTCACACGGGCGCGCGTTCGATCACGAGAATCTCTTCGTAGTTGGTGCGCCGACGGCAGTGAGCGGGAGCTGCGCGAATGGGACGCTGACATTCTGTGCGTTGGCGCTCAGGTCAGCTGAGGAGATTGGGCGGGGGTCGCCGATGCGGCCGTGATCGACGGCGGCCGTCACCGAGGGTATCACCAGGGACAACTTCCGCGTCGGAAGTCCCAACCCACGAAGCGCGCCCCCGATTCGTCAAAGCTCAGCAGTTTGATCTGCGAGTCGGTAGATCCCGTAAGGACATAAAACGGTCCGCTCGTCGGCTGGAACTGGCCTGACTTGTTGACGAGCGCGCCCCAGAGGCCGGTTGTTGGCCCGAACCCGGATTTGTACCGAAATCCGGAAGTCCCATTGCTGTTCAGCGTCATGCAGACCTGGGCGACCAACTCCACCCACGTGCCGTGCAAGACCGGAAGGTCATAACGGCCCGGCGCTTGGGCCCCGTTCATCGATAGGCAGTGATATCCGCCGGGGAGCGAGCCTGGACAGGAAAGACTCAGCGCGCCGGCCGGTGCCCCGGGTACGCCTGACGCATCGGTGAAGCTGGCCGACAGGGTGCCGGTGAACGTGAGGTTTGGGCCCGACCCTGAAGCGGGTCGCGCGAACGCGCCGCTCAAATCGATCGTGAACGCCGCGGCGCCCGACCTCGGATCGACCGAGCGCGAAACGAGCGTGGCGGTGCCCGACAGCGGGGCGTCGGGATATGCGTCGGAAGCGCATTGGTAGTAGATGCTTGGCGCCTCGCCCGTCGATCCGCCGGTTGTGATCAGCGTTGCGGCCCCCGTGGTCGAAGTCAGATTGATGCTCATCCAACAATCGCCGTCCCGCGCAGCCGATACATAGGTCGCTGTCGGTGTGACAAAGGCCCCGGAGAGATTTGGAAAGCTCTGGCCGGTGGACGATCTCACGCTGGAGGAGCCGCTCGGGACAGTCGCCTGAAAGAAGTAGCTGGAGTTGTCTTCGTCGGATTCGGTGATCGCACTGCAGGCGGCAGTTGTCAGCAGGGCGGCCGTGCAGATCAGGCTGGCGATGCGAATACGAACGAGCACCATTCTTGTTCTCCGTAGGAGTCAGGATTCATCGCACACGACCGTTGGCCAGCCCCGCAGGCGCGCTCTGTGCCTAGGGACGGCGGATCGCTTCAGTCGAAATGAAATTCGGCTGCGGCGGGTGAGTTTATGGTGCGGTCGCCGGCGATTCCAGTGCTGGTTGGCAAGAAAACAGGTTGCCCAGCATACCACTAGCGTTGTCGGCAGAGTCCGAATGTCGTCCCCACAGGATCCCGCAGCACTGCCATCTCGTCGCCGTCGGGAAGTACGGCCTTGGGGACGATGATTGTGGCGCCGAGTGCCGTGGCGCGTGCGATGCTCGCATCCACGTCAGGCACCTCGATGAACAGCTGCACGAAACTCGGCGCCTGAGGCGGCGCAGGCCAGATGCCGCCGTCGATTCCGCGTTCACTCCCCGCAGGAATCTCGCTGTAGCCCATCGCGTTGTCGCGATTGATGGTCCAGCCAAAGAGTTCCTTGTAGAACGCGCCGCAGGCGTCCACCTGCGGGGTCACAATCTGCCACTTCACGACGGCGGGCTTCATAGTGCGGGCTCCAGAGTCCAGGATGTGGCCGACGTCATTGAGAGTCGGCGCGTGTAGATGAGGTAGTGCAAGGCGATCTGCACATCGTCGAGGGAAAGCCCCGTGCGCGTGGCGATCCAGCGTGCATTGGACTTGAAGCCGGGCCGAGACACGAGGCGCGCGATGCGCTCCATCTGCTCGTGGAGTACCGCTCCGGCGATCTCGTGGGCGCCGAGCCCGAGCCGTGTGCCCAGCGTCTCAATACGGCGCGAAGTGAGACGCCCGCTCCCGTTCACAATTCTGGTGATGGCCGTATGCTCGGTGCCCAGCTGGCGCGCGAAGGCGCGCGCCGAGTATCGCGGGTTGCGGGCGCGGCGTTGCGCGAGCTCGTTGCGCAATAGTGTGCGGAAATCCATTGGCGTGACGCTACCGACGCGTGACGTAGTCATCAACCGTCGTCAACTAGAAAGTGGTGCAACCCTTGTGGCACGCCGTGATTCTATCTCCGCGCGATCTCCTGGACTATCACCGTGCCGACTTCGCGCCGAAGGTTTCTACGACGTCGTCGCGGGGTAGCACACAGTGCTGGACGCCATCATAAATAGAGGAAATAACTGCCCCTGAGCCTTGCCTTCCGAGCTGGTGGGCGGCGGCGATTGGGCAGGGGATTCCAAGAAGGCCAGTAGGCGTGCGGCTACATTTAACTGATGTCCCAGAGCCGATGCGCGTCAGCGCTACTGCTGCTCTTGCTCGCCCCAACCCTTCTCGCGCAGGCGCCCGCTGGCACCGTCACGCTCTCCGGTACGATTCAGAATGCCGAGTCCAAGGCGCCGGTAGCGTTCCTGACGCTGCAATTGCGAACGGAGAAAGACAGCGTATTCGTCGGTGGGCGCCTCACCGACGCCACCGGCGCATTCACCTTCACCGGGCTCAGCAAGGGCGTCTACCTCCTCGATGCGCGGGTGATCGGGTATACGCCGATCCACCAGCGCGTACTGGTGGGTGAGCTGAGCGCCTTTCTCGACCTTGGCGTGCTACAGATGGCGCCGATGGCGACGACGCTGGGCCAGGCCGTGATCACGGCACAGGCCGACGAAGTTGCGGCCGCGATGGACAAGAAGACCTACTCGCTTGCGGATAACGCCAGCCAGTCTGGCGGTTCGGTTCTGCAGGCGATGGGCAGCCTGCCGGGCGTGACCGTTGGGGACGGCGGCAAGCTGCAGCTGCGCGGCAGCGACAAGGTGGCAGTGCTGATTGATGGGATGCAGACGGCGCTCACCGGTTTCGGTACGCAGGGCGGGCTGGACAACCTGCCCGCGTCGGCCATCCAGAGCATCGAGATCATCAACAACCCCACCGCGAAGTACGACGCCAACGCCAGCGCGGGCATCATCAACCTGATCCTGAAGAAACAGGAGCAGCGGGGGTTCAACGGCAAAGTCGGGATGATGGCCGGCGCTGGTGCCCTCTGGGTGAAACGCGAGAACCTGCCGACCATTCGGCCACAGTATCAGTACACGCCCAAGGTCAACCCGTCGGTGTCCGTCAACTATCGCAAGGGCGCCACCAACTCTTTTGTGCAGGGCGACTGGCTCTACTCTCCCACGCTGAACAAGAACGAGTTCTCGACGCGCACGTACGATGACGGCTCCGTGATCACGCAACAGATCAAGCGCAACCGTCGCACCGACTACGCGACGATCAATGCCGGGGTGGATCAGGCGCTCAATGATCGCAATGCGCTGAGTGTGTCGGGGCTCTTCAATCGGGAGAAGATTCTCGACGAGGGCGACAACCCGTACTTCCTGAACACGCTGCAGAATCGCTATCGACTCTGGCAGTTCCTGGAAGACGAGGTCAAGTACACCGCATTCGGCACCGCGGTGTTGACGCACCGCTTTCCGCAGCCAGGGCACACGCTTCGCTACACGAGCAACTACTCATTCCACCGCGAGGACGAGCAGTACTTCTTCACCAACACGCTTCCCGCATCCACCGGCAAAGACGCGTTCAAGTTGCTCTCCGATGAGCACGTTGTTGATCTCAACGTAGACTACACCAAGCCGCTGCGGCAGGGGCGTTTGGAGGCGGGGTTCAAGGGGCGCTACCGCGCGATTCCGGTGAACATGCAGTTCTTTCCGGGGCTGAACTCGCCGATCGACACGGGCGCGGGCGGCAAAGCCACCTATCGCGAAACGATCCCGGCGCTCTACGCCAACTATGTGTTCGAGAGCCAGACAATCGAACTCGAGGGGGGTCTGCGGATTGAGCGGGTGCTGGTGGACTACGATGTGCAGCCCGGTCACAACACCTACCGCAGCGATGGGTACGACTACGTGCAGCCGTTTCCGAACATGCGCGTGGCGTACAAGTTCGACGACGCGAACAAGCTCTCGCTGTTTTTCAATCGGCGCGTGGACCGGCCGAACGAAGTCGACATTCGCATCTTTCCCAAGTACGACGAACCGGAACTGATCAAGGTGGGGAATCCCGGTCTGCAGCCGCAGTTCACGACGTCGTTCGAGCTGGGCTACAAGACCGGTTGGGCCGACGGCAGTCTCTTCGCGGCGGCGTACCACCGAATTGTTGACGCGACGATCACGCGCATCGCCACGCAGGTGCCGGGAAGCCGGCTGCTCTACAACGTTTTTCAGAATGCCGGCCGCAGCTGGAACACCGGATCGGAGCTGGTGCTGCAGCAGACCGTGTCTGACCGCCTGTCGCTGAGTGCCAACGCGAACGTGTACCAGAACTCGGTCGGCGGATTCACAGTCGTCAATCTCTACCCGGTGCCTGTCACCTATTCCGCCGTTCGGCGGCAGCTTACCTCCGGCAACCTCAAGCTGAATGCATCCATCGGACTTCCGGGCGATTGGGAGAGCCGCGTCTCCAGTGCATGGCTTGCTGCCGACCTGCTTCCGCAGGGACGGATCGGGAGCCGGTACTCGCTCGACGTTGGGCTCAAGAAGAGCGTGCAGCGCGGCAAGGGTGAACTCACCATCAACGCGACCGATCTGTTGAACACGATGCAGATTAAGCGAACGATTCGCGGAACCGATTTCGCGTTGGTCAGCACGGACTATCTGGAGACGCAGGTGGTTCGCGTGGGGTACAGCTGGAAATTCTAGGACAGTGCGCGGCTCACTCATCAGGCTGAGCCCGAGCATCATCCCCATAGGGCCGCTCTGCGTGTCGAGATAATTAGCAGATCGCAACCGGGCCCTGATGAGATATTTCGGTATGACCCCGTTTCTGTGTCTGCAGCGCGCCATTCATTCGGCCCTGACGAAGTTCCCCCGGATCGCGGTGACGGTTGCCACCGTGATGACAGCTGCCTGTGTGACGCCCAGTCAGGCACTCGCACAGGCGCCGAGCGGGGTGATCACCGGTCGTGTATTCGATGCCGTGACCGAGCAACCGATTGTTGCGGCGACAATTCAGGTTATCGGCCAATCCGCCGCGACTGCGAGCGGTGAGGATGGCACGTTCACGCTCCGCGGCGTGGTGCCAGGCATCGTACAGCTCGACGTACGCCGCGTCGGCTACGCCCCCGTGCGAAAAACGGACGTCGCGGTGAGCGCAGGCAAGCCGATCGTCGTGGCGATCGCGTTGACCAAACTTCAGTTGCAGCTCGCCGCCGTGACGATTCGTCCGTCGGCATTTGCGCCGCCGCCGACCGCCACCCCGGTATCGGAGACTGTGCTCTCCGCCGAGGAGTTGCGACGCACGCCCGGGGCGCTGGAAGATGTCGTCGCCGCACTGAGTTCCACGCCCGGGATCGGCATCACAACGGGAGGCCGCAATGACCTCTTCGTGCGCGGAGGCGCGGCGTACGAAAACCTCTTCGTCGTGGACAACGTTGAGGTGCCCAATATCAATCACTTCGGCACGCAGGGGTCCACCGGCGGGCCGTTGTCTCTGATGAATGTGCGCTTCATTGAGAATGCCGCGTTGTCGGCTGGCGGCTTTGGTGTGCGCTACGGCGACCGCGTATCGTCGGTGACGAACCTGACTCTGCGCGAGGGGAACCGTGAGCGCATGTCGGGCGAAATCAATATTTCCGCGTCGCAGTTCGGCGCGATTGTCGAAGGACCTGTCGGGGGCGGCGCGTCGTTCCTCTTCAATGTGCGGCGCAGCTACCTCGACCTGCTGTTCAAGGCGCTCGGCGTGGCGTTCGTGCCCACGTACACCGACGCAACGTTCAAGGCGACGTGGCGCCCCACACGGCGCGATGTCGTGTCGTTTCTCACGGTCGGCGCGATTGATGCCGTTGCCTTCAACAACGACAGTTCCGAAGACCGGGTAAACAACAGTCAGGTACTCGGCACATCGCAGGATCAGTATTTCAGTGGACTGACTTGGAAGCGCTTGTTTGCGAATGGAGTGACAACGACGACGCTGGGGAGAACGTGGTCGCGTTATCGCACGGCGCAGAATGATTCGCTACTGCCGCCGCAGCCGATCTTCCGCGCGTATTCCACTGAGGGTGAGAACTCGCTGCGAACCGCCGTAACGTGGCAGGCCACGCCCACGCTGGAGCTGGACGTAGGCGCTTCGGCGCGATTCGCGAGTCGCCTGCAGTACGATGTTCTTTTGCCCGGATTTCTCCGGCGCGATCAGAATGGCGCGCCCCGTGCCTTGACGCTCGACACATCGTTCACCGCCGTTCGCGGCGGGATCTACGCGCAGGCCGCGGTCCAGGCGACGTCTGCCTTGCGAGTCACGGCCGGCCTTCGGGCTGACCGATACGACGCTGCGGGCGCCGCAATCTCGGTGGCGCCCCGAGCGAGTGCCGTGCTTCAGTTGGACGAACCGACCACGCTCTCGCTGAGTGTGGGGCGCTACTACCAGCCGTCGCCATACATCTGGTTGATTGGCGATCCCTCGAATCGCGAGAACCTTGGTCCGCTGCGCGCGGATCAGGTGGTGGCCGGCCTCCAGCGGATCGTGAACGATGAATGGCGCTGGCAGGTGGAGGGATTCGTGAAGCGGTATGCCAACTATCCGTCGCGCGTCTTTCGCCCCCAGGCAGTGCTGCAGCCTTCCGGGTTCGACGATGTGACGTCGGACATTCCGTTCGGACTCGAGCCGCTGTCGTCGGCGGGGACAGGGCAGATCGTCGGTGTGGAGGCGCTGCTGCAGAAGAAGCTCGGTGCGCTGCCGTTCTACGGACTGGTGGCGCTCAGCTACAATCGAACCAGCTTTTCCGGGCTCGACGGAATCAGCAGGCGCGGCGCGTTTGACACGCCGATGATCGCCAACGTGGTGGGCGGGTGGCGGCCCAGCGCACGCTGGGAGTTCAGCGGTCGCATGCGAGCAGCAACGGGACTCCCCTACACGCCAATTCAGGCAAGCGGACCCAACGCCGGAACGCCGGACTTCACGCGCGTCAACGCGCGGCGGCTTCCGACGTTCGTGTCGGTGGACGCGCGGGTGGATCGGCGGTGGGTCATTGGCGGAACGCAGCTGGTGACGTTCATTGACGTGGGCAACATCAATGGAAGAGCGAACGTCACGAGCTACCGATGGAATCCGCGCACGCGGTTCGTCGAGGCCAACGAAAGTCTCGCCATTCTGCCGACGATCGGGATCAACTGGGAGTTCTGATTCGGCAGCAGGCCCGGTCACGGAAGTTGCAAACTGAGGGCCGCGGGCCATTATTCCGCGCACTATGGCCCCTCTGCTGATTCCGATCGCGGCGACCCTGTTCGGCGTGGCTATGCCTCCTTCGTGCGAGGCGCCGTTCGGCGCCCGCGCTCGCGACAGGGCGGCCCCACCTTCTCTCACAGGACTCCCGGGCCTGCTTGAGGTTCCCGCCGCGGTCTCCGCGCCTGATCGGAGCTACGCGTTCGCGTTCAACAGCATCCGCACCGGCTCAACTCCGCACCAGACGCAACAGCGAAATGGCTTCGTCTCATTCGGATTCCTGCCGCGACTGACGCTCATCGCGCGGGGCTCGGTGATGGACAACAACTTCAACTCGGGAATGCGTGACATTTCGGCGACGGCGCAGGTGCTGCTGGCGCGCGAGAAAGGCTTGAGGCCGTCGGTCTCGATCGGCGCGCAGGACATCGGCGGTGCCGCGCCGAACTTCGAAGCGCGCTACGCCGTCGCGAGCAAGACCATCGCAGGGCGTGCGCGGCTGACGGCGGGATTTGGCTCGGGGCTCGGCAAGACCGCCTATTCATTGGATGGGCCATTCGGTGGCCTCGAGATCGCACCCTGTTCGTGGCTCACGCTGCTGGCCGAGAACGAGTCCAGGCGCCGGAACTTCGGCGTGCGGCTCGCGCCGCTTGGGGATTGGGGAGCACGTACGGGGATCGAGCCCACGATTGACCTTGCGTGGCGCGAGGGTCAGGGCCGGATGGCAGGAGTCGGTTTGCGCATACAAACGAGCGCTCCTTACGCGCCGCGCGAGCGAACCGCGCCGCCGACCGCAATGCGTCTAGCGGCGTCTCCGGCTGGCGCAGCGGGGCTGGTCGACGCCCTCGCTCGGCACGGCCTTGAGAACCTGCGAGTCGCGCGCGTGGGCGACACGGTCGCAGTTTCGTACGAGAACCGGGTCTACAACCGCGAGGAGTGGGATGCGCTGGGCGTGGTGATGGGCGAGGTCGTTCGCCACGCGGCCGGCGCGAGTGTGATGCACATCACAATTCTCAGGCTTGACCTTCCTGTTATGCAGGTGACATCGGACATCGCGGCCTTCTCCGCCTTTCTCGCCGGCTCGGCCGACGGCACCACATTCGCCCGCCAACTGGTAATAACGCATCCGTCCGAAGCCCCCGCCGGAAGCCCGACAAACCCGTCGCGGTTCCGGCTCGACATTACGGCGCGCCCACGGATCGAAGCGTTGATGCTCACGGAAATCAGCGTGCTCGAGCAACGCCTGAGCGTGTTGCCGGAAGCCACCCTGACCCTGGGGCGCGGCCTGTCGATTACCGGCCGCCGAGCCGTGATCGTGCAGAAGTCAGTGAAATTTCCCGACGCGTATGCGAACCCGAATGCCGACCAACTGTTGCTGCACGCCACGCGCATTGGCGTTCCGTTTGCGCCTGCAATTGGCAACGCCATCACTCAGGTGAGCGTCGGCCGCTTCGGCGCTCGGGAAGTCGGCGTAGCAGCAGAACTCGATGTTGTCAGAGGAGACGGCCGCCTCTCCGTTGGAGGCACGGCAGCTGTTTTCGGAGAGGATCCCGCGCACCTTCGGCGGTCCGTCGCCCTCGGTTCGGTTCGCCGGCGGGACGCGCCACGCGATATCACCTGGTCCCTTACCGCCGGGCGCTTTTTCCACGGTGATGTGGGGGCGGCCGGCGAAGTTGAACGCCGATTCGGGCTGGGTGAAGTGGCCTTCTATTTCCAGAAGACCGACCTCGCGGCGATTGCGGGGGCGCGGGTGGCATTCCCGCTGACCTTTGCCCGCGACATGCGGCCGGGACCCGTTCGGGTGCGACTCCCCGACTATGGGGAGGTCAGCAAGTGGACGCAGGTGCTGAATGAACGGAACACAATCCGGACCGACGTCGCGCGCCCGCTGCCCTCCACCCAGGGCGTTTCGCGGGTGTTTCGGGGCCGGGACCGGCTGAATGGTGACCGGCTGGTTCGGGACGTCGAGGGCCTGCGCCGGGCCGCGCTCAGGTGGGTCGGCAAGTAACGGTCTTGCCCAGGTTCCGCACACCGGTTGCGGGTGGGAGCCATATGGGGTTATGGTAGAGGCGGGAGCGTCTCTCCTGTGCCATATTAGCCGGGACAGTGGTCGCATTCATCGGCCGCCGCCCCCGTTCCGCCTCTCGACCGGAGTCACCGCATGTCACGCATTTTCTCTCGCTCACCGATGACCCGCTACGCGGCGGCGGCCGCAGGTTTGGCGCTCGTCTTCACTGCAGCCTGCGACTCAGAAACGACAGCGCCGGTGATTGTTGCAACAAGCAACGTCACGGCCCCTGTTTCGGCGGCCACCGTTGCTGTTGCTTCCGGACAGACGTTCAGTCTGTCCAGTGGCGCGGCGCTCTCACCGACGCTGGCGAATCAGCCGGTTTCGCTCCGATTCACGCAGTCGGGAACCGCAACGACGGCCGCGATCACAGTCCCGACTGGGACGGTGAATACGACCGTAACGTTCGGCTCGTGCATCTTCACAGTCGTGGCACCTGGCCTGCTTCCGACGTTTCCCACCGGAACCGTTATTACCGTGGCAACCTGCGCCATCACGGTAAACACGGCAGGCCTGCCCGCGAACGGAGTCGCTCAGAACGTTCCCATGACGCTGAATCTGGGCGGCACCACGTCAGTGCCAGTATCGGTCCCAGTGACGGTCGCACCCAATGGCACCGTAACAGTGACTGGCTCAAGCGGTCCAGTCACGGTCGGCACGACGACGACCGCTACCGGTACCGGCACCTGACCTAGGTCACGAGAAGCACAGGTCTACTCGAAGGGCGGCGCGGAAACGCGCCGCCCTTCTGCTTAGTCAGATTTCTCGCGCGGGTCGTGCCGCAGCCCAATGGGGTTGCGGTAGAGGCAAAAACATGTCCGCAGTGCCATATTACCCGGGAAGGTGGTCACATTCACGGACTGCCGCCCCCTTTTCTCCTATCGACCGGAGTGACCACCGTATGCTTGGCATTACCCATCGCTCACCAATGACTCGCTACACTGCGGCGGCTGCAGGCCTGGTACTCGCCTTTGTAGCGGGTTGCGACTCGGACCCTACGGCGCCGACACTTGTCGTTGCAAGCAACACGACACTCGCGACGAACCCGGCCGTGGCGCAAGCGATCGCGGGAACTACCTTCAACTTTCCCGGCGGCGCGGCGGCGATCAGCACGGAGACTGCCGGGCAGAACCTAGCACTTACGTTTACAAACGCCAACGCAGCGACGATGGTGTTCACGAATGCCGCCGGCGCTACGACCGGGACGATTACCACGAGCGTGACCTACGGGTCCTGCATCTTCGTGGTATCGGCGTCGACGTTTCCGACTGGACACCGGCTGGCGCAGGGCAATACCGTTGTCGTGAATCCATGCAACATTAACGTCAACACGGCCGGGCAGCAGGCAACTGGCGTATCCGCGACGCGCTCGGTGGCGCTACTGCTCGGTTCGGCTGCCTCCGCAGGTGCCGCAATTAACGTATCAGTGAACCCCGGCGGGCAGCTCACGTTGAACGGGATCAGCGTCGGCACGGTGACTCTCGTGCCAGTATCGGGTTGATCTAACTCGTAGTTTGGAACTGGGCGGCGCGGCTAACCACCGCGCCGCTTCTTTTTTCCACCCGATAAATTGAGCCGGCGCACTCCCGTCTCTACCCGGTAACTCCATGACGCCGCGAATCACACTCGCGCTCCTCGCGCTGGTCCTGCTCCCGCACAGCTCACTCGCACAATTGCGCCGTGAGTTCGCGCCTACAAACGTCACGCTGCGCCTACCGCAGGCAAGCACGTACTCGGCTCTCGTAGCTCTCTTCACCGACTGGCGCGCGTTCGAGGAACCTCCGCGCGTGGGCGCTGTGCCCGACTACTCCGCGGCGACGAGTGCGCGCCGACTCACCGCGCTGACCGCGATGCAGGCTCGGTTGCGTGCGATCGACACCACGGGGTGGTCGATCAAAGAACAAGTGGACTGGCATCTGGTGCGCGCCGAGATGAACGGCATGCAGTACAACCTCACGGTGCTCAAGCCGTGGGCGCGCGATCCGGCGTACTACGCATCGGTGCGGCCCGCAGAGAGCGACACGCCGGCCGAGGAAGGGCCGACGATTCACGGTGCGATCCGGCTCTGGAAGTATTCCGTGTGGCCGCGCACGGTGCTCGACGTCGCCGTTCCGCTCTCGGCCGATGAATCTCGGCGGCTCGCTGGTGAGTTGCGCACAATCGCGCCGCTCCTGACGCAAGCGCGACGCAACCTCGCCGGCGCCACCGCACGTGATCTCTGGG